>ENA-OQCL01000145-OQCL01000145.1-human-gut-metagenome-genome-assembly--contig:-NODE-145-length-38484-cov-6.327398_pt1 | contig 38484 bp, 32 predicted proteins | sample MGYA00242502_ERZ504586 | MGnify/ENA primary metagenome ERZ504586 (study PRJEB26092, sample SAMD00036316) | human gut metagenome | host: Homo sapiens | study: EMG produced TPA metagenomics assembly of... | reverse complement strand
ATGCGAGGGGCGCCTCAAAAACGACGAATGGACAGATCCGAGGACGGGGAAAAAATCATATCGCCTCATATACATCTGCGGCGGCATAACAATGTTAGGAAGGCCGAAAGACCAAGCCGCGGCAACTGGGACAGATGGCTATCAAGAAATTGATGAAATTCCAGAGGACGAAATCCCCGAGGGGCCGGACTTCTATGACTACTCGCCCGAAGAGATAGACCAAGCGATTGCCGCAAAAAAACTACGCGACATATCAATAACAATAAATTTTATAAACGGAGGAAAATAAAATGAGAATCAGAAACGCAGTTTTAATACTTTGTGTCCTTTGTATCATAGCCATAATTGAGGATTCTGCTATTGCCTCGACAGGCGCGCAGGGCTTTGAATATGAGGACGCGTTAGAAAAATTCTCGCAGTCAATTACGGGTCCAGGTGGCCTTCTTCATCGCCATCATCGCAATGGCAGCATCTGGCTTCGGGATAATATTCGGCGGCGAGTTGACTGGCTGGATAAAAATCGCCTGCGGCATAATCTGCATGGTCGGCTTCATCGTATTCAGCAGCAATATCTACCAGACGCTCTTCGGCGTAGGCGGGGCGTTAATCATATAACCATGGACGATTACAGCGTCCCCATACACCACAGCTTAACGAGGACGCAGACGATTATGGGCTGCGACAGGGAGCTTTATCTATCGCTTATTATCGTATGCGCCCTCCTTATCGTCCCCTCCGGCATTATGAGAGGACAAGTTCCCCCAGCCGTATTAGGCATTGCGCTATGGATAGGCGGCCAGCTTGGCCTCACGAAGATGGGCAAGCAGGACGCCATGATGCGCCACGTCTTCATGCGCAGCCTTAAATACAGGCGGCACTACTTTGCGGTAAGCCCGATACCGGAAACATATAAGCCACTATATAGGAGATGGTAATATGTCCTCCGCACCATCATTCGCAAATCTAATAAGATATGAGGCGCTTATCACGCCTCACACAATATTGCTCAAAGACGGCTGCCTTATGTCAGGTTTCAAATATTCTGGCATAGACCTCGACACTACGCCGGAATACGATCGAGCTGCCGTCGCGGCGCTTGCGAACAACGCAATCAAACGACTCGGGCATGACTACATGCTGCACTTTGAAGTTGTGCGTGTACCGACAACGGCGTACCCCTCGGGCAGTTTCTCTGAGACAGTAACGAAAATCATAGACCATGAGCGTCGGCAGCAATTCGAGCGTCTTGGCAACCATTACGAGACAGAGACATATTGTTTCGTCACATGGCAGCCGCCGCTCGCGGAGCAAAGCAGCCTCGCAAAGCGCCTATATGACATATTCATCAGCGGAGATCAGAGCGGTAATATCGTGCAGGAAAAACAGGTGGCGGACTTCGAGACGGTCTGCTCAGAATTTATGAGTTCGCTCTCTCTCATCTTTACGATTGAGCCGCTAAGGGATGAGAAATTGCTGTCAGCCGTCAACCTCTGCGTAAATGGACGGCACACTGACGTGTTCCCAGACGAGACGGCAGAGCTTGACTCACTGCTTGCAAGAGACGCGGAAGTGGGGGAGCCGCTCATATATGACGACAAGTACCTCGCCGTCATATCGATTGACGGCTTCCCATTAAATTCGTTCCCATGTATAAATGCGGCGCTCGCCAATCTGCCATTTGAGTACCGTTGGAGTACGCGCTACATCCCGCTCGACTTCCGCGAGGCATACAGCCGAATGAGTAAAGAACAAAAAAAATGGGCGCAGCGCAAGACGCCAATGCTATCGCAGCTCTTCGACCGTCCAAGCTCGAAGGTCAACAAAGACGCGATACTCCAAGAGGCCGACGTAAACGAAGCCCTGGCGGCGCTCAACGAAGGCTCGGTCTCATATGGCCATTACACAAGCACGATAATCATACGCTCGGAAGATTTAGACGGCCTCGGCCACATGGCGCGCGATGCGGAACATGCGCTTGAAGCCGTGCTTTTCAAAGCCGTCCTAGAAAAACGTAACTCAATGGACGCATTCATTGGCTCCCTACCCGGACATGGATATGAGAACATCCGAAAGCCGCTGCTGCACTCGCTGAACCTTGCGCACATGGTACAGCTCGGCTCAATGTGGCCTGGAGAAGCGGAGTGCCCGTGCCCTCCTCCTATGTATCCGCCGCACTCGCCGGCTTTAATACAGGCGTCGTCCGCGGGCGGCAGCCCCTTCCGTCTTCATCTGCACTTCGGCGACGTCGGCCACACGCTCATACTAGGCCCGACCGGCTCGGGAAAATCTACTCTGCTTGCAACGATAGCCGCTCAGTTCGACCGTTATCCGAACAGCCAGATATTCCTCTTCGACAAAGGCCGCTCAATGTACCCGCTTGTCAAGGCGATGAAACGCTCTACCTTCTACGACCTCGGCAGCGAGAACAGCCCGAAGCTATGTCCTCTCTCGTGCCTTGAAAGCCGCGGAGACCTCACATGGGCGATGGAATATGTGGAAACGCTCGTAACACTAAACAAAGGCGAGGTGACGCCGCAGCGCCGCGCGCTCATAGAAAGTGCGCTCCAGACGATGGCAAAAGGTACGACGGGTTCAGACGAACGCTCTCTCGGCGCGCTGCAAGTAAATATACAGGACGAGCATGTCCGCGACGCGCTCAACATCTACACGCTCAACGGCGCATACGGCCAATACCTCGACGGCACGACGACTGACATAACCTATTCCCACGTCAACGCTTTCGAGTTGGAAGAGCTTATGAACCACGCGCCGCAGGTCGTGACGCCGACGCTGTTATATCTTTTCCACGAAGTGGAAAAGCGTCTCGACGGGCGGCCTACGCTCATAATCCTTGACGAAGCGTGGCTGGCGCTTTCCACGCCGCTCTTCGCGGCGAAGCTCAAAGAATGGCTCAAAGTTCTGCGCAAGGCGAACGCCGCTGTCGTGCTGGCCACGCAGAGCCTTGTGGACATTCTCAACTCTGACATATCAAGCGCCGTTCTCGATTCATGCCCTACGAAAATACTTTTGCCAAATCCCGAAGCTAGAGCCGAAAGCATGAAAAAGCTCTACGCCGAACAGCTTCGGCTGAACGACGCTGAGATAAACACGATCGCCGCCGCAATCCCGAAGCAGGACTACTTCTTCGTCAATCCATACGGCAGAAGGCTCTTCCGCCTTCAGCTCGGCGACGTTTCACTTAGCTTCGTCGGCGCGTCTGGCAAAGACAACCTGAAAGGGATAGACGCGCTCATATCGCAGCACGGCGACAAGTGGCCGGTGGAATGGCTCAGAGAACGCCGCTTGGACGATTGGGCCGACTATTGGCTGAAAATCGAAGGGGGACGGGCGTGGTGAAAAAGATAACAGCATTCTGCCTCATATTCTTCTGCCTTGTTGTCCCGTCGTATGCCGGAGGCGGCATGGGAGGCGGCGCTACCGAGATGACCCAGCTCGCCAACAACTCCGAGCTTGGCTCGATTCTCGGACAGGAGGTCGAGCAAATTTCCAATCAGGTAAAGATGATTACAAACCAGCTCAATCAATATAAAGAGATGATAAAGCAAGGACTAAAACTGCCCACATCGTTTATAAACGACGTAACGGGACAACTCCAGAGCCTACAAAGAGCAGTCCAGCAGACGACGGGCCTTTATCAGAGCTATGGCAGCTTTGCCGATTCGCTCAGACGTATGCTCGACGCGCCGCTCTCCGGCAACGCGCTGGAAAACGCCGTGACTCGCTCGCGCCAAGCGACTGCGACGCTCGACGCTATCGCCCACAAGATAGACGAGACGATACGCCAGATAGAGTGCGACAACGAGGTCATAGAACAGCTGCACGAGCGCAGCGCAAGCGCCGGAGGCCAGATGCAGGCGCTCCAGGCAGGAAATGAAATTTCCATCGCGATAGCGCAGGAGATAAACAAACTGCGGAACGACATCAACATACTTCAATCGCAGCTGCTCGCGATAGAGGCTGAGCGTCAGCAGGCCGTCTCGGAAGACATCGCTTTCAGAGATAAAGTCTTAAACGGAGAAATCGAAGATTCCACCGTTACGACGGAGCTGGATCATTAGGAGCTTCCATGAAGAATTTCACCAGTCAATCCAAACAAATCGCCTTGCTTGCAATATACGCTTTCATTGCTGTGGCGGCCTTGCCGTCCCCGGCTCTTGCCGAAGCACCGATAGACCGCGTAGTCGAAGCCTTCCAAAGCGTCCTTCGCGATAATAACGGCGTCGGAACATATCTTCACACTGCCGGAATCCACCTCTTCTGGATTTTAGCCGTCGCTCAGATAGCATGGAATTTCTGCCAGCTTGCTATGGAGGGGCGCGTCGACGCGCAATCCGCCGTCATGTGCATGACTAGGAACATAATAGTGCTGGGCTTCCTATGGGTGTTTATGAGCCGGGGTTTAGTGTATTTCGAGATGATCATAAACAGCTTCTTAGAAACAGGGAAGAGCCTGAGCGGCGCAGCTACGACCGCCGAGATGATAAGCCTTGGGCAAAAGGTCTCGTGGGGGCTTGTCCACACGGCATGGGAGAAGAGTTCAGGTTTGTCCGCGATTGCCGCGCTTTTAGTCGCCGTGCCGTGCTCCCTTATCATCCTGCTTGCTTTCGCCATGACTGTGCTCTCCCTAATCATAGGCATATGCAAGGCATATCTCTCCGCCACGGTCGCGATATACTTCGTCGGTTTCGCCGGCTGCCAATATACACGCGACATCGCAATCACGGCGTATAAAGCCGTTTATTGCGCCGGAGTCGAGCTTTTCGTCATGTTGCTGCTCTTCGGAGCAGGGCAGCAAGTGTTCACCGCATTCTTCAATGACGTATCGGCCACAGACGCATCGTCGGTATTCCAACTGGCCTATCAGCTCATCATAGCGACATTCGTCTTCGCCGGCGCAATGCGCACGTTGCCGCAATTCGCCAGCGGCATAGTAACGGGCGCGGCAATGGGGGGCGGAGGAGCTTCGGGGTCAGGCTCTGCTCTTGCAAGCGCGGTTGCCGGAGGCGTGGCGACAGGCATAGCCGCAGCCGCAGGGGCTGGCATAGGCGCGGCAGGCGGCGTGAAGATGGCCGCCGCGGCAGGAGGCGGCGGCTGGTCAAAGATGGGGCATGGCCTTGCAGGAGCAATCAAAGGCGGTTACGGAGGAGAGAAAGGCGAACTCTTCAGTTTCATGCGCCGCAGGGCATACAAGTCCTACGAGCGCACGTTCGGCCCGGACTACGACAGCGCAAGCCAAGCGCAGCAAGCGCGCGCGTACAACAGCATAACGCCGCCCGACTCAAATCCGAACAATGTGCCACCGCAATAAGCCGATAAAGGGAAAACAGAACGGAGGAACGTCCATGAACATATTCAAGCAGCAGGCAAAACAGTCTTTAGACAAATACGCGGCGCTCAACAAAGCAGCCGTAAGCTGGCGCGCCGTTGCGATATTCGAGGCGCTCGCGATAATCGCGCTCTCTGCCGGCCTTACGACGCTCGCCAACAGCAAAGAGATTGTCCCGTGGGTGGTACAGGTGGACAAGCACAATTTCGCAATAGCAAGCGGGCCTGCCGAACGGGCCAAAACGGCAGATCCGCGCCTCGTCATTGCGCGTCTCAGCCAGTTTATCGAAGGGCTGAAGAGCATCACAGCCGACGCCACCGCGCAGGGCTGGCTCATCAAGCGCCTCGTGTACAGCTCGCTCGCTGAATCCAGCTCTGCTCTAGGCACGACAAACCAGTTTTACAGGGAGAACGACCCATTTTCGCGCTTCAAGGAAAAACGCGAGACCGTCGGCGTCGAAGTGCGCACCATACTGCCTATGGGCGCGAACAGCTGGCGCGCCGAATGGAGCGAGCATATCTTCATCGACGGGATCCGAGTACGCACGGAAAACTGGAGCGGCGTATTCGAGACCGGCGTCTCGGCCCCAACCGATGTCGAAAAGATAAAGGACAACCCACTCGGGATATACGTCGTCTCATATTCGATGAACAAAGATTTTAGATAGGAGGCTTCACTGAAATGAAAAAACTAATCGCACTCTTCGCGCTTATATCAACGCTTCTTGCAGGCTGCACATATGCCGCGCCGTCGGTCGCTGAGGAAGACTTTGAAAAAATGTTCGGCACAATCAAAGAGAAAGTACCGCCGCGCCCAATCGACAAAAAAGCGGTGAAGCTCGCAAAGGAGTTCGCCGACAAGAACAACGGCCCGGAACCGGCGCTGGGACGCGGCGGCGCAGTCGTCTACACGTTTGGCACGACAATGCCGCGGATACTCTGCCGCCCCATGCGCGTGACGGATATTGAACTGGAGCCAGGCGAAACGGTAACGACGCCGCCCTTTGTCGGAGATTCCGTCAACTGGCAGATTCTCCCCGCTTCTTCAGGCTCCGGGGAGAACCTCACAATGCACGTCATGGTAAAGCCCTCCATGCCCGACCTCGCCACTAATCTCATAATCCACACATCGCGCCGCTCTTATCATCTCGACCTAGTATCGAGCAGAGCACAGTACACGCCGCATGTCGCCTTCAACTATCCGCAGCAGGGAATATCACAGAGGGAATGGCAGGCGTTCCTTCATGGCATAGAGATGCAGAAAGCTGCCGAACGGGCTAACCAACCATACGTCCTTCCGCATGAAGCAGAGGCGGCAAACGGAAAGACAGCAGCTCACAAACGCGCGGAAGCTTCTGCGCTAAGCAGGCCCGTTATCTCGGCTCTGGACTACGGTTACCGCATAGTCCCCAAGGGCAAAAATATAAAATGGCTTCCGACCGCAGTCTATACTGACGGCGCAAAAACCTATATCCAGTTCCCACAGAACCTCAGGAACCTTGAAGCACCTGTTTTTATGGCAATCCGAAACGGGCAGCGCGAGCTGGTGAATTACCGCGTCGTCGGCAACACATACGTCGTTGACGCGATCATCGAGAAGGGGATACTCCTTAGCGGAAGCGGAGCATATTCAAGCAAAGCTACCATAGTAAAAGAGAGAAAAAAGGGCGCTGCGCAGAGGACACCTTCAACAGCAAAAAAGAAGCAAGAGCCGCAATCTCCTGTTCGCCGTTACGAAGCTCCCACAAACGACCGGCCTCCGGCACAACCTTCACAGCAGGATGGTCAAGAGGGGCGGAAGGTAGAGCCGGTCTCCGGCGATAAAAAGCCATTTACATATGAGCGTTATCTGCTTGAAAAGCGCGCAAAGCGCAAAACGCAGACAGAAGCCGCAGCCGGAGAATAAGATGAGAGAGGGCGCGATAAAAACAACAACATCTATAATGCTGGCTGCTATTGCAGCCATCGCGCTCTTTTCGCCTATTGCGGCGGCGGAAGAATTGAGCCAGGATGAAATAGACGGCATAATGTCCATGCGCGCCGCCCCATATCGCGGAGCTGAAGAAGTGGAGACTTTACCACCCGGCATGATCTATCTCGAAGACGGCACGCCCTACATTCTTGAAGAAAATGCGCCGCTCATCCTCTCGCCAGAAGAGACTGCCACACGAGTTGAGACATATCTCTCGCCCATGACGCTGCAATGGGATACGCCTGCTCCTGCGCTTAAAACAACGTCGGAGACGAAACTCGTAACGCCTCAGAAGGCCGGCATATGGGACAGCTACATCGTCCACCCGTCGGAGATAAAGCGAATGGGCGTGATAAACTCAGGCGTAATAATCCCCGCCATGCTCCTAACCGGCCTGAACAGCGACCTTCCCGGCTACCTCATAGCCCAAGTTTCCGAGCCGGTCTACGATTCGCCAACCGGCACTGAGCTGCTCATCCCACAAGGCTCACGTCTCTTCGGCGAATACGACAGCAAAGTTATATTCGGGCAGCGCAGGCCGCTCATAAAATGGTCTCGCCTTATATTCCCGGACGGTTCAGTGCTTGACATGGAAAATATGCCCGGGACAGACCGCAAAGGTTATTCTGGATTCAAGGCGAGCGTCAATAACCATTATCTCCCAATGTTCGGCAGCGCCGCGATGATTTCCGTCTTCGCCGGTCTTGCCGAAGAATATGGCAAGGACGAAACGCAAATCACTATCGCGCAGCCGCGAATAGTCTTAGGAGATTCCGAACCGGTTGGGACAATAAAGGGCTGGAGCACCGATATAGCGCCGGTAGGCTACCTTATGTGCGACGGCGGTGAGTTTGACGCGGCGCTCTATCCAGACCTCAACAATCTGCTAGGCGAGGCAAAGACGCCGGATTACAGCGGCGATCCGAACGGCATAAAATGGATAATACGCGCAAGGTCAAGCCGCGCCATGTCATATAGCTCCGGGGCGAACGTAGCCGTAGTGGACGAAAACGGCAGCGAAATCGCTGGTGAAATTGCAGAATCGCTCTCTGAGATGGCAGAAAGGCTGCTGTCTAAATATTTGGAAATGGCTCCAACTCTCACAGTCAAGCCCGCATATAGATTTACCGTAATAGTCAACAAAGAACTGCTCTTGCCGGTAAGAGCTTCGTTATAGGAGGAACGTCATGGCAAACATGGAAGACAAAGAGACTCCCAACATTATAAAACCCAAACGCAACAAAAGATATTCAAAGCGCGTCGTAATCACCCTCGCAGCAGCCGGTACTCTGATCCTGTTCGTCATAGGCATATCGGCGACGACTCGTCCAGAACGGCGCACAGCGCGCAGCGAAGACGGGCCGGAACAGCTTAAAATGGCGTCCGCGCAGCAGGCGCTCGACATCGACCGCAAAATCTGGGAAGCAAATCTGCCGCCTGTAATGCTCGCAGACGAGGACGGGGCAAAGGGGCAAACAACGCCGGGAAAAGCAACGGCGGAGAAAAAATCGCTTGTCCTGCCTGAGGACGTTGCGCCGTCGAACGACAAGCCCAATCCCGACGATCGGGCGCGTCTTAACACGGAGAGGGAGCGGCTCAACCAAGAGCGCGCAATTCGTCAGCAATGGATGGAGCTTCAGCGCGAGGCTTTCCTTTCTTCTCCGGCGGCAAGGGGCGGCAACTGGAACGGACATGAAAAAACGGCGGCACAGGCCGAACGCGATAACAAAGATCCGCGCGCCGGCAGCCCGTACCTTAAAATTTACGAAAAGTACCTAGAGAATGAAGCCCAGAAAAATTCCGTCAACTCATCTCAGAGCGATAAAGAAAAATTCTTCAACGCGAGAAATTCCGGCAAAGGTGTGCTGGCGTCTTCAGCGCAAGCGCCAATATCGCCATTCATGATCCCCTCCGGTACTATGATTCCCTGCAACCTCATAACAGGCGTCAACAGCGACCTCCCAGGCTACTTAGTGGCGCAAGTTGCCGAAAACGTATGCGACTGGAAAAAACCCGATATTATCCTCATTCCGCAGGGTACTCGCGTATTCGGCATATACGATTCAAACATCGCCTTTGCGCAGCGGCGAGTGCAAATCTCGTGGTCAAGGCTTATATATCCCGACGGCACAACGCTCGACCTTCAGGGAATGCCGGGCGCTGATAAACGCGGATACTCCGGCCTATCCGATAAATACTTCCCGAGATACGGGCGTTTGCTCACTGCCGCAATAATGACCGCCGCATTTTCAAGTGTCGGCCTGCTCTTCGAAGAGGACGACGGAACCGTGGTCTCAACCGGAGGCAGCACAGTCGTAATCCCGAATAACAGCGGCGACGACGCAAGAAGCGAGTTCGCTCGCGAGGTAGCAGATTCCATCGGCAACGCAGGGGAGCAGCTGTTCTCAAAATACCTCAACACAGCGCCGACGGTCTTGATTCGTCCAGCCAAGCGTTTCAATATTGCAGTAAACGCCGACATTCCCTTTTTCTCTTCATACGGGAGGGCCAGATAATGGCGATGGAGAATAACAGAACGTGGGTAGAAAAGGGCAATTACTCAGTACCCGCCGACGAAAGGCCGCGCCTTGTCCCGCTCAAAGTAAAGGGGTGCTATTTCTTCTTGTCTATTTTATCTTGACGGAACTCGCGCTAAACCTATTCATCACAAGACACTTCAGAGGCGGCACTCTGACAATCTCTCCTCTATGGGGCTGGCGCAGCTTCGTCGGTCTCAATATGTACTACGGCGTCGCGACGCCGGTTCTCATGAAAATCTCCGCAATGCTCGCCTTCACCTTCCTAGCCTCTGCGGTACTCTTCCGCGTGCTCTTTTTCGACAAAATAGAGTCCGACAAGGAGAAACTCGCAGTTCTGCACGGATCGTCGCATTGGGCGACAAGGGAGGAAATAATCCAGGCCGGCCTCATGCTGCCGGATGGTGAAAAACCTAATAAAATAGGCGTCACGCTCGGCGGCTGGAAAGACCCGAAAGGCTTTGTGCATTACCTCCGCCATTCAGGGCCGGAGCATATCCTTGTAGTAGCGCCGACACGCTCAGGCAAGGGTATAAGCGTCGTTGTGCCGACGCTGCTGTCGTGGGATTCTTCCCTTATCGTGCTGGACATAAAGGGGGAGAACTGGCTGCTTTCAGCCGGATGGCGCGAAAGGCACATCGGCCCATGCTTACGCTTTGAGCCGACAGACGAAAACAGCCCATGCAGATATAACCCGCTCAAAGAGATAGCGCTGGGGACAACGGACGAGACCCGCGACATACAGAATATAGCCTCGATGATATGCGATCCAGACGGCAAAGGGCTTGACGACCACTGGATTTCAAACGCTTTTACATTGCTCACCGGCGCTATAACTCACGAATGCTACTGTGCAAAAAATGAGGACAGAGAACCCTCCATGGTCAAAGTCCGCGCTGCGATCGCGGGAGGCAACATACAGCAGAGCCTATGCGAATGGCGCGACACAAAGCACGTCGATGGCAAGACGCACCCAACCGTAGAGTCCGTAGCCCTCGAAATGCTTCAAAAGGCGGATAAGGAAGTCTCCAGCATATACAGCACCGCGATAACAAAGCTCTCGCTGTGGCTCGATCCCGTCGTCGCCAAGAACACAACAGAAAGCACCTTCCGCATAAGCGACCTCGTGAATTATGAGAAGCCGGTCTCGCTTTACGTCGTTGTGCCTCCGAGCGACCTGAACCGTCTTCGCCCGATACTACGCCTCATGGTAACGCAGATTATTTTCGGCCTCACAAAACGCATGGAGGTGGATAAGGAAAAGGGAGGCGTAACATCGGGACACAAGCACCAACTCCTCATGCTGCTTGACGAGGCGGCTCGTCTCGAAAAACTCGACGCGCTTCAGGACGGCCTCTCATACTTCGGAGGCTACGGTCTGAAGGCTTGCATTATCTTCCAGTCGTACAAGCAGCCCATGGACATCTACGGCAAAGACGAAACCGTGACGGCGAACTGCAAAGTCCACATTGTCTACGCACCGAACGAAGAAGAGGACGCGAAGCTCATCTCAGAGAAGTGCGGACGCACGACCGTCACGGTCGGCTCTTCCAACATCTCCGGCAAAAGGTTCGCGATAGGGCCTTTCGGTAAATCTTCTGAAAGTATCTCATACTCCCAACAGGCGCGCGAGCTTCTGCTCCCAGATGAAGTAAAGCGCCTTAGAGGCCCGAAGAAGGACGCGGAAGGGCGTGTACTTGAGGCAGGCGACGTCCTTATATTCTCTGCCGGGACAGCGCCGATATACGGCGTGCAGACTCCGTTCTTCCTAGACCCGATAATCGGCGCACGCTCTAAAATAAAGCCGCCGGAAAACATTACATCACTTCAACCGCAGCATGAACACCCTAAAGAAGAAAATATAGACGAAGAGCTTTGCCGCATCACAGACGGAATTGAGGAAACGCCGGTCAGTGACGGCGCGGCTGCGCAAGCTTTGACTGAAGTCCCGGCTGAAACGCCAATCGACGAGGATAAAGAAATAATGAACGGCGAAGCTGTTCTATTATCTTTCACCGCGAAAGAGGACGCAACGCCGGTAGAAGAAGCCGGCACACCTTTTCCCGATGAACTTCCGGTAGATGAGGCGGCTATGCCATATGGGGAAGAAGATATAGAAGCGCTAGACGGGACGGACAATTTTGAAGACGATGAACTTAAAGACATTCCGTCTCCCATCCTCGACCTTCTATATCCGCTTGAAGCGCCGTCCGCGTCGGAGGACAACGCCAATGCGCCGAAGAACTAAGGCCGTACTGCACCTAACTCCGTTTGTGCTCTTGCTTGTTTCAATCGCCGCCTGCAAGCATTACAATATTTACATCAATTTGACGCGGAGCCTTCCGCGCGGGATATACCGTCTCATGCCAGAAGAGAAAATCATGCGCGGCGACATCGTGCTCGTCGTCGATCTCGAAGAGATGGGTTTAGACCGCGCCCTTTGCCCTTACAATGGACTTCTGAAGCAAATCGCGGCATTCGAGGGCGACATTATACACAGCGACGGCAAGCAGGTTTATATAAACGGGCGAATCCTACCATATTCAGAAATTTTCACAAAAGACAAATACGGTAAGAATCTCCCGCAGCAACAGTATCCATACACAATACCAAACGGCGCGGTCTATCTAACGTCGCTGAACAAATATGGCTACGACTCGCGTTACTATGGGCCGGTAGACAAACGGCGCATAGCAGGCAGGGCGCGCCTTCTCTTGAAATTTCCACGCAAAACGCAGGAATGAAGTTCGACAGGGAAAAAATTTCCGCTATTTCCGCTTACGCGCTCATTGGCGCTGCGATTGGCTTACATGTCGGATTCTCCGACGACCCTAGGCTTCTTGCCGCAACGGCCATGATTCCAGTTCTCTGGCACTTTGCGCCGTCGCGATATGCAGCGGCAGCTCTTGCCATTGCCTATTACCTCGCCGCAGCTCGCGGAGTACCGCAAGGCGCGGCGACTTTCTTCGGCGACGGTAATACCCATTCCCTGCTCTTAGGCATAACGCTCTGGCTTGCTTCTTCAGCCGTGCTCGCGCTGCCGTGGGGCGCACTTTGGCAAAAGCGCACGACGACATTCAACCAAGCGCTTCGGCTCTTCACAATCTACACGCTCATAACGATACCGCCAATCGGACTTTTCGGCTGGGCGTCGCCGCTTCTGGCCGCAGGTATTCTCTTTCCCAATTTCTCGTGGCTCGGCCTCGCTGCCATGACCGCCGCTCCGGCTGTTTTCCATACTATCTGCTCTAGTAAAAGGAAGGTTGTGTCGGCAACGCTTCCGTGCGTTTTTGTAATCTACATTGCGCTGCGCGCGTACATAATCCCCATCGACATACAAACGCCAGACGGATTTACCGCACTAAACACACACCACGCGAAATCCGCCTCCGGCTCGGCACGCTTCACGGATTCCTTCATTCGTACGACAGACATAATAAACAGAGTAATCTCGCAAAAAACGTCGTATATCCTTCTCCCCGAAACATTAGCCGGAGCATGGACAAAAGCCTCGCGGCAGCTCTGGCTGCCAATAGGCGAGTACATGGCAAAGCAAGGACAAACGCTCATAGTCGGAGCAGAAATATACGACAAAAAACAAAAATATGACAACTGCATGATATTCCTCGGTAAAGACCATACTCCCATCTACCGTCAGCGCGTCCCAGTCCCAATATCCATGTGGCGGCCCTTCGGCGGCAAAGGCACTGCAAACGCACATTGGCTGGACAGTGGCCTCGTAACGCTCGCAGACGGAAGGACAGCCTCCTGCCTCATCTGCTACGAACAATACATAACATGGCCTATGCTCCTCTCAATGCTCCACGGCAAGGCCGACATACTCATCTGCACCTCCAATCAATGGTGGAGCAGAGACACAAGCATACCGAATATACGAGAACAATCTGCAAAGTCGTGGTCAGCGCTGTTTTGGGGTCGATTATATTTCAGCAACTAACTTATAATGTGATTGATATAATTGCAAAAGAAGACTTTGTGATTGGGAGCAATGGACATAGTTTATAAACCAGGAGTTATATATGGACGTGCGGACAATTATTTGGACTAAGCGGCTACGCCCGTCAGTCTCCGATACTCCATAGGGCTAAGGCAGCCTAATGACATTTTAATACGCTTATCACGATACCACACCATATATTCTTCAAGCTGCCTGATAAATTTCATGAATCTTCACACCTTACCAGCTACGGTTATAGGCATCTCCATTTTCATCCTTCCAAATACCCCCTTCGTTTTTTGCGAGGTCGAGGCCAAGAAGACCTGCGTCGTGGAACGCATCCGTAACGATAGAAGCTCTTACTCCATAGACAGAGATACCGCGCGTGTCTTGGAGGCGACAGGCGTTTGCAGAAACGAAGTAATCTTTGTGGGCGCGCCAGACGCAGTAAAGATAAACGATATATACGAACGACTCTTCCTGCCTCTCTGAGCAAAAGTGCCGAAAGATGCGGCGGGATTGTCCGCATAGAGCTTGTCGAACCGCAAGAGAAGAGGTGATGACAAGGCTCCTCTCCGTAACCGCATGGTCCGGGATGTACCGTGTGGTTGGGGAGGTAGTGCTTACGGTCATAGCGGAGAGGCGGGACATGCTGTGATAATAGGCTATGAAGACGGGAGATTCTGCACGGAGGAGGAGCGTCCTCATCAGCAGAATGTCGAGACCAGAGAATAGTACGGAATAACGCACAATTTGCGACTCGCGAACCTCACGGTACGCAGGGCCGCGTTATTCTGTTTTGTTATCTGGAGACGGCGGCTGCACCCTCTCAGGCAGGGCGGCGTTCTCAAGCGCGGAGTACTCCCTGTTCAGCTCCTTCAGCAATTCTTCTTCCGACGGGAGATATAACTTGTACCGGGAGGCGAATATCTGCGTCTCGTTCTCCGGCAGGGTGTACTTCACCAGTGAATCGCTCTTGTTCGCGCACAGAATGATGCCGATAGGGGGATTGTCCCCCTCGTTCATCAGCTCGCGCTCGTAGTAGTGCACATACATCTGCATCTGTCCAAGGTCCTGGTGCGTCAGGTCGCCCACCTTGAGGTCTATCAGTACGAAGCATTTCAGGATATAGTTGTAAAAGACGAGGTCGATACGGAAGTGCCGCCCGTCGACGGTAAATCTCTTCTGGCGAGCTACGAAGGAGAAGCCCCGCCCGAGTTCCAGCAGGAATTTCTGAAGGTGCGTTATGAGCGCGTTCTCCAAGTCGCTCTCGTAAAAATCCGCGTTCGGGGAGAGCCCTAGAAACTCCAGCACGTACGGGTCGCGTATAACGTCCTCAGGCGTCCGCCCGGGCTCCAGCTTTGTGATTTCCGAGGCGACCCCTGCTTTGTCGCGGCTGGACAGAAGCCGCTCGTAAAAGAGCGTGTTGATCTGACGCTCCAGCTGTCTTGTGCTCCAGCGAGACTTTACACATTCGTTCAGGTAGAAGCTGCGGGCGTTTGCGTTCTCCACGCGCATCAGCAGGCGGTAGTGCGACCAGCTTAATTCGCTACGCAGTGTGTAGCCATTTGGGAACGTCAGATAGAACTGACGCATATTCTTAAGGTTGGCGACGGTGAAGCCCTTGCCGAAGTCCTTCGTCAGCTGCTCGGACAGCTCTTTGCTGAGTCCCGCGCCGTATTCCGCCCTGGCGTCCCCGCCCTGCCGCTCGACAATGTGCCTTCCTATATTCCAGTAGGCTTCCACCATGGCGAAGTTCGCGGCTGAATAGGCCTTCTGCCTCGCCGTCTCCAGGATATGTTTTATTCCTTCGTAAAACTGTCGGTCCATCGCGCGCCTCCATCCGTACCGAATCATGGCATATCCTAACGTCTCTCTCGGGTTTCTATAATACCACAACTGATAACTCCGCATAATCAGTCGGCTATATATGGTCTTAGTGAGTGTATCGCCGCAGTCGTTGGAACTGCGTGCAGAACAGACACGGAATATCAATCCTCTTGTTTAGCGGTTCCCACATATGCCACAATATAGAAGGGGGGATAAAGATGCCGAGAAAACCGAGAATTTACATAACCGGCGACACGCACGGCTATAACGATATAGATAAACTTACCTCACACCGTTGGCCCGAAGGCCGTAAGCTGACCAAGGACGACGTGCTCATAATTACGGGAGACTTCGGGCTGGTGTTCTCGCCTTATGGCGGCGATTCCGAAAAATACTGGCTCGATTGGCTCGACGGCCGCCCCTGGACGACGCTCTTCAAGGAAGATGTCCTCGTATTACAATCCACTACTATAGTCCTGCGGCCTATAGTAGTGCCGCTTGTGATTCGGCATTCGCCCGACGGCGGAGGGAGAATGACATAACGCCGCGTCTGGTATATACTTACACACGTGATGAACCATTGCATTCCTCCGTCCGTCATCGGAGCGCGGAATCGGGTGAAAATCCCGGCGAGTCGGTCACTGTAAGCCGCAGAGCGGCAAGTCAGATACGCGGGGGGAATGTAGTGCTTCTGCCGTAACTGGAAGCATGTTATATAAAGGATGAGGATATCTGTCGCTTGTCCGTTGTGTGGCGTGTCGTGTAACGGCGCGCCATTTTTTATTGCAGAAACGAGGCAAACATTATATGTCGAAAAAATACGCCTACTTCTCCCATCGCGAATGCGAGTTCTACCCGTGCCACGCCGGGGCCGACGACGAGAATTTCAACTGCCTCTTCTGCTATTGTCCGCTCTACGTGCTTGGCGACAGATGCGGAGGAAACTTCCGATACCTTGAGAACGGATACAAAGATTGCAGCGGCTGTCTATACCCGCACAGCCGCGGAAGCTACGACGCAATCATGAAACGATACGGCGAAATCCTGGCAGCGATGGCAGCGGCGAAGCAAGCGGAGAGCGCATGACTGAGTGTCTCGAGAATCGTCCGAGCGAGAATCGTCCGAGGATGACGGACAAGAATACGAATAAAGAGATGATGCGAAGATAACGAACGGGGAATAAATCCAAAACGACAGAGACGGCGCAAGCGGTGCCTGTAATGTGGCATACTGTTGTTGCTTGCGTGTTTTTAAGTAAAATAGCGATTTTATTTTATAATTTATGGTGCTTGACAAAAAATGCATATTCTGTATTATATATTTTAAGTTGACAGTACAGCAGACGAACGGGAATCAGGTTAAAGACCTGAGCGGCCCCGCCACTGTAACCGGGACGAAGCGCAGAGCCACTGAAGTTTCTTCGGGAAGGCGCGCAAGTAGGATGAACGGAAGCCAGGAGACCGGTCTGCGTGAATTGAAAGACAATCTCTGCGCGGGCGGAGGTTGTCGGACGCGTTTAGAAAGCTGTGTTCTATTCTCGTCGTTCGTCTCGCAAGACCGCCCGCAAGCGGTCTTTTTTTATGCCCGCAGTTTTTTGAAGGGAGTGCAAGCAGTGGAAGGTTCGGATGAAAGACTGGATGGGCACGGGCGGGTTTCGTTTGACGAATTCGCCGTCCCAACGCGCGAAGAGTGGTACAAAGAGGCCGTTGCCGCCCTCAAGGGAGCGCCGTTTGAAAAAAAGATGTACACTCCGACCTACGAGGGTATAACGCTCGAACCGATCTATAACATGGAGGACTGTGAAGAGCTGCGGAAAATCGGAGGATTTCCGGGATTCGCTCCGTATATGCGCGGCGCGCGCTGTTCGGGCTATATGTCTGAACCGTGGCTGATTGCGCAGAGCACGGCGGAGGTCGAGCCGGAGAAAGCCAACGCCGCCGCAAAGCACGAGCTTGAGAAGGGGGCGACATTGGTTCGGTTCGAACTTGACGAATGCACTTTGCTCGGAAAGGACCCGGCACCGGAATTTTTCCACGGCGACTATCGCGGACTGTCACTCGCCACGCTGCAAGACTCTGACGAGGCGTTTCGTGGGTTTGATTTTTCAAAGACGCCGGTGCAGATATACGCCGGAGCCTCAGCAGTGCCGGCGCTCGCACTTTTCGCGGCCCGCTCGCGCGCTGTCGGAGAGAAGAACGCTCTTGCCGGGGCGCGCGGCTGCATAGGAGCCGACCCTCTCGGCGAGCTCGCCTCGCGCGGCGCTCTGCCCGTCCCGATCGACGAGCTCTACGACGAAATGGCGATGGCGATAGAATGGGCGGAAAAGAACGCCCCGGATATTAAAACTATAGAAATTCAGGGAAGCGCCTACCACGACGGCGGGGCGAGCGCCACACAGGAAACGGCCTACGCAATGAGCGCCGCGATAGCTTACATCCGCGCAATGGGACGCCGCGGAATCGATGCGGAACGCACGATACGTCAGATAACTTTCCGCTTCTCGCTCGGCACGAACTTCTTCATGGAAATAGCGCGTCTTCGCGCCGCTCGCGTCGTATGGACTCAGATAGTGGAGGCTTTCGGCGCGGACGCGGGGGCGTGCGGCGAGATACGCGTATCCGCGCGCACATCCAGATTTACCGAAACAGTCTACGATCCCTATGTCAATATACTGCGCGCGACGACACAGGCGTTTTCCGGCGTAGTCGGAGGCGTGGACGAAATGAGCGTCGGCTGCTTCGACGACGCGGTACGCCCCGGCGACGAGGTGTCAAAACGCATAGCGCGCAACATACAGATAATGCTCCAGACGGAGTTTGATATGCTTCAGCCGATAGACCCGGCGGGAGGTTCGTGGTACGTTGAGAGCCTCACGGCGCAGTGCGCGGCGAAAATTTGGGAGCTTCTCCAAAGCGTGGACGAAGAGGGCGGAATGTACGAAACGCTGAAAAAAGGCGTCGTGCAGGCTGAAGTCTCGAAAGTATTCAAAAGCCGCCTGAAAAACCTCGCGCTGCGCAAGGACCGCGCTGTCGGCACGAATATGTATCCGAACGCTCTTGAAAAGCCGCTTGAGAACACCGCGCAGGACGCCGCTGCGCTTTACGCGCGGCGCGCCGAAGCCGTCGAAAAGTTTAAGGAAGTGTCGGAGCGCGCCCACGCTCTGGACTGTCTGGCAAAGATACACGGGCTTATAGACGAAGGCAACGGAGCTTTCGTCGAGGCCGCCGCCGAGGCATTTATGTCCGGCGCGACTATCGGCGAAGTCCGCGCCGCCCTTGACGACGGCTTCGAAGGCGAAGAGACCGCCGCCGCGATAGGCAGACATCGCTGGACGGAGCAGATTGAGGCGCTGCGCCGCCGCACCGAGGATTACATGGCGGAGACGGGAAAGAGCATCCGCGTCTTCCTCGCCAACATGGGGCCGATACCGCAGCACAAGGCGCGCGCCGATTTCAGCGCGGGCTTCATGGAGGTCGCCCATTTTGAAATTTTACGCAACAACGGCTTCGCGACGCCTGAAGAGGCCGCCGGCGCGGCTGTCGAGTCCGGCGCCGATGTCGCGGTCATATGCTCGACTGACGACACGTATCCAGAGCTCGTCCCGCCCGTAGCGCGCGGCATAAAAGAAAAAGCGCCGGAAATGTTCGTGCTTCTCGCAGGAGCCCCAGCGCCGGAGTACAAAGATGCGTACGTCGAGGCCGGAGTGGACGACTTCATCCACGTCAGGGCGAACTGCTACGACATTCTGAAAACGATACAGGACGCCGTAATAGGCAAAAATCAGACTGCAAAGGAGGCGCGATAAAATGGCCTGGCGAGACCCGGATTTCACGAAAATTCCGCTCGACATGACGCCGAGGCGGCCCGTCTCCTTTGAGGAATGGAAGAAGAAAGTCGAGAAAGAGACGGGGAAAAACTTCGACGAACTGATGCGCCGCACGATGGAACAGATAGACGTGCGCCCGCTCTACACGCCGGAGGACTACGAAGGCATGACGCACCTGAAATACACGGCCGGCATCCCCCCTTCCTGCGCGGCCCATATCCGACGATGTACGTCACGCGCCCGTGGACGGTGCGCCAGTACGCGGGATTCTCGACGGCGGAAGAAAGCAACGCCTTCTACCGCAGAAACCTCGCTGCGGGGCAGAAGGGGCTTTCGATAGCCTTCGACCTCGCGACGCACAGAGGATACGACTCCGACCATCCGCGAGTCGTCGGCGACGTCGGCAAGGCGGGGGTCGCCGTAGACTCGATACTTGACATGGAAATCCTCTTCTCCGGCATTCCGCTCGGGCAGATGTCCGTCTCCATGACGATGAACGGCGCAGTCCTACCCGTTCTTGCATTCTACATCGTCGCGGCGGAGGAACAGGGAGTAGATAAATCAGTCCTCTCCGGTACGATACAGAACGACATCCTAAAAGAATTTATGGTGCGCAACACCTACATCTACCCGCCCGCGCCCTCGATGCGCATAATCGGTGACATCTTCGCCTACACCTCGAAGAATATGCCGAAATTCAACAGCATAAGCATATCGGGCTACCATATGCAGGAAGCCGGCGCGACGGCGGACATCGAGCTCGGCTACACGCTCGCGGACGGCCTTGAATACATCAGGACGGGACAGGCGGCGGGGCTTGGAATCGACGACTTTGCGCCGCGCCTCTCGTTCTTCTGGGCGATGGGCAAAAACTACTTCATGGAAGTCGCGAAGATGCGCGCCGGACGAATGCTATGGGCGAAGATTGTCAAGCAGTTCAACCCGAAAAAGGCAAAGTCGATGGCGCTCCGCACCCACTCGCAGACCTCCGGCTGGAGCCTCACGGCGCAGGATCCGTTCAATAACGTCGCGCGTACCTGCATAGAGGCTATGGCTGCTGCGCTCGGACACACACAGTCGCTGCACACCAACGCGCTCGACGAAGCGATAGCGCTTCCGACGGATTTCTCGGCGCGAATCGCGCGCAACACTCAGCTCTACATACAGGACGAGACGCTCGTCTGCAAGGCTATAGACCCGTGGGGCGGCTCGTATTACGTCGAGGCGTTGACAGATGAGCTGATACGCCGCGCATGGGGGCACATCCAGGAAGTCGAGTCGCTCGGCGGAATGTCGAAAGCTATTGAGACGGGGCTGCCGAAGATGCGTATCGAAGAGGCCGCCGCGCGCCGCCAGGCGCGTATCGACTCCGGCAGCGAGAAGATAACCGGCGTCAACTACTTCCAGCTCGACCACGAAGACCCGATCGACATCCTCGAAGTGGACAACACCGCCGTACGCGAGGCACAGATAGCGCGCCTTGAAAAGCTCCGCGCGAACAGGAATCAGGAGGACGTAGACCGCTGGCTCGACGCGATAACGAAATCTGTCGAGACGGGCGAAGGCAACCTGCTGGAGCTCGCGGTTGAAGCCGCGCGCGCCAGGGCGAGCTTGGGCGAAATATCTTACGCCGTCGAAAAAGCGGCGGGGAGGCATAAAGCCGTGATACGTTCAATATCCGGAGTTTACAGCAGCGAGTTCTCAGATGACGAGATAATCGAAGAAGTCCGCAAAATGACGGACGAATTCGAACAGCGCGAAGGACGCCGCCCGCGAATCATGGTCGCGAAAATGGGACAGGACGGGCACGACCGCGGCGCTAAAGTAGTCGCGACGGCCTACGCGGACATGGGGTTCGACGTGGACATCGGACCGCTTTTCCAGACGCCGGAGGAGACGGCGCAGGACGCTGTGGACAACGACGTTCACATCGTCGGCATGAGTTCTCTCGCGGCGGGACACAAAACATTGCTTCCGCAGCTCGTCGAAGAGCTGAAGAAGCGCGGGCGCGGCGACATAATGGTCGTGGCGGGAGGAGTAATTCCGGCGCAGGACTACCAGTTCCTCTACGACCACGGCGCGTCGGCCATATTCGGCCCAGGCACGGTAATACCGGCCGCCGCGAAGGAAATGCTCACGATACTGAACAAACGTCTCGCCGAGGCGCAGTGATGGGCGCGGAGGGGGTTATACCGCCAGCCGGCGACGGCATAGACCGCACCGCGCCGGAATGGCGGCCCGACGGAGCGGGAGCGGAATTCGCCTGCTCCGTGATGGCGGGAGTCCCGCTCGCGGCGGACGTGAACGCACAAGTACGGACGCCCGCCTTTACACCGCGCCGCGCGCTCACAGCGGACGACTACGCGGCAGGGATACTCGCGGGAGACCGCGTCACGCTGGCGCGCGCGATAACTGTCATCGAAAGCAACGCCGCGAAACATTTCGAGCTCGGGCAGGAGATAATACAGAAGATACTGCCGCGCACGGGGCGCGCCATGCGCGTAGGCATAACGGGCGTGCCGGGCGCTGGGAAAAGGTACATTCATCGAAGCTCTCGGCCTGCACCTTTGCCGCGCGGGACATAAAGTCGCCGTGCTTGCGGTAGACCCGTCGAGCTCCCTGACAAAAGGCAGCATACTGGGCGATAAGACGCGCATGGAAAACCTCGCTCGCGAGAAAAACGCATTCATCCGCCCATCGCCCTCCGGCGGTTCGCTCGGCGGTGTGACGCGCAAAAGCCGCGAAACGATGATGCTCTGCGAAGCCGCCGGATATGACATCGTGCTCGTCGAGACGGTCGGCGTAGGCCAGAGCGAAACCACGGTGCGTTCTATGGTGGACTGCTTCCTGGTGGTAGTTATAACCGGCGCGGGCGACGAGTTGCAAGGCATAAAAAAAGGCATAATCGAGCTTGCCGATATAATCCTTGTAAACAAAGCCGACGGCGACAACAAGCTGAAGGCGATGACAGCCCGCGCCGACTACGAACAGGTGCTGCACTACCTGCGTCCCGCCACCGAAGGCTGGCGCACCGGAGCCTACGCATGCTCGTCGCTGACGTGCGAGGGAATTCCGGAGCTCTGGGGCGTCGTCGAAAAATTCCGCGAAACGGTGACGGCGTCCGGCGTATTCGACAGACGCCGCCGCGAGCAGACGACGCTCTGGGTGCGCTCCATGACAGACGAATACCTGCGCAGCAGGATAGAACAAAACGCCGAGCTGGTAAAATTCCGCGAAACTATAGAGAAAAGCGCGGCGGAAGGGCTCGTCACGCCGACGACGGCGGCCAAAGCCGTGATAACGGCGATGGAGACGCTCCTCTTCCGCGGCTCCGGCGGAACATAGCGGAGAGCGCCGCATCCGGCGGCGGATACCGCGCGAAAAACACAGCCGACCCAAAACGGCCGGCCCGAAAAAGTCTGTCCGCGGGTTTTCCCGACAGACCCGTCCGTGATAGAGACCCATTCCTTTCAGAGGCGGCTCCGGCGTCATTGCCCGGAGCCGTCGTCTTATTTCTAAAACTTTTCTGAGCGATGATTCGGAATCCAGCGCCCGCTCTTATAATAGATGAATAGGCACAGCACCGTGCAGCCCCACGTCAACGGATAAATAGCCGCGACGCTCGCGGCGTCCGGCGAGAAGATCATCATAGTTTTCAGCGCCCCGACTCTCACGAGGCACATATTGGCCGTAACGATAAGCATCGCCGCGACGGCGCTCCCCGCCCCTCTGATCAGCGAGGAAAGCATTTCGAGAAACACGTACAGAAAATAAAACGGGAAGGCGACGAAAGCCATACTCTGTCCAAGCGCGACGACCGCGGAGTCCGACGTGAAAAGAGCGAAAAGCCGCCCTGCGAAAACGATGCAGAAAGCCGACGTGACGGCAGTTACACAGAGGCCGATCAAGATTGCGCTCACGCATCCGCGCCTCACGCGTTCAATCTGCGCCGCGCCTATATTTTGACTCGTGAAGGCCGAACAGGCCTGTCCAAGCGCGATAATCGGGAAATAGATGAGAGTCTCGACTTTGTAGTAAGCTGTAAACGCCGCCATCTCGTCGACGCCGAGCGCGTTGATGTTCGACTGCACTATGAGATTGGAGAGGGAAATAACAATAGCCTGTACTGCGGACGGAACCCCAACGCCGAGAATAGCGGCGCAGAGCGCCCGATCAATTCTAACCTCGCCGATCCTCAGCTTAAAACCGCCATCCATGCGGCAGAGATGCCTTACCGTCAGCCCGGCCGCCATAGACTGAGCGCAAATCGTGGTCAGCGCGGCTCCTCGCACGCCCCAGCCAAGCAGACATATAAATATGAAATTCCCGGCGACGTTCGTCAGCCCGCCTAAAATCTGATAAAACGTAGGAGAACGCGAATCGCCGAGAGCGCGCAGTATCCCCGCGCCGACGTTAAAGCTCACGATAGACGGCAGGCTCAGCATATACAGCCTAATATACGCCAGAGCGCCGTCCATAAGCTCCGAAGGAGTATTCATCAGCCTGAGGATATGGGGCGAAGCAGCCAGCCCCGCGGCGGTAAGCAGAAGCGACGCGGCGAGCGTAAGGCCCGCGGCGGTCTGTATTATCCTGCGCAGGCGCGACACGTCGCCCGCCCCAGCCGCCTTGCCGGCGACGACGCCCACCCCGACGCTGAGCCCGGTGAAAAATCCTACTATGCACGTCACCATCATGCCGCTCGACCCTACCGCCGCGGCGGCCTCTTTGCCGATAAAGCGTCCGACGAACATCAAGTCGACGGCGTTGTAAAGCTGCTGAACGAGACTCCCTGCGAGAAGCGGAAGAGCAAAACAGGCGAGCTGCCTCCCGATTGGGCCGCTCGTCATCACCGTAGTCCCGTTCGACCCCAGAAATTTGTCTCTCAAATTTTATTCCTCCATCCAGCGCGCAGCGGCGCGCAAAATACCGGCAGGGCGTTCCCGACCGCCCCGTCCGTGATGGAGAGCCATTCCAATCAGAAAAATATCCGCCGCATCGCTGCGATGGAAGATTAAGCGCGCGCCCGCCTATTTGCAGACGGAAGCGCGCCGCGAGAAATTATACCATTGCCGCGGCGGGGACGCGCCGTATCAGGAAAACTTCTTCATTGATAAACGGCCTAACAGATTCTTGCATTTTTACGCACTTCGGTATTATAATCGCCTCGTGTTAAAAAAATAGACCGCGAGGTGCTCTCCTCGGAGAGTTAAATTAGGGAATGCGGTGAGATTCCGCAGCTGTCGCGCAACTGTGATGCTTCCGCAGCGAAGCAGAGCCAGAACGCAGCCCCGCAGGTACGCAGCGTATTTTTTCGCGAACGACGGAAAGTATGCGGGCGCGTCGTCGCAGCCTGTCCCTTTCCGTGAATTGCGGAAAGGGATTTTATTTTTATACGGAGATGATGCGTAGTGTCAAAGAAGCAGCTTTTGTACCGTCTGGGGCAGATCGTCCTCGTCCTGCTCGGAATCAGCTTCATCACCTTCGCGTTGGTGATGCTCTCCCCCGGAGACCCCGTGCGTCAGATGATCGCGGGCAACGAGGATATTATCGTAAGCCAGCAGGAAATCGACGCGCTGCGCGCCGAACTGGGGCTCGACAAGCCCTTCGTATTCCAGTACCTCGACTGGCTCGGGCGCGCGCTCCGCGGCAACCTCGGCTTCTCGTATATGGTGAAGAAGCCTGTCGTTGAGGAGTTGATGCACAGCCTGCCCGCGACGGTGATACTTTCCCTGGCTTCGACTTTATTCATGCTTGCCGTCGCGGTGCCGCTCGGAATTTATTCTGCGGTCAAGCGAAACAGCATCGCCGACTACATCGTGCGCGCGCTGACCTTCGTCAGCATATCGATCCCGAATTTCTGGATGGGGCTCATGCTTCTGTGGATTTTCGGCCTCAAGCTGCGCTGGCTTCCGATAGTCGGCGGCTCCGTAAATTTACGAAATCTCGTGCTTCCTGCGCTGACGCTCGGAATCGTCATGGCGGCGAAATACGCCCGTCAGGTGCGCGCCGCGGTGCTGGAAGAGCTCAACCAGGACTACGTGACGGGCGCGCGGGCGCGCGGCATGAGCGAGAGCCACATACTCTGGAAAGAAGTCCTTCCGAACGCGATGCTGCCGCTCATCACGCTGCTCGGCCTGTCGTTCGGCAATCTGCTCGGCGGCGCGGCTGTCGTCGAGATAGTCTTCTCATGGCCCGGGCTCGGATACCTCGCCGTACAGTCGATAATCTACCGCGACTTCCAGCTCGTGCAGGGCATAGTGCTTTGGATAGCTCTCATGTACATGATAATCAACCTCGTCATAGATATTTCATACAACAGGCTCGACCCACGTCTTAGAAAGGCAGGCAGGTAAATAAAAATGGAAAACCTCGTCAACGCTCTCAAAACGAACCGCGCCTTCGCCTTTGCGAGCGCGCTCGTGCTGCTGCTCGTACTCCTGGCGCTCGCCGCGCCTCTTATCGCGCCCTACGACCCTCTCGCCGCGGAGATGAAAAACGCCTATCTGCCTCCGTCTGGCGAGCATATCTTCGGCACTGACAAGCTCGGACGCGACTGCTTCAGCCGCATACTTTACGGCGCGAGCTACTCGCTTTCAAGCGTCCTTCTGCTCGTCGCGATAATCTTCGTCGTGGGAACGTCGCTCGGAGTTGCGGCAGGATACTTCGGCGGCAAGACGGACACCGTGATTATGAGAATTTCGGACATGATGATTTCCTTCCCCGGAATGATACTCGCGATAGCCATCGCCGGCATCTTGGGCGGAAGCCTGATAAACGCCATCATAGCTCTGACTATCGTCTCGTGGACGAAGTACGCGCGCCTTGCGCGCAGCATGGTGCTCAAGATAAAAAAGCGCGACTTCGTGGAGGCCGCCGTCGTGAACGGAGGAAAGCCGCTGCATATCCTATGGCGGCATATCGTGCCGAACATCTTGCCCCTTATGATAATCACCGCGGCTTCCGACATTGGCGCGATGATGATGGAGCTCGCTGGGCTTTCGTTCCTCGGCTTCGGCTCGCAGCCGCCCGCGCCCGAATGGGGGCTGATGCTCAACGAGGGACGCCAGCAGCTCCAGACTGCGCCGTGGCTGATGGTCTTCCCGGGGCTCGCGATCTTCGTCACGGTCGTAATTTTCAACCTTTGGGGCGACGCTCTGCGCGACGTGCTCGACCCGAGACAGGAAGATTAAGCGCCGGCGCTTGACACAGGATTCATAAAAATTTTCAAAAATGTAAAGGAGAGGTAAAAATGAGCAAAGCGGTAAAAATAGTCATAGCAGTCGCAGTCATAGCGGCGGCGGCCTTCGCCTTCATGAGCGGTCAAAAGAGCGAAGAAGCGGGGACGACCGCGGCGTCGTCCGGCGGCACGCTGCGTTTCGGCGTGACGAACTTCGCGGACAGCCTCGAGACGACGGACAACTATTTCGGATGGGTCGTCATGCGCTACGGCCTCGGCGAATGCCTCGTGAAGTTCGACAAGAAGATGAACGCGGTGCCGTGGCTTGCGAAGAGCTGGGAAATCAGCGACGACGGCCTGACGTGGACATTCGTCATCGACGAGCGCGCCACGTTCTCAAACGGCAAGAAGATGGCGGCGATGGACGCCAAGAAGACAATCGAGCGTACCTTCGAGAAGGCCGCGCGCGCGAAAGCGATGTTCGAGTACGACGAAATCCGCGCCGACGGGCAGAACCTTTACGTCAAGACGAAGCATCCGGTTCCGACTCTTCCCGGAATGCTCGGAGACCCGCTCTTCATAATCATCGACACCGACGTGAAGGACCGCGACTATGCCAAAGAAGGGCCGATATGCACCGGCCCGTACATGGTTAAGGAATACAGCAAGGCCAAGGCAGTCATGGAGCGCAACCCGCACTACTGGGACGGAGAGGTGCCTTACGACGTAGTCGAGATTCCGACGATAGACGACCCGAACACGCGCGCGATGGCGCTCCAGTCCGGCGAGATAGATATGGCGATAAACATCGCTCCGGGCGACCTTTCGCTATTCTCCGACGAAAATGCCTTCAACATCAGCACAATCGCGTCGCTGCGCAGCGTGCTCGCGCGCATGAACAGCTCCGAGGGGCGTCCGCTGCACGACAAGCGCGTCCGCGAGGCCCTGCTTTCCTCGCTCGACCGCGAAACCTACTGCAAGGTGCTGCTGAAAGATACCTTCATCCCCGGAGGCCCCGCGCTGCCGCCGTCGATGGATTACGGATTCGACACTTTCAAAGACCCCAATGGCTATAATCCCGAACGCGCGAAGCAGCTTCTCGCCGAGGCGGGCTGGAAGGACACGGACGGCGACGGCTACGTAGACAAGGACGGCAAGCCGCTCGAGCTTGAATTCATCTTCTACAGCGGACGCGCGGAACTGCCGCTTTTCGCGGAGGCGACACAGTCCGACGCTAAGAACGCGGGCATAAAGATAAACCTCAAGAACGTAGACTACAACGTCCTCGACGGCATCGGAGTGCGCGGCGAGTACGACCTGCTCATCTCCAACATCCTGACGGCGCAGGCCGGAGACCCCGAGGTCTATATCAACCAGTATTGGAAGACTAACGCCAACGGCAGCAACCCGCAGAACGGAAGCGGGTACAGCAACGCGGAGTTCGACGCGCTGAGCGACAGCCTCGCCGTCGAGTTCGACGCCGCGAAGCGCCGCGAGCTTGTAACGAAGATGCAGCAGATACTGCTGGACGACGCTGCGACGATAATCTTCGGCTATCCCGAGACGAACATGGTAAGCAGCAAGGCCGTCGCCAACGCCGAGATGCTGCCCTGCGATTACTACTGGCTCACGAAAGAGATAAAGCCCGCGGCGGCGAAGTAGCGGAAGGACAGGAGCAAGATGCTTCTTGAAGTGAAAAATCTGACGGTCAGCTACGGCTCGAAGCCGACGGTGAAGGGTGCCGATATTTCGCTCGAAGCGGGCGAAATACTCTCCATCGTCGGCGAGAGCGGCAGCGGCAAAACGACGGTAATACGCGCCGTCATGGGCTGCCTTCCCGGCAACGGGCGCGTAACCGGCGGCTCCGTCGTTTTCGACGGGCGCGACCTGCTCGCGAACACCGACGCGGAATGGCGCGCGCTCTGCGGGCGCGGAATGTCGATGATCTTTCAGGACAGCGGCAACATGATAAACCCGATACGCAGAATAGGCGAGCAGTTCGTCGACTACATACGCGCGCACGAACCGAAAAGTTCGGCGGACGAGGCTGTAAAGAGAGCCGAAGCGATGCTCGGGAGCGTCAACCTTCCAAACCCAGACAACATAATGAAACTCTATCCGTTCGAGCTGTCGGGCGGAATGCGCCAGCGCGTCGGCATTGCTATGGCGATGACCTTCGGTCCCAAGCTGCTGCTCGCGGACGAACCGACGAGCGCGCTCGACGTTACTACCCAGGCTCAGATAGTGCGCCAGATAGTGGACGTCCGCAATAAATACAACGCAGCCGTCGTCATAGTGACGCACAATCTTGGCGTCGCTTCGTATATGTCCAATAAAATAATGGTGATGAAGAACGGAGAAGTCGTCGAGAGCGGCCCGCGCGAGCAGGTAATATATTCCCCCCGCCACGAATATACCAAGCAGCTGCTCGCGGCGGTCCCCGTGATAGGAGGCAGGCAGTACGGCGATGAATAATCAGACCGCTGTTCGCGCGCCGGAAAGGCGCGTAGTGATGGAAGTCAGGAATCTTACGAAAAAGTTCCAGCTGGACGACGGCAAATACGTGACAGCCTGCGACAACATAAATCTGCGCGCCTACGACGGCGAGACTCTGGGAGTCATCGGCGAAAGCGGATGCGGCAAAAGCACGCTCGTGCGCACGATTTTGCAGATTCACCCCGCGACTTCCGGCGAAGTATTTTTTGAAGGGAAAGACATACTCAAGGCAAAAGGCGGGGAGCTTCGCGAGAACAGACGCAAAATACAGATGGTATTTCAGGACCCGACGGCCGCCTTCGACCCGAAGATGAAGGTTAAGGACATACTCTGCGAGCCGCTGCTGAACTTCGGCCTGATAAAAAAGAGCGAAACCAACGAGAAGGCGAGGAAGCTGCTCCGCATGGTCGAGCTGCCGGAAGACTTCGCCGAACGCTACCCTCACAGCATGAGCGGCGGACAGCGCCAGCGTCTCGGCATAGCCCGCGCTCTCTCGCTCGAACCGAAAATCGTCGTCTGCGACGAAGCAACCTCGGCGCTCGACGTCTCAGTACAGGAAAAGGTCTGCCGCCTGCTCGTCAGGCTCCAGAAGGAACGCGGCATAACCTACATATTTATATGCCACGACATCGGCCTCGTAGACCTCATGTGCGACAGTATAGCTGTAATGTATCTCGGCAGCATAATGGAAGTCATAGAGCACGGGCGCATATCCGATAAGGCCCGCCATCCCTATTCCAAAGCTCTGATGCGCGCCGTCTTCAAGGTCGATTTTCAACGCGGCGAAAAAGTCCAGCCGCTCGAAGGCGAGATACCAAGCCCGCGCGACCTGCCCTCCGGCTGCCCGTTCCACAGCCGCTGTCCGGAATGCGCGGAGATATGCGTAAAGAGAACCGGCGCTCAAAGAGGTTGAACCGGGGCACTGGACGGCCTGCCACTTCGCCTGACGGCTGCCCGATGCGCAAGAAAGTGAGATGAATTTTATGCGAAACGACACAATGTCCATATGCGGCGTAACAGCCGGACGCGGCGAAGCTGCGCGCGGATACGCCGCCGTTCCGGGAAGCGATCTGAAAATCCCGTTAGTGCTCGTAAACGGCGAACGGCCCGGTCCGTCGCTGCTTCTGACCGCGGGAATACACGGAGCCGAATACCCGGGCATTGCCGCCCTTTCCGAACTGGGGCAGGAGCTCGACGTGCGCGAGATAGCGGGCGCGGTTATAATGCTCTACCCCGTCAACCTACAGGGATTTTGGAAACGCTGCGATTTTATCGTGCCGGAAGACGAAAAGAATCTCAACCGCGTATTTCCGGGTTCGCCGCGCGGCACGCTTGCGGAGCGGACGGCCTACCTGCTGGTCAGCGAATTTTTCCCCGCGGCGGATTTTTACGCGGACCTGCACAGCGGAGACCTGCATGAGAATCTTTGCCCCCACGTCTATTATCCGGGGCAGCCGGACGAGACTGTTGAGTCGAAGTCAAAGAAGATGGCGCTCTCGCTCGATATGAAATACATGGTTCGTTCGCTCGCCTCTGGAGGCGCGTACAACTACGCCGCTTCTACGGGACTTCCGTCCGTTTTCATCGAACGCGGAAGCATGGGACTCTGCCCGCGCTTCGACGTAGACGCTTACAAAAAAGACATCTTACGCCTGATGCACAACCTCGGCATGACGGAGGCCGAGCCCGCGCCGCAGCAATTCGTGCCGAAAGACATGAGGAACATGAAGTATCTCGAAGCTCCGCGCTGCGGATGCTGGTCAGAAGAGGCGGAATGCGGCGAAGTCATAAAAAGAGGCGAGCCGCTGGGGCGGCTGCGCGGCTTCTTCGGCGAGGACGAGACTGTATTTGCCGCGGAATATACCGGAGTTCTCCTCTATTCGTGCAGCGCGTTCGCCGCGCCCGAGGGCGTCGTGCTTGCCGCGTACGGCGTGCCGGATGCGGACTAATTTACTTTGAGACATAAAACGGAGGCACATTTATAAATGAAGAAATTCTTTGCAGCGGCGGCCGCGACTCTTACGATTTTCGCGGCTTGCGGCGCGGATGCCGCCCCCCTGCGCGTCGGAACGGACGCCGACTTTCAGCCATACGAGTATTATCAGAAGGAAAGCGGCGCGTACACGGGCTTCGACATAGAACTTATAACGGCTCTTGCGCAGCTTATGGGCTGCGACGGTGTAGAGTTCGTGACAGCGCCGTTCGGCGAGATACTGGACGGACTGAACGAAGGCAGATACGACGCGGCGATAGCGGCGTTCATCGTGACAGCCGAACGCCGCCGCGCAGCCGACTTCACGCTCCCATACGCGGAGGACCGCACCGTGACGCTGACGGCGACGGGGCGAGCCGCGCCCGTTGGCAAAAATATTAAGACCGTCGCGGAAAAAGGCACGGTGCATATGACCTTCGCCAGCCAGAACTACGCGAAGCAGGGCGAGATAATCGGAACCGACGGCGTCGAACAGGCGGTCGATATGCTCTTTGCCGGAAAAGCGGGACGCGCCGTGACCTCAAAGCTCTCCGCCGAATACCTGATCTCCAACGTCTACGGCGGACGGCTCGTAATCACATCGGAGGACGGCGCGACGCGCCCGCTCGCGATAGCGGTGCGCAAGGGAAACACAGAGTTGCTGGACAAGCTCAACGAAGCGCTCGCGCGCTATAAAAACAGCGCCGCATACGAACAGCTTTACAGGACGTATTTCGGCGTCAAAAATTAACTTTTACTGCACTACGGGAACGGCGGAACGGTAAATATACCACTCTTCATATATTTTGCTTCAATAGCGTGTATGAAGCCGCCGTTTTATTGACGCTTCCATTGCGGTGGTGTCCGATATCTTGAGTAATGGACAGGCCTCAGAATAATGATTTATCTGGATGTTAGACTGAGGTGCAGAAAATTTAGGCGGCCTGGCACGGGGCGAGGAACTTGTGCTTATGGCGAAATACGATTTTATAAAGCAGCATTATAAAATTAAATTTATTATGTATATAGATAATAGATATATATCTATGCATATTTTTCCAGTCGTAGATTGCCTGTAATATTTGAGAGTGGCATTATACTCAATTAGCTTAAAGACTTAATACAAATGCTTCGTTAAATGATTTTTTCACAGAGCGCATTATTTTCTGTAGCCGCTTCTTAAGTGCCCCAGTATTGCTCTATTGGATTCAGATCAGGCGAATATAGTGGTTAAACTTGCAAAGAAAGACATCCGTCTCGTCATGCCTGGCTTGACCTGCCATCTAATGTCTCTAAATTCCCGCACGTTACGGTATGTTAAGACGCTGAACTCTGCGTCAAGCGCGTAGTGACGGTTAACCGCTGTTCTAATGTGGTTAAGTGCCGGATGTTGATGGCGCTTTTGAACGAAACGCTTGATGCATATCCAATCATGACGTGTTAAGATAATAAGCAAGATAATACGTAAGTTGGCAACGGAGGACACGTCATGGAAAAATACAGGCCGCCATACAGCATAACGGACGCGATGTTGGCTCGTGTCTCCTCTATCTCAGAGAAGCTCGGGCGTATAGGCGCGCTGCACAGCCTGGAATCGAAGCCGCATCTCAGAAGGAACAACAGAATCCGCTCCATTCATTCGTCATTGAAAATTGAAGCGAACTCATTATCTCTCGGACAGGTGCGCGAAGTTATCGCCGGACGCGCCGTAATCGGAGACCGGAAAGAAATTCAGGAAGTGAAGAACGCCTACGCCGCCTATGAGATGCTGAACGAGATAAATCCGTATTCCATAACGGACCTGCTGAAACTGCACGAGGTGATGACCCGCTATACCGTAGACGAATCGGGAGCTTTCCGCAAAGGCGAGGAAGGTGTGTTCAACGGTGACCGCTGTATCTTCATGGCTCCGCCCGCACGGCTCGTCCCTCAGCTGATGGACAGCCTGTTCACATGGATGAGCGAAGCGCGCGAAACGGTTCACCCTCTGATACTCTCCTCCGTATTCCACTACGAGTTCGTATTCATACATCCCTTCGCCGACGGCAACGGCAGAATGGCGAGACTGTGGCACACTGCCATCCTTGCCCAATGGAAGCCTGTCTTCGCATATATCCCGTTGGAGAACCAGATTGAGAAATTTCAGGAAGATTACTACCGCGCGATCGCCGAATGCCACAAAGCAGGGAGTTCAGACCTCTTCATAGAATTTATGCTGGAACAGACGGACCGCCTCCTCGACGAAATCTCTATGAACGCGGACGGAGAGGAGACAGTCTCCGAATACGTGAAGAAGCTCCTCTCCGTCATGGAATACGGCGTGCCCTATACCGCCTCTGCAATAATGCAGAAGCTGAACCTCAAATCAAAAGAGACCTTCCGCAAACACTATATGAATCCCGCCATCGCCCTCGGCATGGCAGAAATGACCGTACCGGACAAGCCGACCAGCCGGAACCAGAGGTATATCAGGAAGTAGCGGATAACGGCAATAATGGTTCCAAAATGCTGTGCTTCTAACTATAGAAGCTGCTTCTTGGAATTCCGGTTACGTCGCATAGGATAATTACTGGAAAATATTCGGAGAGTTCGAGGATTACTTGGTATTCGAGCTGTCTAAAAGAATATATTCTTTTGTTCGGCCGTCTCCTTTCACCGCATATTTCATCTTGTTTCGCTACCTTTGCTTTTATCAGATTGATGATGCGTTCTTTTTTAGTCACAGACTCACAGTCTAAGATGTCCAGTCTGGCTTTTAGAAGGCTTGTAAACATAGCGGCCTGTGTTATTTCCCTAGGATTTGGCAGGCTGTTGGAATCGCGATACGTGGGTATATTGTCTCATGCAATCCGCTGATGTAATCCAGTCATGAGCGCTATACATTCTCAAGTCCTGCTGCTGCGTGGGCGCAAATCGCGGCGAAGCACGGAACCGCCGGGCGGGATGATCAGAAGCGGCCCGGACGTACATCCGGGCCGCTTGTTTTTTGCTTCGTTTCGCGTTTTACGCCTTAGAGCATATCTGGCAGGTCTTCTTTGTACTGCTTCATCTCGCGCTCGAAGGACGCGAGCTTTTCTTTCGCGCGCGCTATCTGTCCGCGCACCTGCTCGGGGGCCGCGCCTCCGTAGGTGTTGCGGCGCTCCATTGAGCGGCGCGGCGAGAGCAGCGGGAGGAGGTCTTCGCCCACCTCGGGGATGACGGCCTGCCATTCGGCGAGAGTGAGTTTGTGCATCGGGCGGTCGTGCTCTATGCACCAGCGGACGGCGTGGCCGACTTTTTCGTGCGCGCTGCGGAAGGGCACGCCGCGCAGCACGAGGTATTCCGCGACGTCGGTCGCGAGGATGAGGCCGTCGGCGAAGCCGCGGTTCGCCTTTTCTTCGTCGACGCCGACGTGCGCGAGGAGCGGCGGCAGGACGGAGAAGATGAGTTTGAGACAGTCGAGCGTGCGGAAGAGGCCGCGTTTGTCGTCCTGGAGGTCGCGGTTGTATGTGAGCGGGATGCCTTTCATCATCGTGAGGAGGTCGACGAGCGCGCCGGTGAGCTGGCCAGCCTTGCCGCGCAGCAGTTCGAGCACGTCGGGGTTCTTTTTCTGCGGCATGATGCTGGAGCCTGTGCAGAATGAGTCGGGCAGCTTGACCCAGCCGAATTCGGTCGTGAAGTAGATGATGAGGTCTTCGGAGAGGCGGCTCACATGGTCGCCGAAGACGGCGGCGAAGTAGAGTATGTCGAGGAAGTGGTCGCGGTGGGCGACGGTGTCCATGCTGTTTTCGGTGAGGCGCGGGAAGCCCATGTCGCGCATCGTGTATTCGCGGTCGAGCGGCAGCGTGGAGCCGGCGAGCGCGCCGCAGCCGAGCGGCGATTCGTCTACCGCGTCGTAGGCGGCGAGCAGGCGGCGGGCGTCGCGCATGAAGGCCTGCGCGTGCGCCATCCAGAAGTGGCCCATTGAGACGGGCTGCGCCTGCTGGAGGTGCGTGTAGCCTGGGACGACTACGTCGGCGTGTTCCTCGGCCTTCGCAAGCAGGACGTTGATCAGAGTTTCAAGGCCGTCCCATATCCCGAGCAGCTCTTTGCGCAGGTAGAGGCGGACTGTGGTGTTGACCTGGTCGTTGCGGCTGCGTCCCATGTGGAGGCGCGCGCCGGTCGCGCCGCATTTTTCGATGAGGCGCGATTCGATGTTCATGTGTACGTCTTCGAGCGCGGGCTTCGGCTGGAATTCGCCGCTTTTTATCTCCTCCGCTATCTCGCGCAGGTTTTTCTCTATCGTCTCGGCCTCGTCCTTGCTGAGCAGCCCCGTGTGTCCGAGCATGCGCACGTGCGCGATGCTGCCGCGTATGTCGGCCGCGGCCATGCGCCAGTCGAGGTCGAGCGACTGCGTGAAGCCGAGCACCGCCGCGTCCATGTCCTGAGAGAAACGTCCCTTCCACATTTTATGTTTTCCCCTTTCGATAAATCAGCCGGTATTAAGTTTGTATATTCGTCCGCAATTATAGCATTTTTCGGCGGCGCGGCGTTTTCTCGTGCGCGAGCGCCGCGGCGCTAGATTTCTTCGCCGTCCAGGCCGATTTCGCCCTGTTCCTCGCCTGGGCCGCGCGCGATTTTTCTTTCGAGGCGCTCTATTCTGTGGCGCAGCGAGGCGCGGTCGGCCTCCCAGTTTTTGTCTTTGAATATTCTGTGGCGTTCGAGCCAGCGCAGCGCCTCCCGCGCGTGGGCGAGCGCGTCGGCGGGGCGGCGGAAGCGGTGCTCCTCTATCTTCGCCATCGTTTCGAGCGTGCGCACGGGGCGGCGTTCGGTCGCGAGCGACTCTTTGTAGTAGTCGTAGGCGGCGCGGTAGTTTCCCGCCGCGCGTTCGTTTTCCGCTAGGCGCAGCAGCGCGACGTGGCGGTCGCGCGTGAATTCGAGCGCCGCTTCCCACGTCTCGCGCGCCTTGCCGGCGCAGCCTTTGGCGGCCCAGAGGTCCCCGGCGCGCACCATGTCGGCGGCGCAGCCGCAGTCGCCGGAGGCCATGGCGGCGATTTTGCGCTGGAGCACGGCGAGCGATACTATGTCGAGCGTGTTGTGGTAGAAGACGCCGCGCAGGGGCGAAGCGTCGGAATCGCGCAGGAACTGCGTGTACATCCACGGGATTTCGCCGCCCGGCACATCTTCGCCGCCGCGCTGTAAGCCGAGGACGTTGCGCTCCATCGACGAGAGCGAGCACGAGGCGAGCCGCCCGCGGTAAAAATGGCGCGCGAGCAGAAGCAGGTCCATGTGCGGCGCGTAACGCCACGAGGGAACGCTGCGCGCGAGCGTGTAGCGCGTGAGCAGCAGCGGCAGGTCGAAGGCGCGGCCGTTGTATGTGACGAGGCCGCAGCCGCGCGGCAGCTCGTTCTCCACGGCTTCGAGCCACGCGCGCTCCCACGCGGGGCCCGCGAGGAAGAGCTGGACGACGCGCAGGCAGTCCTCGGCGCATATTCCGAGGCCGATGAGGAAAGCGTAGGTCCCCGTGCCGCCCGATAGGCCCGTCGTTTCCGTGTCGAGGAATACGGGGCATTCGCTGCCGCCCCACAATTTCAGCGCCGCGCCGCTCTCCTGCGGCGGCGTCAGCACGTTTCTGCCGTAGGCCGAGCCGTAGCGGAAGCGCCGCTCCATGCGGTAGACGCCGCGCGCCGTCCACTCGCCCTCGGGCAGCCCCGTAACGTCGAGCTCTTTGGGCAGGACGGTCTCGCGCGGCGCGGGACGCGGCTCCGGCGCGCCGCCCGTTTTTTTCAAATCTTTCGGAGTCGAATTTACCGCGCGGACGCGGCACCGGGCGCGCCTTCCTTCCGCACTATGTCTATCACGACTATCTCCGGCGGCGCGAGCAGCCGCACCGGCGGGCCGACGTAGCCCGCGCCGTTGCTCGTGTAGAGCAGGCTGCCGCGCTTGAGCTTTTTCAAGCCGCGCGAATGTCCGCGTACGAAGAGGCGCGACGAGAACATCGGGAAGACCTGCCCGCCGTGCGTGTGGCCCGAAAGCTGCAGGTCGAAGAAGCCCTCGGTGCCGATTTCGACGACGGGTCGGTGGCGCAGCAGCAGGATGAATTTATCGCGGAAGCGGCTCTTCGTGTTCACGATGAGCGTCTCGGAGCGCGTAAGCCCCCATTTGTCCTCTGTCAGATGGTCGCCGTCGTCGACGCCCTCGACGACGATTCCGCCCGCCTCGACGGCCTCGCCGCGCAGCACCGTCATGCCCGACATGCGCATGAACTTCAGGGATTCTTCTATATCGTCGTAAAAATCGTGATTGCCCGTGACTGCGAAAACGCCGTACTTAGGCTTTATGCGGCGGAACATCGCCGTCTCCCGCGAGCGTCCTTCAAGGCTGCCGTCGGTCACATCGCCGGTGACGACTACCATATCCGGCTTCGCCTCGCGCACGCGGCGCAGCACGCGCGCGAGCAGGAAAGCGCCCGACGACGGGCCGAGGTGCAGGTCGGTGAGCTGCACGATGCGGAGCCTGCCGGCGTCCGGCGGAAGCTTGTCAGTCTCGATTTTTATGAAGGTCGGCCCGGGGTGCAGCGCGCTGTAGACGCCCGCCGCGACGACGCAGAAGGCGGCGGCGAACGAAGCCGCTAGCGCCCGCGCCGCGCCCGTCCCGTCCGTCAGCCCGAGGCCGAGAAGGCCGTCCGCCGCGGTCATAATCATGAATATCGCGAAGGTCCACATGACGAAGACGAGCCACAGCCCGCCCGTCCAGTCCGCGAAGAGACGCAGCTTCGGCCTGCGCGCGAGCAGATTCGTGCGCCGCGCCGCGAACGTCATAGCGGCGGCCGCGGCGCAGAGCGCGACCCACAGAGCGCCAGCCGCGGCGTGGAAATAGCTCCCCTCGAATATTTTTATATAAATGTATATAACTACCGCGGAGAGCAGCGCCGCGCAGAGCCCCCAGAAGGCCCCGCGCTCGGAGAAACGTTTTTCGTAAACTCTGTCCGTCATGCTATATCTGCGCCGAGTAGAGGCGGCCGAAGGACTCCAGCACCTTCTGCCACACGGGGCGCTCCTCCCATTCCGATATGGTCAGCTCGCGGCAGTCCTCCATATCGCGCTCGAACTGCTCCGCGAAGGCCGCCGTGATTTTCCTGTCGTAGATGAAAAGCTGGTTCTCGAAATTTATGTCGAGGCTGCGCACGTCCATGTTGCAGGTGCCGACCGAGGCGCAGCAGCAGTCGGTGAGCACGGACTTCGTGTGTATGAAGCCCTTTTGATACATAAAGACGCGCACGCCAGAGCGCAGCAGCGGCTCGATGTAGCTGCGGCTGCCCCAGAAAGAGAGGAAATGGTCCTTCTTCTCGGGAATCATAACGCGCACGTCCACGCCCGAAAGCGACGAGGCTATCATCGCGTTCATCAGCT
>ENA-OQCL01000144-OQCL01000144.1-human-gut-metagenome-genome-assembly--contig:-NODE-144-length-38863-cov-11.841594_pt1 | contig 38863 bp, 47 predicted proteins | sample MGYA00242502_ERZ504586 | MGnify/ENA primary metagenome ERZ504586 (study PRJEB26092, sample SAMD00036316) | human gut metagenome | host: Homo sapiens | study: EMG produced TPA metagenomics assembly of... | reverse complement strand
GCAGAAAAATAAGGGGTATCTTGCTCGTAGCCGCCCACAGTAATGTGGGTGTTGCCGATATTGAACGGTGAAGGATGCATTGGATGCCAACTGGGCTCCTTTCGCAGCGCTCATATAATGTATAATAATATATAATAGCGCACCGCCGCCGATACGCAAGGCTTTTGCATGGAGAGAGTGGAGAGGGCATTTAACCCCCGTGCAAAGAAATTGGAAAAAAGATGTCAAAAAGTGTTGACAAGAGCACCGGTGTGTGGTATTATACTTGAGCGCCAAGCGCTGAGACAAAAGAATGACTTCTGAAGTCTCAGCAGAAAGCCCTTGAAAAGAACCAATAGACGCTGAAAACACCAGTTGACACTGAGATGTTCAAAGCGCTCCAAGTTCGTAAAACTTCAAAAGCTTCTGCCGTTTGTCAAGAGTAAATGCTAAAAAAGTCTAAAAAATTTTTCAGCGGGCCAGAATGAGGGCCAGCTCCTCCCGGAAAAGCTGCTCGGAGCACAGAAAACCGAACATTTTGCGGGGGTAGCTGTTGAGCCATGCCTCGGCGGCCTTTACCTCTTGGGGCGAGAGGGTGGCGAGGTCTGTCCCCTTCGGGACGAGTCGCCGGATCAGTCCGTTTTGGTTTTCGTTGGTGCCGCGCTCACTCGGCGTGTATGGGTGGCAGTAGTAGACGGTGGTGCGTTTTCCTTTCCCTCGGCGCTTGTTTTCGATGCCTTCAGCGTCCGAGAACTCGGTGCCGTTGTCGCAGGTGATGGAGAGGAAGATCTGCGGGAATAGAGCGCCCAGTTTCCGCTCGATGCCGTTGAGGGCCCGGACGACGCTCTCGCTCGTCTTGTCCTTCATGGAGACGATGATCTCCCGGCGGGTCTTTCGCTCGGTCAGCATGAGCCACGTCCGCTTGTAGCCCTTGCCGCTCTCGAGACTGTCCATTTCCCAGTGGCCGAAGGTCGTGCGCGTGTTCACGATCTCCGGCCGCTTTTCAATGCTCTTTCCTGCCGGCTTTCTCGGGATGGCGCCCTCTGGCCGCTCAGGCTTCCTGCGGCGCTTCCCGTGCTGCGGTAACATTTCCACAGTGAGATCGTCGCCGAAGATCTCGCCCCTGATGTAGTTGTAGGCCGTACTTGCGCAGATGTGCACCCGGAAGGGCCAGCCCATGACCTCGGCCTCGCCGATGGCCGCCTCGGGGCTGTACTTCTCGTCCCGGATCTTGCCGATCAGGTAGTCGGCGAGCTCGTAGTCGTTGCCGATCTTCAGCTCCGGGCCCTTCGCCCGCAGGTTGGCCTCATACCGAGCCTGCGCCCCGTCGGGGTTGTATCGGATCTCGGTCGTGTAGTCGCTGTTCAGGTGTTCATAGGTGCACCGCTTGAGCTCCCGGTAGATGGTGGTGTAATGGACGCCGACCTCCTTGGCGATGTCCACGACCTTCATGCCGGCGCGCCTGAAGGCGTCGATCTGCGTGCGCTGCGTTGGTGTCAGGTGGCTGAAGTGTTTCCCCATGGTGATCCCTCCGTGAAATAGAAAAAAGGGCGGCCGGCTGGCCGCCCTTCGTTGTCATCGCCTGTTGTATGCCGCGATCAGTGCCAGCGTCTCGTCGTCTGTGACGATGTCCTCGAGCCGGCACTCCAGAGCGACGCAGACCTTGAGGAGCGTTTTCAGCTTCGCCCCCGCGATGTCTCGGTCGTCTTGCTCGTAGGTCTGGAGCACTCGGCTGTTGATGTCGGCCTTCTTGGCGAGCTGCGACTGAGACAGGCCGCGATCCTCTCGCAGCGCCTTCAGGCGTTTCCCGGTGGTGATCGTTTCCATGTTGAGCGCCTCCCCTTTTGTTTCGTGTGTCTTTACTATACAACATTTGTTGTATAAAGTCAAGAGGGGAGACAAGAGAAAAGCAGCGCGGCCGCTCTGGCTGCGCTGCTTTCATTCTTTTCCGAGCAGGTAGTAGATGGTCACGCCGAGGGCGTCGGCGAGGTGCTCGAGCTCATAGTCGGCGACAATGCGGTCGCCGGTCTCGATCCTGCTGATGGCCTTCTGCGTGATGTCGAGCCCCGCGATCTGGATCTTGTAGGCGAGGCGCTCCTGCGAGAGGCCCGCCCGCTCTCTGGCCTCGCGGACGCGCTCGCCCGAGATGTTGCACCGCCCGTATGGCCTATATATCTTCACCTTGAGCCGTCTCCTCCTTTTAGGTCAAAGATGGGTAGTCCGAGTTGACAATAACACGGCGACCGTGATAATATTATCCCAAAGATGGCTAAACGCTAAAAAACGCAAACAGGCCGCGAAGGAGGAGTATTTCATGGGTTTACGGTTTAGGCGCAGCATAAAGATCGCCCCCGGCGTCCGTGTGAACTTGAATAAAAAGAGCGCGAGCGTCACCTTCGGCCCGAAGGGGCTGAAGCACACGGTCAGCACGACCGGGAAAAGCCACACGACCGTCGGCGTGCCCGGCACGGGCCTGTCGTACACGACCAGCGGCGGTGAGCGGTCGGCCAGCGTGCCGGCAGCGCAGCGCCCCACCTCGCCGAAAAGCAAGGCGGTCGTCCTGCCCCTGTGCATTTTCCTCGGCGTGCTCGGCGTGCATCGGTACTATGTGGGGAAGATCGGCACGGGCGTCATCTGGACGCTGACGGCCGGCTTCTTCGGGATCGGCTGGATCGTGGACATCTTCACGGTCGCCCTCGGCGGCTTCTATGATGTCAACGGCTATGTCGTCCGCTTCCATCCGACCGAGGCCGAGCTGGCCGCTGCTGAGTCAGCGCAGAGCGAGGACGGCGAGGATCTGGCAGAGGACGACGCCACAGAGGAATGAGCGCATAAACAGAAAAAGCCCGCCCGGGATCACTCCCGAGCGGGCTCTTTTTGTGTGTTCTGACGGTTTCATGGCTTCCGGCCGGCGGCGATCCGCGCCGCGCCGGTGGCAAACTGCACAATTAGACCTTCTTGGTGTAGTCCAGCGAGATCCAGCCGGCCCCGGATTTCAGCTTGCCCCACTTGGAGGCTCCGGGCCCGTCACCCTCGGCGACGATGGTGTAGACGCCCTTGTCGCGGATGTCCCCGTTGGTGCCGTAGTTGGTGCCGGGGCCCTTGCGGATGTTCAGCACGTCGGTCGTCACCTTCACGAGGTACGAGGTAGCCGTGGCGGCCGCGCTGGTCTTGATGTTGGCCGCGTCCGTCCAGCCATAGACGGTGGAGCCGCCGCCGGAGACGGCGATCAGGTGGTAGGGGTGCGCCTTGCCCTTGGCGAGGGCCGTGACCTTGGCCTTGCCGGGCTTGCAGCTCGACGCGGTCTTGGCCGTGGAGCTGACGTAGTGCTTGGTGCCGGTGAACTCCACCACGTCGCCGATCTTGATGTCGGCCGTGCCGCCGGTGGTCTCCCCGGTGGAGGGGGTGCTGCTGCCGGATCCGAGCCGGCGGTTGACCTCGGCTGCGATCTCCCCGTGGCGGTTGTAGAGCCAGTCGCCCGGGCAGGCTTTGTTCGCATAGTCCCGGTGCACGGTCATGTTGCAGCCGTTCAGGTGGTTCATGCGCTCGTTTTTGTTGGTCGACCAGACGAGCTTGGTGATCCCGTTGCGCTTGCAGATGTCGGTCACGAGATCCAGCAGCGCGTCGTATGCCTTGCTGTTCACCGCATAGGGGTGAGTGGCGTCGCTGGCGACCTCGATGGTGACGGCGCGCTGGTCGTTGGCGTTGGACGATGTGCACCACGAGCGGTTGCCCTCGTCCACATAGAGGGCGATGCGGCCGTCGTTGCCGATGCCGTAGTTGCTGGACGCCTGCCGGCTGCTCTGAGCGAACAGGGCGCCGCAGCTCTCGACGGAGAGCTGGCCGGCCATACAGTGGATCGTGATGGTGTCGATCTTCTTGGTGCGCTTGCCCGAGTGGTTGGGGCTGAGCTTGGTGTAGGAGATCAGGGCGCTGTTACTCATGGTCGTCGTCCCCCTTCCCGTTGCTGAGCTCGTCGAGGGTCTCCTCGGTCAGCTCCTCGCCCGGCTTCAGGGCGATGCCGTCGATGTCCTTGGTGTTGGTCATGATGTGTTCCTCCTTCTTGCAGAATAAAGGGCGGGCCAGCCGGCCCGCCCTCTGCGTTGATTATTCTAACGGCAGGTTGCCGCCGTTGAGCTGGTTGACTGCCGCCTCGATGGCCGCGTTGATGGCCTCCTCGTCCACGGTGAAGCCCATGGACGCGAGGAACTCGAGGACGTACTTCTTCTTCTCCTCGCCGCGACCCTGCCCCTCATAGAGCTGCTCGGCTGCGGCGACGCCGATCTTGACCCACTCGAGCAGCTCCTTGCGCTGCTCGTCGGTGGTCTTACTCTTGATCCACGGGATCAGGAATACGCTGACGCCTGCGGCGAGCAGCGCGATGACGGCGTTGACGATGGGGGTGATGTCGATCATGTTCATCCTTTTGCCTCCTTGTCTGATGTGGTTGTGGTGGTGTACTCTCCGGCGCCGGCCCCGCTGATGGGGTTGCCATCAGCGTCGAGGCCGTGCCGGTTGCGGCTGATCTTCTCGGTGGCCGACTTGGCCGCATAGCTCACGAGGTAGCCGATGCAGGCCGTGAAGATGGTGGTCGTGACATCGCTGGCGGTCTGCTGATCGCGGAAGGCCAGCACATAGGACGCCACGGCCGCGGCAGTTGCTACGAGGACGGCCCACGCCGCCAGCTTCTTCGAGAACTCCCACGGCCTGCGTCGGGCCTTGGCTTCCCGCTTGCGCCGGTATCTTCCCATGGGTGTCACCTCCCTCAGTAGATCGCGTGGATGCCCTGTTCGGTGAGGAAGTCCTTCTGCTCGTGTTTGATGCGCTTGGCGTACTCGAGGGCCGCCTCAGTCTCGCCGTTGGCGTGGCCGTTCTTCAGGGCGGTGGCCGTAGCCTCGCCGAGTGCGATGGCGGCCCCCACGCTGCGCACGAGAAGCACCTCGTTTCTCTCCCGGGCGGCGTCCCGGCGATCGAGCTCCTCGTCCCTCTTGGTGAGCCGGCGCTGGATCAGCCAGAAGCACAGGCCGGTGATGGCCGACGGGATCCCCATGAGGGCCACGAGCTGCGCGATGTCTAACTCGATCATGCTGCACCTCCGTCCTCGACCTCGACGAGTTTCCAGCCCTGCGGGTAGGTGTCCGGCGACCAGACGTTGTTGTCAATGGTGCTTTCATAGATCTGTCCGTTGTAGATCACGCGGTCGCCGGTCTGGTAGGCGTCATGCGAGCCGGTAGGCTGTATAAAGGCCGGGACGGTTTCGCCCGTCTCCTCGCCGCCGGTTTCAGGCTCTTGTCCCGGTTCCTGCTCTGTGCCGGGCTCCGGGGTCGTGCCGGGTTCGCCTGCGGCGGTCACTTCCTCCCAGCCCTGCGGGTATGCCTCGGGGCTGTATGCGTTGGCCCCATCCATGATAGAGCGGTAGACCTTGCCATCAGTCCACAGGCAGCACTCGCCCTTCTGGTAGGCGTCATGGGCACCCGTGGGCTGGATGAACGCCTTTGCCTTGGTCGGGTCTGTGGTGTGATACGGGGCCCACTGTGCGGGGCTGTTTCCCGGCTCGATGTCCGGGTTGTTGTTGGTGTTGTGTGCTTGGCAGCAGCGCCAGCTCTGGCCGTTGTGGGTGCAGGCTTCGCCGACCTCGTGGCTGCCGTCCCCCTTGGGGCCGGCCTTCGTCCACGCCGGCAGCAGATCCTCGCAGGCGATGATCTCGGTGCCGGTGCGGTCGCCGGCGTTGGCCTCGCTCACGAAGGTCATGCGGGCGCTGCGCAGGGCGGCCTCGAGGCCGCTGTACTTGTCGCTCATGTGGTCAGCCCCCTTTCAATGGCGCCGGACAGATCCTCGAGCTCGTCCTCGAGCTTGGTGATCCGCTCCTTGTCCTCGGGAGAGGTGCCGCCCCCGCCGCCGGCGGCGGCCTGCTCCTTCTCGTGGATGGCTTTGATGCTGTGTTCCATGAAGTAGACCATGCTGCTCCTCCTTTCTGGTCTTGGGGTGTTGGTTTATGCGAAGTTGCCGCCGACCGACTGGATGTAGCAGTCGCCCTCGGCCGAGCCGCGCAGGAGCTTGACCTTGATCTTCACGCCCCAGCTTGCGGCGGTCTTGGTCTGGTTGGTGAAAAAGTGCTTCTGGCTGGTCAGGGCCTTGGTGGTGATGTCCTCCCATGTGGGCTCGGCGTCGTTGCCGTTGTTGCAGATCCAGACCTGAAGGGTGCTGCCGGTCGGGAAGCTGCCCTGAATGTTGACGAGGGCCTTAGTCGGCATATCGTCGGCCGCCATCGCCACGGTCTGCTCGAACTCGACCGAGTGCATGGCCTTGTCGAAGGACAGGGTGCGCACGGTGCTCTCGTTCTTGGCGTCGGTGGCGGTGATGGTCAGGGTGTGGTCGCCGTTCAGCAGCTTGAGCCACTGGTCGGCCGTGATCTCGAGCTCGTTGGTGTCGCCGAGGGTGGCCGTGTAGGTGCGCAGCGTGGTGGTGTCCAGCTTCTCCACGACCGTGACCTGATGGCCGTCGGCGTCGGTGACGGTGTACTCATAGGAGGGCGGCGTGGTGGTGAAGCTGCCGAGGTCGGTGTCGCTGCCGCTGATGACGGGCGGCCGGTTGTTGGTGACGGTGCGCACGGCGCTGGTGGTGTAGGCGCTCTCGGCCCCGGCGGTGTCGTATGCCTTGACGCGGTACTGCACGCTCGTCCATCCGTAGGTGATGGAGTCGGTGTAGCTCCGGGAGCTGCCGCTGTAAATCTGCGCCCATGTGCCGTCGTCCACCTTGCGCTCCAGCTTGTAGCCGGCGAGGTTGCCGTCGGGATCGGTCGACTGTCCCCACGAGATGCTCAGGTTTTCGCCGCCGATGACCTCGCTCGGGACAGTGATGGTGCCGGGGGCCGTGGGCGGCTGGTTGTAGACGATTGTGTAGCAGCCGTCCGAGTCGGTGGTGTCGGAGACCAGGAGATCAGAGGACAGATTACAAGCGGGGCGCAGGCCGTCGTGGCCGTCGCAGGCGTTGCCCCCGTGCAGCGCGCCATCGTTCCAGACGCGGCGGGCGCTGTAGGCCGACCCGGCATAGGCGTCCCGCAGCCAGTAGTACCACGACTGATTGGCGTCGACATCGTAGTTGGAGTTGGCAGCGGCCGAGGCCGAGACGGTAGCGATGCGGCTGGAGTTGTCGCTGAATATCGCCAGCTTGCTGCCGCACACATGGTCGCCCGAGAGGTTGACCTCGGTGCAGGACAGGGGGAAAACCTTGTCCACACAGGTCTCCGTCCCGCCGCCGTCCGTGGAGCTCTTGCCGACGGTGATGGTGGTGGCGAGCAGGGCGGCCCGCTCGTTGGCCGTGAAGCCGTTGAGGAAGCCGGCGATGGTGTTGTAGGGGTTGTAGCCGCTCCAGACGTGGGACGAGTCGGGAGCCTGATCCGCCGAGTGCTGCGCGGTGTACCACTGGTCCGCGCCCTTGTCGCTGTTGAGCCACTGGCGCAGGTTGGAGTAGATGTAGCGGTTATTGCCGTAGTTTCGGCGGTCGCTGTTGCCGTTGGCCGGCTCCATCGCGTCGAAGCACAGCAGCTTGATGATCTGGTTGGTCGCGAGGGTGACGCTGTTGGAGGGGTAGCCGGCGTGGTTTTTGTCGGCCTTGATCCAGATGATCGGCGCGCCGTAGAGGCTGCCGAACTTGATTTTTGCCTTGTTGGCAAGGCTTCCGAGGGTTTGAGGCATGAGTCTTGTCTCCTTTCGGTAGGTTTTAGCTCCGGGAAGTATGCGAAGAAATAGGCGTCCATGTTCTGCCGCAGGTGGTAGGTGTTGCCGTGCGAGATGTGGCCCGTCCAGCTTGCGTAGGATTGGCTCACGCTCTCGAGCGTCATCTTGCCCCTGTCCACGAGGCCGCGGAACTTGCGGATCTTCCGCTTCATGTTGTCGATGCTCTTGGCCCTCACCTTTCTGACCACCTTGCCGGTGCTCGTGAGATAGGTGTGGAAGCCGAGGAAGTCGATGCCGTTCTTGAGCGGGAAGATCTGCGTCTTGCCGTTCAGGCGCAGGCCCAGCGGCTTGATGTACTCCTCGATCCGCTTGAGGATCTCCCGGAGCAGCAGCTTGTCGCTGCTGATGATGTAGAAGTCATCCATGTAACGGCCATAGACGAGGCCGAGGTCATCCCGCAGCCAGTGGTCGAAGTCGTCCAGATAGAGCAGGGCGAGCAGTTGGCTCGACTGGTTGCCGATGGGGATCCCGGGGTCTGGCGTGCTGTCGATGACGATCCAGAGCAGCCACTCGACGAAGTCGATCAGCTCCTCGTCAGGCAGGAAGGCCAGAGCCTTGCGGGCCTTCTCGAAGCAGACGGCGTGCAGCAGGGTGTAAAAGAACTTGGAAAAGTCACCTTTCAGCACCCAGCCCTCGGCGTAGTCCCACTCCTCCATCGGCCGGTATGGCAGGCCGGCGGCCCGCCGGGCCTCCTCGTCTGCTGCCTTCCGGCTGAAAAAGTAGTGGCGCATGGCGTCGGCCAGACGGTCGAGGCCGTCGTGGGTGCCTTTGCCGATTTGTCCGGCATAGTTATCCCGGATGAAGCGCCGGGAGAACACGGGCTCGAGGACGTTGTCGCAGAGCGAGTGCTGGACGACTTTGCCCTCGAAGTCTATGGCAAGGACGAGCCGCTCCTTGGGCTCGTACACCTTGAAGGGATAGTAGGGCCCGAAGGTGTACTCGCGCCGCTGGAGGCGGTCAGAGAGGTCGGCCGTGCGCTCGATGGCCTCCATGCGGTAGCGCATGGCCGTGGGGTTGTCCCGCTTCCCGCAGCGGGTCTTGCGGTATGCTTTGTATAGCGAGTTGAAGCTGTTGACGATGTTCTCCATGTGAAAAAATCCCTGCCGTCGGCAGCTCCGGCCACGCTTTGCGTGCGCCGCCGGGAGCATCGGCAGTCCTGTGTTTACCCATGGCCGGGCCGGTCAAACGGCGCCGGGTGCGGGAGGGATACGCCTTCCTTGGATGATGGTGCACAGTGTTCGCCGGCCGTCTCCGGCCGGTTAATAAGTCGGGCTATCCATCGAAGCGGGGCGCAGGCCGTTGTTGCCGTTGTAGGCGTTGTTCCTGTTCAGCGTGCCATCGTTCCTGACGTTGCGGGCGTTGTTGGCCGACCCGGCACGAAAAAACAAGGCGTACCCCACGGGCTGCCTATTGGTGACGCGCCTGCGCGTCCATCTTGGCGGCCCTTTCTTTATCGGATTTGTACCATTTGGCGGTCTGGTTTTTGACGCCGGCCGCCATCCGCGACCAGTGTGCAAAGGCGTCGTCGCCGAGCCCGCTGAGGATCTCGTGGGCGAGCTCGATGTGGTGGATCAGCTTCCGGCAGTTGCGCAGGGCCGAGCGTTGCGCCCGGTATCGCAGCTCCCGCTCCTGCGGGTCGGTCAGGAGCAGGTCGTTGGCCTCCATCAGGTCGGCGACGAGGTCGCTGGCCTCGTTCATCATCCGTTGTGCCAGCCCGAGCCGTTCCTTCTTGGGGAAGATGTTCGGGTTGCGCGTCTTGATGTAGGTGTGCTTCTCGAGCTCCTTGGCGTCGCTGATGACCTGCATCTCCGGGAGCTTTTCACGGCCGAAGGGCGGGCGGCCTACATTGGCCCGCTCGTATGGCCGCGAGTGTCCGTTGCTTGCCGTAGTACCTCACCTCCTCCCCTTTGATGGTGATCCTCGCGCCGGTGCCGTCGTAGGCGGTGCCCTGAATGACGATCACGCCGTCCTCACGCTTGCAGCATGAGCAGGGTGGCGCCAGCTCGACAAACAGGTGCGCGATGATGCAGGACGCCTCTGCGGGCGGGATCGGCGTGTAGCCGTAGCCGTCCATGGCTTAGCACTCGAGGCGCTGAAGCGTAGCGTTCCAGACGCCAGAGGTGAGGGTGATGCCGTCCAGATTGGCAAAGGTGATCTGGAAGGGGTTGGTCGTGATGTCGCCGAACACAGCGTCCCACAGGGTCGTGATCTTGCTGGTGTTCTGCTGGACGACGTTGCTCAGGTCGACCACGGCGGCCGCGGCCTGCTCTGCGATCCCGACGGCCTGCTGCGCGAGGAGGATGGCCTGATTGGCCGTGGCCTGCGCCGCGAGGGCGATGGCCTTGTAGTTTTCGTAGTCCTCCTTGGTGGCGTAGGCGTCCGCGGGGATGTAGGCGGTCACGTTGGTGGCCGTGCCGATGGCGGTGACGATGTCGATGGTTTTCTCGACGATGGTGGCGCCGCCGGTCGGCGGGATCCACTCGGCGAGGTCGCCGCAGTTGCCGTAGCAGTACAGCACCTCGCCCACGTCCTCGTCGGGATCGTCCGCATAAAGGCCGAGCTCGCGGTAGTAAAAGCCGTCGTTGGTCTGGTCGTTGGTGAACACGCCGCCCACGGTGACGGTGCCGTCGCCGTTCACGACGCATTTGGTGATGTCGATGGTCGCCTTCGGGCTGACCACGCCGGTGAGGGAGCGGGGCGTCTGGCCCTCCTCGAGGTAGCCGTCGCCGAGGACGATCTTGGTGTAGTTGATCTGCTTGCCCGCCACGCCCTTCGCCAGAACGAGAAGGCCCGCGGCGGTGATGTCGTTGTTGATAAATGCGGCCATGTCTTTCTCCTTTCCTTAGTCTGAAGCGAGGACGCTGGTGCCGATGGTGACGGTCTCCCGGTTGTTGTCGTGGACGACGGCCCCGTGGTAGAGGTGGATCTCGTCCGTCCCCATGACGTGCCGCTCCTCGCCGTGCTCTCGCACGGCCATCCCGGCATAAAGGAACATCTCGCCGGTCAGGCAGATCAGGATCGCGTCGAGCCATGCGCTGCGCCGCTTCACGGTGCGCAGCAGCGAGAGGAACAGGTCGAGGTTTTCGTTGACGAGTCCCGGGTTGTCGCTCAGCACCTTGAAATGGTAGGGTTTGCCGCCGTACTGATACCACTCCCTGACCTCGCCGGTGCCGAAGTAGTCGGCGATGATCTGCGCCACGGCGTAGGGGGTGCCGAGCTTGGCATAGACGCGGTCGCTGTTGCGGATGACGGCCCGCTTGGTCTCGATGGGTGCGGTGCTGTCATACCACTGGATGTTCAGCTCCCACGCCATCTCGTCCAGCTCGGCCTCGCTGAGCTGGTCGATCTTGTCCCACCTGCTCAGCAGCTTCAGACGGGCGAAGGCGTCCCGGGATAGGGTGTCGCAGCCGGCGGCCAGCCCGCGGTCGGCGCCGTCCTGTGCCATCCATGAGGGCAGGAGCTTGATCATCTCGACTTCGCTGAGTCGCATTTAGACCACCTCGCTCTCTGTCTTATGGCTGACAGTCAGGTGCCCGCTGAACTTGGCGACCTGTGTGTCGCTGACGGGTGTGTAGACCGGCTTGGTCACGTCCACGCGGAAGGCGCCGGTCAGGTTTTCGCCCCACGACGGGCAGAGGATCCTCTTGCGGAGCTGGTCGGGGTTGATGTCCCGGCCCAGCGCGCCCACCTGCCACTCGTTGTAGCGGTCGATGGCGCCGTCTGTGCCTTCCACATTGGCGACGACCTCGGCCTCCGTCTCGGGGGTGGTGTAGTAGACGATCTCGATGTCGTAGGTGATGACCTCGGGCGCCACGGCCGTGACCACGTCGGTGAGCGGCCGGATGTCCGAGGCGTTGCACGCCTCCAGCACCTTCTCGAGGATGCTCTCGTCGGGGACGGCGCCGCCTTCCAGCAGGGGGACGATCTTGACGCAGCCCTCGAGGGTGCGGGTGATGGTGATGTCGAGGCTCGTGGCGTCCGCGAGGGCGCCCTTGAGCTCGATGGTCAGCAGGTCGTCGGTGTAGTCCACAGTGTAGTCGGTGTCCTCCACGCCGGCCGTGCTCTCCCCGTGCTCCTTGACGATCAGGGTGTCCGGCAGCAGCCGGCCGCCGCCGATGAAGGCGTGGCCGTCGTAGACCGTGAGGGTGCGGCTGATGGTTTCCGTCTCGCTGACGGCCCGGGCGTCGATGATGGAGCTGTCGGCCGTCATGGCCCAGTAGATGTAAGCTTGTTCCGGCCCGGCCGTAGACCGGGACGCCGGCGCCAGTCGGATGCGCTCGCGCAGCCGGTTGTCGCCTTCCTCGGTGTAGGGCTCGCCGTCGTCGCCGCCGGCCGTCGCCGTGATGTTGGTGACGCTCTCGATGTAGGGGATCAGGTCGACGAGGGTGGTGATGGTGCCCGGGGCGTACCCGTTGTACTCGGTGCCGTTGCTGACGGCCGAGGTCGGGATCTCCACAGAGTAGGCGCCGGCCTGAAGGACGGCGATCTCGTCGGTGGCAAAGTAGTGGTCGCTGTCCGGCGTCACCTTCGTCCACTTCGGGATGATGATGTTGTTGGGCTGCGGCGTGCTCACGGAGAAGCGCATGGTCGTCTTTGCCGGGGATCCTTCCAGCCGGTGGACATCCAGCCGCTCGCCGATGGCGTCCAGTACCTCGCCCCGCGCATAGCGGAGAAGGGTCTGCCGCCCGGTGTCGTCGAGGCTGTTGTAGAGGGCGACGAACACGGCCACGAGCCCCTCGCCGAAGATCCGGCGCTCGTCGCCGGGGTACAGAGGCTCGCCGGCGCCCTTTTCGAGCGCAGCGATCAGGGTGTTGTAGATGGTCGTCGCGTCGGTGGTGGTGAGGTGGATGTCGTCGCCGTAGGTGTTGGTCTCGTCGCTCATGCTGTTCACCTCCTTCAGAGTGTGTTGTTGTCAATGCTGGCCCGCAGCTCGAAGTCGCCGGTCTGCGCGACCAGAGCGACCAGATCGGACGAGCTCAGGCGCACGCGGGGCTCGTAGGTTTCCACGACGAACTCCACGTCGGCGGCCAGATCGTTGGCAGCCGTCCCGCTCGGTTTGTCGATCAGGGTGCGGTCGATCCCCTTGATGCGCTCGTATGGCACCTCGCCGCGGATGGTCTTTAGGAGGTTTTGCACGCAGGTCTCGGGCGCTGCGTTGCCGCTTGCTTTCATGGGATCACCTCGCTTTAGGTCAGTTGGGTGTTGTTGGGTTTCTTTGCAGCTTTGTCGCTGCTGGATGCGCCGACGGTGATGGCGCTCAGGCGCGGGCCGACGCCGGTGGAGACTCCGGCCGGGGACGAGCTGCCCCCGTTGGAGCTGCCGGCGGTCGCCTTCTTGCTGCTGGCCTCCTCAGCGAACTCCGTCAGGTTGATGGTGATCTTGCCCTTGAGGATCCGGCCGAAGTTGTCGACCGTCGTGTCGCCGAGGCTCACACCAGTGAGCTGAAGGTTGGCCGGGCCGAAGCGCGTGCCGCCGAGGTAGAAGGGGGCGTACTGGCCCACCAGCGCCGTCCACGACTCGTACTCGCCGCGGACATCGCAGCCCACGGCGACGCCGAGATCGAAGTCGAAGCTCATGCTCTGGAGCTTGAGCGCCTTGGTCTTGGTGGCCGGGGATCCCGCCTTGTCGTCGCTGTTCTCGGTGTCCAGCTCCACGCTGGCCGAGACGCCATTCAGGGCGGCGATCCGCTCGGGGGAGACGCCCCATGTCTTGCCGTTCCACGATGCCATGACGGACATGATGCTCGGCCTCCTTCCTTAGTGCGGGCCGGTTGTCTCTCCGTGCGGTGCGGTGTGGGTGTGACTGGTCAGGCTGATGCCGCTGGCCGTGACATCGGCCGACGGTACGCTGACGCCCTTGTCCTGCACGGTGAGCGCGCCCTTCTTGATGGTGATGTCGCCGGGGACGATGCCGGGCCACTCCCCGTCCATGCGGGAGAGGATCAGGCCGGTGCCGTCCTCGAACATAGCGTAGGCGACTTCGACGCCGGGGCTCAGGTTTCCCATGTCCCCGCGCAGATACCACGGGATCGTCAGCGGCCTCGTGACGAGGCTGTCGGCGGTGCTCGGGAGCACCCGGGCCGTGGTCTTGTCGCCGTTTCTGTCGGGCTCGCCCTCGATGCTCGAGATCTTGCCCTTTTGGATCATTTGGGTGTTGCTGTTTGGCATGGTCAATATCCCTCCAGAGGCTTGCGCAGATAGAGCTTGCTCCGGGTCTTGACGTAGTCGTGCCGGATCCGGCTCACGAAGGCCGTGCCGTCCCACGAGGCGACGCCCTCGGTGGAGAGCGTCACCACGGAGCCCGCCGCGTACTCGCGCAGCAGCGTCCCCGTCCAGAGCGTTGCGACGGTCGCCTCTTTGTTGGCGTCCCGGAGCAGGCCCTTGGCGAAGCGGTCGGCCTCTGCTTGGTCGGTCATGCGGAAGGGGAGGATCTTGCGCAGCACCTTGTCGCCCCCGGCCGGCGCCGAGAAGGTGCCGGTCAGGCCGCCGTTGACGGCCTCGGCCGAGCCGTAGGCGTAGGCGCCCTCGTCCCGGTACTCGAAGTCGTTGGCCGGCGTGATGGTGATGGTGTCGACGGGCTGCTGGCCCTCCATGTATGCCTCGTCGTAGACGACCAGCTTGCCGTCATAGACTAAAAAAGCCGCGCCCTCGAGGGTGCAGCGTGCCTGAAGAAAAGCGAAGTCGGGGAGGTTGTTCTGCTCGACGTAGTCGTAGGTCTGGTCGGTGATGCCGTAGGTCTCGACCGTGAGGCCGTGCCGGCCGGCGATCTCTTGGATCAGTTGCAGAAACTTGACCTTTTCCCACGACTTGCTCCTCTTGTCCTTGGTGGATTGCGGGGCCGAGTAGGCCCGCAGGGTTATGAGGCCGGACTCGGGGACGACGCTCTCGACGAACATCTTGCCCGTCTTGGCGGCGCCGTCCTCGACGGCGATGGTGTCGCCCTTCTTGGGGCTCCACCTGTCCCACAGCTCCCGGGTGTCGTTGAGTTTGAGCAGCAGCTCGTCGCTCTGCTTGTCTGCGTACATATCGTGGTAGCAGCGGTGGACGCTGATCTCGGGGTAGATGTCCGTCCCCTCGTAGATGATTTTCACAGGGCAGGCTCACCTCCTCCACGGCGGCAGGGTGTCGGGCGTCTCCACGGTCTCGACGATGGGGATCCGCACGGCCTCGCCGCCCTCGAAGATCAGCACGTCGCAGAGGTCGCGGTTGGCGTCGATGATGGTGCTCGCCATCCGCTCCTCGTTATAGGCTGCCAGCGCGATGCTGTCGAAGGTGTCGCCGCCTTGCGCGGTGTAATCAATATAGCCGACTATCCGCTGTGACATAGGCGCCGCCCTCCCTTCTTGCGAGTGCTTCGAGGATGAAGTCGATGAACTCCGGCTCCAGATCCCGCAGCTTTCGGATCAGGGCGTCCTCGTCGGTGTCGCCTTGGATCTCGATTTTGGGGCTGAAGGACAGGCCGCTCAGGTCGTAGACCACGGACGTACCAGAGCCGGAACTGATGGGCTCATAGCTGCCCTCGTCCATAGCGCCGAGCATTTCACCGGCGCGGGCCCAGTAGGACAGGTTTTGCGCCCTATAAGCAGGGTTAAAGCTGATGACGGCCTCGGTCGGGTAGCGCGGATCCTCGCCTGCGATGGACGGGCCGCTTGTGAAGCCGCCGGTTGCAAAGCCGGAAGCGCCGCCGCCTCCACCCCCGCCGAACAGGCCGGCGATGCTGTTGATGACACCCGCGCCGAAGCTCACGATCTTGCCGATGACGTTGGCGATGGTGCCGAGCACGGATGCGATGGGCTGAAGCAGCCCCAGCAGGGGGCTCAGGATCGGCATGATGGCATTGAGCAGCGACATCAGGGGCGGCAGCAGCGCCTCGACCACCTGCATAAGGGGCGGCACGAGGGGCATGATGACGCTGTTGACGATCTGAAGCGCGACCTCGAGCAGCGGGGTGATGACCGGCAGCAGGGCCGAGATCAGGCTGGTCAGGACGGGCAGGATCGTCGAGATGATCTGCGTCAGCATTGGCAGGATCGAGGTCAGGATGCTCACGATGGGCGGGAGGATGGCCTGCACGATCTGCATGAGTGGCGGGAGTAGCTGCTGCGCCAGCTCGAGGAGCGGCGGCAGGAAGGCCGACACGAGCTGCCCCAGTAGTGGAAGCAGGCCCGCAGCCAGTTGCGAGACCATAGGGAGCACGGTCTGGAGTGCCTCGCCCATTCCGACGAGGAACTGCTGCACAAACGGCATACAGGTGTTGAGGGTATCAGTAATGACCGGGGCGATGGCCTCGAAGGTCTCCCGCAGGATCGGCGCCAGAGCCGTCAGGGTGTTGGCGATCATGGACGCCATCGGCAGCAGCGAGACCTCGGCCGACCTCTTGATCGCCTCGAAGGCGCTGCCGAGGTCGTTGTATTTCACGTCGTTGATCTGCTGGAGAGCGGCCGCGCCGTCGTAGGCTGCGGTCTCGATACTCGCCAGCACCGGCAGCACGCCGGCCTCCAGATCCTCGAACTGTGTGCCGAACAGGGCCACGCCGGCCGCGTTGCGAGCGAGGGGTCGTCCATGCTGTTGAGGGCCTCGACGGTGTCGAAGAACGCGGCCTCTGCGGTGTCTCCACCTGCGGCGAAGGCTGCGAACATTTTGTCGGCATTAAGGCCGAGGCTCTCGAAGGCTTCCCGGCTCGTGTCGCTGCCGTCCTTCGCCCTGATGTTGAACTCCTTGACGGCGTCGCCGACCTTGTCGATGGAGAACAGGCCGGCGTCAGCGCCCTCCACGAGGGTGCCGATGAACTGGTCGGCGCTGAGGCCGAGAGCCGCAAACTGCGGGCTGTACTCGTTCAGGGTGTCCAGCAGGTCGCCGTTTTTGTCTGCGCCGTTCTGCGCGCCCACGGCGATCAGGCCGTAGGCTTCCTCGGCGTCGATGCCGAAGTTTTTCATCAGGGCCGACGCTGCCCGGGCGCTCTCGCTGACATCGTAGTCGAACACATCCCGCAGGTTGAAGCCGGCGGCGGTTGCCCTCTCCAGAGCTTCGCCGGTCAGGTCGCTGGCCTGCTGCGTTGCAGCCAGACCGTCGGCCACGTCGGCGAAGTCATCGCCGAGCCCTTGGGCGTAGATGTTCTTGACGCTTTCACCGAGCGCGTCCAGCTCGTCGCCGGTCGCCCCGGTTGCTGCCGAGAGCTGATTGATGGCCGTGTTGTACTCGTTGCCGAGGTCGGCCAGATACTTCCCAGCCTCCACGACCGCCTTGCCCGTTGCGACTGCGATGCCGCCCACAGCGCCGCCGACGGCCACGGCCTTCCAGTTGACGTTTTCCAGCTTGCCGGTGACATCGTCCAGCGCCTTACCGAGTGACGGGTCAATGGTGCCGGCGAGACTCACGACGGCTTGCAGCATTTTATTTTTGGCCACTGGCGTCACCTCCTCCTATGCGGCCGGATGTGTGGGATCCTCGGCTTCGGGATCTTGGCCCTCTGCTTTTTCGCCTCCTCGGCCGCTTCGTAGTATTCGAGCAGGAAGTCGGTCAGGCGTTCCCGTCGGAGCTCTCCGACTGAGATGTGGAAGGCTCGGGAGTAGTCTCGGACGAGCTCTCCGAGTCGTTTTGCTCGGAGGGTGCCCCCGACCTCGTTGTGGTAAAATTTCGGCCGATCCTCACCAGCTCCATGACATCGGGCCCGCTGATGCGCTCGAGGTCGGCGATGTCGATGTCGGGGTTGACGGCGGTGATCGCCATCATAGCGAGGTAGAGGTGCATGGAGTAGTCGAGCTCGGTGGCGCCGGCGCTGCCGCCGGCCTTGTGGGTGGTGGCGCGCAGCTTCAGCGCCTCGGCCTCGGCGAACATCCCCACGGTGATCGCGCCGGTGTCATAGGTCAGGGTCTTGACCTTCTTGCCGTTGATGGTGATGGGGTTGCTGAGTGTCAGCTTTTCCATGGTCGTTGTCTCCTTTCGTTGATAAAAAGAGGGACGCCGCCCACCTTGGGCGGCGCCCATCTGTTGTTACAGCACGCTGCGCAGGTCTTTGACGTAGTCCACGCCGCCGATGCGCATGATGGTGTTGAGCTGGTCGATCAGGCAGAACTCCTCGCCGGCGACGAAAACCTGATAGCGGCTCACGGCCAGCGTGACCTCGTTCTCCGAAGGGTTGCCCGGATCCACGGACAGGCCCGGGATCAGCTTCGGGACGCAGCGCATGAACGCCTTGCAGCCTTCGGTCTTGGTGGAGCCGTCGGCGTACTTGACATCCTGCGCCCATCTGACCTCCAGCGTCTTGCTCTCGAGCTGCACCATGGAGCGCAGCCCCTTGTCGATGCCGATCTTGGTGATGGCAGCTTCCATGCCTTCGATCTGGCCGGTCATGGGTGCGGTGTAGGTGCCCATCGCCTTATAATCGGCGGTTACATGGGTGACGGCCGGCAGGGTGATGGTCACGTCCTTGGCGACGAGGACGCCGTTGATGTACACGGTGTCGGCGAGGATGGGGCCCTTCAGGTCAAGCCACAGATTTGCCATTACTCGTCACCTCCTTCGTAGTAGACAGAGAAGCCGGCGTCGGTGTATGCGACATACACGCTCGCAGACTTGAGGGGCGGGGTCGGGGTGACGGCGATGTCCCAGCGGAAGTCGCCGTTCATGATGTCGGTGGTGCTGTTCTCGCTCTCGAGGAACACGATCTGCGGCTCGCCCAGCAGCGCGCCCATGCTGACATACCCGTCGAGCTTCTCCTGCTCGCGGTTGATGATCTCGTCCTTGAGCGCCCGGGTCATAGGCTCGTCGATGCGCGGGCTCCACTCCCTCTGGAAGTCGTTGGTGATGTGCATGAGCATACGCATGGACACGTCGAAGATCGCCCGGGGATCCACGTCGGCGCCGTAGGTGTAGGCGGCGGTGTGGTCGCCCCACAGTACCCACTCGCCGCCCCATGCGACGGCCGTGCTGATGCCGTTCTGCGTCAGCTCCTTGCCCTCCTGCTGGCTGAAGCCGCGGTTGGTGGCGTTGGCCCCAAAATACTGCTTGATGATGGGGATCGCCTTGTTGCCGCAGGTCTCCATCGGCACGCTGTTGTGGCTGAAGTCGGCCCGCATGAGCTCGACCACGGCCAGCGTGCTCAGGTGGTAGATGTTGCCGAGGTTGTCGACGCCCTGCGGCCAGTAGACCTTCGACCGCTCGCCGGTGAAGGCGTTGTTCTTCTTCCACGCGATGGCCTTGGTGATGGTGTCGACCGCCTGCGCGCTGCTGTCCACGAGGGGCAGGTCAGCGACGACGAAGGCGTCCCAGTGGCCGTTGATCTTCTGGCTGGCGGTGAGCATGGCGTTGTAGACCGCCGGGCTCTGGCTCCAGCCGGGGGCGGCGATCAGGTTGCAGACCGCGAACTGCTCGGGGTAGAGCAGCGCGATGGAACTCAGGCCGCTGTACTCGCCGCCGGCCGTCACGCCGCCGATGATGTCGTCGTCCTCGATGGTGCTGTCGTCCACCTCGTAGAAGCTGGCCGTCAGGGTGCCGGTGAGCGGTGAGTCCTCGATCAGGCTGGTGATGATGACGGTGCCCTTGGTGAAGTTGTAGTCCACGGCGTAGTCGGTGCCCTCGGCGTAGTCGCCGCCATCGCTCTTGGCGATGGTCAGGGTGTCGAGGATGATGGTGGAGCTCGCAAACTCGGCCCGGCCGCCCGTGAAAGAGAGCTGCTGGGTGGTCTCGGTCGCCTTGCGGTGCTTGCCCGCAGACGGGTCGAGGACGTTGATGACGTAGATGGGGCCGATGTTCCCGAGGGTGTTGTTGAAGTGCGCGTTCATGACCTCGCAGAGCGTAAAGGTGCCCCAGTCGGCCGCATAGCCGAGCTTGCGCTGCGCGTCGATCATGTTGCTGAGCTTGATGGGCTCATTGATGACGCCGGCGTCTGCGAAGCCGCGCACGAGGTTGACGGGTGCCGTGCCGATGTAGACCGGCGTGGTGCCCGCCTGCACGGCGCTCTGTGCCACAGTCTCGCCGATGTGGCCGTATGCGCCGTAGAGGTATTCGTTTGCCATCTGCTTTTCCTCCTTTGCATAAAATTAGAGCAGCCGGCTGGCTGCCCTTAAAGCAGGTGTTGGTAGTCCTTCGGCGTGCGTGTCAGGGGCTCCTCGGCAGAAAACTCCACCCACGCGAACCAGTAGGGGTAGAAGTCCGGGACGGCGTCCTGCTCAGACACAGGGCCGAAGGTGATGCCGTCCTCCTTCATGACGCGCAGCGAGCCGATGTACTCGGCGTTCTCGATCATGCGGAGGGCCGTGTCCACAAAATTCCATGCGTCGCGCCAGCCCTCGCCGTTTTTCTCGAAGAAGGCTGCGGCCTCCTCGTTTTGCCACTGGACGTATGCGCCGCTGCCGTCGTTTTTCGGTTTGAAGATGTCGCGCCCGTGGTAGCCGGGATCCCACGCAGAGAAGCAGAGCCGGATCTTGATGCTCCTCGAGCTCATGGTCAGGCTGTCGGTGCCCTCCACGATCTGCACGCAGACCGAGGGGATGGGAGCCGGCACCTTTGGGGGCAATCTGTCCTTCGACGGGACGAAAAGCGAGAACGCGGTCGGGTTGACCAGCTTGTAGGGGTAGGAGGCGTCGGTCGCGCTGTCGTCGGGGAGCTTGAGCTGCACCATCGGGCAGACGGTGGAGTCCAGCCACTCCCGGACGGTCTCGATGCTGTTGACTATGGACACGGCTGCACCTCCTTTACATGGTCACGGTCTGGCCGAGTGCGATGGTGGCGACGCCCATGTCCTCGCTCCAGTCGTTGACGATATACTCGCGGCCGTCGATGTTGAGCCCTTCGCCCGCCGGGCGCCGGGGCGGCAGATCCTCGACTGCTGCATACAGCATGAGGGACGACTCTGCCACGCCCAGCTCTTGCCCCCCTTGGCGTTCTTTCAGGGCGTTGTCATCCAGCACGACGGTGATGGTCTTGCCGTCGACCTTGTGCTCCTCACCGAACTCGGCGAGGTTGAGAAACACGAGGCGGCGGTCGTCAGCGACCATTTTCTTGAAGTCGAAAGCCATTAGACGGGATCTGCGGCGCCGATCTCGGGGGGCTTCTCGTCGTCGCCGTTTTGGTCGTCGCCATTCTGGCCGTCGTCGGCTGCCGCCTTCGCCTTCTCGATGGCGTCGATGATGTCAGCCTTCTTGCGCATGGCAGAGGCGTCCACGCCGTAGGCGGTCGCCACTTCCTTCAGCTCGTCGAGTTTCATGTCCTCGTCGTACTCGGGAGCGGCAGGCGTGCCGTCGGGCTCAGATGTCCGGCCCGGCTCCGCTCCGGCTCTGCGGCCGGGGCAGGGGCCACGGGCTTCTCGTCGACGTACTTGGCGACGCCTTTCTTGACCAGACGGGCCTCGAGCTCGGGGTCGAACTTCTGAGGCCCGTCCGCGTTGGTGATGGGGACGACCTTGCGGCCGTTGTAATAGCCGAAGGTGCCCGCGATGATCTGGATCATATTCGTGCTCCTTTCCTTGGTCTTAGGCGGTGGCGGTTGTCACGGTGATCGGCACGGTGGAGTCGTCCGTCAGCGTGGCCGTGCCGCCGGTCACTTTCCCGGTGCTGTCTGCGGTGAGGGCGATGCTCTTAACAGACTTCCCGTCTGCTCCGGCGGGCCCGGTTGCCCCGGTATCGCCTTTGGCACCATCCGCTCCGGCGGGGCCCTGCGGGCCAGTTTCTCCAGTATCACCCTTCGGGCCCTGCGGGCCGGTTTCGCCGGTGTCTCCCTTGGGGCCTTGCGGCCCGACCTGCTCGTTTTGCACGCCGGCCTCGAGCTTGTTCAGTCTTTCGGCGGTGATGATGTCGCCGTCTTTCCACTCGGTAGGTGTGTAAGCCATGTTTGTCACTCCTTTCCTACAATGGCTGCGCCGACCGTCCCCCTGCCGACCGCAGCGGTGTCAACAGGGGGTGTTATTCCCCCAGTACGTCGGCAACGATCCACGGGTTTTTGTTGTTAGGGATCAGCAGCGGGCGGCTGGAGATGGTCAGCGTGCGGGTGTTGCCCTCGGCGCTGGACACATACTTCGGCACGCGGCGGCCGGCGTAGGTGTGGAACTCTCCGTCGGCCTGCTCCACCTGGGAGACGGCGCCGTAACAGGTACGGCCAGCAGCGGGGGCGGTGAGGATGCACTTGCCGCTCGGGATGTAGAGCTGATCGTTGCCGTCGTCGTCGGTGTAGGTCTCGTCGTAGGAGATCACGCTGATGATGCGGCCGTTGATGTTCAGGCGGGCCATGATGGACGCGCCGGGCGCCAGCTCCTCGGGGGCGACGGAGCCCAGCTCATAGCGGCGGTTGTCGAGCATTTCCTTGATGTCGGGATCCTCGACGATGGCGTCGGCCACGTCCGGGGAGCACACGAGGTCAGCAGCACGCAGGCCGCGTCTGGTCAGCATACGGGCCATCGCGCCGAGGTCGGCGCGGATCTTGGCGCCTTCTGCGTCCCACTTGATCGTCGGGGTGTAGGTGGCGGGGTTGGCGCCCTCGGAGTAGAAGCGGATCTCCATCTCGTCGCTCTTGTCGGCGTCGTCGGCGATGTGCTTCATGATGCAGCCGTTGGTCAGCATGGTCTCGGCGGCCATGGCCTCCTCACGGTTGGTAATGAGGTCGCCCAGCTCGTCAGCGTCACGCATGATGAGCACCTGCTGGCGCTGCTCAGGGGTGAGCTGAGAGTACAGGGCCTCACCAAAGCCGCGCTTGCGCAGCTCGTCGAGGGTCAGGGTGCGACGGGGAGCCACGAAGGGCGGGGTATAGCGCTCCATGGTGTAGCCCTTGCGCAGGATGGTGACGCCTCCCTTGCGGGGGGCCACGAAGGGTGCGAGCTTGCGGGTGCCGTCGCGGTACTCCACCAGCACATCCTCGGTGGCGAAGATGTCGGTCGCGTCGTTGGTCGGGAAGTATCTGTCACGCAGGAAGGTCGTCGCAGGGATGAGCTGCTGGACGGCCATGAGCAGCGTGTAGGTGTCGTAGAAGTTAAAAGGCATGATCTTGTCCTCCTTCTCTTAGTAGTCCAGCGCGTCGCTCAGCAGGATGCCGGCGTTGCGCATGATCTCCTCGTCAGCCGCGACGAGGGTGTAGGAGCCGTCGGTGGACAGCTTGTTGCGTGCGAAGTGCCCGGTGCGGTAGGCCGTAGCGGTGACGGCGGTGCCGGTTCCGGTGTCGGTCTCGTCTGCGAGGATATAGACGGCGTTGGTCGCCACGAGGGCCGCAGCGGCCGCAGACAGCTCGCCGCCGGCCGCGCCAGTGATGACGGTGCCGCGGGCGAGTACACCCTGAGACGCTGCCAGAGTTACGGTCACGACGTCGGCGACGGGCTCGTTGGTGACGATCAGGCCGTCGTAGTCCACGGTGCCGATGTTTTCATCCAGTCTCTTGCTCATTACTTCTTACCTCCGTTCTTGGTGGTGTTGTAGATGCTGACGATGGCGTCGACCTTGGCCTTGTCGTCGGTCTCGCTGCCTTCCTCGCCTCCGTTGGGGGCGGCTCCGACCTGACCTGCGCCGGAGTCAGCATTGTCGAGGGCGGCGTCCTTCAGGTGCTTGGCGCCGAGGGCCGCCTGCTTCTGCATGGCCTTGAGCGCGAGCTGCTCAGCGGTGCAGGTGTTCTCGCCGTACTTGGCGTCCCTGACGAGCTGAGCGTCGCCCACACTGGCGGCGATGCTGTCGATGGCCTCGATGCGGGCCCGCTCCTGCGCGATGGCATTTGCGACGGCCTGCTGCTCGATCTGAGCGACGAGGTCGGGGTGCTGTGCTCTCATTTCTTCGAGGGTCATGGGCTTATCTTCCTTTCTGTTTTCGCCGCCGTTCCCGGTCGGCTTATTTCCAGCCGCCGGGGCGGCGTGGATGCTGTTGATGCGGATCGTGCTCGGGACATTGTGCAGCCCCTTGATGTTGTGCCGGATGCCGGCCACGAGGAGCACCTGCTTGTCGGCGCTCACGCTGACATCAGGGCCGTCGCCCTCGAGCAGGGTGTCGGCGAAGCCGTTGTCGATGGCTTCCTGCCCGACCATCCATGTCTCGCGGGTCATCATAGTGCGGAGCTGTTCGACCGCGATCCCGGTCTTGGCGTGGTAGATCTCCGCGATGGCCCGCTCGCTGGCGTCGAAGTCCTTCTGGAGCTTCTTCAGGTCTGCGAGGGTGTAGTAGTCCATCAGCAGGCCCGCGACGCCGTGGATCATGACCATGCTGCCGGGGTAGACCTGCACCTCGTCGCCGGCGCAGGCGATGACGCTGGCCGCGCTGGCTGCGATGCCCTCCACGATGACGACCTTGTGGCCGCTCAGGCCCTTGATGGCGTTGTGGATGGCGATGCCGGTGTAGAGGTCGCCGCCGGTACTGTTGATCTTGATGGTGATGTTGCTCTTGCCCTTGACGGCCGCGAGATCCTCCATAAAGCTCTCGGGAGCGATATAGAGGCCGGGCTCGGGCTCACCCGTCCACCAGTCCACAGGCTGACGGGCGACGACATCGCCATAGAGGACGATCTCGCCCGAGTCCTCGCCGACGCTGGCGATGTTCCAGAACTTCGTCGGCGTCTGCTGGACGACCTGCGGCCCGGCGCACAGGCGCGGGGTGTTACTCGTTTTCATGCTTGTCCTTGTCTCCTTCCTTGATGGTCTTTTCCACCTCGGCGACGATGGCAGCGCGCCGCACGGCAGCCGAGAGGGATGCGCCGGCCACTGATGTGCCGCCGGAGTCGCCGGTGCTGCCGGTGTCTCCCTGAGCCGCCCGCAGCTTCTCGTTTTCCCGAGCGAGCTGGTCGATGTTGGCGTCCCACTGGCCGCCGTTGAGCCGGATCGTGGCCTGCTCGCGGGTGGTAATGCCCTCGCCGATGGCGAGGATCTCGGCCGTGATCTCCTTGGTCGGGTCGAGCTGCCCCTGCGAGGGGCCGATCCACTCGGCGCCGAGGTAGGCCGCCCGGGTTGCCGGGTCAGCGAAAAAGCCCGGGGCGCTGATGCGTCCGCGGGCCACGGCCTCGGCGATGAAGATCTCATAGATGGGGGTGCAGAAGTCATCGACAAACCACTTGCGCCTCATGCGGAAGGCTTTCCACGCCTCCAGCAGGGCGGCGCGGCTGGCGCTGTACGAGCTGTTGAACGCCTTGAGGAGCAGGTCGGCCGGGATCTCGAGGGCTGCGCCCACCTGCTCGCAGATGGCGCGCAGGAAGCTGTCGAAGCCGCTGGCCGGTCGCTTGGGGTCGGCAAAGGTGACATCCTCGCCGGGCTCCATGATGTTGATCTGTCCCGGGCCCATCTCGTACTCGTTGGGATCCCGGGTCACTTCCGGCAGGCTGCTCCCCACCTCGTTGAACGGGTTGTCGCCGGCGCCGGCCTCGGTCTTGATGAAGGCCGTGAAAAAGCTCTCCACGACGGCCGCGGTCAGCTCGCTCTCGGTGTAGCGCCGGAGCTGAAGCAGGGGCTCGATGACCTGCGCGAGGTAGCTGACGCCTCTGTACTGATCCGGGCGCTCGCTCTCCATGATGTGCAGGATGTTCGGGAGCCCTGTGCGCCGGCCGTATGCTTCCACGCGGGCCCACTTGGTCGCCGCTGCACCCAGCTCGAAGGGGTAGGTGCTGCGGATGTGGTAGGCGACGATCTGGCCGTTGCTGTCCACCTCGACGCCGTCGTAGATGGTGTTGCCGTTGGCCGCCTTGCCGGTGGTCAGCAGCATGGGGGTGACGATGCCGGAGCTCGTCGGGGTTGCCACGCGGTCGGCCTCGATCAGGTGGATGCGCAGCGAGTAGGGCATGAGGGGCGTCGGGTCGTACTGCTTGACGACCGCGAACACGTCGCCGCTGACCAGCCACGAGGCGAGGGCGAGCTGCTGCATGGCCGCGAAGTTATTGACGCCAGTGGCGTCGCACGCCCTTTTATTGTTGGCCCACAGGCTGAACTCGCGCTCGGCCTGCGCCTGCCATGCGTCTGCGGCCTCCTGCGTCATGCCGAGCGCCTCCCGGTCGATCCGGCTCTTGAGCTGGAGCCCGATGCCGACCACGTTTGTGCGGTTAGTGCGGATGGCCGAGGTGGCGATGGGTGCGGCCATGTAGAGCATCCGGGCTCTCTGCCGGAGTGTCCAGTTGTGGGCGTCGATGTCCTCCTTGGGGCTGCCGCTGAAGGCCCTGAAGCCCTTGGTCGACCTCTTGTGCCAGCTCGCGCCGGCGTCGCCGTAGCCCTTGTTCACGGGGCGGGGGCTCTGCCGGCCGCTCTGCGGTCGGCTTCTGTTCTTTCGTCTGCTGATGGTGCTCACCTCCTTCGGGTAAAAATGGCCGGCGCCGGGAGAAAAGGAGCGAAAACTCCCGGCGTCAGCCTATGAAAAAAGCCCCTTTCGGGGCTTCTTTCACCAGTCACGGGGGACGACGCCCACGGCTTTGCGGGGGCGCTGCCCGTTGAGCAGGGCCTCGAGGGCTGCGATGTCGTCCTCGAGCTCCTTGATGGCCGCCCGGATGGCGGCGAGGTCGGTGTTGTAGCGGGACAGGTTGCGGGATCCGATGCCATAGCTCTGCACGCCGCCGCTCAGCATTTCGGCCTCCCGCTTCAGGTAGAGCTCGAGCCGCTCCCGCTTGCCGGTGAGCTCGATCTCGATGGTCTTGCGCGTTTTCATGTGGTCGTGTCCTCCTTACCAGTCGTCGAAGGCGCTGGAGCTGCTGCGCTTGGTGCGCGCCCGTCGCTGCGGCGCCGGTTTTGGCTGCTCCTCGAGGCCGCGCAGGCGGCGCTCGACTGCGTCCATGTCGGGGTTGATGATCTTGAGGCCGGCGTTGGCATAGTCCCGGCAGTCGAGGGCCTCGTTGCGGTTGTGGCCGGGCAGCTTCTCCCACGCCCAGCGGTCGCCCCGCCGGGTGCTGGTGAGCACCAGCTTCTCGGAGAGCAGGCCGTTGAAGTAGTTGAGGTCGTAGCCGGCGTCGGGGTGCCGGTTGAAATGGGAGTATTTTGGGCCGGGCTCCTGCACCTTCAGGCCGGCCATGATGGCCGCCTTGCCGGCGTCGACGCCGATGGTGTAGAGCCAGCAGGTGATCTTCTTGTTGTCCCGGATCGGCACCTTGGTCGGCGGGGAGACGTAGGGGATCCCGTCGCCGCCCTTGCCCTTGATGGCAAACACGCGCTTGCCCTGTCGGGCCCGGCACGCCTCGTACACCTCTTGGGTGAAGTGGCCGCCGGAGTCGACGCAGGTGATGGAGATCTTCAGGCCCCGGCCGTTCTTGAACTTGTAGACATGGTCGACAACATCGTCGAGCCGCTGCCAGACCTCGGGGGTGTCCGGCCGGCCCATTATGTAGCCCTTGACTATGCCCCAGTTTTCGCCGTACTTGCCGTGGCCGACGACCTCATACTCGAGGCGGTTGTCCTGTGTGTCCACGCCGCAGGTGAGCACCAGCACGCCGTCGGGCAGCTCCACGGGGGTGCCGTCCGGGCGGATGCCGTAGTCCTCACGGCGGGCGAGCATGGTGTCCTCGTCCTCGAGGTCGCCGCGATCCTCCCATAGCTGGCCGAGCAGGGTGTTGTAGACCACCTTGAGCCGCTGCGGGTCGTTCTTGGCGTCGAGGAACTTGAGGACGATCTTCTCCCATGGTGTCCACGGGGAGCTGAAGGCGTTGAGCCAGAACGAGCGGACGCCCTTCTTATAGGCGTCGGGGTTTTCTGCGATCCACTTGGCCGGCTGCCGGCGCATGGTCTCCTCGGGGATCAGGCAGCCGCAGGCTCAAGACCATCGGCGTTATGCACGAGATTGTACGCGAAAACCCCGGCGAGCCCGATCATCCGCCGTATCGCTTGCTAACCGAGGAGTTTTTCGATGCAACGTTTACCGAGGTCGTCGAGCTAACCGAGGCGGGTTTTGCCGCCCGTGTCGAATCGCCCGATGTGTCTGCGCTGCCCCTGATTGCTAGCTGCTAGCTGGCCGGCCCGGCAGTGAATAGCTCAACCCAATCGACAAGTAGCTCTTGCCGCAGGGCATCTTCGGCAGTGCACTCCTGTTTAGTCTTTGGGGTGTAGGGAAGCCCAGCCTTTTTATGGATGAGCTCGGCTATGTGGTTGAAGCTCTTCTTCTCCTTGATCTGGTCATAGGTAATTTGGATGACATCGTAGCCCATGCTTGTGAGTGCGGTGGCGCGCTCGGCATCGGAGAGGCTTGCGGCTTCGCTGTCGTGGGCGGAGCGGCCTTGGCATTCAAGGATGACGCCCGTGCTGTCGGTGGCGCTTTCGATGAGGATATCGGCGTAGCAGCAGGTTTTGTCATACAGCGAACGTGCGGCGTCGCTGAGTGGGATGCGCACGTTGTTGGTGATGTCGATGCCCAGACCGCCCTCATCGCGGGGGAGCGAGATGAGAATTGACGTCTGGACTTCGAAGGGCGAGGCGGTCTGTCCTGTCATGCGTTCGGCGGCCCAGCGGAGCTGCTTAACGCCGCGCAGGCCTGCGGCCTGCTTGGCGAACGCGGCGATATCCGCTGCGGCAAGAAGCGGCGTGCGCTTCCACAAGCTGGTGTTATTGCCCTTGGTGTCGTTAACTCGCTCCCAGCCGCAGCTGGGCGGAATGAGCTTAAGCGAAATAGCTTCATCGAGTTGTTGTTGCGTTCGCTCGCAGGGCTTAAACACTGCAAAGGAGCCGCACATCTCGTAGCAAGCCATGAGTAACTGGCTGCGTGAGACCTGCGTGGCAAGGCTGAGCAGCGTGAACTCCGGTGAAGTGACATCAAACCCATGCTCAGTCTGCCTAAACGACCCAGGAGGCGGCTCTTGGGTTAGCAGACGGCTATGAAATAGCTTTCCGTTCGCGCGCTGTTTTCTTTCGCCCACGAATCTCCAAACTGGTGTGCCGAGCAAGTCTTTAAATACTGGTTGTTTTGAGTAGTGCACCAAGCGATGGTCATGGTCGGGCGGCAGGATTGCCGGATAGAGTCCCAGTATCTGGGGCGGGATGCGATAGTACTGAAAAGCCGTGGGTCCGCAGGCAAGAAATGACATAGCGATCCGATCGTTTGAGCGTAGTTTGGGCTAGAAAAGCTATCGGTTTCGGAAGTGCGGGGAAAAAGACAAACAGGCAAAGCACAAGCGGTATTTGAGCCAACTTTATCAGGGGTTTTGTTGAAATAAAAGGGCTTGTACTCGGAGGTAAGCAATTTTTCCCCGCACTTCCGAAAACGCGGTTGATCTGGCTCTTGCTAAAACGATTTATCAGCGTCGGTTAAGGTGTGGGTTTGCCACCGGGCGAACACTTTTAGCGCTTGGGACTTTATTTTATGGGCCTCGAAGGGTGGATTTCGCACTTTTGGTAAAGAAATGAGTGCGTGTTTTGCTGTGCGCCGGCATTGGCACAGAAAAAGGGCCCGGAAGGCGAAGCCTTCCGGGCCCTTTGCAATGCAAGTGTGTTTGCAAGTGTGATTTAACGCACCTGAGCGACGTAAGCGACGTTGGTCGAGGAGACCTTGTCCTCGAGCTGGACGCTCATGCGGGGATCGCCAGCGGTGGCGACGGTCAGGTCGCCGGCCTCGACGTAGCCGAGCTCCTTAGCGGTCTCGATCGCCTTGACGATCGTGCCGTTGACGGTGCCCTGGGTAATCTCGGCCTGGTGCGGGATAACGCCCCAGTACATGATCATCTGCTGGACGGCCCACTCGTGGCGGGAGAACGCGCAGATCGGCATGTTGGGACGGAAGTGCGAGATCAGACGAGCGGTACGACCGGTGGTCGTCGGCACGGTGATGCACTTGGCGCCAACGGTGGTGGCCATGTTCACAGCGGACATACCCACAACGTTGTTGACAACGCGGGTGCCGTGAGCGTCAGCCGGAACCTCGAGCGGAGCGTGAGCCGGGAGGTACTTTTCGGTCTCGAGAGCAATGCTGGCCTGCATCTTAACGGCCTCGACCGGGTACTTACCGGCAGCGGACTCGCCAGAGAGCATAACGGCGTCGGTGCCGTCGTAGATGGCGTTAGCAACGTCGGCAACCTCGGCGCGCGTCGGGCGCGGGTTCTGCTGCATGGAGTCGAGCATCTGCGTAGCGGTGATAACGGGCTTGTAGGCCGCGTTGCACTTGGCGATAATCTCCTTCTGGATGTGGGGAACGAGCTCGGGCTTGATCTCGATGCCCAGGTCGCCACGGGCGACCATAATGCCGTCGGAAGCCTCGAGGATCTCGTCGAAGTTCTCGACGCCCAGGGCGCACTCGATCTTCGGGAAGATCGTCACGTGCTCGCCACCGTTCTCGCGGCAAAGCTTGCGGATGCCGCGGACGGACTCGCCGTCACGGATGAAGGAAGCGGCGATGTAGTCGATGTTCTCGGTCAGGCCAAAGAGGATGTCCTGACGATCGCGCTCGGTGATAGCGGGCAGCGAGATGTTGACGTTGGGCATGTTGACGCCCTTGCGCTCGCCGATCAGGCCGTCGTTCTTGACGACGCAGGTCATGTCCTGGCCGTCGACGGACTCGACCTCGAGGGCAACCAGGCCGTCATCGATCAGGATGAGGGAGCCCTTCTCGACCTCGGAGGGCAGAGCCAGGTAGTCGAGGGAGATGTGCTCAGCGGTGCCGTGGAAATCCTCGGTCGTGGGCTGAGCGGTGACGACGATCTTGTCGCCGGTCTTGACGGCAACCTTCTTGCCATCGACCAGAAGGCCGGTGCGGACCTCGGGGCCCTTGGTGTCGAGCAGGATGCCGACGGGCATACCGAGCTCCTTGGAAATACGACGGACGCGCTCGATGCGACCGTGGTGCTCGTCGTAGGATCCGTGCGAGAAGTTAAAACGGGCGACGTTCATGCCCGCCTTGATCATCTCGCGGATGGTCTCGTCGCTATCGCAGGCGGGACCCATGGTGCATACAATCTTAGTGCGCTTGTACATTCAGACCTCCATCTGACATCGTCTTGCGCTGATAGATAAACCATAAGAAATAAAACCGTGTTGATTATAACGAAATGCCGACCGAATACCCCAAAAAATCGACCGTATGCCGAATTAGAAGTTCATTTTTTGCGGAAAAACGGTATATGCAAAAACTTTACCAACCGTTCTAACCGCTGTTATCTGGGCGATATTTCAGTTTGATGATGCGCCGAAGAAAAAACGTTTTATCAATGTTGAGCATCACACGGCCTGCACCGTTGCTTATGGACCATATTTCCAAATGGATTGTTTTGGCTAGACGCGTTGCTTTGGGGTACCATAGCTCCACTATCAACTGCCGCTCAGCACGGCAGCCTTGATGAGCCCTTGCCCTTCTCCTGGGAATTATGATCGGGCATCAATCTGCTGAGTGGCCCGAATCCCAGGAGGGGACTCTATATGCAAAAGGAATACCTGTCCGCCGCGGCGGAGGTGCTCAGCGACCAGGGTGTCGATGAGAACCTCGGCCTGAGCGACGACGAGGCGTCGTCGCGCCTCGCTAAGACAGGCCCTAACAAGCTCGAGGAAGCCGAGAAGACGCCGCTGTGGAAGCGTTTCTTTGAGCAGATGGCCGATCCCATGGTCATCATGCTGATCGTTGCCGCCGTCATCAGTGCGCTCACGGGCATGGTCAAGGGCGAGCCCGACTTTGCCGATGTCGTCATTATCATGTTCGTCGTTATCGTCAACTCGGTGCTGGGCGTGGTCCAGGAAGCCAAGAGCGAAGAAGCCCTCGAGGCCCTGCAGGAGATGAGCGCGGCGCAGTCCAAGGTACTGCGCGACGGCAAGCTCGTGCACCTGCCGAGCGCCGAGCTCGTGCCCGGTGACGTGATCATGCTCGAGGCGGGCGACTCCGTTCCGGCCGACTGCCGCGTCCTCGAGAGCGCCACGATGAAGATCGAAGAGGCCGCCCTTACCGGCGAGTCCGTGCCCGTCGAGAAGCATACCAACGTGATCGAGCTCGCCGCGGGCACCGATGACGTGCCGCTCGGCGACCGCAAGAACATGTGCTATATGGGTTCCACCGTTGTGTACGGCCGTGGTCGCGCCGTCGTGGTCGGCACCGGCATGGACACCGAGATGGGCAAGATTGCCGGCGCCCTGGCCGAGGCCAAGGAAGAGCTCACGCCGCTGCAAGTGAAGCTCGCCGAGCTCAGCCGCATCCTCACCATCATGGTGATTATCATCTGCGTCGTGATCTTTGGCGTTGACATCCTCCGCCACGGCGTGGGCAACGTCCTTACCGACCCGACCGCCCTGCTCGACACCTTTATGGTCGCTGTCTCGCTCGCCGTCGCTGCCATCCCCGAGGGCCTGGTCGCCGTCGTGACCATCGTGCTGTCGCTCGGCGTGACCAAGATGGCCAAGCGCCAGGCGATTATCCGCAAGCTTTCTGCCGTCGAGACCCTCGGCTGCACGCAGACCATCTGCTCCGACAAGACCGGCACCCTTACCCAGAACAAGATGACCGTCGTCAAGCACGAGCTCGCTGCGCCCAAGGAGAAGTTCCTGGCCGGTATGGCACTGTGCTCCGATGCCCAGTGGGACGAGGAGTTGGGCGAGGCCGTGGGCGAGCCGACTGAGTGTGCGCTCGTCAACGATGCCGGCAAGGCGGGCCTCACCGGCCTGACTGCCGAGCACCCGCGCGTGGGCGAGGCCCCGTTCGACTCGGGCCGTAAGATGATGTCTGTGGTCGTCGAGACCCTGGACGGCGAGTACGAGCAGTACACCAAGGGCGCGCCCGACGTGGTGATCGGCCTGTGCACCCATATCTACGAGGGCGAAAAGGTCGTCCCGCTGACCGAGGAGCGTCGCGCCGAGCTCGTGGCCGCCAACAAGGCCATGGCCGACGAGGCCCTGCGCGTGCTGGCGCTGGCAAGCCGCACTTACACCGAGGTCCCGAGCGACTGCAGCCCCGCTGCGCTCGAGCACGACCTGGTCTTCTGCGGCCTATCCGGCATGATTGATCCTGTCCGCCCCGAGGTCGCCGACGCCATCCGCGAGGCCCACGATGCCGGTATTCGTACCGTCATGATCACGGGTGACCATATCGACACCGCCGTGGCCATTGCCAAACAGCTGGGAATCGTCACCGATCGCAGCCATGCCATCACCGGTGTCGATCTTGATCGCATGAGCGACGAGGAGCTCGACGCGCACATCGAGGACTACGGCGTGTACGCTCGCGTCCAGCCCGAGCACAAGACCCGCATCGTCGAGGCTTGGAAGTCGCGTGACCAGATCGTGGCCATGACGGGCGACGGCGTCAACGATGCCCCGTCCATCAAGCGCGCCGACATCGGCGTTGGCATGGGCATCACCGGCACCGACGTCACCAAGAACGTCGCCGACATGGTGCTCGCCGACGACAACTTCGCCACCATCATCGGTGCCTGCGAAGAGGGCCGTCGCATCTACGACAACATCCGCAAGGTCATCCAGTTCCTGCTTTCGGCTAACCTTGCCGAGGTGTTCTCGGTGTTTATCGCCACGCTCATCGGCTTCACCATCTTCCAGCCGGTGCAGCTGCTGTGGGTGAACCTGGTCACCGACTGCTTCCCCGCGCTCGCGCTGGGCATGGAGGATGCCGAGGGCGACATCATGAAGCGCAAGCCGCGCAACGCCAAGGATGGTGTCTTTGCCGGCAATATGGGCCTGGACTGCGTGGTCCAGGGCTTGATCATCACTGTGCTGGTGCTGGCGAGCTTCTTTGTGGGCGTGTACTTTGACATGGGCTACATCCACATCGCCGATATGATCGCCGGCAATGCCGACGAGGAAGGCGTGATGATGGCTTTCATCACGCTCAACATGGTCGAGATTTTCCACTGCTTCAATATGCGCAGCCGTCGTGCGTCGCTGTTTAGCATGAAGAAGCAGAACAAGTGGCTGTGGGCCTCTGCCGCGCTGGCGCTGGTGCTGACGGTGATCGTAACCGTGCAGCCGACGCTTGCCGAGATGTTCTTTGGCCCCGTGACGCTTGAGCTCAAGGGCGTTATCGCCGCGCTGGGCCTTGCCTTCCTGATCATCCCGCTGATGGAGATCTACAAGGCGATCATGCGCGCGGTCGAGAAGGAGTAGGTCGAAAGGCCATCCTTCCCACCGGCCCGACCGCCTGCGGGGTTTCTTCTTCGCTGGTCCTCGCGCTTCGCGCTGCGGGATCGCTCAGAAGAAAGGGCTTCCGGGGCGGGCCCTGCGGTATCCTTGCTGGCTTTTCTCCCGCGCGGATGATAAAGGGCTGAGGGAAAGTATGTGAGCTGGTCGGGCTTTGCCCGGCCAGCTCTTTTTGATTTAAAATACCTGCTCAGTTGTGATTTGTGGTGCTGGGAGGCGCTTGTGGGCAAGGCTAGGGTTAAGGCGAAGAAAAAGACGACGGGGGCGCGGGCCAAGCGTGATCGTCGTCGGAAGCTTGCGACCGAAGCCCCCGCGTCTGCCGAGGAGCTGCTGGCGAGCGTGCCGGGACTCGATGCGCTGCAGGATGTTCCGGCGTTTGGCGATCTGCCGGTCGCCGCGGCTCAGCAGGCAGCATTTGACGATTTTTGCGCCCAAGCCGAGGAGCCCGAGCAGATGCAGCTGGGTGCCGTGGTGCGCTTAGATCGCGGGTTTCCGCTGGTGGCGACGGCCGACGATACCTTTCGTGCCGAGCATGCCGTGGGGTTTGCCAAGTCGCGCGGCGAGGACGAGGTGCTGCTGCCGGCTGTGGGCGACCGCGTGGCGGTGCGTCGTGCGCCCGGGCACGACATGGGCGTAATCGAATGCGTTCTGCCGCGACGCACGAGTTTTGAGCGTTGGCGTGGCCGCGCCCGCGGCGAGCGTCAGGTGCTTTGTTCCAACGTGGATAGTGTGCTGATCGTGCAGGCGCTTGGCGCCGGCGAGGTGCTGCTCGACCGCGTGGCGCGCTCGCTGGTGTTGGCGCTCGACTGCGATGCCGAGCCGGTGGTGGTGCTTACCAAGGCCGACCGCTGTGAGGCCGCGGAACTCGAGCGCGATCTGGATCGCGTGCGCCGTCTGGTGGGCCCGGACGTGCGCGTGATCGTGACGTCCTCTGCCGAAGGCCGTGGTTTGGATGAGGTGCGCGCCTGTGTGCCGGCGGGACGTGCGCCATGATCCTGGGTGAGTCGGGGCCGGAAAGTCGACGCTGCTCAATGCGCTGCTGGGCCACGATGCGCTGGCTACCGGTGGCGTGCGCGAGCGCGACGACCAAGGCCGCCATACCACGGTCGCGCGCGTGATGGTGGCGCTGCCGGGCGACGCCGGCGTCATTGCCGACGCTCCGGGCCTGCGCAGTTTGCCACTCGTTGGTCACGAGCGGGGCCTAGCGCGTGCCTTCCCCGAGATCGTCGAGGCGTCGCGTGCGTGTCGGTTTGGCGACTGCACGCATACCCACGAACCGGGCTGCGCCGTTCGCGAGGCCGCCGATGCCGGGCAGATCGATGGCCTGCGCCTGGAAACGTTCCAAAACTTGGCGTCATCCATGCGTGTGAGTGCCCAAATGCTCGATCCCGATATCCATCTGTAATTGAATTTATCTATGACAGCCGTCTTCCAACTGTGCGGGAGGCGGCTTTTTTACTGGCGATACGCCCTTAAATGAGCGTTTTGCCGACGCGCTGACCAAAACCTTGCCGCGGGCTTGACGGGTTGGTCAGCTCTTGGCTGGTAATTGGTTTGACACTTAAAACCAAGATGGTGATCGCGCTGTTTTGTTGCTTGGCCGCTCGGACAATAGTGGTACGGGCATCCCATCCGCCCAGTGCTGTCTTGAGAGGAGCTGCCGTGAACAAGAGCAAGCGCATCGCCATCAGTCTGGCAGCGGGCGTGCTCGCCGCGGCACTCTGCATGGTTTACGGGTCATCGGTTCGTTCGCGGGCCGAGCAGGCCCAGGCCGAAACCTTGGCCAAATACGGCGGCGATCGCGTCGAAGTTTGCGTTGCCGCACGTGATATCGATGTGGGTGAGACCCTCGACGAGACCAATGTCGTAACCCAAGAGTGGCTCGCGAGCCTGCTGCCGCGCGATGCGGCGACCGAACTGCGCCAGGTGCGTGGCGACGTGACGACCTCGCGTATTCCCAAAAATGCCGTGGTCTGCGATGTCTACACCAAAGCCGAGAGCCATACGCTCGAGGTGCCCAAGGGCAAGGTTGCCGTTTCGGTGGCGGTCGATGCCGAGCATTCGGTGGGCGGAGCCGCAGGCGTGGGCAGCTACGTGGATGTGTACGTGCAAAAAGACGGCGTGACCGACCGGCTGTGCGGCGCGCATGTGATCGATACCAGCGACGAGGCCGGTGCCACGCGCGAAGGCAAGGTCGAGTGGGTGACGCTGGCGGCCGACCCCAAAGACGTCAAGGAATTGCTGGGAGCCTCGGGCAAGGGAACGGTCAGCTTGACGATTCCCGCCACGGCACGCGGCAAAAAGAGCGGAGGCGACGAGTGATGAAGGCGATCTGGCTTGCGTGCTGCGCGTGTGGCGATTACGGACTGCTGCAGCAGGAAGTCGAGGGCCGCGATGCGGGCGCGCAGGTGCTTCGCGTGGGCGACCTAGACGGGTTGGTGTCTATGGCTCGGGCGTTTCCTTCGCGCCGTGGCGCTGCCATTATCGCGGCATCCCTGTTTGATACTAAAGATGTGCGAGAGACCGTCGCGCGCCTGACTGCCGAAGGACGCGTGAGCCGCGTCGTCGTGTTGATAGAGGCGCTCGATCCGTCGGATATCGAGGGGCTGTTTCGCGCGGGGGCGACCGAGGTCATCGCTGCGCACAGCATATGCGGCAGCGGACATGTGGGCGAGGGAGCGGTTGATTCCGATTGGGGCGTGTCGCCTGAGCCCGATGTTTTTGTTGATAGGGAACCCGGGGCGCCTCGCGCTACAAGAGGCCCGCGTGTTGATGACTATGGGAAAGCGGAAGCCGAGCATGTTCGGCGCCCCCCGGGCCCCCTTGCATGTGGTGACGTTGAAGCGTCGGTGCCGTATGGCGAAGACCTCCTGGCCGTAGATATGGGATACGTGCATGGCGTGAGCCTGGCCGATGGACTCGATGAGGTCGAGGGCCTTGTCGCGGGTGATGGCCCGCACGTCGACGTGACAGCGGAATCCCCAGTTCCGCGCCTACCGTTTGAGCAGCCTGCCGTGCCGGCGTGGACGCAGCACTTGGGTGCGGCTGGCGAGACGGGGACGTTGCCGCCCACGTCGTCAGCCCCTTCACCGCTGGCAGACACTGCGTCGACGTCGCATCGAGCTCCGGTCATCTGCGCCGTCTCGGGTTCGGGCGGCTGTGGCAAATCGACGATTGTCGCCACGATGGCGCATGCCGCTTCGTTGCTGGGTCTGCGAGCTGCCGTACTCGATTTGGACCTAATGTTTGGAAATCTCTACGACTTGCTGGGCGCCGATGCCCCGCATGACATGGCGACACTTATCGAGCCGTCGGTCGCGGGCGCACTTGCGGAGCCAGACGTGGTCGCTGCATCGATGCGCGTTGCCCCAGGCGTTACGCTTTGGGGGCCTGTCGCAGCGCCCGAGCGCGCCGAGCTCATGGCGCGTCCGGTAGAGCTGCTGCTCGACATCTTGCGTCGTGAGTCCGACGTGGTCCTTATCGATACCTCGGTCTTTTGGGGTGATGCCGTGGCGGCTGCGGTGGCAGCGTGCGACCGTTGCCTTGTCGTGGGTGATGCGGCAGTTTCTTCCGCGACATCTGCAGCGCGCGTCATTGAGCTGGCGAGCCGTGTGGGCGTGCCGCGCACGCGCATGAGCGCCGTATTCAACCGATTTGGCGCGCGTGGGGCGGACGAGGATGTCGCCATGCGCTTTGAGATTGCCTGTGCGTTGAGCTCCAAGATTCGTATCGCCGATGGCGGGCAGGATCTCGCCGCGCTCATGGCGTTTGGGCGCGCTGACGAGGCAGTGGGGCAGACCAGCGCTTTTGCGACCAGCGTGCGCGAGGCCACGCGTCAGATGCTCGTGGAGCTGGGCTGCGCCGTCGGCCCTTGGAGCGATATGGTCGCCGACCGTGCAACGCGCACCGAACGCCCACGCATCCGCCTTCCCTGGTCGCGTGAGGGTGATTGCCGATGAGCCTGCAAACGAGAATTAAAGCAGCCGGTGCGGCAGCGGCGGCGGCACCTGTCGATGTGGGACGGCGCCGCGCGGTCAAGCGCCGCACCAAGCGGGCCGTGATGGACCGCGTGGGCTACGACGAGGTGGCACGCATCAGTGCCTACGTCGATCCGGTTCTTGCCCGCTCGGAATTGCGTCCTGCGGTGGAGGCGGCACTCAACGTGGAAGAACCGACCGACCTGGCGACGCCCGAGCGTGAGACCATCATCAACGAGATCTTGGATGACGTGGTGGGCTTGGGCCCGCTGCAGCCGCTCATCGAGGACGACACCGTCACCGAGATTATGGTCAACGGTTGCCGCTCGGCGTTCTTTGAGCGCGGCGGGGTCTTATACCCCATCGAGCATGCGTTTGAGGATGACGAGCAGATCCGCGTGCTCATCGACCGCATCATCTCACCGCTGGGCAGGCGTATCGACGAGCGCAGTCCCATCGTCAACGCCCGCCTCAAGACGGGTTATCGCGTCAACGCGGTGATTCCGCCCGTGGCGATCGATGGGCCGATCCTCACCATCCGCAAGTTCTCGGATCGCATCTGTTCGTTGGACGAGCTTGTGGGCCTGGGGTCGCTGCCGCTTTGGTATGCGCAACTGCTTTCGTGTGCGGTGTCGCTGCGCCAAGATTTGGCGGTTGCGGGCGGTACGGGGTCGGGCAAGACTACGCTGCTCAACGCGCTATCGTGCGAGATATCTACCGGCGAGCGCATCGTGACGATCGAGGATTCCGCCGAGCTCAAGTTCGCGCATCACCCGCATGTGGTTCGCCTGGAGGCGCGCGAGGCTTCAATTGAGGGTGAGGGTGCGGTGACAATCCGCGACCTGGTGACCAACGCCCTGCGTATGCGTCCCGACCGTATTGTGGTGGGTGAGGTACGCGGTGCGGAATGTTGCGACATGCTGCAGGCCATGAACACGGGCCACGACGGGTCGCTCACCACGCTTCATGCGGGCACCGAGCAAGAGACCGTGGTGCGTTAGACGCTGCTTGCGCGCTATGGCATCGATCTGCCGAGCGAGCTTATCGAGGAACAAATCGCTATGGCGCTCGACGGCATCGTGATGTCCGAGCGCCATGCGGACGGCAGGCGTTTCGTGTCCTCCTATTCGGGGGTGCGACGCGGCGCATCAGGTGGCGTGGAGCTTGAACGCTACGTGACGTTCGATG
>ENA-OQCL01000143-OQCL01000143.1-human-gut-metagenome-genome-assembly--contig:-NODE-143-length-38894-cov-5.874842_pt1 | contig 38894 bp, 36 predicted proteins | sample MGYA00242502_ERZ504586 | MGnify/ENA primary metagenome ERZ504586 (study PRJEB26092, sample SAMD00036316) | human gut metagenome | host: Homo sapiens | study: EMG produced TPA metagenomics assembly of... | reverse complement strand
TATAGCCGTTGCCGTTGAAGATGACGCGGCGATGGTCGCGGATGGTGCGCTTGATCAGAGCGATGGCTGCACTGGTAAAGTCCTCAGCGCCCTCCAGTTCGTCGGCGTAGCCCTTCAGCTCCTTGGCGACAGCGGTGTTCAGGATGGTGTTGCAGTCGCTCAGGTTCTCGGCAGAGCCGGGCATACGGAACTCGAACTTGTTGCCGGTGAAAGCGAAGGGAGAGGTACGGTTGCGGTCGGTGGTGTCCTTGCTGAACTTGGGCAGAACGTCCACGCCCAGATCCATCTTCATCTTGACGGGGCCGGCATAGGGAGAATCGGATGCGATCGCATCGATGACAGCTTCCAGCTCCTCGCCCACGAAGATGGAGATGATGGCCGGAGGTGCCTCGTTGGCGCCCAGACGGTGATCGTTGCCCGGGGTAGCCACAGAGGTGCGCAGCAGGTCAGCGTACTCATCCACAGCCTTGATAACAGCGGCCAGGAAGATCAGGAACTGCAGGTTCTCCATGGGGGTGTCGCCGGGGTCCAGCAGGTTCTCGTGGGTGGTGCTCATGGACCAGTTGTTGTGCTTGCCGCTGCCGTTCACGCCTTCAAAGGGCTTCTCGTGCTGCAGGCAGACCAGACCATACTTGGGTGCGATCTTGCGCATCATTTCCATGGTCAGCAGGTTGTGGTCGATGGCTACGTTGGTGGTATCGAAGATGGGAGCAAGCTCGTGCTGGCAGGGAGCCACCTCGTTGTGCTTGGTCTTGGCGGGCACGCCCAGCTTCCACAGCTCCTCGTCCAGCTCCTTCATGAACGCAGAAACCTCGGGACGGATGACACCGAAGTAGTGCTCCTCCAGCTCCTGACCCTTGGCAGAGGGAGCGCCGAACAGGGTGCGGCCGGTGAGAATCAGATCCTGACGTGCCTCGTAGTCCTCCTTCTTGACAAGGAAGTACTCCTGCTCGGGGCCGACGGTGGTGGAAACGTAGTCCACATCCTTGCCGAACAGCTTCAGGATGCGGACGGCCTGACCGGACAGTGCGTTCATGGAACGCAGCAGGGGAGTCTTTTTATCCAGAGCCTCGCCGGTGTAGCTGACGAATGCGGTGGGGATGCACAGCACGTCATCCTTCACAAAGGCGTAGCTGGTGGGGTCCCATGCGGTGTAGCCGCGTGCCTCACAGGTGGCGCGCAGACCACCGGAAGGAAAGGAGGATGCATCGGGCTCGCCGCGTACCAGCTCCTTGCCGGAGAACTCCATGATGGCGGTGCCGTCGCCCACAGGGCTGACGAAGCCATCGTGCTTCTCGCTGGTGATGCCGGTCAGGGGCTGGAACCAGTGGGTGTAATGGGTGGCACCCAGCTCCATAGCCCAGCGCTTCATCACGCTGGCAACGACGTTTGCCACCTCGATATCCAGCGGAGCACCCTTGTGCAGGGTGTTCTTCAGGCTCTTGTAGGTAGCGCTGGGCAGGCGCTCCTTCATAACGTGCTCATTAAAGACCTTGCTGCCGTAGATCTCCATAACATTTGCTGCCATAAATCCTACTCCTTACTTGATCTTACTTTTTTCTTTCGCCTTGGGTCTGCCGCAATGCAAAAACCCAAAGCGTGCTTACATCTTAACAAAAACGGCGCTGCGAGTCAGGAGGTGACCCACAGCGCCGTTGCTGTCTATGGCTAAGATTATAGTCCTTGCGGGCAAAAAAGGCAATTGACAAAACTGACGATTCTGCACAAACACGATCTCGGATTTTTGGAATAACCGCGATTGGTATGACTTTTACGCCGGAAAAGCCCCATTCAGGACGGCTTTCTCCGGCTGAAAGGTGCGCAGTGCGCGGCAATTGTTCTTATTGTAAAAGCATCAGATGACCTGAAACAGGAAAAATTTGAGGTAGTTCGTCTCCGGCACGCCCCACAGAATGGGGTGATCCGGTGCCTGCTGCTTTACCTCGATCTGCCGCAGCTGCCGGTGAGCGTCCTTGGCGGCGGCGCGCAGCATCTTGATGAACAACTCCTCGGTGGCAAAGTGGGAGCAGCTGGCAGTAGCCAGATACCCGCCCCGGGGCAGCAGCTTCATGGCGCGGTAGTTGATCTCCTTGTAGCCGCGCATGGCATTCTCCACCGTGCGGCGCGCCTTGGTAAAGGCAGGAGGATCCAGAATGATAAAGTCGTAGGGGTGGCCCTCCTTTTCCAGCCGGGGCAGCAGGGCAAAGGTGTCCTCGCAGAGGAAATCCATGTTGTTGAGACCGTTGCGTTCGGCGTTGCGCTTTGCCATGGCAATGGCCTCGGCGCTGATGTCGGCAGCAGTTACTCGGGCAGCCCCGCCCTTGGCAGCGTTCAAGGCAAAGCTGCCGGTGTGGGTAAAGCAGTCCAGCACGGTATGCCCGGCGGCAAGGCGTGCTACCGCCCGACGATTATATTTCTGGTCAAGGAAAAAGCCGGTCTTTTGGCCGTTTTCAAAGTCCACATGGTAATATACGCCGTTTTCGCAGATCTCGGTCTGGGTGGTTTCCGGGTGGCTCTCGCCGGGCAGGGCAAACCAGCCCTTGTTTTGCTCCAGCCCCTCCTTGGCGCGCAGGGTTTCATCGTTGCGCTCGTAGATGCCGTCAATGGTCTGGCCGTCCGCCCGCAGCACCTCAGCCAAAAGCGGGAAGAGCATCGGCTTCAGCTTTTCCATGCCTACGCTCAGGGTCTGGGTGACCAGAACATTGTTGAAACGGTCCACCGTCAGGCCGGGGAACTGGTCTGCCTCGCCAAAAATGAAGCGGCAGGCAGAGAGGTCGGCAGGCTCCAGCACCGTTTTGCGGTACGCCCATGCGTACTCCACCCGGCGCCGCCAGAAGGCAGTATCAAAGGTATCGTTGGCGTTGCGGGAGATCAGCCGCACCCGGATCTTGCTTTGCAGCGAGAGAAAACCGGTGCCGAGATAGGCGCCCTTGGGGCTGACCACATCCACCAGCGTGCCGTTTTCCGGCTCGGTGCCGGGGGCTTCCAGAATGTCGTTCTCGTACACCCAGGGGTGCCCGCCCACCAAAAGCCCTTCGGCGTGCTTGTTGACTTTATATACAGGATAAGTGCGTTCGCTTTTCATAAAATGCTCCTTCAACAAAGAATGCGCAAAATGATGCTTGTTCTGCTCTTTATCATAACATAAAAATATGGTAGAATAAATACAAAATTTTGCGGAAGGAAGAAAACGCTATGGAGATCGAACGCAAATGGATGGTGACCGGCTGGCCGGAGGGGCTGCCCCTTGAGGAAGAGTTCACCATGCGGCAGGGCTATATCAGCGTGCAGCCCACGGTGCGCATCCGGGAGGAAGCGCTGACCGGCGGCAGCACCGACTATATCCTCTGCTTCAAGTCCGCAGGGGGGTTGGCGCGGGAGGAGATCGAGCGCAGCATCGACAAAGACCTGTTTGTGCAGCTGGAGGAAAAGATCATTGGCAAGCCCCTGATCAAAAAGGTGCGCCGGAGCTATCGCCTGCCGGACGGCGCGGTGCTGGAGGTGAACCATGTGGACGAGGGCTTGCCCACAGCGTTCTGGTACGCCGAGGTGGAGTACCCCACAGTGGAAGCCGCGCTCAGCTGGCAGCCGGAAGCCTGCGGCCTTGCGGCATACCTCAACGATGAAGTAACGAACCAGCCCGGCCAGAGCATGGGCGCATACTGGGTGCAAACCAGAGGGTAAAGCCGATAATACTGTGAAGGGAATGACTGTTTACGAAAAAGATCAAGCTGAAGCTGGAGCTCCAGTATAACTCGCCGGTGATTCTTACCTTTTTTCTGTTGTCCATGCTGGTACTGCTGGCAGACGGCTGGACGAACGGCTGGAGCACCATGAACCTGTTCTGCGTGTACCGCTCTTCGTGGCGGGACCCACTGGGCTACATCCGGCTGTTCGGCCATGTGCTGGGCCATGCAAACTGGGAGCATTTTCTCAACAATATGCTGCTGCTGTTGGTGGTGGGCCCGCCCATGGAGGAGAAATACGGCAGCATCCCGCTGCTCAAGGGTATTTTGTTTACCGCGCTGGTCACCGGCGTGCTGCAATGCATCCTGTTCCCCCACACGGGGCTGTTGGGTGCGTCCGGCATCGTGTTCATGCTCATCATGCTGTCCTCGCTGGCGGGCTTTTCCGGCGGCATCCCGGTCACCATGCTGCTGGTGGCGGCACTGTACTTTGGCCAGCAGGTGTACGATATCATCTTTGTGCACGATAACGTGGCAAACTTTATGCACATCGTGGGCGGCTTGTGCGGCACCGCCTTCGGCTATTACTGTGCCCTCCACCGCCGCCCGGCGCGCAGCCGCAGATAAAAGAGAAAAATTATAGATGAAAACGGGATACCGGAGCGTCTGCGGACGCTCCGGTATCCCGTTTATACAAGAAAGAAAAATAATGAGTGCGACAAACTGGAAGCTGCGAAACTAACGAGTCATTCTGATTTATTCAGGAAATTTTACAGACGGTTGGTCCTCATGATGTTTTCCGATAATCTTTTCCATCCAAATCATGTTGTACCAACGTCCAAATTTATAACCGCATTTATAAAATTCCCAACTTTTGAAAAACCCAAATGTGCATGAAATTCTGCGCTGTTGCTGTTAAGGTATTCATCTTCAACTCTCGGATAACCAATACAAGCATACAAGTTCAAAATTCCCATTTCACTCAATCTATTTTCAAGTGCCTCATATATCTTTCTTCCCAAACCGCATTTTTGAGCAGTATGGTCAAGATATACCGTCAGTTCACATGACCAATCATAAGCCGCCCTGCCTACAAAAGCACCTGCATACGCATAGCCTTGAATTGCTCCGTCTTTTTCAATAACAAGATAGGGGTATCTTTTCATAGTCATTTCCATACGCTTTTGAAAATCCATGAGTGTTGGAACGACATATTCAAATGTAATGGCAGTATTCTCAACATAATAAGCATAAATATCTAAAATACGTTCAGCATCTTCAAGCTTTGCATCTCTTACTAATATATCCATAACTGTTCCTCCGTCAATTCCGATTTGTTGAACTAAGCCGAGTATACCATACCAGCCAATGAAAGAATACCCCTCTAGGGGAGAATTGGTTAAAAAAAGCGTTCAAAGTGCGCCGCAGAGCACTTTGAACGCGAACAATAAAAATATTATTTCCATCCCCGGTCGGTGGGGTCCAGCATCCCGGCGGCGGAATACACCAGCGCGTTGCAGATGGCAGCGGCAACATTGCTGCCGCCCTTGCGCCCCATGGCAACGATAGCGGGCACACCGTGGGCGGTGCAGACGCTGAACAGCCGCTCCTTGCTCTCCACCACGTTCACAAAGCCCACCGGCACCCCGATGACCAGCGCAGGGCGCAGCCCGGCGGTTTCGATCAGGTCGGCAATGGTCAGCAGCGCCGTGGGTGCGTTGCCCACCGCAAGGATGGCACCGGGGTGTTCGGCGGCGGCTCTTTGCATGGACGCCACCGCCCGGGTAGTGCCGTTGGCCTTTGCCAGCGCGGCTACCTCCGGGTCTGCCATGTAGCACAGCGCTGTGCTGCTCAGCCGCGCAAGGCCCGGCTTTGTAATGCCGGAAAGCGCCATGTTGGTGTCGGTAACGATGGGTGCAGCGGCTTGCAATGCCGCCACGCCCGCCGCCACCGCGCCGGGGGTAAAGCGCAGGTTGCGGGCGTAGTCGAAATCTGCGGTGGTGTGGATGACCCGCTTGACCACGGCGGCAGTCTCCGGCGGTGGGGTCAGGCCCATTGCGTCCAGCTCTGCGGTGATGATAGAAAGGCTCGTCCGCTCAATGTCGGCGGGCAGATGATGCTGCGGGGTCATACAGTGTTCCTCCCTTCCAGTCCCATGGCGGCGTACAGGGCGTTCATGTCCAGCGCCCGGCGCACGCCATCGGCCAGCAGGTCGAACTGCTGCTGCCGGTACTCGGCCATGGAGAGCAGCGGTGCACTGGCAGGGGAGATGTCCTTGCGGCTGCACAGCAACTGCACCAGCTTTTCGGTCAGCTCCCCGGTATCAAACAGGCCGTGCAGATAAGTGCCCGCCACGTTGTCCTTTACGCAGCCCTCGGCGCTGCCGTCTGCAAGGCGGCAGAAGGGCACGCCCTGCACAGCGGTGCGCCCGGTATGGATCTGGTAGCCGGTCAGCACTGCCCCCGCCAGCTGCGGCGCGGTGACGGTGGCGGTATCCTGTGTGCGGTGCTTTGCGTCCGTAAACACAGTCTGGATGGGCAGCAGCCCCAGCCCGCGCACGGTCTGGCTGCGTCCGCTCTCAGTGCCCTCGGGGTCGGCAAGGGTCTCACCCAGCATCTGGTAGCCGCCGCATACGCCCAGCACTGGCGTGCCGGAGGTTGCCAGTTTTTGCACCGTAGCTTCCAGCCCGCACTGACGCAGCCAGAGCAGGTCATCTATGGTGTTTTTTTGTGCCCGGCAGAATGACCACGTCCGGCGCGCCCAGCTGCCGGGGGCTTTGCACATACCGCACGCTCAGCAGCGGGTGCTGTTCCAGCGGCATAAAATCTGTAAAATTGGAGATGTGCGGCAGCCGCAGAATGGCAGCATCCAACGGCTTGACGGCGGTGCTGCTTTCCAGCCGGGAGGAGAGGGAGTCCTCGTCCTCAATATCCACCCGCAGGTAGGGCACAACGCCCAGCACCGGCAGATGGGTCTTTTCCTCCAGCATGGTAAGGCCGGGTTTCAGGATGGCGGCATCGCCCCGGAACTTATTGATGATCAGCCCCTTGATGCGTGCCCGCTCGGCGGGCTCCAGCAGCTCTACCGTGCCGTACAGCTGCGCAAACACGCCGCCCCGGTCGATATCTCCCGCCAGCAGCACCGGTGCATCCACCAGCTCTGCCAGCCCCATATTGACGATATCGTCCGCTTTTAAGTTGATCTCTGCCGGACTGCCTGCGCCCTCAATAACGATGATGTCCACCTCTTCGGCCAGACTGTCGTAGGCGGCTAAAATGTCCGGGATCAGGCTCTTTTTCAGTTTGAAGTAGGCGGCTGCGGGCATCTGTCCGCGCACCTCGCCGTTTACGATGACCTGACTGCCCACATCGCTGCTGGGTTTGAGCAGAATGGGGTTCATGCGCACATCCGGCTCCATGCCGGCGGCCTGTGCCTGCACCACCTGTGCCCGGCCCATTTCCAGCCCGTCCCGGGTGACAAAGCTGTTCAGCGCCATGTTCTGGCTTTTAAAGGGGGCTACCCGGTAGCCGTCCTGTGCAAAAATACGGCACAGCGCGGTGCACAGCAGGCTTTTGCCCGCACCGCTCATCGTGCCCTGCACCATGATACATTTTGCCCGGCTCATGCAAGCACCTCCTGTAAGGTTTTTAAAAGCTGCTGGTTTTCCGGCGCGGTGCGCACGGCGGTGCGGTACCAGCTGCCGTCCAGTCCGGGGTAGTTGCCGCAGCTGCGCAGCACGATGCCGCGCGGCCGCAGGGCATCGCCCAGTGTTTCCGGCGCTTGGAACAGCAGATAATTCGCACTTCCATCCAGCACCCGCAGCCCCAGTGCGCGCAGCCCGTCCCGCAAAACAGGACGCTGCTCTGCAATCAATTCTTGCACCCGGGCTGCATAGGCGGTCTCGTCCAGCGCCGCCAGCCCCGCCGCCTGTGCAAGGCTGGAAACTGCCCACGGCTGCCCGGCGGCCTGCATCTTATCCAGCAGGGCGATGTTGCTGCACAGGCAGTAGCCCAGCCGCACCCCGGCCATGCCGTACAGCTTTGTAAAGGCTTTTAGGATGATGAGGTTGGGGCTTGCCAGAAGCTTTTTGGCAGACAGTACCTCACTTTGCGGCAGAAAGTCCAGAAAGCACTCGTCCACCACCAGCAGCGCGCCGCAAGCTTCGCACCGGTGCAGCAGCGCCTCTACCAGCGCTAGCGGCGTCAGCTGCCCGGTGGGGTTATTGGGCTGACAGAGGAATACCATGTCGGTGTCCTCGTCCACAGCGGAAATGAACGCTTCCGTCACTGCAAAATCTTCGATTTCCCGCAGAAAATGCCGCCGGACGGTGCAACCCGCCGTTTCCAGCGCGGCGGCATACTCCGCAAAGGTAGGGGCGGGCAGCAGCGCGGTGCGGGGCTTTGCCGCCCACACCAGCCGGAAGATCAGGTCTGCTGCGCCGTTGCCGCAAAGGATATGCTCTGCGGGCACGGTTTCGTGCACTGCCAGCTTTGCCCGCAAAGCGCGGCAGAGGGGGTCAGGGTAGCGGTCTGCGGTGGCAAGCGCGGCGGTGATGGCCTTTGCCACCCCCTCCGGCAGTCCCAGAGGGCTGACATTGGCCGAAAAGTCCAGCGCGTCCTGTCCGTACTGCGCCCGGTAACCGGCCCAGTCGCCGCCATGTACCAGCTGCATCATAAAATACCTCGTATCACCAGCCCAAGCGCCAGCGCCAGCAGGCTTTCGGCGTACATCATGCGGTTCGCGCGGCGGATATCCTCCGGCTCAATGGGACGCACGGCATCGCCGATGGTGGGCTTTTTGTAGTATTCACCAAAATAATAGGCAGGCCCCGCCAGCTGCACGTTCAGTGCACCGGCGCAGGCGCTTTCGGTCTGGGCACTGTTGGGGCTGGCATGGTTGCGCCTGTCCCGCCGCCAGATGCGCCACGCGCTGCGGGCATCGTTGCCGGTCAGGGCAGCAGCGGCTACCCACAGCAGGGCGGCAATGCGGCTGGGCAGGTAGTTCGCAATATCATCCAGCTTTGCCGCTGCACGGCCAAAGTACAGATACTGCGTGTTTTTGTAGCCCACCATGCTGTCCATGGTGTTGATGGCCTTGTAGGTCAGTGCCAGTGGAGCGCCGCCCAGCAGCATATACAACAGCGGCGCGATCACGCCATCGCTGGCGTTTTCCGCCACAGTCTCCACAGCGGCCTTGGTCACGCCTTCGGCGGTCAATGCCTGCGTATCCCGCCCCACGATGCGGCTTACCGCAGTGCGTGCCGCAGGCAGGTCGGGCTTTGTCAGCTCCCGGTAGACGTTCGTACTCTCCTGCACAAGCCCCTTTGCCGCCAGTGCCTGTCCGCACCAGAACATCTGCACTGCCAGTCCCAGCAGTGGGTGCAGGGCAGCGGCTCCCATGCAGACAAGGCTTGTGATCGCAAAGGTGCCTACCGGCAGACAAAAGGCTAAGATACGCCCGCCCCAAAGCTCGCCCTCCGGCGTTTTGGGCAGGCGGGCACGCAGTCCCTTTTCCAGCGCAGAGATGGCTTTGCCCATATACACTACCGGGTGCGGCAGCCACGCCGGGTCGCCGAAAACGGCATCCAGCACAAAGCCGCCCAATACCGCGTAGCCGATCATGCCTGCGCCTCCTTTGTGTACTGCACGGTTTTTATCAAATGCAGTACCCGCTTTGCCGCCCAGTCCTTGGCATCCAGCACAAAGCCGCCGGCGTTGGGGGCGCACCATTCGTAATAATCCTTGTGGGGCAGGGCATAGCGTTCCATGGCAGCCATCTGGGTGCCGCCGTGGGCTAAGATGACCAGCATCTCCTCGCCATCCGCAAGGGCTTTGTCCACCAGTGCGGAAAATGCTGCGCAGATGCGCTCACAAAACGCGGCCTTGGTCTCGCCATCCGGGCAGGGGCTTTCGCAGTTGGCAGCCACCCATGCAAGGTAGTCCGGGTCGTGCTCCATTTCAATATAATTTCTCCCCTCAAAGCTGCCAAAGCACATCTCCTTCAGCCCGTCTGTTTCTACGAGCCTTGCGCCCGGGAACAGCACCTCAGCGGTCTGCCGGGTGCGGCAAAGCGGGGTAATATACACAGTCTTAGGGAAAAATTATCTGCCTGGCACAGCATAGCGCGCCCGGCGGCAGAAAGCGGGATATCCCGCTGCCCCTGATAGCGCTTTTCGGCGTTGTATTCGGTCAAGCCGTGACGCAACAAATAGATCAGCATTCCGGCAATTCTCCTTTCAAAACCGGTGGGGATGCCGCAGAACATCTGCACCACGCACGCAGCACGCGCCGCCAGCATACAGGCCAGCCGTCCGGCGTTTTCCCGCGCGGCACGCTCTGCCGGGTCTATGGGCACCACACCGCCGCCCACCTCGGTGGACAGCACGATATCATAAGCGGATAATTTGTCCGCAAGTTTCTCAAGCTCAGCATTGTCCTTGCACCCGGCGGCAAGCTGCTGCGCATCTGTGATGCAGCGGCCGGGCAGGGTGCGGGCAAAGGTACGCTTGCCGCTGTAAAGCGGCCCGGTAATAAAAATCATATCAGCCCTCCCCATTGGCAGGCGCACAGCGCCGCCAGCATCCACAGCTCAGTCTTTTGCAAAAACCACCCGGCCAAATCTCCGGTAATGCCGCCCAGCTGCTGTACGGCTACATGGTGATACCACAAAAACAGCAAGATTGCAACTGCCGCCAGTGCTCCGCCGCCTAAAGCCAGCAGCGCCCCGCAAAGCAGTATCGCCAGCACTGCCAGCACATTGCGCACAGCGGTACGGTCGGCAGCGGAGGCAAAGGTATGGGCAAGGCCGGTGTTTTTAGCCATGGGAAAGGCCGCCACCGCAAGGCCGGAGAACGCCCGCTCCAAAACCAGTGCCAGCGTCCACAGAGCGCCCACCCGGGGCGTGAACTGCACACAGGCGGCGAGGCAGAGGTAAGCCGCAAAATAGCTGCACAGCCGGATGACCGCAAAGGCACCGCAGTGCGGGTCCTTTAAAATTTCCAGCTTCTTTTCCCGGTCGCCGTAGCTGGCAAGGGCGTCACAGGTGTCGGCATAGCCGTCCAGATGGATGCCGCCGGTCACCCACACCGGCACAAGGCAGAACCCTGCCGCCCGCGCCGGGGCGGGCAGAGGCAGCACCCCGCACACGCACCACAGCACCCCGCATAAAAGCCCTACCAGCGGGAAGGCGCACAGCGCATACCGCATATTCTTTTCGTTCCACCCAAACTGCGGCACCGGCACCGCCGAAAACATGGCAAAGGCCACCGCAATGGTCTGCAAAACGATCATTTTTCCACTCCTTTATAATAGACGGGGACGCCGCACACCACCCGCACCACGGCATCTGCCCGGGCGGCAAGGGCGTTGTTCACCTGTGCCAGCGCCAGCAGATAGCGGTTCGTGTCTCCGGCATAGTCCGCGCCGCCACTGAACACTTCGTTGGAAACAACGATCAAATTCTCGCACTGTACGGCAAGGGCATCCAACCCCTGCAAAATGTGCTCGGCAGCGGCATCGCCCGCACCGGCGGGGTCGTACAGCTCGTTGGCGGTCAGGTTGCCCAAATCCTCCAGCAGCGCCGTGCCCCTGCGGGGCAGACGCACAGCCTCTAAATGCAACGGGCACTCAAGGGTCTCAAACTGCTTGGCGGCACGCATTTGCGGTGCTTTTCCACCCGGGCGGCGCACTCGGCATCCCACACCTGCATGGTGGCCAGATAATACCGCGGCAAAGCACTGCGCAGCACGAGAGCTTCGGCGTATTCACTTTTGCCGCTGGCAGCGCCGCCCAGTACCAGCGTCAGCATTGGGGCGTATACGGCGCAATGCCGCCCTCCGCAAAGGAATAGCACCCCTCGTACACCGCCAGCGCCATGTCCCACAGTGGGATACTGGCCACTGCGCCGGTACCCTCGCCCAGATGCAGCCCGGCGGTAAGCAGGGGCGTTTTGCCCAGCGCGTCCAGCACCAGCCGGGCGGCAGGCTCGGTGGAGCAGTGGCTGGCAAACACGGCCTTGGCCGCTGCCGGGCACAGCCGCACGGCGCACAGCGCTGCCACCCCGCTGATGAAGCCATCCATCAGCACGGGCACACCCGCCAGCGCCCCGCCCAGGAACATCCCGCACAGACCGGCGATATCAAAGCCGCCCAGCTTGCTCAGTACGTCCAATACGTCATCGGGGTCGGGGGCATTGCAGGCAATGCCCCGCCGGATGGCCTCCACCTTGCGGGCAAGCCCTGCATCGGAAAGCCCTGCACCGCGCCCAGTCATGGTCTGTACCGGCTGTGCCAGCAGCACGGCAGCAACAGCGCTGGAGGTGGTGGTGTTGCCAATGCCCATCTCACCGGTGGCCACAAGCCCGTAGCCCTCGGCGGCAAGCTGCCGGGTCAGGGCGATGCCCCGGCCAATGGCCTCCACTGCCTCGGCGCGGGTCATGGCAGGGCCTTTGGTAAAGTCCGCAGTCCCGGCGGCAATGCGGCAGTCCCGCACGCCGGGTACGGGCGCACCGACAATGCCCAAATCCACCGGCAGCACATCGCAGTGCGCCGCCTGTGCCATCCTGCATACGCTGGTGCGCCGCGCAGCAAGGTTCTCGGCTACGGCGCGAGTCACGCTCTGGTCGGTCTGGCTTATGCCCTGCGCCACTACGCCGTTGTCCGCACAGAGCACCACCACCGCTCGGCGGGAAAAATCAAACTGCGCCGTGCCGGTCAGCGCGGCGGCATCCTCCAGCATCGTCTCCAGTGCACCCAGTCCGCCCAAGGGTTTGGCAAGGCTTGCCCAGTGGGCGTGGGCGGCGGCGCGGGCGGCTTCGTCCGGCGGGGTGATGGCAGCAAGCAGCTGCATCAGTTCAGCTTCGGTCATTTTCGTCATCCTTTGTGTTTCAAAAAGTGCTGCGCCGCCTGCACAAAGCGGCGGGGCAGGGCAGTACCTGCCCAGTAAAGATGCGGGAAACCGGCATACAAATGCGTGTTTGCAAAGCCGCATTCCCACTGCCTTTTTTCGGTTTTGCGCACAGAAAAGTCTGCGCCATTTTCGGAGGAATCCCAGTGGTGAAATTCATGGATGGGCAGCGCTTCTCCGGCGTGGAAAAGCATACTGCCAGCCTTTGCCGTCATGACGGCATAGCCAAAGCGCACCAGCCGCCCGGTATTGTGCCCGCTGCCCGGCAGCACACCCGCCATGGGGTAAACCTTGCTGTCTGTACCCTCCAGCGTCTGCCCTAAGTACAGAAAGCCGCCGCACTCGGCAGCAGTGGGCAGACCCTCTTGCACTGCGTCCCGGATAGCAGTACGCAGGGCGCGGTTCTCACTCAGCTGACGGGCGTACAGCTCTGGGTAGCCCCCGGGCAGGTACAACCCGCCGATATTTTCCGGCAGGGTGGCGTCCCGCAGCGGGCTGAAAAACACAAGTTCCGCACCCGCGTCCCGCAAGGCGTCCAATGTTTCGGCGTAGGCAAAGCAGAAGGCTTCATCCCGCGCTACGGCAATGCGAACGGAGGGCGTGCACGGCGCGGCAAGCGGCGGCGCAGCCGGGGCAGGACGGTCGGTCAACACTGCCAGCTGTGCCCAGTCCAGCACAAGGGCATCGGCAAGCTTGACCAGCTTTTGCTGTAAGTCCGATATCTCTCCAGCGGTTTTCAGCCCGAGGTGGCGGCTCTCAATGGCGCATCCCGGCAGATGGGGCAGATACCCCACCACCGGCAGACCGGTCTCGGCTTCCAGCATCGGGCGCAGCGTTTTGTACAAGGACTCAGAGCAATCATTGAGCAGAATGCCCACGATATGGCTGGGCGTGCGGAACTGCAAAAGCCCCTGCAGCTCGGCAGCAAGGGTGATACTTGCCCCTTTTGGCTGCACTACCAGCAGCACCGGCAGCGTCAGCGTATCGGCCAGCTCCCAAGCGCTTGCACGGGTTGTCAGTCCCTGCCCATCGTAAAAGCCCATGGCACCCTCGCATACGGCAGCGCCGTGCCCGGCGGCATAGCGGGCGTAAAGCGTGCGCACCGTATCCGGGGCAGAGAGGTAGAGGTCTAAATTGTGGCTTTCCACCCAAGCGCGCTGCGGTGAAACATAGGGTCGATGTAGTCCGGCCCGCATTTGAAGGCGCAAGGGTCAGTCCCGCGCCGCTGCAATGCGGTAAGCACGGCACAGGTAACGGTGGTCTTGCCGCTGCCGGAGCGCGGCGCGGCGATGAGAAACTGCATCATGTCCGTGCCCCCGTAATGAGAAACACAGGGTTGTTAGCCATCAGCAAATGCAGACTGCCCGCCGTTTTTGTGCGGTTGACGGCAATCTGTGTCACCTCCGCAGAAAGGCCGTGGGCGGTCAGGGCAGCTACGGCAGCGCTGAGCGTTTCCAACGCAATGGCGGTAATGCACAGCCGGGCGACTGGATTTTTGTGCAGTACGGCGTCTATAACAGCGTCCATATTGCCCTTTGTGCCGCCGATGAATACAGCATCCGGGGCGGGCAACGTGTCCAAAGCTTCAGGGGCTTTGCCCTCAATCAAGGTCAGATTGTAAGCAGCAAATTTCTCCCGGTTTTGCTGGATCAGTGCACAGGCTTCCGGGTCACATTCTACGGCATATACCTGTCCGGCAGGGGCGGCAAGCGCCAGCTCCACGCTCACGCTGCCGGTGCCCGCGCCCACGTCCCATAGGGTGTCCGTGGGGGTGACCGCCAGCTTTGCCAGTGCGGCGGCGCGCACCTCCTGCTTGGTCATGGGCACAGCGCCCCGGATAAAAGCATCGTCCGGCAGGCCGGGGGTGCGGCGGGACGGCAAAGCCTCCCGTTCGATGAGCAATACGCTCAGCGGTGCAAAGCTTTGCTCTGCCAGTTCCCGGGCAAGGCCAAAGCGGATGGCTTCTGCAGGGGTGCCAAGGTTTTCGCCCACAAGGGCGTGAGCAGCGCCCAGCCCGGCGGCGGTCAGTTTGGCGCAAAGGGTGGCAGGGGTGTCCCCGCCGCCGGTGAGGAAAAACACCTGTGGATGCGCCAAAACCTCGGCTACCGGGTCGCAGGCACGGCCATGGGCCGATACCAGTTTCCAGTCCTGCCAAGGGCGTCCCACTGCTGCGGCTAAAAGCTGCACGCTGGAAAGCCCGGGCAGCACCCGGACGGAGTATCCCATGACCCGCAGCAGGGGCAGCAGCTTTGCCGCGCCGGAGTAAAACCCGGTGTCGCCGCTGTACAAAACAGCGGTGTCTGTATCCGGCTGTGCGGCAAGACACGCAAGGATTTCCTCCGGTTTATACACGGCTTTGCAGTTGTCAGTGCACCCCGCCGGTAAATGCTCCAACAGGCGATTTGCCCCAAGGATGAGCCCTGCTCCTTGCAGTGCAGCCAGTCCTTGCGCGGTCAGGCTTTCCGGGCAGCCGGAGCCCATTCCGATCAGAGAGATCATACCAGAACCTCCTTGCAGCGTGCCAGAATTTGTGCAGCAGTTTGTCCGTTTTCGGCCGGGCGGCGCACCACGATCAGCTGTGCACCGGTATCCTGTGCGGCCTGTGCTTTTTCGGCAAAGCCGCCCACGGCACCGCCGTCCTTGGTGACCAGATACCGGATGGAGAATTGTTTTATCAGGGCGCAGTTCAGCGCATAGCTGAATGGCCCCTGCATGGCAATGATGTTCTTATGTGGGATACCGGCGGCCTCGCAGGCGGCAATGCCCTCCCGCGTGGGCAGCACCCGGGGGAACAGCCGCTCCGGGCTGAGCGCCGCAAAGGCGGCAAGCTCTTTCGCGCCGGTAGCCAGCAGCACATTGCCGCTGCACCCGGCCAGAAATGCAGCCGCGTGGGCGGCGGTGGCAAACACCATGCTCCCGGCAGGCAAGGGGCTTTCTTCCCGCAGCAGTCGGTGATACTCCACCCCGGCCACGGCACATGCAGCCCGGATGTTTTTTGTGGCGTCCACCGCGTAGGGGTGGGTGGCGTCTATGCACAGGGCAGCGCCCTGTAAAAGAGCGGTCATTTCCTCGGGGGTCAGCCGCCCGCAGTGCACGGTGATGCCGTCTGCTTTGCCCTGTTCCTCTGCACCCAGCGGGGTGGCAACACTGACCAGAACCTCTGCTCCCAGCGCCGCCAGCTGCCGGGAGAACACCCGCCCCTCGGTAGTGCCGCTAAAAACCACTGCCTTCATCTGCGGTACCCCCGTGGGGTGACCATTCTGCCGCCCAGCTGCTTTGTGGCGGCGTTGCCGATGTACACGGTGGTAAACATATCCACCGCAGTGTCTTTCAGCTGGGCAAGGGTCAGGATTCGGGCGGTCTGACCCTCCCGGCCGATGTTGCGCACGATGCCGCAGACGGTATCGGCACTTTTGCCGTTTTCCAGCAGGATGCACACCGCCTTTGCCAGATAGTCCGGCCTGCCCTTGGAGGAGGGATTGTACAACGCAACGCAGAAATCTCCCATAGCGGCGCAAGCCAGCCGCTTCTCGATGACCTCCCACGGGGTCAGCCGGTCGGAAAGGGAAATGACGCAAAAATCGTGCGCCAGCGGTGCGCCCAGCACTGCCCCGCCGCTGAGGGCAGCGGTCAGCCCGGGCACGACTTCCACGGCAACATCCGGGTAGTCCGGGGTAAGTTCCAGCAGGGGACTTGCCATGCCGTACACCCCGGCATCGCCGGAGCAGACCAGCGCCACCCGCTTGCCGGTGCGTGCCTTTTCCAGCGCCCAGCGGCAGCGGTCAAGCTCCTGCGTCATGCCGGTGGCATAGTATTCCTCGCAGGGGAATTCATCGCGGATGAGGTCAAGATAGACCTTATATCCACAAATCGCGTCAACGCTTTCCAGCGTATTCGCGGCCTGCTGGGTCATATAAAAAGGCTCGCCGGGGCCAAGCCCCACGACATAGACTATCTTCTCGGGACGGTCAATATCGATTTCCATCACGTCAAGCATTCTGCCACCTCCAGTCCGGGGCAAAGGGCCTGCACGCCAGCGCAAGGGTCACGCCGCTGCAGGCAAATTTCGGGTAAAACAGGCTGCCGTCTGCGTCCAGCACAGCCGCCCGCTCACAAACATTATCCACTCCGGTCACGCGTTGTACAAAAGGGGAGGGAGTGAACTGCCCGGGCAAGCTGCGCAGCTGTGCGGCAGAGTAAAACCGCACCGGCCAGCCACGCGCCTGACAGAAGGCCAGCAAGCCCGGTTCATTCTGCTTCAGGTCGATGCTTGCGGCGGCGGTAACTGCCTGCGCAGCAAGGCTGTGTCGGGTGCAGAAGGCGGCAAAGGCAGCTTCCAGCGTGTCGGCGCTTGTGCCCCGCTTGCAGCCGATGCCCAGCACTCCGATGCGCGGCACAAGATGCAGTGCCTGCCCGGTGGGGCAAAGGGTGAGTGCAAAGTCGGCTTTTTCCGGGGGATCAGCGGGGAATAACCCTGCGGGCACGGTGCCCATTACCGGGAAATCAGCCCGGTAATATACCGGCTGCCCGGCCAGTAATTTGCCGCTGACCAGCTTGATGCGCTCCGGCTCCAGCACCATGCAGTTCTGGTGCTTTGCCCACTCGTCCACCGCAAAAATGCCGTGGGCATCGGTGGCGGTGGTGATCACCGGCACCGCACCGCATACGGTGGCAATGGCCCGCGCCAGATCATTCGCACCGCCCAGATGTCCGGACAGAATGGGTACGGCAAACCGCCCGCATTCGTCCACCACTACCACAGCCGGGTCGGTAGTCTTGCTCTTGCAGTGGGGCGCGATGGCCCGCACCGCAATACCCGCAGCCCCTACAAATATCAGTGCATCCGACTGCACAAACTGTGCGCTTGACCATTCTGCAAGAGAAACACCATCCCGCCCGCACCGGGCAACACTGCCGGGCAAGGCGACGGCCAGACGCTTTGCTAGCGCAAGGCCGGTATCCGTAAAGGCAAGGTAAGCGCGGGTCATACCGGTTCTCCTTTGCGGAATTCGGTGGTAAAGGCGGGGTCGTACAGCTTGCTGCGCTCGTACTGCGTGCCGAGAAAATCTCCCACTACGATAAGTGCCGTCTTGGTAATGCCCGCTGCACGGGTGCTCTCAGCCAAAGAACCAACTGTGCACCGCACGATTTTTTCTTCCGGCCAGCTGGCCTTGTACACCACGGCGGCGGGGGTGTCCGGTGTATACGCGCCCTGCAAAAGCGCCGTCTGCACCTTGTCAATCAGCCCGATGGACAGGAAGATCACCATGGTCGCGCCGTGGGCGGCAAGGCTTGCCAGCTTTTCCCGCTCCGGTACCGGGGTGCGCCCCTCCATGCGGGTGATGATGACCGTCTGGCTGACCGTGGGTAAAGTATACTCGGAGTTCAGCGCGGCGGCAGCGCCGCAAAAGCTGGAAACACCGGGGGTATCATCGTAACAAATGCCGTCTGCATCCAGTGCATCCATCTGCTCCCGGATGGCACCGTACAGGCAGGGGTCGCCAGTGTGTAACCGCACAGTGCTTTTACCGGCAGCTTCCATCCGGCGCATCACGTCCAGTACCTGCTCCAGCGTCATCTCGGCGCTGTTATAGATAGCACATCCCGGCTTTGCCAGCCCCAGTAGCGCCGGATTGACCAGACTGCCTGCGTAAATAATGCAGTCTGCGGCCTGTAAAAATGCTGCACCGCGCTGGGTGATCAGATCCGGTGCGCCGGGCCCGGCGCCCACAAAATGTACCATGTGCATTACTCCTTCCATTCGTCTAACAGGCGGGCGGCAGTTTCGGTCTGTCCCAGCGGGCCATGCTGGTTTGAAAACAGCACGGCGCCCACCCGGAACGCCCCGCCCGCGCGGCGGTCAAGATACAGCTGGATGGCGGCAAGCAGGCTTTGCAGCACCGGCTCCCGCAGTCCGGCTGTATCCAGAATCTCCAGACAGGCATCCGTGGTGGCTGCATTGTACAGTGCGGTGCACACCTCTCGGTCAGCACCGCACAGGGCAGCATGGGTGCAGAACAGCTCCGTGCGGCAGTCTGCCGTGTGGGAATGGGTGTTCATAATGCCGCCCGCCAGCTTGCACAGCTTGCCGATATGCCCCACCAGCAGCACCTGTTTGAAGTGCGCCGCCGCTGCAATATCCAGCGTATCTCCGATAAAGTTTGAAGTTTTGACCACCGGGATATCAGCAAACTGCGGGTATGTTTCGTGCAGATAGTCCAACCCGTAATTGCCCGGGGCAAGGATGAGCCGCCGGTGGTCCTTTGCCCGCAGCGCCGCCTGATTCATCTCCAGCTGGATGGTGTCCAGAATGGCCTGCTGGCTCATGGGTTCTACAATGCCGCTGGTGCCCAGCACCGACAGCCCGCCCTCCACCCCGATATGGGGGTTAAAGGTGCGCCGGGCTACCTCCTCGCCGCCGGGGATGGAGATAGTCACGGCAAAGCCGCCGGGGTAACAGGCGGCTTCCGCCTCCCGGCGCAGCGCCTCGGTGATCATCTGCCGGGGCACATGGTTGATGGCGGCCTGCCCAACCGGCTGGTCCAGCCCGGGCTTCGTCACCTTGCCCACCCCCGCGCCGCCGGTAATGCGTATCTCGGGCGTGCCGGGCAGCAGCGTCACCGTGGCGGTCACCGGCAGACCGGTGGTCACGTCCACATCGTCGCCGCCGTCCTTTTCAATGGCGCATTCCGCACCCTCGGCAACGGTGCGGCAGAACAGGGGGGCAACCTCTACCACAATGCCTTTCGGCGTGCGCAGGGCGACGGTTTCCGGTGCTGTGCCGGTCAGCAGCAGCCGGGCGGCCCCGGCAGCGGCCAGCGCCGCACAGGTGCCGGTAGTGTACCCGCAACGCAGCAGCTTCTGCCCGCTGCGCACATAGTGCTCAAATTGGGGCTTTTCCGGCTTTGGTGGACCAAAAACAGCGCTGTACTGTTCCTCGGTCAGGCCGTAGAGCGCTTTGATATTTTCCCGGGCAAAGGCCTGTGCCCGGGACATGGGCGCAGAAACGCCGTGCGGCGAAACGCAGACCACCGCGTCCGCGATCTTCTGCGCCATGTCCAGTTCGTGCAGGGTCACGATGACCGCAAGCTGCTGCTCATGCGCCAGCTTTTGCAAAATGGTCAGCAGCTCTATCTTGCCTTTTACATCTAAAAATGACGTGGGCTCGTCCAGCAGAAGCACCTGCGGCTGCTGACAGACTGCCCGCGCCAGTAAAATGCGCTGCCGCTGTCCGTCACTGACGCAGTTGAAGTCCCGGTTGGCCAGATGCGCCGCGCCCACCAGCTCCAGCGCATTCTGTATCTGCTTTTTGTCCTCGGCGGAAAGGATGCCCAACCGCCCGGTGTAGGGGATGCGTCCTGCCGCCGCAAACTCAAAGCAGGTGGTCAACTCGGTGCGGCGGGTGTGGGGCAGCATCAGCGCCAGCTTTTGCGCCCGGGCGTTGCCGGGATGCGGGCAAGCTCCTGCCCGTCCAGCAGCACCGCGCCGCCCAAAGGGGCCAGCTGCCCCGCCAACGTTTTGAGCAGGGTGGATTTGCCTGCGCCGTTCGGGCCAATGAGCGCCAGCACCTGCCCCTTGGCAGCGCCCAGCGCGATATCCCGCGCAAGGGCAGCTTTGCCGTAGCCGATGGCAAGGGCGTTGGTTTCAACAGAGTACTTCATCGCACATCCTCCCGGTTGCGGCGCAGCAGCAGCCCAATGACCACCGGCGCGCCGAATACGGCGGTGACCGCGCTGATGGAAAGTTCCATGGGCGCAAACAAGCTACGGGCGATCAGATCACACAGCAGGCAGAACGCCGCCCCGCCCAAGCAGCACCCGGGCAGCACATACAGCGGGCGGGCACTGCCCAGCAGCTGCTTGACAAGGTGCGGCACCGCGATGCCCACAAAGGAGATAGGCCCGGCAAAGGCGGTAACGCAGGCGGCCAGCAGGCTGGAAAGCAGCACCAGCAGCCGGGAAAACCGCCGCACATCCACGCCCACGCTGCGGGCGTAGGCTTCGCCCATCTGGTAAGCTGCCATGGGCTTTGCAAGGCAGAAGGCCGCCGCCAGCGCGGGCAGCACCACCAGCGCTGCCGTGCGCACGTTGCCCCACGTCATGCCGGAAAAGCTGCCCTGCGACCAGTTGTGCAGGTTGACGATGCTGCTATCCTGCGCAAAGGCCACCACAAACTCGGTGATGGCAGAGCAGATGTAACCGATCATTACGCCGCAGATTACAAGGATGCTCATGCGCTGCACCCGGCGGGCAGCGGCCAGCACAAAGGCCATGGCTGCCATAGCGCCCGCAAAGGCCGCAAGGATGAGCACGGCAGAACTGGTCAGCTGGCCGTAGTTCAAAAACAGCACCATTACCAGCGCCACCGCCAGCTTTGCTCCGCTGGAAATGCCCATGACAAAGGGGCCGGCAATGGGGTTTGCGAAAAAGGTCTGCAGCAGGTAGCCTGCCGCAGAGAGCGCAGCGCCCAGTAACGCGGCCATCACCGCGCGGGGCAGGCGCAGCTGGGTGATAATGCCCACGCTCAGCGCGTCCTGCCCGCGTCCTGTCAGGGCAGCAAGCACGGCCTGCGGGGTAAGCGCAACGCTGCCCCAGAACAGGCTCACGGCAAACAGCACCGCCAGCAGCAGGGCAAGGCAGCAATAGGAAAAAAGCAAGGCGTTTGCGGCTGGTCATAAGCGGCTCCTCAGGTGATCTTGGTCAAAAATGCAGGGTGTCGGGGCTGGTTGCTTCCCCGGTAAAAACGGCATGGAGATCCAGCATAAAATCTGCCAGTGCCATGCTCTGCTGGAAAAAGCTGGGCGTCGTGCACCAGATATCACCGCTTTGCACCGCCTTGCACTCTGCCAGCAACGCGCAGCGGGCAAGCAACTCTTCTTTTGTGGAGATGGTGCCCTCGATGGTGCCGTTATAAATGAGCACATCGGCGTCTTTGACGCCGGCGTAAAGGTCCTCCAGCGGGATATTCATGGTGGAAAGGCTGTTGCCGCTGTCGGTAAGGTCTGCAAAAACATATTCGCCCCCGGCCATGCCGATCATCTGCGCCACATAGTCTCCGCTTTTGCGCACAGTGGCAAGGCCGCTGGAAGTAATGGAGAAAAACGCGCAGCGTTTGCCGGTGGAGGGCTGTTCCAGCAGTGGCGCAATGCGTTGCGCCTGCCGGGCGAACACCTCCTCGGCAAGGGGTTCTTTCCCCAGTAGGATGCCATACAGTTTGATCCATTCCATCCGTGCCAGCGGGCTGCTCTCGTAGCTGGAGCGCTCCACCAGCACCGGAATGCCGAACCGTTCCAGCTGCTCCTTCACTTCCGGGGTGTGGTAGATCATGGTGTTTTCCACCGCAAGGCCGCATTCTGCGGTCAGGATGCGCTCGTAGTCCGGGGCGCTGTACTTGCCCGCGTAGGCAATGCGCCCGGTCTGCATGGCCTGCTTTGCCTCGTCCAGATACCAGCCCTCGGCGCGGGTACCGGAAAGGGCAATGCTGTCCAGCGCGTCCAGATGGAGGAACAAGTCCATGGCAGAGGTGGACACCAGATAGATGTTCTGCACCGGCTGCTGCAATACAGTCACTCCCTCGGGTACGGTGTGCAGGGTGGCAGCGCCCTCCGGCCGGACAAGAAACTTTGCCTGTGCGTCCGGGATGGTCAGCAGGGTAGAGCCGTCTGCATAGCAGTCGGCGGTAAACTGGGTGGCGTAGTCCAGCGGGTAGGTGTGGTCAAAAACCAGCTCGTCCGTATCGGCGGGTGCGGTGGGCGCGGCCGTGCAGCCTGCAAGCACCAGCGCGGCGGCGGGCAGAGCCTTTAAAAATTGTGCGCGGGTCAGCTTCATGGAAGATTACTCCAAGGTAAAGGTCAGGGTGTATTCGATCTCGTGGGGCTTGCTCATGGCAACAGTGTCGGCGGTAACAGTCAGCGGGGTGCCCAGAGCAGCTACCGGGATCTCAAAGGTGGAGTTGCCCTCGGTGTTGGTGGGCAGATACTTCTCGCCATCCACGATCATGTAGTCGTAGTTGGGGCTGCTCCACACGATGGTAGCAGTCATCTTGCCCTCAGCCACGGTCAGGGCAGCGGGGCTTTCCACGGTGGCGCGGCCGGAGCCGCCCTCCAGCACTACGGCAGCAGTATAAGTGCCGTCTGCGGGGATCTCGGCGGCCTGCTCGGTCTTGGGTTCAGCGTTGCGCACGCTGACGATGTGGTCGTACCACTTGCCCTTAGTGCCAAGCAACGCCAGCTGGAAGTCGGTGTCCAGTGCTTCCACCGGGATATCGTAACCATACACTTCCTCGGTGGTGCCGTCTGCGTAGGTAACCGTGTCCACGGTGGGGATGAGCCATGCGGTCTTGTTGGCCTCGGCATCGGCGGCAAGGCCGGGGTAGAGGTTCACGATCTTTTTGGAAGCCAGACTGACGTGGAAGGTCATCACGCCGTTTTCCACGGTCAGGGTGCCCTTGCCGTTGCAGGCTTCATTGGGGTGGAACATACTGCTGTCGGTCTCGAAATCAGCGGTATATACGCCATCCGGCAGGGAAGTCTCAGCAGCGGCAGAGGAAACCGCCACGGAGGAAGCAGCCACAGAGCTTGCTGCGGCAGAGGAAGCGGGGGCAGCCCCGCCGCAGCCTGCCAGAGAAGCAGCCAGCACCACACCGGCCAGAGAAACGATGATAAACTGTTTGCAGCGCATAAATAAATACCTCAGTATCCTAAATTTTTGCCCGGCGTCTAAGCTGCCGGGGTAGAGGGGCACGTTCTCCTCGTGCGGGGAATACGCCCATAAAAGAAGCCCTCTCCGTATGCTTGGCAGCGCCGGAGAGGGCTTCTGAATCCATTAGCCGTTCAGAAGATCCATAGCGGCCTTGGTATGTGCAATGTACAGCTGCTGAACATCCGCAATGCGGCCCAGACCGGAGATCTGGCAGTCCACACTCTCAAAGCAGCCTGCGGCGGTAAACTGGCTCAGCCAGCTGTCGGCATCCTCACCGGCCATATCGTTGTTGGCGTGGTCGCCTGCCACCACCATCAGCGGGCGCAGGATGACTTTGGTGTAACCGGCAGCCTTTACAGCCTCGATGACGGCCTCGCAGGAGGTGTCCTCAGGCTCGCCCTCCACCGTGCCGATGAACACGTTGTCGTAGCCCAGCGTCTGCATGGTGGTCTGCATCTGGCTGTAACTCACCTTGGCGGTGTGAGAGGTGCCGTGACCCATAAAGACGAAAGCGGTCTTATCGGCGGCGGCAGCAGCGGTGCTGTCGTAACCGGCTTCCTTCACAGCGGCAGCGGTAACAGCCTTGGCAACAGCTTCCTTATCTGCATTGATGACAGAAGCATCTGCGCCCACCTCGCCCAGCAGGGGCTCGGCCACAGCAACGCTCTCAAACTTGTCGCGGTACTGGTCCAGCATCTCGTTCATCTCGTCGTACTCTGCACCGTGCATCAGATGGGTGGGCTGCACGATCAGGTTCTTCACGCCGTTTGCCACAGCGCGGTCCAGTGCCTGCTGCATATTGTCGATCTTCTCTCCATCGCGAGCCTGCACATGGTTGATGATGATCTGTGCGGTAAAGGCGCGGCGCACGCTCCAGTCGGGGTAAGCGGCCTGCAAAGCGTCCTCAATGCCCTTGATGTCGGCAGCGCGGCTGTCGTTGAAGGAGGTGCCGAAGGACACCACCAGCAGCTCGTTCTCGCCGATCTCATCGGCGTTGCGGGCATCGTCCTTGGAAGCATCGCCGGTGTCGCGGCCAAAGTAGTCGGGGTCGGCGTTCTCGCCCTCCACCAGCTCCTTCTGGGCATCGGTCAAAGCGTCCCAAGCGGCCTTTGCAGCTTCGCACTGGGCATCGGTGTCATCGGTGCGCTGCTGCACATAGATGGCGTCGATCAGGTCTGCCACGTTCTGTGCGGCCAGTGCGTCAGCGTCTGCGTCGGAAGCCTCGCTGCTGGCGGCAGAACTGGCAGCAACAGAGGAAGCAGTGCCGGAGGCGGCCCCGCCGCAGCCGGTCAGTACACCGGCGCACAGAGCCAGAGCGGTCAGAGCGGCCGCCGTTTTGCGGATGTTGCGTTTTTTCATCTTGTTTTCCTTTCCTGATGTGGGTGAAATACGGCACCGAACAGAAGGGTACAGGAAAGAGAATCGGCAAAAAACGGGGTCTTTTGCTTGCGAAATGGCAAAGCAAAAAGACCCCGTTTCCTACAGGCTTTTTGGTACAACCAATTCCTCGTGATCTGGGGCGGCAAAGCCCCGGTACCAACAGCGGGCAGGTTTCCTGACTGAAAGCTCAACGCCCGCTGCCGCCTTCCCAAGCCGGATGGCTCAGTGACCGGTGCAAAAGCACCCTGACAGTGGACTCCCTTATCACAGTGACGAGATCGTGCGGGATTGACACCCGCTTCCCTTTTAACGTCCCTGCCGCCGCCCGGTGGGGCAAAGTGACGGAACGCACCTGCTGTTTTCTGTTCAGTTCGTCAAAAAGTATAGCACAGCCCTATACAAAACGCAAGAAAAAACGGAGAAATGCTTGACCTTCCCCCTGCCGGAAGGTGTATACTTGGCTCGAAACTGAAAGCAAGGAGGCAGCCCATGTTAAAGATCGAGCATCTGACCAAAACCTACGGCGGCAAGCCCGCCGTGCAGGACCTTTGCCTGCACATCCGCCCGGGGGAGTTGTGTGCCTTTATCGGGCACAACGGCGCGGGCAAGACCACTACCTTAAAATGCTGCTGCGGTATCCAGCAATTTGATGCCGGAGAAATTTATGTGGACGGCATTTCCGTGCGGGAGAACCCGCTGGAATGCAAGCGCCGCTTGGCCTATCTGCCGGATGACCCGCAGCTGTACGAGTATATGACCGGTATCCAGTACCTTGATTTTATTGCGGATATCTTTGGCGTAAGCGCCGCACAGCGGACGCAGCGCATCCGGCAGTACGGCGATGCCTTTGGCCTGACGCAGGATTTGGCGCAGTCCATCGGGGCATACTCCCACGGCATGAAGCAGAAGCTTGCCATTATTGCGGCGCTGCTGCACGAGCCGAAGCTGATTTTAATGGACGAGCCCTTTGTCGGGCTGGACCCGCTGGCTTCCCATCAACTCAAGACCCAGATGAAGGCCTTTTGTGCGCAAGGCGGGGCGATCTTTTTCTCCACCCATGTGCTGGAGGTGGCCGAAAAGCTTTGCGACAGGGTAGCTATTCTGCGTAAAGGTCAGCTGGTGCGCGAGGGTGCCATGGAGCAGGTACGTGGTGACGACACGCTGGAAGAGGTCTTTCTGGAACTGGAGGATAGGGGGGAAGCGCTATGATCCGTGCATTGCTCAAAAAACAGCTTCTGGAACTGGGTGCGGCCTTTGTGCGCAGCAGCAAGACCGGCAAGCGGCGCTCCCGGGCAGGAGCATTCGGGTATGCATTGCTGTTTGCGGTGCTGATGCTGCTGGTCATGCTCAGCTTTGGCTCTATGGCGCTGCCGCTGGCAGTGACGCTGGTGCCGCAGGGGCTGGACTGGCTCTATTTTGTGCTGATGGAGCTTTCGGCGCTGACGGTCAGTGTGCTGGCAAGCGCCTTTACCAGCTACGGGCATTTGTTCCGCTGCCGGGATAACCAGCAGCTGCTGGCGCTGCCCATCCCGCCGGGCGCTATTTTTGCGGTGCGCTGCGGCGGGGTGTACCTGACCGGGCTTATTTATCTGCTGCTGGCGTGGGTGCCCTCGGTGGTCTGCTATGCGCTGGCGGCACCCCGCCCCGGCGGAGCCCTGTTGGCGGCGCTGCCGGTAGCACTGGCGCTGGCGGGAGTTTCCATGGTGCTGGCCGTTCTGCTGGGCTGGGCGGTGGCGCTGCTCAACCGCCGCGCCCAGCATAAAAGCCTTGTCACTGTGGTGGGTACGCTGCTCTTTCTGGCGGTCTACTATGCAGCGTTCTGCTGGGTGAGCAACGCAGTGGAGGCCCTTGCGGTGGATGCCGTACAGGCAGGCGCAACCGCCGGTCGTGTTGCTGCACCGTTGCGTCTGCTGGGTCTGGCGGCAGTGGGCAACGTCCCGGCGCTGCTGCTGTTTCTGGCGCTGGCTGCGGCCTGTATGGCGCTGTGCGGTAAGGCGCTGGCAAAGCCCTATCTGCGGCTTTTGACCCTTGAACCGGGCAGAGCCAAAGCGGAATACCGCGCAAAGACGCAAAAAAAGCAGCCCCCGCGCCGGGCATTACTGCGGCGGGAACTGCTGCATCTGGGCGCTTGCCCCATGTGGCTGCTCAACTGTGCACTGAGCAGTCTGCTGCTGCCGGTGCTGGGCGTGGTAGCACTGTGGAAGGCCGCAGACCTGCGCGCCTTTACTGCTGCTTACCTGCCGGAGAGCCTGCCCATGCTGGTGTGCGGGATGGTGTGCGCCATAGCCACCATGAACTTTATCACAGCGCCGTCGGTGTCGCTGGAGGGCGGCACCCTCTGGCTGCTGCAAAGCCTGCCGGTTGCCCCGCAGCAGGTTCTGCGGGTAAAGGTGGAGCTGCAGCTGCTGCTCACGCTGCCGGGGGCGTGGTTTTGCGCCGGGTGCGCCATGGCGGCGCTGCGCATTCCGGCAGGGCAGGGGCTGCTGGTGCTTGCTGTGCTGGCAGCTTTTGTGTGGCTGACGGCGCAAATGGGCCTTGCCTTGGGATTGTGCCTGCCCAACCTCCACTGGGTAAGTGAGGCCGCCGTGGTCAAGCGGAGCGCCGCCAGTATGCTGGCAATGTTCGGCGGGTGGCTGCTGGCGGGCGGGGTGCTGTTTTTGCCCCTGACCTTACTGGATTATGCCGTGCCGCCGCTGGCCGCGCAAGGTGCTTGTCTGGCCGCGCTGCTGGGGCTGGACTTGCTGCTGCACCGCTGGCTATGCACCCGCGGCGCAGCCCGGTTTGCCGCCCTGCACTAAAGTGGGAAAAACTTTATTAGAACAAAATCGGGCAGCCTGCGGGCTGCCCGATTTTGCATTTTCACGGGAGAGGGGCGTAATGGAAAACAGCAGGATGCAGTGCCTGTTTCCTGCGGAAACAGGCACTGCGGGAAGAACGATGTTTTTTGCAGTTACAGCGCATCCAATGCGGTACGGGCGGCGCGGATATTTGCTTCACTGGTCTGCCAGATCTCAAACTCCGAAAAGCCCGGCAGCCCCATGGGCACGCCTTCCCGCCGGAAGGTCATGCGGCTGTCCAGCACCTGCTTGCCGGAAAGGTGGAACGCCCGGGCACCAGTCTGGGCGGCAAGGGCGGGGATGTTGGCAGCAGATACGCCTGCACCAACCAGAATCTCCACCTCCTGCCCGGCAGCTTCCACCAGCTGCCGCAGCAGGGCAGCGCCCTGTGGGGCACTTGCTGCCTGTCCGCTGGTCAGAATGGTAGCAAGCCCTAGCTGCTTTGCGGCTTCCAGTGCGGCAAAGGGGTCGCAGCAGACATCAAAAGCACGGTGCAGGGTGCAGTCCACGGTGCGGTGTGCTTTTTCTGCCGCCTGCCGGGCGGCGGCGTAGATAGGGCACAGAGCATCGGTGTCCAGTGCGCCCGCCGGGGTCAGCACACCGGTCACGATGCCGTCGGCACCGGCGGCTACCAGCTCGGCGGCGCACTCGGCCATCTGTGCAAGCTCGTAACGGTCGTAGCAGAAATCGCCGAAGCGGGGACGGATAAGCGCCCGCACCGGCAGACCGGTCTCAGCCTTGACCTGACGCAGCAGGGCAGGGGAAGGAGTGGTGCCGCCGATGATAAGGTCGGCGCACAGCTCCAGCCGGTCAGCGCCGCCGCGTTTTGCCGCCAGTGCGCTGGCGGTGCTGTCTACGCAAACTTCCAAAGTGCAGTGCATAGCGATACCTCCATCTACAAAAAACGATTTTGAATGGCCGCCGCGCTGCTTTGGCCATTTTCAGCGGAATGAATACTTTAATTTATCAATGGGAAAATCTGCGGATTTTCCCATTGATTTTTTCACAGGGGGGAGAGCAAAGGAAAAGTGCTTTTGCTCAATGCTGTGCTCTAAAAAAGGCTGTTGCGCCATGATATGTGCAACAGCCTCGGGGATTTATGGTTTATTTTACGCTTTCAAGGAAGCGGACAAAACCGGCGCGGCCTGCTTCATCCAGCTTATACACACCGGCATCGGCCAGCACCTGTGCGAACACATGGCCTACCTCGTCCTGCAAGATCAGGTGCACATTGTCGGCGTTCAGCTCCGGGTGCTTTGCAAGGATTTCCTCTGCCCACGCAGCATGCTTTTGCAGGGCTTCGGGGTACTCTGCGGTGGGCAGGTGCGCCACCAGCACATCAGCAAGGTCGAACAGCTCCTGCTTCAGGCGGCTGGGCAGCACGGCCAGACCCATCACCTCAATCAGGCCGATGTTCTCTTTTTTGATGTGGTGCAGCTTTGCATGGGGGTGGTACACGCCCAGCGGATGCTCCGGAGTGGTGATGTTGTTGCGCAGCACCAGATCCAGCTGATACTTGCCGTCCCGCATCCGGGCGATGGGGGTAATGGTGTTGTGGGGCTCGCCGTCGGTCTCGGCAAAGATAAAGCAGCTCTCGTCGGTGTAGCTGCGCCAAGCAGCCAGCAGCTTATCGGCCAGCTCCACAAGGCGTGCATCGTCCGCACAGGTCAGACGGATGCAGCTCATGGGCCAGTGCACGATGCCGGCCTCCACGTCCTCAAAGCCGGGGAACACCCACGTCTTTTCAATGGGAGCTTTGGCCATGGCAAACTCGTAATGACCGCCCTGGAAATGGTCATGGCTCAGGATGCTGCCGCCCACGATAGGCAGGTCGGCGTTGCTGCCCACAAAATAGTGGGGGAACAGACCCACAAAATCCAGCAGCTTGCGGAAGGTTGCCCGCTCGATCTTCATGGGGGTATGCTGGTTGTTGAATACGATGCAGTGCTCGTTGTAGTAGACGTAGGGACTGTACTGCAAATTCCACGCGCTGTCGTTGATGGTCAGCGGGATGATGCGGTGATTTTCGCGCGCAGGGTGGTTCATGCGGCCGGCGTAGCCCTCGTTCTCCACGCACAGCTGGCACTTGGGGTAAGCACTCTGGGGTGCAAGCTTTGCGGCGGCAATGGCCTTGGGATCTTTTTCCGGCTTGGACAGGTTGATGGTGATATCCAGATCGCCGTACTCGGTCTTGGTGACCCACTTCAGATCGCGCTTGATACGGTAGCGGCGGATGTAGTCGGTGTCCTGACTGAACTTGTAGAACCAGTCGGTAGCGGCCTGCGGGCCCTCGTTTTCGTACCGCTCCTCAAAGTTGGCGCGCACGATGCTGGGGCGCGGGGTCAGCACGCCCATCAGCTTGGTGTCGAACAGATCGCGTGCGGTGGAGTTATCCTCGCACACGCCGCGGGCAACGGCATCGTCCACAAGGGTCTTGAGGATGCTTTCCAGATCGGTGTAGCACACCTCGCCCTCCGGGGCGGTAAAGTCGTCCAGCTGCATGGTCATCAGCAGCTGATTGCGGATATAGATCTCGTCATCAGGCAAAATCAGCCCGGTGTCCAGCCCGTAGTTCACGAGCTGCTGGATGGCGGTGGAGATCACAGCACAGCACCTCCCTCAGGACGGATGTTCAGCACATGGCAGCGGCCAGCGCCGAGGATCTTTTCCATGTTTGCCTTAAAGTCTGCCAGCATCTCCACCGGCACAAAGGCCTGCACCGTACCGGCAAAACCGCCGCCGTGCACGCGCACAGCACCCTTGCCGCCCAGATAATGCTTGGCAGCGGCGATGGTCACAGCCACCTCCTGATGCTCCTTGTAACCGGCGGGGATGACGTTCTGCAAATACTCCCAGCTGCTGTCGCCGGAGGCAGTTACCATCTGCAAAAAGGCATCAAAATCGCCCTCGCGCAGGGCGGCCACCTGCTGGGGCACACGGTCGTTATCGGCGTAGAAGTGGAAGGCGCGCAGCACAGCGCGGTCGCCGCACTGCTTGCGGCAGGCCGGAATATTTGCAAGGAAGGTTTCAAAGGGCACGTCCCGCAGCACCTCGCCGCCGCACACAGCGGCCACAGCGCGGCACTCATTGGGGATGGCGGCGTACTCGTCGGTCAGGTCGGCATGGTCTGCGCCGGAGTCCAGAATGCACAGCGCCAGACCGGCCTTGGAAAAGTCCACCTGCACCGGCTCCACGTCGGGGTTTGCCTTGTCGGCAAAGTCGATGGTGATAATGTTGCCCACGCTGGAAGCCATCTGATCCATCAGGCCGCAGGGCTTGCCAAAAGTACACATTTTCAGCCCACTGGCCGATCTGTGCAATGGCAATGGGGGAGACTTTTTCATCCATGAAGCAGTCGTTCAGAATCACGCCGACCAGCACCTCAAATGCGGCAGAGGAAGAAACGCCGCTGCCCTTGGGCACATTGGAGGAAATGTACACGTCCAGACCGGACAGCTTTGCGCCACGCTGACGGAAAGCCTCGCACTCGCCGCGCAGCAGGGAAGCAGTGGTGTTCTCCTCCTCCTTGCGGGCGGTCAGGTCGTCAAGGTCGATAACGCACAGGTCGTAGCCCTCGCTCTGCACGCGCAGCTGGTTCAGGCTGTTGGGGGCGGCAGCAGCGATCATATCAATGTTCACGCTGCCTGCCAGCACGCGGCCATGCTGGTGGTCGGTGTGGTTGCCGCCGATCTCGGTGCGGCCAGGGGCACTATACAAACCGGCCTCGGTATGTGCGCCGAAGGTGGTCTCTAACCCGTCCAGAACAGCCGCATAGCGGGCTGCCTGTGCAGGGGTCTCGTCGGGGGTGCAGCAGTACAGCGCAGCCAGACGCGCAGCGTGTGCGCCCTTGGTCAGCTCCTGCTTCCAGGTGGAAATGGACTTCATCATGGAAATTTCCTCCTACTATTATGATCGGAAAAGTCGATGCAGCCGTTCGCAGCTGCAGTAGCTGCTTCTATAATAGTCAAACGCAACGCAAAAAACCATGTGTTATTGTTGCATCTCGATGAAAAGTTGCAAAAAGCGCCTGTGCAGCTCAATCGACTGCTGTCGAACAAATAAAATAAAAGTTTTTCGGGCGAATCGAAATGCTTGGCATAAATGCACACAAATCCCGGAATTTTGAGCGCAGCGCCCAAAAAAGACGGGATGGAAAATTGCACTTTGCACAAAAAAATACCCCCGCACCGATGCAGCCATCGGGTGCGGGAGTGTGGTTCAGCGGGTAAATTCGCTGCCGGTCAGGCCGTCGAGGTTCAGCATTCCTTCCAGTGCGGCAATGTCGGCGTTCACGTCCAGCGCATCGGCTTGGAACAGCTTGTCCAGCTGGTTTTCAAAGGCGGTCACCAGCAGGTCCATGCTGCGCTCGATGCTGTGCTTGGCCTCGGTAATGTTCGTGCCCTCCACCGCCTGCCGGGAAAGGCTGGCGTAGGTGTTCAGCAGCTTGAGCGCAGTGGGCAGATAGTAGTTCATAAATTTTTGCAGCTGTGCTTTTTTGTCCGGGTCCTTCTGCGCCAGCGCAAAGATACGCCCGCTGACTTCTTCCAGACGGGAGATCTTCTGGCTCATCACCGGGTCTGGGATGGCATCGTTCACCTCCCGCAGCTGGCGCAGCAGGGCGGCGTACTCGTCCTCTGCAGCGGGATGAGCTTTAGGTGTCGGGGCTTGCGCGGGCTTTTTCGGCTGTGGTGCCGCACCCCGCACCACCAGCGTGTCGGTGCGGTTGTCAATATAGGCATCCGCGCCGAAGTATCCGTGCTCGATGGCACTTTTCACGGCAGCGCGTCCCCGGGCGGCGTCCACCCCGGCGGCGGCAAACAGTTCCGGCAGGGGGATATTATCGCGCTCGCCCACAACCTTATCCAGCAGCTGCTCCAGCTTGCGGGTGCGGTTCATCCGCAGACCGGTCAGCAGCGCACCGCCGCCGCCAATGGCCATGACGATATCGGAAAACAGCTCCCCGGGGTCAGGCAGCACCTGCCATGCGCCGATGATATCCACCGCATCCGTCATCCCGGCAAACAGGAAAACGGCACCCATGATGGTGCAGAGGACGGCAATGTTTTTATGCCATTCCTTTGCACTTTTCTGCTCTGCCGTGGGAACATCCTGCCCGGGGAAAGGCGGCGTTTTAGGCATAGGTGCGGGATTTGGGGAGGGGCGGTAGTCGCCCCGGTCACGGGCAGCCTCCTGCTCCTCCTTCTGCATCTTTTGGTCGATACCCTTCAGGATGAACAGCAGCACCCCCAACGGCCCGGACATCGCCATGACGATAAAGATGGCAATGGTGGGGATCTTTGCAAAATAATGTTTTCTCGGCTCCATGAAACAGGATTCCTTTCACAGAAAAATAAAAATAAGACCGCGTTCCACTCTATTATAGCGGAGCACGGCCTTTTTGTTAAGGGGGTATTTATGTTCTCGTGAAAATGCGCCTGGAGCGGTCCACAGACCGCGACAAGCGCAAAATTAAAATATCTCTTCCGCAAAGAGGCCGCTGCGCAAATGCACAACGGCCTCTCCATAAAAGTTTACTTCATCAGGCTGCAAACGGCCTCGGCATAAGCGGCGGGGTCATCCACGGGCAGACCCTCAATCAGCTGTGCCTGTGCGTACAGCAGGGCGCTGTACTTGTTCAGCTTCTCGGTGTCACCGGCTTCCTGTGCGGCCTTCAGGGCGGCAAACACGGGGTGGTTCACGTTCAGCTCCAGCACCTTGTCGCTCTTCACGCCCTCGCTGCCGGGCTGCTTGGACAGCACCTTCTCCATCTCAATGGACAGCGGGCCGTCAGCGCTCAGGCAGACGGGGTGATCCTTCAGGCGGGTGGAGACCTTGACCTCCTTCACCTTGCCGTTCAGCGCGTCCTTCATGGCATCGAACAGTGCCTTGTTTTCGGCGGTGGCATCCTCGGCGGCCTTCTTCTCCTCTTCGGATTCCAGACCCAGATCACCGCTGTTCACGTTCTTGAACTCCACGGTGCCGTCCTTGCCCTCGGCATCCTTGCGGGGGTAGCTGTGCAGGATCTGCAGGCAGAACTCGTCCACATCCTCAGTCAGCAGCAGCACGTCAAAGCCCTTGTCCAGCACAAGCTCTGCGGAGGGCAGCTTTGCCAGACGGTCGGTAGAGTCGCCTGCGGCAAAGTAGATGTACTTCTGCTCGGCGGGCATCTTGTCGATGTACTCCTGCAGGGTGACCATCTTCTGCTCCTTGGCAGACCAGAACAGCAGCAGGTCGCGCAGCAGTTCGGCGTGCATGCCGTAGTCAGAGTAAGCACCAAACTTGATCTGACGGCCGAACTCCTTCCAGAACTCCTCGTACTTCGCACGGTCGTTGTTCAGCATGGCGTGCAGCTCGTTCTTGATCTTCTTTTCCAGTGCGTTATGGATCAGCTTCAGCTGGCTGTCCTTCTGCAGCATCTCACGGCTGATATTCAGGCTCAAATCCTGACTGTCCACAATGCCCTTTACAAAGCTGAAGTAATCCGGCAGCAGGTCGGCACACTTTTCCATAATCAGCACACCGGAGGCGTACAGTGCCAGACCCTTCTCGTAGTCCTTGGTGTAGAAGTCGTAGGGACGGTGGCTGGGCACGAACAGCAGGGCATTGTAGTTGGCGGTACCCTCGGTGCGGCTCACGATGACCCGGGCGGGGTCAGCGTAATCACCGAACTTATCCTTGTAGAAGCTGTTGTACTCCTCATCGGTCACTTCGCTCTTCTGCTTCTTCCAGATGGGGATCATGCTGTTCAGGGTCTCCAGCTCGGTGTAGGTCTCCCACTCGGGCTTGTAGTCCTCGGGCTTGGGGTCCGGTTCCGGCTTCTGACGGCTCTTTTCGCGCTCCATCTGGATGGGGTAGCGCACATAGTCGCTGTACTTCTTCACGATGGCCACAATGCCGTATTCATCCAGGAAGTTGTCGTATTTCTCAGTGTCGGTATCCGGCTTGATGTGCAGAATGACCTGGGTGCCCACGGTATCCTTCTGGGCGGGGGTCATCTCGTAGCCGTCCACACCGGAGGACTCCCACTGCCATGCCTCGTCCGAGCCATAAGCCTTGGAGATAACCGTCAGCTTATCGGCCACCATAAAGGCGGAGTAGAAGCCCACGCCGAACTGACCGATGATATCAATGTTCTCGTCCTTGTTGTCCTTCTTGAAATCCAGAGAACCGGAGTGTGCAATGGTGCCCAGATTCTGCTCCAGCTCTTCCTTGGTCATACCAATGCCGTTATCCTCCACGGTCAGGATGCGGTTTTCCTTATCGCGGGTGATGAGAATACGGAAATCGCCCTTGTTCATGCCCACGGAGGTGTCGGTCAGGCTCTTATAATACAGCTTATCAATGGCGTCCGAAGCATTGGAGATCAGTTCCCGCAGGAAGATCTCTTTATTGGTATAGATGGAGTTGATCATCATGTCCATCAGTTTTTTGCTCTCTGCCTGAAATTCTTTCTTGGCCATAATACAAAACCTCTTTTATCACATATTTGGTGCACCGTACCCGGTAAACTGCCGGAATACTTAGCACTCATAACTTCTGAGTGCTAATATACAACGACTTGCAGGGAAAATCAAGGCTTTTCATAAAAAGTTAAAATTTGTTCTCCTGTGCGCGAAGCGGCGCTCCGGATTCGTTTCTTATATGGAAAATAAAATTTCTTGCAAAGTCTTTCCCACTTTTGCGCAGACTGTGCTATAATGGAACGAGTATGCCGGAAGGATGTGAGAAAATGTCAAAACAGGGCGATGCCGCCTACGCATGGTTCTTAAAGGGCTATAATTGCAGTCAGAGCGTGGTGGCGGCGTTTGCACCCCAGCTTGGCCTGACCGAGGAGATGGCCCTGCGCCTTTCCGCAGGGTTTGGCGCAGGCATTGGCCGGATGCGGGAGGTGTGCGGGGCGTTCTGCGGCGTGGTGACCGTGCTGAGCATGGTCTATGCCGACCCCACAGACCCCAAGGATAAATCCCGGATGTATGCACTGGTGCAACAGGCGGCAGAGCAGTACCGCACCCGCAACGGCGGCGGCAGTATCATCTGCCGGGAGCTGCTGGCAAAGGCAGGCGCTGCCCCTGCTGGGGGTACGGCGGCAGAGGACCGCACCGCAGACTATTATAAAAAGCGACCCTGCCCGGAGCTGTGCCGCATCTGCGCCGACCTGTGTGCAGAATTTATTGCGGCGCACCCGGAGGGACGGCACGGACTATATAAGGAGGATGCGTAAATGCAGCTTGAACAACTGGAATTGACCGGCGGCGGTACGCTGACGCTCTACCTGCGGGAGAGCGTGGAGGCCATGCCGCATTTCCGGCAGCGTCCGCTGGTGCTGGTGGTGCCCGGCGGCGGCTATACCCACGTCAGCCCCCGGGAGAGCGACCCCGTAGCGCTGCAATTTGCGGCAGCTGGCTACCACACGGCGGTACTGCACTACGCAGTAGGGGAGAGCGCCCGGGATGCGCTGCCCATGCGGCAGCTGGCACAGGCCATCGGCCTTGTGCGGCAGCACGCAGAACAGTGGAATATTTTGCCGGATAAGATCGCTTTGTGCGGCTTTTCTGCCGGCGGGCATCTGGCACTGTCCGGTGCAGTGTGGGAGATCCCCGGCATGGCAGACCAGCCGCGGCCCAATGCCTTGCTGCTGGCATACCCGGTGGTCACCGCCGGAGAATACGCCCACAGGGACAGCTTTGTGCAGCTGACAGGCACGCAGGATGTTGCCGCCCACCAGCGCTTTACGCTGGAGGATAAGATCACCCCGGTCACACCGCCGGTGTTTGTCTGGCATACCATGGAGGACGAGACCGTCCCGGTGGAAAACACCCTGCTGTTACTGAACGCTCTGCACAAGGCAGGCGTTCCGTGCGAAGCACACTTGTTTGAAAAAGGCTGCCACGGCACCAGCATCTCCACCCCGGAGGTGGACGCCGACAGCGCCCACCGCAACCGCTGGGTTAAACTTGCGGTGGAGTGGCTGGACGATACCTTTTCTTTCCATGCCTGAGATAATCGACTGAAACAGAAAAAGCGTTTGTGAATTTTGGCCGTACCTACAAAAAATTCACAAATAAACCGTTGACTTGCACAGGCGTATGCCGTATACTGTCCAACGGGGATAAAACCACGAAAGAAGGAAACAAAAATGGTTATGGATCCCACACTGCCGCGCATCAAGGTGCGCGATCTGCTTATGCAGGCATTTCTCACCGGCTGGGAGCGCTCCGATAAGAGCACCGCGCAGGATGAATACTTACAGAGCGCCATTCAGGTCATCGAAGTGCTGCAGGTGGAACCTGAAAATGTCTACGCCGAGGAGGGCCTGGGCCTGACCGATGGCGATGAGGTGGATCATCTGGACGACCTGCTGCGGGCAGACGGCCAGTGGCTGTATTACGGTGTGGAGGAGGAAAACTTCTTCCTCATCCAGTGGTACCCGGACAAGGCTTCTGCCGAGGCCAAGCTGGCCGAGCTGGAGGCACTGGGCGACGGCAAGCAGTATCTGGTGGACCTGAGCCTGACCCGCGAAAATCCTTCGGCCGCTGAGAACTTCGGCAGCTCCAACCCGGTTCAGCTGCGGAGCTGAGCCTGGCGTTTCTGACAAAAAGAAAGGGAATTTTCCATGCAGCTTTCACAAACGGAACGGGAGCGCCTGTCCGCTATTCTGGAAAAGTACGACCATCACCCCAAGGTGCAGGAAATGCGTGAGTTTATCCAGCACGGTGATGTGACCACCTACCAGCACTGCAAGAATGTGGTCGTGGTCAGCTGCTGGATCAACCACCGCTTCCATCTGGGAGCCGATGAGACCACGCTGGCCGTGGGGGCCTTCCTCCACGATTTCTATCTCTATGACTGGCACAAGCAGGGCTCTTTCCACGGCCTGCGGCATCTGTTTGAGATGCACGGCTTTTTCCCACCCGGGGTCTGCCTGTGTGAACGCACAGCGGGTGTTCGGCATTACCAAAAAGGAGCAGAACGTCATTGCAAGCCACATGTGGCCCCTGACCTTCCGCCATATCCCGACCTGCCGCGAGGCGGTCATCGTCTGTCTGGCGGATAAATACTGCGCCATTGTGGAGAGCATGTTCCGCCGCACAAGGGTGGGCGCTGACGAAGAAGAGTGGTAAAGAAGCCGCCGCACTGTTCACATGAAAGAAAGCAAAAGACCAGAGTTGTAACGCCTTTTGGCGAAACAACTCTGGTCTTTTTTGCTGGGGCTTGTGCAACAGCCTCTTTGAAAAAGTGATCTTATTCTGCTCTCAGAGCCTTGACAGGGTCAGAGCGGGAAGCGGTTTTGGCGGGGATGAAGCCGCCCAGAATGGTCAGCACAGTTGCCAGCGCAACCAGCACCACAGCGGCCTTCCAGGGCAGAACGGCCACTACGCTGGTGCCGGCGGCGATTTTCTGGATGAGCATGTTGCCCGGAATGAGCAGCAGCCTGCTGAGGCCGATGCCCATGAGGCCCGAGCACAGGCCGATGATGAAGGTCTCGGCGTTGAACACCTCGGAGATGTTCCGCCTTGGAAGCGCCGATGGCACGCAGGATACCGATCTCCTTGCGGCGCTCCAGCACGCTGATATAGGTGATGATGCCGATCATAATGGAGGAGACCACCAGCGAGATGGAGACAAAGGCCACCAGCATGTTGGAGATCATGTTGATGATCCTGGTCACGGAGGTCATCAGGGTGCCCACTACATCAGTGTACTGGATCACCTTGTCTTCCGCGCCCTGCTCACGCATGGCGGCATTGTAGCTGTCCAGCACATTGAGGACCTTAGCCTTTTGCTCGAAGTCCAGAGGATAGATGTTGATCTGGCTGGGGTCGTCCTCGCTGGCATAACCAAAGGCCTGCAGGTTGCTTTCATAGGTGGCGCTGGTGGACATCATTTTCGACTTCATCAGCTCCGCCAGATCGTCCTCGGTCATGTTGAACCGGATGGCATTCCGGAACGCATCTGCGTCGATCTTCAGCGCGCTTTCCATCTGGCTGCCCAGAGAGGAGAAGCGCTCGGTCATCTGGCTCTGCAGGTTCGTGCTGATCTGGCCCATGGCCTGCTCCATGGCAGCGCCCAGCTGGGCCTGCAATTCGGCGGCGATCTGTTCCGAGAAGTTTGCCATCACGCTGCCCATGACCTGCTGCATGGCGGCAGTAAACTGCTCCTGCAGGGCAGCGGTATCGATGAGGGTGCCCATGGAATCCTTCATCAGCTGCTGGAACTGGTCACTGGCAAGATACTGGTCAAAACCGATCTTGTCCAGCCCCAGAATGCCGTTGCCGATGATGTAATCCTTGTAGCCGGTCATCACCTTCTGGGCCAGCTGCTGCATTTTGTCGGCGGGGATGGAAATGTCCATGTTGGCGAACACGTCCGTCAGGGCGCTCATGTCGA
>ENA-OQCL01000141-OQCL01000141.1-human-gut-metagenome-genome-assembly--contig:-NODE-141-length-39350-cov-5.241695_pt1 | contig 39350 bp, 45 predicted proteins | sample MGYA00242502_ERZ504586 | MGnify/ENA primary metagenome ERZ504586 (study PRJEB26092, sample SAMD00036316) | human gut metagenome | host: Homo sapiens | study: EMG produced TPA metagenomics assembly of... | reverse complement strand
CCGAATGTCTTGCGGCGTTCGTATGCTTTGCCCGAGGTCTGTTTTACCTGCATGGGAGCATCCTCCCCATTCGAGAATTATAAGAGTGTACAATCGTACAAATGGAGATTATAACAAAAAAGCGACAGCTGTCAATAGACAGGTGTCGCCTGTTTTTATATTTCGGCAAGTATCGCTTATGCGTCCGGTTTCCCGACTTGCGCCATTATGCTACAAGGCGGCGCGGTTTGTCAAGCTTTACCGCGTCTTTCGCGCGTTTTCGGCGCGACGGCCGCCGCGCGCGGATCGGCCGGACGTTGCGGCGCGCGCGGAAGATGCGTTAAAATGCCGCCATCACGGAGGCCCGCGCGCGTTTCGCGGCGCGCGCTTCCGCGCCGGAGGTGCGGCTGTTGGAGAATTACGAAAATCTTGCGGGGTTCAGCAGGGACGAGCTGATGGAGCTTGTAGGGATATACGCGAAGAACTGGCTCGCCATGGACGGCGTATGGTTCCAGTCTGTGGAGCGGCGCGACGGCATGGAGGCGGCGATGTATCACGACGCCGAGGCGTGGCGGCGTTTCACCGTCATCGAGGCGAAACGCATCAAGGAATTTCTGCGGCTTCCAGAGCGCGCGGGAATCGACGGGCTCGCGGCGGCGCTGAAGCTGCGTATGTACGCCTGTCTCAACGAGGACGAGATCGTGATAAACGGCGACAGCTCGTATATACGATGAAGGAGTGCCGCGTGCAGTCGGCGCGCAGGCGCAAGGGGATGCCCTTCCACCCGTGCAAGCCGGTCGGCTGCATCGAGTACTCTGGCTTCGCGCGGACTATAGACGACAGAATCGAATGCCGCTGCCTGAGCTGCTATCCAGAGGTGACGGACGAGAGCTGCTGCTGCAAGTGGGAGTTCACGCTGAAGCGCGGCGGCGAAGCGGCGCGCTAGCGGCCTGTGCGCCGCAGGGGCGGCGCGCGTAAAATTGCCGCCGCTCCGTGAGATTTCGGGAGCGGCGGTGAATTTCAAAAAAACGCCGCAATTTGCGGCGTTTCGTAAGTTTATGGATTTTCCGCGGCTTCGCGGAGTTTCCCAAGTTTAAGGAACTTCCGGCGACGCGGCGGCCTTTTGCCAAACGCTCAAGCGTTTGCTGAATTTACCGGCTAAGCCTCGCTCTCGTGCTCTTCGGCGTATTTGTATGCGGCTTTCATCATGCGCTTGTAGATGGCCGAGCAGTAGAGCGCGCCCATCGGGTTGTGCGCGAGGACGCGGTCTTTCGCCGCGACGGGGACGACGGGAGCTTGGGAATATTTTATGAAGAGCGCGTCGTGGCCCACGCAGAGGCCCATCAGTATGTTCAGGTCGGTCTTCGCCTCGTTGAGCACGGCGGCCTGCTCTATCGGGTTGCACGATATGCTTCCGATTTTTTCGCTCTCCATCGCGCCCATCTCGGACTTCGGCACGCCGCAGACCTTGCAGTTGACTGTCGCTATTTCAAAATATTTTTCGAGGATCGCGCCGAGCTTCGCCGCTTCTTCCGAGAAGGCGGCGCAAAAGGCTATGCCGAGCTTTTTGTAGCCCATCTTCTGCGAGAAGATTATTATCTCCTGTATGCGGTTCGCTTCGCCGTAGTGTTCCGCCTCCACCTCGGAGGCCGCGCGCATCATCCGGCGGTCGGTCTCGTCGGCGTAGAGCGCGGCGGCGTCGCAGGCGGTGCAGGCCATGCCCTCGCCGCAGGGCTTTTCAGTACATTTGTCGCATCTCATTACAGTTCGCCTCTTTCGTTATTTTTCATGCTGCCCCTGGCAGCGGCGCTTCTATCCTCGCGCCGCGCAGCGCGGCCGGCAGCGCCGCGTCGTCCGGGAATATCACGAGCCGCGCGTGGAGCAATGGGCGTTTGCCCATCTTGCCGCCGTATTTCGCGTCGCCCGCTATCGGATGCCCGATCGCGGCGAGGTGCGCGCGCGCCTGATGCGGACGGCCCGTCACGAGCTCCGCCTCGACGACGCTCCTGCCGCCGGCGGCGGCAATTCTCCTGTAAAGCGTGAGCGCGCGCTGCCCGTTCACGTCGGGGCGCACGGTGTTCGTGCGCGCGTCCTTGAGCAGCGGAAGGTCGATTTTCCCTTCTTCCGGCGCGACGCCTTCGACGACGGCCCTGTATATTTTCCTGATTTTGCGTTCGCGCACGAGCCCGGCAAGAATCCGCTGCGCCTGTCCCGTGAGCGCGATTATCACCGCGCCCGATGTGTTTCTGTCGAGACGCTGCACAGTCGCGGGGCGGTAGTCGCTCCGCTCCCAGCGCAGCCCGGCGAGAGCGCGCGTGATGAGCGAGTCGCCTCCGCGTTCGTCGGGCTGGGTCAGAAGTCCCGCAGGCTTGTTCACTATCCATGCGAAGTCGTCCTTGTAGAGCGTTTCAAGCGGTTTCGCGTACGCGGCTTCGCGCGCGGGGGCTGGAGCCTCCTTTGCGCCGTCGTCCCACGGCACTGTGAGCCGCTGTCCTTCGGCGAGGCGAGCCTCGCCCTTCGTGCGTTTCCCGTCGAGGCGCACTTCGCCGGTGCGTATCGCCTTCATTATCGCGCCGAGCGGCACGCCGGGCCACAGGGTCCGCAGCACGCGGTCGACGCGCCGTCCGTCGTTGTCGGCCGAGATTATAAGCTCGCGCGCCATCCTATTTTTTCCAGAAGCGGCGCTGCGTTGAGTTGTTCCACGCCGAAATGGGCTGCTCGTCGGTGAGGTTCTTTACGGAGTCCTTCCAGCAGAACATCCTGAAGTCGAGCTCGTCTGCTGACGATACGATGAGCGCCTCGGGCGTCGCGGGGACTACCGGCGAGCCGAACTCGCGCTGGCCGTGATGGCTGAGCAGGATGTGCGAGAGGTGCGTTCGAAGTTTCTCGGAAAGCCCGAACTGCGCGGCCAGCTCCGAAAAGCGCAGGTAGCCCTGCGCGACGTGGTCGAGCAGCGCGCCTTCGACGGTGATTTCCGGCACGGGGGCCATTCTGTACGATTCGAGCTTGCCGATGTCGTGCAGCAGAGCGCCGGCGATGACTGTTTCTTTGTCCACGTCGTAGCCGGAGGCCGCCATCGACTCGGCCATAGCCTTAGCGCAGGCCGCGACGGAGACGGTGTGCTCCAGCAGGCCGTTCGCGTATGCATGGTGATGGCTCACGGCGGCGGGCCAGTCGCGGAAGCGCGTCCAGCGGTCGCCGCCGAAGACGAAGCGCAGGAACTTCCCCGCCTCGCCCTGACATTCGCCGACGAGCGCCTCGAAGCGAGCCGCAAGTTCGCCGGCCGGTATCGGAGAATGCGGCAGGTAGCCCGCGGGCGGATATTTTTCCTGGTTGAGCAGCGTTATCTTGTTGAAGTTGAACTGGAGCAGGCCTCGGTACTCCGCAACCTTGCCGTTGACGCCGACGGTGCGGCCAGTGAGCTGGACTATGCGCTCGGGCGGCAGCTTGTCGTCGTCGCTCTGCGGCGCGGCTTCGGATTTGTCGAGCCACTGCGCGTCCGACCAGACCTTCGCCTCGACCGTGCCGAGCCCGTCGGTGGCCGTCACGTCGTAGTATGGTTTTCCGTTTTTATCGCTTTTCTGTGAAATGTAGCTTATGACGAATATTGCCTTGAAGAGCGCGCCGGCTGGAAGTTTGCGCACCTCCTGGCTGTTGAGAAGCGTGTTAGCCGTCATACTTCATCTTCCTTCCGTAAAGGCAGTTTCACGTTTTTTAATGATAGCATTTTTTCGCCGATTGCACAGCGCTACGTACGTTTAATACATCACCGGTGCGGACCGCGGAAAGGGCGCGGAGTGTGTATAATAGCCTCAGGCCACGACTTTCTGCAATCTGAGGGGGAATCTTCCATGAGTAAGGTCAACTGGGAATCAAGGCTTTCCGAGGCGGCGCTGAACGTCAAGCCGTCGCCGATACGCGCGCTTCTGAAATATACCAAGACGCCGGGCGTCATATCCTTCGCCGGCGGAAATCCCGACCCTGCGGTCTTCCCGGTCGCGGAGTTCGCGGAGGCGGCGCAGATACTGAGCCGCGAAGGACGCGACGTACTCCAGTACGGCGCGACCAACGGCTACGAGCCGCTTAAGGGCTACATTTCGAAATGGATGGCCCCGCGCATGGGACGCGAGACGGGCCCAGACGAGATGCTGATAACGACGGGCTCGCAGGAAGGTATGGACCTTCTCTGCGCCGTACTCATCAACGAGGGCGACACGATAATCGTCGAAGGGCCCACCTACCCGGGCGCGCTCCACGCGATGCGCAACCGCGGCGCGCGCTTCCTTTCCGTGCCGTGCGACAAGGACGGCCTGCGCGTAGACCTCCTTCCGTCCGTCATCGAAGAGGGACGGAAGAACGGGCACAAAATCAAATTCATTTACACGATAGTAAACTTCCAGAACCCGTCCGGCGCCACGCTGACTGCGGAGCGGCGCGCCGAGCTTCTTAAAATAGCCGAGAAGTACGACCTGCTCATCTTCGAGGACGACCCGTACGGACATCTGCGCTACGAGGGCGCGAACGTGCCGACCATCTTCTCGATGGACAAGGAACAGAGCGGACGCGTCGTCTATGCCTGCTCCTTCTCAAAGATACTCGCGCCCGGGACGCGCGTCGCCTGGATAGCCGGAGACAAAGACTTCTCGTGCATGGCAATCCCTTCCTTGCGGGTTTCTCCGGCTCGTTATATCGGATGGCTACCCGCGTCGGCGACGCCCGAACAGCGCATATGCCTTGTCGGTGAGCGCATACCACCTCGTCTGGCTCGGAGGGTTGCTTGTTGTAGTTCCCGACGAGGATGAGGCCGTGCTCCCTGAGCTTCTTCAACGTGTACTGTATCTGGCGCTTGGTGAAGTACGGGAAGAGCTGGGCGAGGGCGTCGATGCTGTTGCAGTCCCAGCAGCGCCCGTCATGGAAGTGCTCGTTCCTGACCTCGTTCATCTTCACCCATTCGTAGATGCTTTGCAGGAGGATGGCCTCGTTGATGCCGTACTCTACGGCGATGCCTACGTTGAAATAATGGCTTATAGCGCTGTACTCGTTCATGTTCCGTCCTTTCCACATAGGATACTATATTCCTATGTTGCCATATTGCTATCAAACAAGTATTTGAATCTTCGGCCTCGACCGTTTCTCCATATACGTCTCTATACAGTAGGACGCCATGCGGACAATTTTTGCCGAGGGGTCAGGATATGGGGACATGTGCTAAGATATGGGAACGGACATCGTTCAACCCCCTGCTATCCATCCACTGAGCGTGTCTGTGACAGACGCCCGACCGTATCCATGCCGGTCGGGCGTCTTCCATTACCAAGAGCTCTGTTCCTGCTGCGGTTCTCCTCCGTCGGGTTGCGTAGGCTCGTCCTGCGGCTCCGGCTCGGACGCCTTCGCCTGCTTCCGGGTCTTGCACAGGCGCTTGAAATCGTCCAGCGCCGCCTTCGCGTCTGCCGGAGAGCGGCCTTCTGCAACGGCGTCGGCAAACATGTCCCTGCCGGAGGCGGTGAGGCTGTCGGAGAGGGCTTCGACGTCCAGCTCGTTCCAATCACACCCGACGGCGTCGAGCACCGCCTCGCCGATGGCCGAGAGGCACATGGCCTTCCACTTCCTCTCCTGCTCGCGCTGCTTCGCGAGGATGGCGCGCTTGCGCTCCTCCATGCGGGCTATCTGCCTCTTGTGCTCCTCAATCCTCTCGTCAATCTCCTCAACTGTGGGCATATGTCCTCCTCACGGAAAGATTTTGCGATGACTGCCATTGTCGCAGCCATATGGCGACGTGTCAAACGGTTACCGACGGTTTCCCACCCTTCCCACGGCCTGCGGGTCTTAATAAGGGACCCTCCGGCCATGGAAAGCGTGAAAAACCGTGTATGGCCTGCGCCGTGCGGCAAGGATGGGGGATGCGCACCCCCAAACCCCTGCGGGAATCGCGGTTAGGCATGAGTGCTTCGCACTCCCGCCCAGCCCGCGATTTTGAGAAGCCCTTCACCATCTCATCCGCCCGCGACGCAATCATCCGTTCCCCCGCTACGGGAGGCTGCACCAGTTGGCCCAATCTACGCGATAGCTTTCCTCATTCCCATCATTATATCTTAATAGTTTGCTATGATGATAGCAGGTAAGGCCGCGACAGATAGCGATGTGGATTGCCATGATGACAGAAAGTATCCCGGGAATGTAACGTCTCTTTCTGTGGTTCTTATGTGTATCTTGGCATCATGCTTTCATTATAGGTTACTATGTTTTTAACGATTGAGCACATCTAACCGGGCATCTACGGGGAGGCTGATATGGCCGAGGACGGCAACTACGGGTTCACGGAGGGGCAGGCGCGGGCGATGGAGGCGCTGCGCAGCGGGCGCAACGTGTTCCTGACGGGCAACGCGGGGACGGGCAAGAGCTACGTGCTCAACGCCTTCATCGAGGAGCTTGAGGACGGGGAGGTCCCCTACCTCGCCATGGCACCGACCGGCATCGCCGCGCAGAACCTTGCGAACGGGACGACAATCCACCGGACGCTGCAAGTCGGCTTCGGCATCCTCGACCCCACGGACCTGAGCAAGAAGACGCTCACCCGGAAGGTGCTCAACAAGGCGTCCGTCATCATCATCGACGAGATAAGCATGTGCCGCATCGACCTGTTCGAGCGCGTGATGAACATGGTGCTCGCCGCGAAGCGGGTCTCAGGCCCGAAACAGGTGGTGCTGGTCGGCGACTTCTTCCAGCTCCCACCTGTGGTGACCGATGTGGACCGCGAGGTCCTTATGCAGTGGTGGCCGGGGAACGACGAGGGCTACGCCTTCAAATCCTCCTTCTGGAAGGGGATGGCCTTCGAGCCGCATGTCCTAACCGAGGTGGTGCGCCAGAACGACCCCGAGTTCATCGACCAGCTCAACCGCGCCCGCATCGGCGACCGAGGCTGCGTCCCCTACTTCAACGAGCGCGCCGTCTCCGACCGCAAGCGTGCCCCGGGGGACGACCTGTGGCTGTGCGCGACGAACCGCATGGCGACGACCATCAACGACGAGCACGTCAGCGCCTTGGAGAAGGAGGGCGCGAAGGCGCGGACCTACGTGGCGGCTTCCTCCGGTGACGTGAAGCCTTCGGACAAGCCGACGGACGACCGGCTGCGCCTCATCGAGGGGGCGCGGGTCATGCTCCTCGCGAACATGCCGGAGAACGGTCTCGCGAACGGCTCCCTCGGCACGGTCATCAGGACCGGGTTCGACTGCGTGACGATCGAGTTCGACGATACTGGGGAGACGGTGGACATCGAGCCGAAGGAATGGAAGGTCATGAAGTCCACTGTCCATGATGAGGTGGACAAGGACGGCAAGACCGTGCAGAAGCTCACGAACGACGTGGTGGGCACCTTCACGCAGATACCCCTGCGGCTCGCGTTCGCCATCACCATCCATAAGTCGCAGGGCCAGACCTTCGAGCGTTGCGCCATCCACTCCAAGGTGTTCGGCGCGGGGATGCTCTACGTGGCGCTCTCCCGCTGCACGACCTTCGACGGACTGACCGTCTGGCCGAAGATAGAACCTGCGAAGCTGTTCGCCAACCAAGCGGTCATCGACTTCTACCGCTCGCTGGAAGAGTCGCAGCAGGCTGAGGACGCTGTGCAGCCCACCCTTTTTTACGCCGCCGATGCGGTGCCGGAAGACGGCATGGTGGCCGTCATGTGCCCCGCCGCCATCGCGGACAAAGTGCGTGGATACGTGGACGCATTGATAGCGGCTATGTAGAGGATGAAGCCACGGGATTGTGGGCATTCCATGTAGTTGACTGCCATTCTATAAATATAGCTTTATAGCTTAGTATAATGGTAGCAAGCCACACCGAAGGAAAGGACGGGCGATGACCATGAAGGCGAAGGTGGAACGTCAGACGGTTTTGGGCGGCGTGCTGGTTCTCGCAGGGGTGTTCCTGTATAGCGACACCATCGGGATAGCCAAGGTCTACGGCTACACGGCTAACAGCGTCATTGAGTTCGCCATAGGCACGGCGGCGACCGTGGCCGGTGCCATCCTGCTTTATCTCGCGGGGATGAACCGCAAGCGCATGGCGCTCGCTGCGACCAGACGGCGGGGCAGCCGTGCAGACGGCATGATGGCACCCCGGCGAACGTACAGTACGAATGCAGCGGAAGCGGGCACTGGAAACGCTGGCGTGAAATGCCGGAGGGCATGAGCCGTCTGCTGCGCAGATGTGCGCATAGTTTCCAACAACGGCAGGTTCATAGCCCGCTATGATGGCAGATGGATACATGAGGAAAGGAACGGACATGACCAAGGACACCAACCGCATCGCGGGCATCGGGGAACGCATCCGCGTGCGCCTCACCCTCATCGAGGAGGCGCTGGGCATGACCCCGGCGGACCCGGAGATATACAGCAAGTTCATCGCCTCCAAGGCACCGGAGCCGGACCTCTCTCAGGAGGAGGTCGAGGCCGTCGAGGGCATAGGACAGACCGAGGACCAAGCCACCGTGTTCCCCCGCACCGAGGACGGCGTTCCCTTCTGCTGGGACTACCAAATCAAGGGCTTCTTCAAGGACGCCTGCTCGTCCCTCCGCCGCGTCCCCGGCACCCGTTCCAGCAAGCTCACGGCCTTTAAGAAGGTCATCGACGGCACCATCTTCGTCGGCCCCCGCGTCATCCCTTTCGAGCTGCCCGAGGGTGCATCCTGCGGGCGCTGCGAGCGCCCGCTGCGTGCCAGCACGGCCATGGGCGAGCGCATCGCCCTCGCCGCGTCCGAGACCGTCCCGGCTGGCACCACCCTCGACTTCGAGGTGCTGGTGATGAACCCCAAGGACGCCGAGACCGTCCGCGAGTGGTTGGACTACGGCCAGCTCCGGGGCCTCTTCCAGTGGCGCAACTCCGGCAAGGGGCGCTTCACGTGGGAGGAGGTCGAGGACTAACGCTTCTCAGTTTTTTGCAGCGGGCACTTCGGGTAAGACCAGATATGCTGTGAAAAGGAACTGAGCGGATTGAACAGATACGGAATAGATACGGACGGAATAGATACGGTTGATAAGCGGCGCGGAGAATAGAGGGGCAGTGCCAAGACTTGAAAAGGCTAAGCACTGAATCGCGTTGATAAGGAAGCCATGGAGTGGGGCCGTGCCGGTTGCGGTGCGGCCCTTTCCCATACCCATTCGGGCTTTGCAGATTCGGTGTATTTTCCTACCATGCTATCTTTATAGGTTACTATATTGCCAGTAGGAAAGGGCATCAGGGAAAGGCGCTTATGAAGATTATGAAGAGGACGATTTACAAGCTCGCCTACGGCGGGAGGGCGTCTATCACCGAGTATAGGGACGGGCGCGCGAGACTCGTGTTCTGCGCCGGTTACACCCGCGTGGAGAAAACCTATAAGAACAAAGCCATCGCCAAGCGGGTCATGTCCCGCTGGTGCGACGGCTTCTACTGGGAGGTGGGACAGGAATGAGGAAGGTTCGTTGCATCGACACGGGAGAGGTGTTCGATTCGGTCGTTGAGGCGGCGGCTGCCACGAAATGCTCACACGCGCACATCGTCCGCGCGATTCGCATGGGCTTGCGGTCGGGAGGCTGCAACTGGTGCTACGAGGATGCACCCGTGGGGTCAGCAGAGGACGTGATGAAGGGGCGGTCGATGGTGTGCTTTGCCTGCCGGAGGCGCGGGCCGATGGCCGACGGGAGCGGTATCTTCTGGTGCTCGACCTGCCCGGTCAAGCGCATCGACATGTCCGATGACATATAGAGGAAAGGAAGGGCGTCCCGAACCGGGATGTCCCTTCCACTATGGATGTATTGTGTAGGTTCCTGTTTTCCTATCGGCATAGTTTGCTAGTTTGCTATATTGATTACATCGAACCATGAAGGGAAAGGACGCGAGATGGAGTTCGTGAAGCTGGAAGGCAACCGCAGCGGGTACACCCCGGAGCAGTGCCCAGATACCCTTACAGTCGGCGCACTTATCGAGGTGCTGAGCCAGTTCGATGAGGACATGCCCGTGTACCTCAAGAATGACGACGGCTACACCTACGGCCACATCGACCGGGATGAGATATGGACGGAGGAATACGAACCCGAGGACGAGGGATAGAAAGGATGACAGCCATGAACTACTACCGCATCGAGCTTTCGCGCCGGGTTCCGACCCGCAAGAACAAGGCCGGTATGGACACCGCCGTTTGCAGGGCCGAGAGCGAGCACGAGGCCATCTGGCAGCTTCTCCCGGAGATGCGCCCCTATGTCCGGTCGGTCAGCAGGCATCACACCATGCGCGGCTGCTACCCGAACCCGGAGGGGATTTTGAAAGATGCAGTCATCTAGGGGGGGAGCCATCTTCCATAGGAGGAGCAACAGGGCATCCAAAAACAGGATGCCCTGTTTTTGATGGCAAACCACCATCCTATCGACGTGTATATATATGGAGAATACATATGGTTTGTTATCTAGCTATCAGTCTAGGTTGATGGTTTGCTATATTTGATGCCAACGGGGGAACCGAAGGAAAGGACGGGCACATGAGGAAGGACTGGAAGGCGGAGTTGGTGTGCGTGGCGCGGGCCTTGGTGATGCTCGCGGCGTCACTCGCCCTCATCGCATGGCCGGTTGCCGGGACGGCGCAAGAGCGGGCGCGGGCAGAAGATGCCTTCGAGGAGAGCGTCGGCGGAGCCGAGGCCGCGCTTGCGGGCTTGGATGAGCAGATAGCTGCCTCGGAACCGGTGATTGAGTATATCACGGCGGACAAGTTCGATGATGCGGGCAAGCAGGAAGCAGCGTCAGCGGCACTTGAGCGCGCGAGAGAGATAAGCGGTCGGGAGGCCGATGCCGAGACGGAGCATCGCAGCACGGACGAGCTTGAGCAGGCCGCTGAACAGAACAGCCGCCTCGCATCCGAGGCGGACGAGGCGGCGACGGCATTGAAGGCCGCATCCGACGCCCTCGCGGAAGGGTACACCGCCCAGCTCCAAGAACGCCTTACCGACGCTCTGGACAAAGCGCAGTCGGTGTACGAATCGTCGGACGGCTGGGCGGACGGCGAGGTACGTGAAGCGTTGAAGTCGGCCATCGAAGCGGCCTCCGCCGAGGGCATGGGCTACAAGGATATGGAGGCGGCGCTTTCCGAGCTTGAGGACGCGGCATCCAAGGCGGAGCAGCAGGAAGAAGACGCACGGGCGGCAGCCGCCGCAGCGGCCTCGGCGTCAAGCGGCCCGTCCTCAAGCGGAGCATCCAGCGGCGCGTCGTCTTCGGACACATGGTACGTTAGCTACATCTGGGGCGGGCAAGCCGAGATTGACACAGGCGCGGTCGTCCAGTGGAAGTCCGGCTACTTCTGCGCGCACAACTGGTCGAGCGGCGGGGTGATGATTGCCTCGAAGCCATCCTATGTGGTGGTGGATGGGGTGACCTATCGGTACGTCTCTTCCATCAACGTGGCGCGGGATACCACATGGGGCGAGGTCAGCGGGTTCGCGCTCGCAAACGGCGGCATCGCCTTTCAGACCTGCTCGGGGGACACCTACCTCATCACCCACTACGAGCCGGTGTAGACGAACCTCTGCTGTTCCGGGCGGGGTGCGGCCTTTGGGCTGCGCCCCGCCTTCCCTTTGGCAAAAACGCCCCCTCCCGGCGTGTTATATGTGAAAGGGATATGTAGAAACCTATCTGCATGGCTACATAGTCTGATAGTTTGCTATATTAGATGCAGCGTAGGAATGGCATATGCCATCGACGGAAACGGAGAGTGATATGGCAATCAACAAGGTCTTCATCGCGGGTAACCTGACGCGGGACGCGGAGTTGCGCGCAACGAGCAACACGCACACCCCCGTCCTCTCGTTCACGGTGGCGGTCAACGAGCGCCGCAGGAACCAGCAGAACGGCGAGTGGGAGGACTATCCCAACTTCATCACCTGCGTGCTCTACGGGAACCGCGCCGGTGCGCTCTTCCACCACCTGACCAAGGGACTCAAGGTCTCCGTCGAGGGGCGTCTGCGCTACCGCACCTATCTCAAGGATGACGAGAAGCGTTCCCGCCTCGATGTCGTAGTGGACGAGATTGAGTTCATCAGCCCGCGCGCCGCGCAGCAGCACGAGATGTCCCCGGATTTCGCGCAGACCGCAGGCCAAGCCTATCCGGCGTCCACGGTGACGCCGGAGCTGTATGACGAGGACCGTGAGTTCTAGGCTGTGGACATGCGGAAGGGGCGTGCTGGATGGAGCCTTTGATATGTGTCATGTATTTCTTCATATACCTCTTTCCCACGGTTGTCGCAGTCGGTGCGATAGCGGGCAAGGTCGCCGCATATCGGGAAACCAGACAGAGGAAATCCAAAGCAGGCGGTGACGCCTTCGATGGCAATACCAAATGACCGATGGAAGGAGAAACATGTATACGGTCTTGTTTCTGAACCAGAAGGGCGGCGTGGGAAAGACCACGCTCGCGGACGAGCTTGCCTTCGCTCTTGAGCGCCGGGGCATGTCGGTGGCCTTCGTCTCCACCGACCCGCAGGGCGGCTCCGTACACGAGGTCTGCGAGGACCCGGATTTCGCCGAGGTCTGCGATTTTCAAATCGTGGACACTGCCGGTGCCCTGAGCGACGGCATGGGCGACTGGTGCCGGGCCGCCGACCTCATCCTCGTGCCGATGCTCCCGAGCACCCGCGACATGGAGCCGACAATGCGCACCATCGACATCGCCAAGGACTCGGGCACCGCAGCCAAGCTCTACGTCATCGTCAACGGCTACTACGCCTTCGGGCGTCTCGACCGCCAGCTCGTCGAGTTCCTTGATTCCGAGGGCGTACCCGTCCTCGCCAAGGTGCCGCGCGCGGTCGCGCTCTCGCAGGCTGCGGGAGAGGGCAAGTCCGTTGCCGACTACGCGCCGCTCAGCCATGCGGTCCCCTTCCTTGAGGATTTGGCCGACGGCGTGATGAAGGAGAAGGATAAGAAGGAAGGTAAGTGACATGGGAAACACGTTCATGAACGCCGCCGCGAAGTCGAAGCGCAAGCAGGCAGGCATCGCGCGCGCCGAGCGCGAGGTCGAGGACTTGGTAGCCATCAACGTCCGCATCCCGAAGGAGATGCACCGCAAGCTCTGGAACCACCGCATCGAGACGGGCGAGAGCATGACGGAACTCATCAACCGCCTGCTGGTGCAAGAGCTGGGATAGGACAGGGAGGCGTTGGCATGGCAACCGATGGTGAGCGCCGCGCAGCGGCTCGGAGTCTGCGCGATATAGCAGCACACAGCGAATGGGTCCATGCCGAATCCATCCAGAAAGCACTCGGTCTGGAAACGCACCCCTTGCTCATCGACGGCTCGCTCTACACGTCGGCCAGCGTGTCCCGCCTCGCCGACCTCATAGAGCCAACGGACGGATTCGATTTAGATACCGTGGCGCGAGTTTGCTTCGAGTGCTTAGAGGGCTGCGACGAGCCAGAGTACACGCTCTATGACACCATCCTGACGGCCATAACGCGCTACAAGCATGGAGAGTCAGGCTTGCCGTTAGAGATGCTGGTGGACCGCGACGCGCTGCTGGCGCTGGCGGACGAGATGGAGAGTGGACCGTCCGGGTACACGTCGAGGCTGTGGTTCATCCGCGCCGCAAGCAGAATCCGCGAGGCGCTGGGCGTCGAGCCATGAGCAGAATCAAAACCATCAAACAGAGGGAGCACAAACGACAGCAGCACAAACGGTACTATGCGAGAAGCGCTTTCCGCTTTAGGCCGCGACCGTGGTCCAGCGAGGAGGACAGTCTGGTTCTTGCGCACAGGGTTCCCGACAGCGAGCTTTCCGCAAGCATCCACCGTTCGATGAAGGCGATATGCAACCGCCGTTGGCGGTTGAGAAAACAAAAGGAGGAATCGACTATGACCAACATCCCTATGCCGACAGAAGAGCAGCGCCGCGCCGCCCTCGTGCTTTCCGCGAAGGCCCGCGCCGAGCGCGCGGAACTCAAGCGGGACATGAAGGCTGGCAAGGTCACGCTTGCCGAAGCCTTGGACGACCCCCGCGCGCAGCGCATCCCCATCCGCCAGCTCCTCATGAGCCTTCCGGCCATCGGCTCCGTGAAGGCGGATTTGATTATGCGCGTGGCGGGCATCGCGCCGAGCCGCCGCGTCAAGGGCGTGGGAATCCGTCAGCGCCAGCGCCTCATAGAGATTTTCGATTCCGAGGGCAAGTGACTCGGTTCGCAGCGAGAAGGGAGCATGACATGAAGGCATCCATGACCATGACGAGAAGGTCGTTCCTCGCCGGGACGGTCGCGGCGGCGATGCTCGCTGCCCTTCCCTTCCTACCCGGATGCGCGGGAGGCGACGCGGTAACCGGGACATGGTACGGCGTCGATGACAGCGGCAACCTATCGACCCTTGAAATCGACGGGGACGGCACATGGCTCTTCAACGGGAAGTACGCGGCCAACGGCGACTGGGAAGAAACCGACGGCGGGACCATCGTCCTCTCCGCTCCGCTGATGAGCGTGCCTTTCGAGATGGAGGGGACAGGCGATGAGCGGATGCTCGTCTTTGCGGGCGAGGACCCGTCCTACGGGAACGCTCCCGAAATCAGCCGTTCCACATTCTATGCGACCGAGGATGCGCGCGATGCGGCGGTGGCTGATGAAGAGTAGTAGCAGAAGGATGACTACGAACTATGACAGTGTTCTTCTCATCGGCACGCTGAACACCTTTGCTCAGAAGACCAGGAACGGCATCATCGACTTCAAGACGTATGCAGACGACCTCGATAAATATGATGGCTGGCTTGTCTATGATTCCGACAATAGCAAAGTCGTCGCCGACATGTGCGTCGATGGTTGCTGTCGTGACATCATCGACTACTACGACTTCTTTCCCCGACGTCCAAATCGAGGTCATGACCGCCGTCGAAGATGAAAACTACCACATTGTTTTGGTCATGCTTCCCGTCGGCTGCATCGTGGTCGAGCGTGGTACATGGTATGTGTGCGACTACGCCAAGAACATGGATTTACTGAATCTCGAAAAATAGAATCTGCTTCCGTCATGGTGAGTGCAGGCAACCTGGGGCGGCCGTCGCCCCGGTTGCCTGCCCTCCTCCGGTCGGGCACGCGCTCACGGCACACAAAAAGGGGTGGCGTCACCCCTTTTTCCATGCCGAGAGCGCTCTCGCACTGCTATACTAGCAGTGCTCACCGGCTAAGGCCGCTCTTCGAGTTGCAAGATGTGGGAAAGGGTACTCAAATCCCGCCACAAGGCGGCATTTTCCTCCCCTTTCCATCTTGCCTTCCGGGCGGACTTAGGGTCCTTCCCGGAAGGGGTTCTCTCGATGCGGATGGCGTCATCCTTGAAGTTCCATTCCACTGTTTTGAAAAGTGCGGAATCCCAGTTTCGTGATTTCAGCTTTTGCCAAACGGCGGCGTCGCCGTTTGGCAGCTTCCGTTTTTGAAAAATCGCAGACGAGAAAGGAGCGAGCATGAGCGAGGGAAGGTTCAGAAACCGGCAAGTCAAGTTCTATGTCACTGATGATGAGTACCGCCGTCTGCACAAAAAGGCGGAGCGGTATGGCATGTCGGTCGGCAAATACATTCGCGATAAGGCCATCTACTCCGATGGCCGTCCCGCGCCGACCATTGACGTCAGCTCCTTGAAGTCGATTGAGCACGAACTGAAAAAACAGGGCACGAACCTGAACCAACTCATGTACTTCCTCAACTCCTATGGCATCGAGGGCTATAACGCTGAGGAGGTTCGCCGGGTCATCGGCCTAAAGGGTGAGGCGTATATCAAACTCTGCAATATCTTCGGCAGTCTCCGTGACGAGGCGGAAAGGCATCGTGTCCGAATCGTAGACACCTCTGAGAAGGGCAAGGACGATGAAGAATGAGCAAGCTGGAATATCACGGTTCACGGGCGGCGTCAACGGCACGGGCTTCGCCGGTGCATCCGCACCCCGTTGACGCCGTCCGCGCCCCGTGATGGTCGGCAAACAAGCAGAGCGACGCGGCGCTCTGCCCCATCCACAAGGGACAGGGGCGGCCCGTCAGAATCCATACCAATTCAAAAATCAGAAGGAGGAAAATCAAATGACAAGCATCACGAAAACCGACATCTTTGAAAGCGACTTGGAGGGCCTGCGCAGTATGGTGAACGACGGTGAGGGCATCCTTCTCCGCGACAGCCTGAACATGGAGACATGCGAGGACATGCGACGGTGGGACGAGCACATGGAGAGGACGCGCAGAGCCTTTGGCCATAACAGGCCGGGGCACCGCACCCGCGACAAGGCCACCGGCGAACTCATCCTTCCCAGATACCCTCTCATGTTCCAACAGACCTTCTCTTTCCGGTCGGACGAATGCGACATCGGCGGCGGGAAGCTCACCCCCGAGGACTGTATGGCCTATGCGAAGGAATACGCGGAGGAGTATTACCCGAACCACGAAGTCGTCCTCGCCGTGCAGAGGGTTTCCGATGACAGCGGTGCCCACTACACGGCGTACATCATCGTCAATCGTACCAATCTCAAGACCGGCCACCGGCTTTCCGAGGGGCGCGACGACATCGTATGCACCATCTATGCGAAGCGCCTTCGCGAGCTGGACAAGCGCTGGGGCCTCGAAGTAAGGAGACAGTACCAGTCTTTTCGGGGAAAGGGTGATGCAGGCACGCGAAGAGGCTGAAAAGGCCAACAACGCACGGGGCAAACGCAGAACTAACCGCAGAAGATTCGAGGGGGCTGGGGCAGGTTGACCATCATCAAGCAGCGTGCGGTGACCGAAAATAGTCACCAGAGGAACCTCCGCGCCTACATCAACGATGACCGAAAGGTCCTGCTGCGGGGTAGCCAGAACATGGAGCACTGCACCAACATCAAGCGGTGGGCGTCCTTCATGGAGGCTACCCGGCGGCGATACGGCCACGACAAGTCCTCTCGCCACATCCGCGACAAGAAAACCGGCAAGCTGGTGGACGCGAAAAACACAATCCTGTACCACCAGATTCTCGGTTTCTTGCCGGAGGAATGTAGCTGCAACGGTGGCAAGCTCACCCCTGATGACTGCCTGCGCTATGCCAAGGAGTACGCCGCCAAGTTCTATCCCCATCAAGAGGTCGTGTTCGCCGTCCATAATGAATACTGCAAGGCCGATAAGACCCATCGCTACGCCGTCCACATGGTCATCAACCGCAGCGACCTTGAGACCGGCAACCGCCTTGACGAGGGCCGGGGCAAGTCCGCCAAGGTGAAGCGCGCCTCCCGCATCCGCGATATGGACGCCGAGTGGGGCCTGCATCAGGTAGAGCGTGACGAAGCGAACTCCCGTATCCACAAGAAGCAGCCGTCGAAGGTCGAGCGTGAAATCGAGGCGCGGGGCGGCAGGTCGTACAAGTACAACCTGCGCGAGCTGTGCCGCATCGCCGCCCAGCGCGCCGAGGACATCTACGAGTTCCGCGAGATGCTTGAGGGCTGGGGCGTGGAGACCGAGTTCCGAAGAGGCCGGATGTACGTCACGGACACCGACCACAACCGCTACTCCTTCTCGGTGAAGCGGCTCGACGCCGACCTCGGCCCCGAGGGGCTTGCGAGGTCCTTCGATGCGAACCTCGCCGCGCACCTCCATGAGGAGGGCAAGGCCATCCTCGCCGACCGGGAGGCGCAGGCGGCGGAGGCAGCGCGCATCCAGACCATCAAGGAGTCCTATCTCAGGGAAATTGAGGGTGCCTACCTCCGATACCGCAAGCAGGCCCACGGGTTGCGGGGCACCGACCTCGAATCTTTCCCGAAGCTCAAGCTGCCCAAGCCGCCCGAAGAGGTCGCTGGCGACGCGGAGGTGCGGCGCACCATCCTCGCCTACTGGCGCGGCGCGGATGAGCTGCGGGTGGAGATGGCCGCGAACGTGCCATACGCCCGTGGCGGCAAGGGCGCTGCAACTAAGTCGTCAGGCGATGCCGTCCAGAACGAGGAGCGGTCGGACATGGGGCGCACGGAGCCGAATCGCAAGCGCTAGTGGCCGAAGGCAGCATAATGAAAGAATCCCACGGAGGGGAGTGGAAAATATCGGAAATATATATTTACGTAGCAACCTATTGTGCTATAATGATAGTAAGTTTAGGAAGGAGCGACATGGATTACAGGGAATGCCGGAGCTGTGTCAACACCCTCGGGCGATTCGGGTACATCTATCCCGAGAACGAGGACCCGCACATCAAGGAGCGCCGATGAAAGGCACCGGGAAGAAGCAGGCGTGGGTGGTTGAGGTGAGGTCAAGCTCGCAGGAGTTCGGCGGATGGGTTCCCGTCTCCACATGCGCCGACCGCGAAACGGCGTTTGCAGTCGCCGACGCACTGCACAACCTATCAGGGTGCAAGGTGATAGCCCTCGCGCCGTTCCGTGTCCGCACGCGAGCCAAGGGAAAGGCGTGTACGGGAGGTGGCCGTGATGGCGATTGACCGCGAGGAACTACAAGGCAAGCATTTCGAGCGCGGGAGCGACGGGATGCGCAAGCCGAACCCGCCCGACACGGTGCCGGTCGGCCTCAGCGAGGAGGCGCGCGACATGCGCAACGCCGGACGGCAGTTGGAGAAGCAAGAGGTGGACGACAGCGACCTCATCGCGGCGGCACGGCGGCTCCATGAGGCCGTCCGCGAGCAGGAGGCGAACAATCGGCAGCTCGTAAAAGACACGAACAGTCTCCTGCAAGAGATGCGAGTGATAGTGGAAGAGGTCGCGCGTATCCGCTCAGATGCGCAGGATGAGACGCGCAGCGCCCGTCAAGCGGCGCTCAGCGGCGTGAACCGCGCCCAGCAGGAGGCCGAAAGGCTCACCATCCGAAACCTCGACAAAGTGACGAAGAAGAGCGAGGAGTACATCGACAGCATGGTGCAGCTCGCGAAGCGGCGCATCGAGCGGCTTGCGCTCATCACCCTGCCGGACAAGCTCTTCAACATCCTCAAATGGATTGTGGTGGTGCTCGCGCTGTTCATCCTCAGCCACGTGGCATGGGGGATGATTGCTTAGTAATATATAGGTTGGCGGCCATGGGAGGCCGTCTTGATGGGAAAGGATAAGACCATGAAGGACGAGAAGAAGGGGTTCGATATGGAGGGCACGCAGGAGATGCCCAAACCGGAAGAACACGGAGGTGGAGCCGTGAAGGGCGTCAACGTGCGCCCCAAGGAAGAGGCCATGTCGCTCATCCTCGAAACCCTGCAAAAGGCGAAGGCCAAGGGCGACGAGCTGGGCATCGACGTGGACACCTTCGGCGGTCAGGATGCCGTGGAACCCGTGCTCGACGCGCTCTACGCCGCCTACGAGGAGGAAGGAACCGTCCCGAGCCGCGAGGGCTTCGCGGAGCGTTGCGGGGACAAGGGGCTTGCGGAATTTGTGCTCGACATGCCGCGCGACCCCTTCGCGAAGAAGCCTGTGCGCAAGGGCCGCGTCGCGGCCATCTGCGCTGGGTGCGCGGCGGCGGTCGCGGTCATCGGCTGCGGTGTCATGTTCGCGCTCGGTCAGGGCGGCACCCCTGCGCCCACTCCTGCGCCCGCAGGGTCCGCAGCTATGGAGGCGCAGGAGGACGAGGCGTCCTACCTCATCCGCATCGGCGTGTCCGCCGAGGGTTGGGATGCGGCCACCTCCTCCCCGGTCATCGTCCATGTCGTGAGTAAGGCGGAGGGCATCGACTTCTACCACGCCTTCGCGGCCAACGAGGACGCGGTGCTCGAAGTCCCCGCAGGCGGGTACGAGGTGTCCTTCATCACCCCGGTCAACGCCGACGGCTCCATCTACCGCGTCCCCGGCACCCAGACCGTCACCGCCGTGGAGGATGATGGTGCGGGCGAGTCGGGCGACCTCCCGTTCGAGTTCGAGCCGGTCGCGCCCGGGGACGTGACGGCGGAGGAGCTTACCGGCATCATCGAGCAGGTAACGGAGGCCATCGGGAAGGGCGACGAGACCCTTACCGGCGACGCGGGCAGGGAGATCGCCGAGACGGTCGAGGAGAACTGCATGGCGAACCCCAACGCCGACAAGGAGGCCGTCGAGGAGGAGGGCGAGAAGGCCGCTGAGGCCACGGAGGAACCTTCCGGCGCGCAGACCGGTTCGACCGGCGGGAACGGCGGCTCGTCCGACGGCAACTCCGGTTCCAAGCCGTCCGGTGGGTCCACCTCCAAGCCTTCGGGCGGCGGCACGTCGTCCGGCAACGGGAACGGTTCCTCTTCCGGTGGTGGCTCGACCGGAGGTTCCTCTACCCCGAAGCCGTCGCACACCCACAACTGGGTTGCACAGACCACGACCGTGCATCACGACGCTGAGTACAAGACCGTGCATCACGACGCGGTGGTGGAGTACCACAACGTGTGTAACGGTTGCGGAATGAATCTCGATGGTATGAGCGACGCAGAGATAGATGCTCATTTCAAGAATTCTTGGAATGGCACTACTTTTGAATGTGGGTCTTATAGCATCGCTCCGGTAACTGTGCAGGAAGCATGGGATGAGCAGGTGCTTGTCAAGGAGGCTTGGGACGAAACGGTAACCACGGGCTACAAGTGTTCATCCTGCGGTGCGACGAAATAGTGCAGACCGGGCATATCACTTTTTTAGAACAAAGGAGAACCCCGAGGGTATCGTATCGCTCTCGGGGTTCTCCTTTTATTATCCAAGATTCCTGACCCAATGCCAAACTCGAAACCGGTGCTAATTTCGCAGACCATGGCTATAAGAGCGTTCATCTTGATAGCTTCGTGTGTTGCAACGTTTATAGCTACATACATAAAAGGCACATCCCAGCTCGTGGGATGTGCCATATTCGGTTACCGGGCGGATTGCACCAGCTCCGGCGTCGAGACGAGGACAGCGGGCTGCACGCTTGCCGCCCTCCTCATGGCGGCGGCCTCGCCTCGGAGCGACACCCTTTCCTGCGTTTTCACTGGTTCCTCCTGTTCCCGTTCCAGCACGGCCTCATAGCGCCCCACGAGATAGGCGCTGGCCTTGTCGGCCTGTGCCGCCGCCTTGAAGAGGTAGTCCGGGTCGTCCTCAAGGGCGTGAATCCACGACTTGAGGTAGGCCACGTGGTTCTCGTAGAACTCGCCCTCCATGTCGGCGCTCTGGATGCCGAGGTCGGCGGAGGCGAAGAGGCTGCCCAGTTCGGCCACCAGCTCTTCCTTGGCATACTCCGGGCTGCCGAAGTCGGTGTTGCTTGGCCGGTCCAAGGCGGAGGGATGCCCCGTGGAATGGGCCATCTCGTGCAGCAGCACACGGGTGAAGGACTCGTCCGAGCGGAAGGTTACACGGGGCGCGATGAGGATGCGGTCGGATATGGGGGCGTAGGCTGCCTTCCCCATGTAGGCACCGCTCTCCAAGACCGGGCATCGGGAGGACTCGATGAGGCCCGCCGCGATGGCGGCGGTGCGGTCGCTCAGATGCTCAGGCCGCGCCTCCGGCGGGATGCCCTCGATTTCCGAGGCGTTGAAGACGTTCCAGCAGCCGACGAGGCGCAGGAAATGCCCGGTGATTTCCTCTTCGCCGGTCTCCTCGTTCTCCTCCTTGACGGCAAACGCCTTCCATCTCTCGATGAGGGCGGATTTCGCGCCCTTGCGGAGATGCCAACCCTGCTCCTGAATCTGATTGAAGGTACACCAGCGGTTGTCGGTGAAACCGCGCACCATGCCGATGAAGGCGAGATGCAGGCGGTTGCCGCCCTGATACACCGTGCCCGTCGTCGGGTTGTGGGGCGTCATGGTCGGGAGGTACGGCTCCGACCACCGCAGGCCGTCCCGCTTCATGTCCGCGATAATCTTCTCCACCACAAGCGCCCGCTGCGCCTCGATGCGCTCGACCGCCGGTGACTTCTTTCCCTTCGCCATGGCAAGCCTCCTTCGGCTCGAAAACCGCTGCCCCGAGTATACCATCCCGCGCGGTGCCGGATTTTTCGGCATCCCCGGAAAAAGCGGCCCCACAGAATCGCTTCTGCGGGGCGTAAACGGCAGTGCCTTAATCAGAGCACCAAAGCGGGGACAAGACGCCGTAAAACGGCTCAGGACGCCTCCTGCGGGATTTCGGCGTTTCCGTCTGTTTTCGTACTATATTTTTCGCTTGCCACGAGCACGGTGCGCTCGTTGGCGACCCAAATGTTGTAGGAACAGGATACGAGGGAGATGACGTTATCCGGTTCGGTCTCGGCGTCGAGCACCATGGCAGCATCGTCCCGCGCGGCGTCGTACCAAGCCCGGAACTCCCCGTCGCTCCCGAAGCTCGTGAACTTGTTGTTCTCCAAGCCGTTGACAATCTGCGCGAAACGCACCTCGAAGGTCTTCTTCCATTCGGGCGTCTGCAAGTAGATGAGGGCGTGCTCCGCCGCGAACCCCTCGTCCTTGTACTCGGCGATGATGCCGAAGGGCGCGCCCTCAAGGTCGTCGCCGTAATGGTGCCCCATGATGACGGCGTTCCGGCTCAGAAGCCCGTTCTGGCAGTCGGCGTCGAGGTAGATGGCCCCGTGCGGGTTGTAGTTCCGGTAAACATCGTGCTTGAGGTAGTAGCCGGGGTCGTCTACCGGGGCCTGCACGATGGGCGAGTTGATGGTGGTGCCGGGGACGGTAATCCAGCCGATGACATCGGGGTTGACGCCCTGCCAGTAATCCCAGTCCACCTCGGGGAAGGGGCTTTGCGGGTCTTCCTCCGCAGCCACGGAGGCATCGGCACCCGGCGACGGCGGGGTGTTCGCGGCGGAGCGCCATGCTTGGAGCAGCAGGAGCACGCCCGCGCCGCAGAGGAGCAGGGCGAGCGCGAGGCCGAATGCGATGCGGCTTTTGGTCCTTGCTTTCATGGGTATCCCTCCAACCGGTAGATACGGGGAAGGGGCGCTGGCCGCGCCCCTTCCCTGATTGTAGCGGATTGTCAGCGAACCGCCTACGAGGCGGTGTTACCGTCGATGGGGCGGGTCTCTCCGCAGAGGGTGCAGACAAGCTCGTCCGGCACGGCCTCATCGTAGGCCGGGGTGTCGGTGACCTCGTAGGTGTACCCCTCGCTCACCAGTACCTCGTTCGTGATGGGGACGTTGGTGGAGTAGCCGGAATGGCCGGTCTCCCTGATATGCTGGTCGGCCACGCCGTCGATGACCTGTTGGCACTCGTTGCACACGGTGTGGTAGGTCGTCTCCTCGCCGTAGACCGGCTCGACGGTCTCGGTGTGGGTCACCGCGTCGTGGTGGACGGTCTTGTAGGTCACCGTCCAGTCATGCTCGTGCTCCTGCCCGGTTGCCTCCCCCTGCCCGTCCGTGCTGCCAGCGGCGGCTGCCGAGCTGGAACCCGGCGCTGCCGACGGCGTGCAGCCGGAGAAGAACGCGCCGGTGCAGAGCAGCAGCGCGGCCAGCGCCACGACGATGAGGGCGGCGACGGCGAAACGGCGTTTCCCGCAGTTCGGGGGTTCCGGCTTCACCCCATCCTTGGTTTTCCCTTCGACCGGGAGCGGCTTTTCATCCTTGCTCATACGGTCTCCTCCTTTCAGAGGGGCGGGCGTCCGTCCCTGCCGGGGAACGCCCGCCCCTGTCATGGCCGGTTACTTGCCGGAGCCGTCTTCGGGCTTCGCGGCGTCATCGGTTGCGGCCTCGCCAGCCTTGGCGGTGCGGAGCGCCTTGAAGCCGTAAGCCCCAAGGCACCCGGCAGCGCCGATGAGAACGAGGGCGACGAGGACGTACACGAGGTTATCCCCGCCGGTCTTGCCGTAGTGCCCGCCGGTCGGCGTGCTGGTCACGGTGACGGTCTGCGCCTCATCGTTGATGTCCTTATGCTCGGCCACCAGAACGTCGGTGACCTCGCCGTCCACCTCGGCCTGCTTGTAAAGCTCCTCGAAGACAACGAGGTCGTGGCCGTCGAGGGCGGTGGCATCGAAGGGGCCGAGGTCGATGTCGATGGTGCCGTCCGGGCTGTTCGGGGTGAACTTGATTTCGGCGGTGACGTGCTTGTCGTTCACGGACAGCGGCTCGCCGGTCGCCTTGTCGTAAAGCGTGGCCTTGAGGGTGTACTCACGGCCCGGAATCAGGTCATGGTAGGCCACGGTATCGGTGATGACGGCATCCTTACCCGGCATCAGCTCGTGGTCGCCGTCAGAGGCGTCCGTAGCGGTGGTGCCGATGGTGCTCGGGACGAGCTTGACCGTCTGGTCTTCGTTGCCAAGGTCGGTCTCGGACGCGACGATAACCGCCGAGTCATCCGTGAGGTTACCCTTGAACATCAGCTCGAAGACAACCACGTCCTTCGTCTCGCCGGAGAGGCGGTCGATGACCGCGTTGGAATCGAAGGCAAAGTCCATAGAGACCGTGCCGTCGTACTCTTCCGGCGTCACCGAAGCGGTCTGGAAGACCATGTGGTCCACGAGGTCGGCGTTGTCGGCAAGGAGCTGGCTGACCGCCGCCATGTCGGCGTTCGCGGGAAGCGCGCTGACGCCGGAGTAGTCGAGGATGATGCCAGCGTCCTTGAGGACCACGACGTTTGTGCAGACGGCCTTGGCGGCTTCGTCAAGCTCGTCGTAGGACACGGGACCCGTGCTGTCCATGGTAGCGACCGACAGGCCGTACTCGTCGGTGCCAGTGGTGCCAGTGGTGACCTCGTAGGTGCCGTCATCGTGGATGCAGATGGCCTGCGTGGTGGTGAGATGGCCTTCGGTGGACTCGCTGACAGGCAGGGTGATATACCCGTCCGTCACCTCGGCGGAGAGGCCAAGGGCGTCCAGCAGCTTCGCCATGAAGGCAGCCACGTCGGCGTCGGTGTACTTTTCGCTGCCGTCCCCAGCGAGGATGGGCAGGCCAGTATCAGCGTCCATGAGCATACCAGCAACGGTGTACTCGGTGCCGGTCATGGCGTCCGTGTAGGCAACCTCGTCGGTGATGACGGTCTCGCCGTCGGCAACGACCGTCTTGTCCCCGTCAAGGCCGTCGGAGGCGGTGGTGCCCACGCCGGTCACATGGGCGTCGGTGGTCTGGTTCTCGTCCTCGATGTCCGCATGGACGGCGATTTCGATGCCGCCCTGCTCAAGGGACTCGAAGGCTACGATTTCCGTGCCGTGCGGGACGGCGGTGGAGTCGAAGGTGAAGGTCACCTCGACCGTGCCGTATGCCGTCTCGGGCGTGAAGGTGGCCTGAGCCGTGACGGCCTTGCCGTCCACCTCAAGAGGCTCGCCGGTGGCCTTGTCCATGAGCGTGCCGTTGACCGTGTACTCCTTGCCGACGGCAAGGTTCTTGTAGGAAACGGTATCAACGATGTTCACCGCCGTGTCGGTGGAGACGGTCTTGTCGCCGTCCGCGCCGTCGGTGGCGGTGGTGCCGATTTCCGGCACGATGACCTTGAGCTGCTGGTCCACATCGTCCTTGTCGAGGTGCGAAGCGGCGAGGGTACCGTCAGAGAAGTACAGCTCCTCGAAGACCGTGATGGTCCGACCGCCCAGCTCGTAGGTGGGCAGCGTCATCTCCACGACCTCGTGCCCGGTCGTCCCGGAGGCGGTGAAAGCCGTGGTGGCGCTCACGGGCTTGCCGTCCACGTTGATGGCGTCGCCGGTCTCAGCATCGACCACGGTGGTGACGAGCGTGTACTCCTCACCCTCGGCGAGGCCGGAGTAGGTCACTTTGTCGGCGATGGTCACCTCGCCCACGGGGACGCGCTTGTCGCCGTCCACGGGGTCGTATGCGGTGGTGGAGATTTCCGGCTGCACGTCATCGAGCGTGCCGAAGTCATAGGTCACGCCGTCACGGGTGATGGTGACGGAGGTCTTGACGAGGGTGTAGCCCTCGTTGGCAGTGCAGCGCAGCTCCTCGATGGTGTAAGTGTCATACGGGAACGCGCCGCGCGCGTCGTCCGCCGCCGTCATGTTCCCATCGGAGGCGAGGCCAAACCAAGTGCCCGCCGTCATGTCGAGCTGGGAGCTGTCGATGACGCCATCGGCGTCCAGCGCCCAGTCGTTGCCGTTGGTGTTGCTGCTGTGCTTGTTCCACGAGGAGGCGGAGCTAAAGTAACCGTTCTCATCGGTCACGATGACATGGCTCTCGCCAGTGGTCTGGCTGGTCACCTTGAAGGCCACGCCCGCAAGGCGCTCGGCGGTGGTATCGGACTTCTTGGTGAACTCAAGGTCCGCGCGCTTGACCTGATTGTGGATGTGACCGTCTTCGGCGGTAGCCGGGTTCACGAGCACGCCGTCCTCGGCGATGGTGAACTCATACACCTTGCCGTTGAGATTGTACCCCTCGGTGCCCTCGGCCTCCTGCAAGGCGTAGTCGCCAGCGGGGAGCAGGCGCTCGGCGGTCGCGGCATAGCCGTCCTTGATGGTGAGGGTAGCGACCACATCGCCCTTGCCGTAGGTCAAACCGCCCACCACGACCGGGTTGTCGTTGAGGGAAGTAACCTCGAAGGTGACGCCATCGAAGGAAGCAGCGCCGCCCAGCGGCGTGCTGAGGTCGGATTCGATGTCGCGCTTGGTGATTTCCACGCCGCCGCGCACGACCTCATCGGCAGCGGTGAACTCGTACACCTTGCCGTCCTCGGAGATGGTGACGTGCATGTCGTCGGAGGTGTTCAGGAAGGTATCGTTGGTCTTGCTCTCGCGGATGGTGAAGCTGCCGTAGGGCAGGGCGTCGGCACCCGTGGAGGCGCGCCCGTCGTCATCGGTGGTGATGGTCATGACGACCTCGCCGGGGGCGAAGGTCTCCCCGCCCACGATGACGTCGTTCTCGTTGTCGTTGATGATGGAGAACTCGATACCCGCGAGGCTCGCGCCGCCCTCCGAGGTCGTCCCGGTCGAAGCGTCCACCTTCTGGATGGAAACGCCGCCACGGATGACCTCTTCCGGTGCCTGTGCGGTGTTGTAGGTAATGGCAGGGTCGGTGGCTTCCTGAATCTTCTGGAAGCTCACGTAATCCTCGTTGAGGATGTATCCCTCCGGTGCCTTGGACTCGTACATCACGAGTGTTCCACGCGGAATTTTAACCTGGCCGTTAAAGTAGAACAGCTCATCGCCTGAAACGAGATAACTCTCGCTCAGACGTGCATATCCACTGTCATCGGTTTTAATGACCCAAGAACGGGTCAGCTCGACGCCAGCCTCCTTGAGGGAGTCGTAGTCATCGTAGTCGAGGGTGTCGTAGTATTCGATGGTGAACTCGGCACCGGCGAGGGACGCGGAGCCTTGAGGCATGTTTCCATCAAGCTCGCTGTATGTTTTCTCACCATCGTATTTTCCGACCATGACCACAGCCGGGTCGCCAGCAGGCACGTCCTCGACCGTGACGTTGACGTAGGACCCGCCGGGGACCGTCACCTTATGCACCGACGTGTCGAGGAAGAAGCCCTCGGGGGCGGTGATTTCCTTGACGTAGTAAGTCGCAGGAGAGAGACCCCAGTATTCGGCCTTGCCGTCCTCGTCAACGGTGAGCTTGGTCACGAGCTTGGTGCAGGAGGCGTCGGAGTAGACGCCGTAGACCGCGCCCTCGATGGAGTACAGCGGGTTGCCATCGGAGATGTCCGGGCTGGCGCTCTCCTTGGTGAGGCGGATGCCGCCCTCGCCCAGCTTCCAGTTGATCTTGTAGAACCCGCCGCCAGCTTGGCTAAAGGAAGTCGGCACGACGACGCCCACGATGGCCGTGTTGCCGGACACGCTCATAATGCGGAACTGGACCTTGCCCGAGTATTCGTATCCCTCATTGTTATGGTTGTAGTCGCTATCAATCTGGAACTTGTCGTTGATTCCGACGTGGGAGCAGACGAGGGAGATGAACATGCGCTGCGGAATCTTCACCGTACCGACCGTCGAGTTGGAACCGGAGACCGTCTGGGCGGGGGTATCGGCATAGCGCATGAGGCTGTCGCCGGTGATGAACAGACCGCTCAGGTTGACATTCTCTAAGCCAAGAGCCTTGCGGGCGATGTTCAGAGGCCCGTCGTTTTCCATACCATGCTCGACATCGGTTGCGGGCATCTTCCAGTAATTAAGGCGGTCGCCGTATACATCGTGAGTGTAGACGCCATCTCCGTCATAGCCGACAGTGGCGTTTGCGCGGATGACGCCGCCGACCTTCGGCGCGGTGGTGAACTCCCATGTGCCGAGGATGTTCTGAGAGGCGGGGTAGGCGCGCGGGGTGATACCGAAGAACGCCGCCACATCCTTGAGGATGCTGTTCGAGAGGCTGACCGTCAGCACGTGGATGCTTTGCGGGGCGATGTGCAGCTCGATGGCACCCGTCTCCGCGTCATAGGACCACATGCCGGATTCCGCATCGTAATCGATGCCGTTGACCGTCACACTGTCGATGCTCTGGGAGCGGAGCGCCGCGCGGGCGTCCTCGTCCCCGGCCAGAACGACGTTGGTGTACGGGGAGGACACGGATGCAGACACCTTGCCGGAGCGCGCGATGCCGTCGTCCTCGATAGCCGAATCGACGGCGATGTCGAACGCCGCCTCGGCGGAGGCGTCCTGCGCCGTGTAGACGAGCTGCATACGGGAGCTGAGGGCGTTGAGGGTGCCATCGTCGTCATAGGTGGTGTAGGACTTGGGCACGTACACAAGGCCGGTTGCCTCGTCCATGATGAAGCCGTCGCGCATGTTCGCGTCGGCGTTGTTCTCCGCCGCCGCCCAATCGGTGAGCTTCGCGCCCTCGATGTCTGCGCCCACCCATGCGACGTAGTAGTCCACATCGGGGTCGGCCTCGAAGAGGATGGCGTAGCCGAGGCCGTGGGAAATCATGGCCTCCCAGTGGTCGGACAGGCCATCGCCGTCATCGTCAGCCCAGAGCGCGTCGAGGGTGCCCTCGGGGAGCTGGCTGCCATCGACCACGGTGGTTGTGACATGCAGCATATCCGCACGGGTGAGGTCGCTGCCGTCGGCAAGTTCGCCGACGTACTGCGGGTCCATGTTCTCCCGGACGTACTGCTCCACGCTCGCGATGTTGCCCGAACGCTGTTCCTTGACCTCCACAGGTTCCAAGGCGGCGGAACCCGCCGAGCCGTTTTCGTAGAAGGCTGCGGTCACAGTTACGTCGCCGTTCACCGTGAAGGTCGCCTTGCCGTCCTTGACCTCGACGGCATCGGCCTCCGTGTCGGAGGTGAACATCGAGAGGCTGTCAGCGAAGTATCCCTCGTCCGCCGTCGCGAGGACGGTGACCTCGGTGCCGACCTCGACGGTCTTGGACATCTGGTCGGTGCCCTCGAACGAGAGGGTGCCGTTCACGGTCTCCGTCAGGGTGACGGTCGCCGTCTCCGGTCCCGTATCCTGCGCCGTCGCGGCGTAGACGGGGGTGATAGGGGTGAGCACCGTGCTCGCGATGAACACGGCGGCCATGAGCTTCTGCACAAGGCCGCTGTCGCGCAGGCGGCGCTTGGCGCGCTTGATTTTCCCGCTGATACGTTCCATCAGAAATCTCCTTCCTTTCCGCTTGTGGTTGTATATGTCTACGAGAAGTCGAAGTCGGGGGCGGCTCCCGCCGCCTCGTCCTCCGGCTCCCCGGAGTCGCCGCCTTCCTCGAAGACCTCCCCCTGCGAGAGTTCCGCATCGCGTATGCGCTCGATGGCGGGGGCGGTGTATCCCATGGTGCGGGCGACGCGCCCATCGTCCCAATCCGGGTGGGCGTTGGAGAGGTAGTCGAAGACGGCCAGCGCCCGCTTGTTGATGGACTTGGTGACCGCATCGGAGTAGCAAAGCTGTTCCTGTGCGAAGAAACGCTCGCCGTTGATGAGGTCGTCGCCCTCCCGCCACAAAATCTTCTCGCCGTCCTTCTTGAGCCACACCACCTCGGGCAGCTCCTCGGGGGCGACAAGCAGCATGGCGCAGCCGACCTTGCGCACGGCCACGGGGACATCCGTGCCGTCGAGCTTCACCTTGCCGCCCCCGGCGCTGCCGTCGTACCAGTGCTGAGCGAGGACGATGCCCTGCCCTTCGAGGTCGCCGAGGTAGAGGTTCCAGTCCATGAGGACGGCGGTGCCCTTGCCGCGATACGGCTCGGAGCTGGTCTGCGGGGAGGAGTCGAACTCCTCGTAGCGATGGCTCTTATACAGCACCTCGACCCTCATGGCCTACCTCCTAGCGCGTCTGCGGAAGGGCCTCGGGGCCGTCGTGGCCTGCGAGGGCGTCGGCGGACTCGCGGCTCGCCTCGGCGGCGTCCTTGAGGGAGACGCCCTGCTCCTTGTCGGCCTCGCGCTCTGCGGCCTTGTCGGCCTTGAAACCCTCGTACTCCGCCTTGACGCCCTTGACCAGCGCCCACGGGTTGACCTCGTAGCGCTCGTAGGGGTGCTCGGGGTCGTCCTTGCTCCCCTTCCAGATGGCGACCGGCTCGTCCGCCTTGAAGGACAGGTTCACCGGCTCGGCGTTGAGCATCTGCTGCTTCATGCGGTCGTTCATGAACACGTCGCAGGAGAAGCCGCCGATGTCGATGCCGTTGACCTTGGTGCCCTGCGCGAAGTGGACGAACGCCTTCTCGAATGTGCGCCCGTCCTTTGCCGTATAGGTGTAGGGCTGCACGAAGGCGGAGGGAATCTTCACATGGGCGAACCCGGCCTTGCCGGTATCCTGCTGGGTGGTCTGCTCTGGCATCTGAATCACTCATCCTTTCTTATTCGGGGCATTCCAGAGACGCCCCGATTATACCTTATTTCCCAAGCTCATCCGTCCGGGAAGGCACGTCTTGGTGGGTTGTTGATAACTGTGTGCTCGCATCCCTCTGCTGGCGGCAAGCCTCCTTGAGGGACGGGCTGGGGGCGGCTGCCTCGTCAAGTGCGTTGAACCCGTCCACAATCTTGGACTTCGCATCCTTGACGGCAACGTCATATCGCATCCCGCCGTGCTCAAAGCACACATGCCGGTTATGGCTCTTCCGGGCGATGCGCTCATGGCAGCGCTCGGGATGGACGAGCATGAAGGCTGCGGCTGAATCGGGTCTGAACCCGTGCTCCTTCCGGTATGCCTCCATGTCGCTGCAACGCGCCTGCTGCCGCTCGTATGCCTCGCGGGCTTCCCGGATGTGCTCTGCAAGTGCGGCATCCCTCGCCGCAAGCTCCTCCCCGGTCATAGGGCGGAAGGCCGCCATGACCGCATCCTCATCGACTGCATAGAAATCGGTCGCATTGAAGAACTTGCTCGTATGGTGCCATGAGGAACGGTAGAAGAACCGGTCGAACAGCGCCGTCTTGGCAAGGCGCTCGACGGCGGGGTCGTAGGCGAGGTCGTTCTCATCGCAGCACACCTTGATGGCCTCGGCCATCGCCGCCTTCGTCCACTTGCTCTTCGGCATCTCGCCGTCCGCATAGGCTTGCGCGGCCCTCTTGGACATCGACCAGCTGATATATCCGCTGCTTGCGTCCATCATCGTTCGCCCCTCGCCTCACTTGAGGGTGCGTTGTGGCCTGCGAGGGCGTCGGCGGACTCGCGGCTCTCATCGGCGGCGTCCTTGAGGGAGACGGGCCTCGCGGGCTTGTCCGGCGCAGAGCCGTCATGGGACAGGTCCTCAATCGCGGCGGAAAAAGCCGCGCCCTCGTATGTCAGCGGCTTCGGCCACGCATGGACGAGCCAACTTGCGAAGTCTTCCGCCGAAACGGTGAAATCGCTGCGGTTCCGGTCCTCCGCCTCGTGCGCGGCGTGCAGGAGCGCGGAGAACTCCTTCGCATCCATGCCCAGCTCGCGGGTGAGGAGAACGCGGGTGGTGCCCAGCGGCAAGCCAAAGGTACGGTGGCCGGAGGGCAGGTAGGCAGCCCACCAGTCGGGATGCTCCGCTTCCAGTGCCTTCCGCTCCTCGTATTCAGGGATGACCCTCTCAGCGAGGAGCTTGGCGATGGTGCCTGAGTCCTTGATATGGCCCCAGCTCCCGTCGATGTCGCGCATCTCGCCGGTGGCGAGGTCATAGCTGAAATACGAGGTGTCGTCGGGAGCCATGAGGCTGCCCGAGCCGTCATCGAAGCACTCCCACTGCCATCCTTCCGGTAAATCGTATCCCCAAGCGAAACCGGGCATGTCATTCTGCTGCATGGCTATCTTCTCCTTTCCAGCCGTCGAAGGAATCTTGGTTCCTCATCGGTCATCCCTCGTCTCGGTTGAAGGTGTGCCGTGGCCTGCGAGGGCGTCGGCGGACTCGCGGCTCTCATCGGCGGCGTCCTTGAGGGAGACGGCCTGCGGCTCAGCGCCGGACATCTCGACGGGCTTCTTATAGAGCCACGCCTCATAAATGGCGTCATAATCGACGCCGTTCCGGTCGGCCAGCTCTTGGAACACGCGCTCCCGCACGATGGAATCGCCCACGCCCAGCTCGTCGTAGAAGGCGCTGCCAAGAGAGGCCGCGCCGAGCGCGTCCTCGAACGTCAGCGCCGGGTTGATTCGCTCCCCCAACCCGTCGAGGGGATATTCCTGCATATACCAGTCCCGAACGTGGTCGAGGGGCGGCATGGAGGGTTCCGCGCCGTCGTGGGCGAGGATGTAATCGGCGGAGAGCGCCTTGGCGCGGCTGACGGCCTCCGTGGGCATGAGGGCGAGGATGGTCTCGTACCCGTCTTGGGTACCCTGCTCCTCCAAGCCGTCCCTGACCTCCGCGATGATGTCGTCGATGACGGCCTCGACCTCGACGGCGTTCCCGTCCTTACGGTCGAGATGGATGCCGTATTGCTGTTCGAGAAAGCCCACGATGTCCTCCCGTTTCCAGTGGACGGTGAGGAAGGTCTCATCCCGCGCGCCGCCAGCGGGGCGCGGCGGGTACTCGTTGTCCAGCGGGTTCTCCGTGGCGCGGTCGTATTCCTCGTACCAGCCGCCAGCCTCGGCTTGGCTGCCCACCTCGTCCTTGACCTGCTCCGAAAGAAGCTCCGCGAGTTCGAGGACGCGGCCTATGTCGCCGTCTTCCATCGCCTTATCCAGCACATAGGCGGTCTTCGCCATCTCGATGCCCTCATACCACATATGCCGTCACGTCCTTCCTTGAACCATATCGTCAGGGGCCATATTAAGGACCCAATTCCAGTTTGTCTGCATGACATACCTCCTTCATGGTGATTCCCGCTATCTTTCGTGGCTGGGACGCGACGACGCCTCCCCACCGGCAAGCTGGTTTGCAGAGCTGCGCATTGTCTCGGCCTCTCCCTTGAGGGAGAGACCAGCGCCTTCGCGTGACGGCTCGACATGCTTGTTTAGATAGGCGACACACGCAGCCAGCTTGACGGAAGCTCTGTCGTTTGGTTCCCTCCTGATGAGTTCAAAGGTGTCAAGAATCGAGTTGATGACGTCATCGCGGGAAATGTCGTCGTCAGTCTTATCGACGTAGAATTCGCCCTGCTCTTGCGCGATGAACTCGATGCCGCCGATGGTCACCCAAAGGGCGCTGTCGCCGACCGAGGTGGTGATGAGACCTTGTTCGAGTCCCTTCTCGATGAGGTCCCAGTCAAAACTGACCTTATGACTGTCGCCCGCCGTGACGCGCTCGCGCGTCTCAGAGGAGCTTTCCATCCACCAGTCCTCTTTGCTCGTGGCGCGGTCATACTCCTCGTACCACATGGGGTGACACTTCCTTTCTGTCCGTCCCGGCCATCACCGCATACGATGCCATATTTTCCTTATCTGTCACCGTATCCGGTGATGCTCTCACGTTCGGTCTCCCGACCGTTGTCGCGGTCGCGCTGCGCGTCCCGGCACTCGTTCACCTTGGAGGCGAGGGAATAGCTGTACGATTCGTAGCGGTTTCCCGTGCCGAACCGCTGCTCCAACCCGTCCAAGGAATCGGCGAGGATTTCGTCGTTCTCAAGAATCTGCTGGCAGGCGATTTTCTCAATCAGCTCTTCGGCATGGAGGCGTGCGTCGGGGCCGCCCTCCGCAAGGGCGTCAAGGACGGGCTGCGCCATCTCATCCGTGAGGCCCATCATGAAATGGTCGCTCTCTTCGAGATGGGACGCTGCCATGGCGTAGAGCGCCATGCTGTGGGGGTTGGTACACTGGCGCGCATGGTTCATGAGCTGCGTGTACGCAAGCTCGCACAGGCTCACGAGTTCTTCGTATTCTGTCTTCGCATCCATGACCGTCCTCCTTATCGGATGCTCCGTTACCTGCTCTACACCGCGTCCGTGGTTGGCAAGGGCGTCGGACGCCTGCCGTACCCGCCCTGCCTCCTCCTTGAGGGAAGGGGCGGGGCGGCGGTAGTCGCTTGTCCGGCGCTCGCCGTAGGTGTCGAGCAGCCCGTCTATCCTGCGGGAGTCCTCGAAGGTTTCGCCCTGCATGAGGGGGTAGTCCACGCCGTCCACGGTCACGGATGTGCCGGAATCTCTGAGGGCGATTCCCGCAACCGTGGAGGCGGGGAGCAGGTTGAACACATAGCCGACGCCGACCGCGACCTTCTTCTTCGCATCCAGCGCCGTCACATCGAGGGAGGAATGCCCGTCACGGTGCGGGGAACGCAGAAGGTCAGCGTAGCGCTCGTAGTCGTCAGCGAAGTTCCGCAGAATGTCGCCGTTCAGGGCCTCCCACACGTCGTCCACGACCATATCGAGGTTGTTCGCGTTCATGCGAATATACTCTTCCGGCGGGATGTCCGTGGTGTCTACGAAGTAGAACAGGCCACCGTCCTCTCCGACGCAGCACATCGTCTTCCAAGGGTCATTTGGGTCTGGATTCGCCTCGAAGCGGATGACGCCGTGTTCGATGCCCGCCCGTACCATGTCTTTCGTGATACCGTATTCGGCAGAGGGCAAGCTGCCTTCCGCATCCCGCCACTCCTCCTCGCAGGCGTATAACTCGCTGCCGAAGCCGTGGTTCAGCTCCCATTGTTCAAAGATGTCGCTCACCGTCAGGTTCACGCCAGCAGTGGCCTCAAGGGCATTTTGCTGGTAGTCCAGCTCGCTCATCAACTCCCCAAGGCTGTGCCCGTGCGCAATCATCCATTCAAGCTGGTAGCGTTCATAGTCCGTCATGGTTGATTACCTCCTCGTCTTGCCCTTGGGCCTACTGTCAAAGATGGGTTCCAGCGAGCCGTCTTTCTTGAGCTGCACCTTGCAGTCGAAAGTCTTGCTCGTCTTCTTGGATTTACAGCCTCTGAGCGGCACCTGCTTGCCGGAGAGCAGCGCTTCCGCCTGCTTGGGCGTGAAGGCTTTCCCGCACCACCCGAGCAGCTTGAAACCGCATCCGTCGGTCGGCTCCCACGTGCCATCCTCCTGCTGTTCGCTCTTGTTCGAGGAGCAGGTGTAGAACATCCTGCCCGTCTTCTTGGACTTGCGCCCGATGACATCCTCCCCGCAGAGGGGGCACTTGCCGACCACAAGGCGGTCGGAGCCGATGCTCGCCCCGACGTAGGCCGTATCCTGATGTTTTCGGAACACCTCGACCACGCTGCGCTGCAAGTCGTTCACGTCGGCCTTGCTCTCGGCGATGTCCTGCTGGATGAGCCACCAGCGAGCCGTCACGTCGGCACCGGCAATCTCGGGCGGGAGCAGGTGGTAGAAGGCGCGCGCCTTGGGCGTCGAGCGGAGCTTGCCCTTGACCTCTTCGAGGTGGCCGCGCTCCTTGAGCTTTTCGAGGATGGCCGCGCGGGTGGCCGTGGTGCCGATGCCGCCGTGCTCCCCCTTCTTGCCGTCGTCCTTCTGCTTGAGGATGGCCTTGACCTCCGGGTTCTTGACGTACTTGGCGATGGAGGCCATGTCGGCGATGAGGGTGCCCTCGGTATAGGGCTTGGGCGGCGCGGTCTCCTTCTCGGCGACGGTGCAGGCGATGCCGGAGAGACGGTGCTCCCCGGCGTCGAGCCACGGGTTCCCGTCGCTGGCGTCGTCGCCGTCTTCCGCGACGGCCTTCCCGAAGGTGGCCTTGAACCCGGCGTCCCGTACCCGCCGACAGGTGGCCGTGAACATACCCTCGTCCACGGGGAAGGTGCTGGTAGACACGTCGTAGACGGCGGGCGGGAGGAACTGCATGGCATAGCGCTCCACAATGGCGGTATACACCTTGGCCTCGTCCGGCGTCATCCTGTCCACCGGGGCGTCCGCCTCCTGCGGGATGATGCCGTGGTGGGCGGTGACGTTCTTCTCGTTGAACGCCTTGGAATGGAGGGAGTAATCCAGCTCCCACGAGACCCCGAGGTTCCGCATGGCCTGCGCCAGCACCTCCGGGGCCTGCGCAAAATGCTCCTCCTTGAGGTACTGGGAATCGCTGCGGTTGTAGGTGATGGCCTTGTACTTGTCGCGCAAATCCTGCGTTATCTGCTGGGTCTTCGCCGCCGTGAACCCGAACCGGCGGCTCATGTCCGAGAGCAGCACGGTCAGGTTGTAGGGCAGGGGCGGGTTCTCCACCTTTTTGGAGAGCGCGGTCGAGAACGCGGCGGATGTCCCGTCGAGCCTCTGCTTCAAGGCGTCAAGCGGGCCGCGCTCGAATAGGTGCTTCTCCCCCGCCAGAAGGGTATCGTCCGGTTTGAGCCTGAAAGTCACGGGACCGTCCGCATCCGGGCAGGCACCCGTGGCTGCAAGCTCGTAATATTTACGAGAGACGTGGTGCTCGATGGCCTCGTCGCGGTTCACGACCAACCCCAAGGTCGGGGTCTGGACGCGCCCCACGGTGAAGAGCTGCCCGAGCCGCTTGGTGGCGAGGCGGGTCTCGTTCACGCCGAAGCACATGTCCGCCATCTGGCGGGCGTAAGCGGCGCGCCCGGCCCCACGGCACTCCCCGTTGGGGCGCAGGTCCTCGAAGGCGCGGCGGATGTTCTTTTCGATGTTGTCGTTGACGTAGACCCGGAGCACCCTGTCGTCATAGCCGAGGTAGTCCAGCACCTCGTCCACGATGAGCTGCCCCTCGTCGTCCGGGTCGCCCGCATGGATGACGCAATCGGCGTCTTGGAGCAGGTGGCCGATGCTCTCAACGAGTTCGCCCTTATCGCCGCGCGGCTCCTTGGGCCAGTCGTCAATCTCGATGGGCAGCACGTCTAAATTCCACGGCTTGCCCCACGCAGGGTTCACGTCCTCCGGGTCCACCAGTTCCAGCAGGTGACCCGCGCAGGCGGTGACGGTGTAGCCGTTGCCGGAGATGGGCAGCCGCTCAGTCTCCGACACCGGCCTGCCGCACATGGCGCGGGCGATGTCCCGCGCCAGCATCGGCTTCTCCGCGATGACCAGCTTGTATCCCATCTATCGCTCCCCTCTATCCTGTATACGTCCGATGGCATCGTTTTTGCCGAGCGCATCGCTCGACCTTCTCGCGTCCCTGCACGCGGAACGGAGGCTGTACCCATACCGACCTGCGGTTTCGCTCTTGACGAGGCACTGCGGTCGGCGTATAATCATATTGCAGAGGTCGGGTTCTACGACGTGGCTCCGAAGCAAGTGTAGCTTCGCAAGTGCGTTGAGTTCCCGGCCTCTCTCTTCGTTATAGTACACGACCCTTTCCGGCGTGATTTGTCTCTCGAAGTAAAGGGGGAAATCCGTCCTGCCGTAGACCGCGAGAATGAAGTTCGTATCCGTCTCGCGCAGGTTGTAGACCCCGTGCCCGTTTGGCTTTATCGCCGCGATGAGCGGCAGGCCGTCGCCGTCCGCCTCGCACAGCAGGGCAAGCAACACGTCGTCCCGCGTGGGGCTGTCGCAGAGCATCACTGGGTCCGAGAGCAGTTCGGGCAGGCGTTTGGCCTGCGCCACGGTGAGACCGTGGCAGTGGGAGTCGTAATCGCTCTTGGGGCGGATGGCGTCGAGCAGATGCCGCTGGGTATAGAGCATGGGCACCTGCCTGAAACCAGCTTCTATGTAGAGCGGCGGCGTAGCGCAAATCTTGAGCGCGTTTGTGCGGGGGAAATCGCCGCAGGTGACGGCATCGACCTCATCGCCGAAGCGCAGGTAGTCCGCGCACTGCCATGCACGGCGGAGGTATGGCTCGGTGTCCGCGAGTCCGTCCCCGGCCTTGAGATGGATGCCGCCCTTGTGGTCGAGGCAGGTGAGGCGTTGCACCTCCGGCATCTCGACCGAGTTCTCATACGCCCGGATGGTCAGGATGACATTCCTCTGGCTAAAGCGCATACAGCCTCCTTTCTGGCGTTGGTGCGGTTTCCCACCCTTCCCACAGCCTGCGGGTCTTACAAGGGACCCTCCGGCCATGGAAAGCGTGAAAAAACCGGGGCTACTCCATTTTCTTCGCGGGGAATGTCCTGTGCTTCCTGTTCCTCGCTCCGGGAGAGCTGGCCGGACGCCTCGCGCTGCTCCTTGGCGGCGTCGCGCAGGCTGCCGCGTTCCGCCTCCGGGTTTCCGTGCGGCTCTTGCTGGGCTGCGTCCTCCGCCGGTTCGCCGCCGTCTTCGATGAAATCGCGGATTTGGTCGGCTGTGGCACCCTGTTCGACAAGCATCCGGGCGTCCTCGACGCGGAGGCCGCAATAGCACAGTTTACCGCGCAGCGCCTCCATCACAGGCTGCGGCAGGCTCGGGTTGATGACGACATTGAGGGCATCGAGGTCGATTGTACCGAGGTCGAAAGCGTCAAGCGCCAATTCCGCCTCATAGAGCTGGTCTGGGGTGAACTCCGGCTTCATGATGAGGGGCAGGTATTCCCTCCCGGAATCCGACAGGCTCATATAGGCGTTCGTTATGACATCTATGGCCTCGGCGGTAAAGCGCCCGTCACCGTAGGCGCGCACCTCCTCGAAGGGGACGCCGAGCCTGAGCGCATAGAGGACACTGCCGAGTTGCGCCACATTGAGGGAGAGCCAAACCGGGTCGAACTGGAACTTCGCGGCGACGATGGCGCGGCGCAGGCCGTCGATTTTCTCCGGTGAGAACTCCCGGTGGCTCGCTATGACGAGATAGGCGTCAGCAAGCCTGTTGTCGATAGTCCCGTTCCCGTGGTCATCAAGCAGGCTTTCCGCAAGATGGCGCAATTCCCGCACCTGCAAGTGGCTGCGGCCCTCATCGAGCAGCGGCTCGATGAGCTGCTTCGGGAAATAGTCGCGCATGGCGGCGCAGACCTCGAATGCCGTCCACGAATCAATATCCCGTTTGGCGAATGCACGCGCTGCTTCTAGGCACATCCCCGGTTCGAGGTTGTCGAAGGCCATCTGGATGTTGCGGCGTTGCTGCACGGAAAACGGGCTATTAGCGTTCAGGGTGTGGGCGTCGAACTTCTCAAGGAAGGTTAAGTCGCCTCGCACAAAGCACGTGATGCCTTCGTCGCCTTGATACTCGGACAAGAAGCCGGTGGTGAGGGCGGTGTACTCGTTGAGACTGAATGGACCCTGAGACTCCGCGTCACGGACGAGGCAGTAGTAGTCCCTATCATGCCCTTTGAGTTCATACCGCATGATGGCATAGCGCAATGCCATCCCGATGCTCTGCGCATTGACGGTCGGCATGCTGATCCTGCTCTTCTGATATACAGACAAGACGAGGTGCTGCGAAGCGGCACCTCTTTTTATAAGGAGGAATCATTATGGACTTG
>ENA-OQCL01000140-OQCL01000140.1-human-gut-metagenome-genome-assembly--contig:-NODE-140-length-39472-cov-8.246995_pt1 | contig 39472 bp, 38 predicted proteins | sample MGYA00242502_ERZ504586 | MGnify/ENA primary metagenome ERZ504586 (study PRJEB26092, sample SAMD00036316) | human gut metagenome | host: Homo sapiens | study: EMG produced TPA metagenomics assembly of... | reverse complement strand
GGGTCAGTCCAATGTACAGTTGATTTTCATCCCCTTGCAAAGTACCTAAATTCTGAAGAAACGTTTCTAAGGAGAGTCACCCTATGAAACCCGTATTCTGAAAATGAGGTCACCAAGGAGAAGAGGCTTATGACTCCGAAGAAGTAAGTATCCAGCCGGACGAGGGCTTGCAACCGCCTCGTCCGGCTGGTTTTGTTTTATGTTGTTTCAACAAATAGTTGATGCGCAATTTATGCAAAATTTACGAAGGAAGGTTGAATAGCGTCCTTGTGTTTTCGCCTCCCTATGTTATAATATGGTAAAAGATGGGAGGTGTATTTTATGCAGCTGGCGTTTGGCTGGTACAACATTATTGAACTCTTGTTCTGCCTTGTGGCGCTGTGGATGGGCATCCGCGACCTGCAGGGCAAAGACCCGCCGATCCACACCTTTTTTCAATCAATATGACAGCGACCCGGAATACCGCGCCATGTGGCAGAAGAAAAACGGCGTGTGGGAGATCTTCAACGCAATGGTTCTTGCTTCTTCGCAGTTTCTGGGCGGTTTCCCTACCCTGAGCAACGGGGTACGCACCATTACAGTCATCGTTGATGTGATCTACCTGATCCTGTATGAAATCTGGGAGCACAGCGCGGATTGAGCCGCCGGGAGGCAAGTACAAATATATGAACCTGAACCTTTCCACTTCAGACTGGCTGAACGCTGCACTGGGCGTGCTATTTTTATACCGCGGCATCCGGGACTTGTACAATGGCACCGGCACCGGTTGGAGCAATGAGGACGAAAAGAACCACTTCCACAGACCCTTCGGCATTCTGTCGCTCCTTTGCGGTGCGCTCTGGCTGGTCAACATTTTTCTACCTAGAGTAGAGCCGCTGCACTCCATTTTAATGGTCGTGACGCTCGTGTTCTGCGTTGCTCTGCTGATCTCGCATCTGTGCTATACCCTGAGCAGGGACGACAAAAACAAAAAGTGAGGAGGTTTCTATGGAAGTCATCTGCGCAATTTTAGTCGCGCTTTTCGGCATCGGGTTCGGTATTTTTATGGCGCTGCAGCCGGAGGATGCCATTGCCTTGCGTTCCCGTGGGCGGTATACGCAGGTGCCCGAACCTACGGAAGAGTACATCCGACTGACCCGGCTGGAGGGCATCGTAGTTTCGGTGCTCTGTGCTGTGCTTTTGGTGGTGCTGCTGTTCGCACCCAAATAAGACTTTGCAGCTTCCCTCTTGCGGATTTTTTCTCACCCTGTTACAATGAGAAAAAACGCAGGAGGTTTCTTGTTATGGTCAAGCACGTTATTCTCTGGCAGCTGAAGGACGAGCTGTCCGCCGAGGAAAAGGCCGCCGTCAAGGCTGGCATCAAAGAGGGGCTGGAAAGCAGCCTTTCCGGCAAGATTCCGGGGCTTGTGGACATCCATGTCAACATTGATGCGCTCCCCTCCTCCAACGCCGACCTGATGCTGGACACCACCTTTGAGAGCGCCGAGGCTCTCAAAGGCTACTCCACCCACCCGGCGCATGTGGCAGTGGCAAACAGCAAGGTGCGTCCCTACTACAAAAACCGCGTCTGTCTGGACTACGAGGTGTAAGGCAGCGGACGCTCCGGTATATGCCATTTTCCGGAATACAACTTACGCAAAAAGGGTCATTGCACGATTTGTGCAATGACCCTTTTACTATCAGGCGATGCTGAACTTACTGAACGAACTCCACGGTGTACTCAAAGCCGTACTCTTCCTGCAGCTTCTTGACCTCGGGCTCGCAGTCCTCGATGAAGGTGGGAGCGTAAACAGAAGCGCCGTTGTGTGCCTTCTTGTAGTCCTCCACGATCTGCTGCAGCTTTGCCCAGCCCTCGTTGGCCTTGTTCTGGTCGATGCTGTCGGGGAAGTTGATGATGAACTCGCGGTGTTTGGGAATACGTGCCTTCATAATAGTGATCTCCTTATTCTTATCGTTTTCAATAAATCAGCTTTTTATTCAGAAGCGGAGCGCTTTGCCCCGCGACCTGCGGAAAAACGGTTACAGCCCGAACACCCGGCGGGCGTTTGCGGCGGTGGTGCAGAACACCTCTTCCGGGGCAAGCGCCTTGCGCTGGGCGATGTATGCACCCACATAGCGGATGAGGGAGCTGTCGCAGCGGGTGCCGCGCACCGGTTCCGGTGCCATGTAGGGGCAGTCGGTCTCCAGCACAATAGCATCCAGCGGCAGGGCTTCGATGGCCTTGGCTGCGCGCTTGGCGCCGTTGAAGGTGCAGGCACCGCCAAAGCCAATGTACAGTCCCTGCGCTGCCAACTGCACGGCATCCTCGGCGCTGCCGGAATAGCAGTGCACGATGCCCTTGGGGCGGTATTTTTTGAGCAGGGCGTAGACATCTGCGTGCGCCTGCCGGTCGTGCACGATGATGGGCTTGTCCAACTCCAACGCCAGCCGGATCTCGGCTTCAAACAGCGCCAGCTGGGCATCCTTGGGCACAGGCCAGTGGTAATCCAGCCCGCACTCCCCTACCGCCACCACCTTGGGGTCGTCGTAGTAGGGCATCAGCGCCTGCATCTCGGCGGCCCAGTCGCCGCCGTACACCGACACCGTGGGCGCAGGGCCTTCCTCGCCGCAGTCGGCGGCGGGCAGCAGGCTTTCCGGGTGGATGCCAATGGCTGCCACCACCCATGGGTAGCGGTGCGCCAGTTCCAGCACCCGGGGCGCATCCCCGGAGTGGGTGGCCTGCTCGCACACGCCTACCACGCCCTTGTCGGGCAGGCTGTCCAGCAGAGCAAAGCGGTCGGCGTCAAAGGCGCGGGAACTGTAATGGGCGTGGGTGTCAAAAATGGGTCCGGTCATACCTTCTCCTTTTTGGCGGGGGCTTTGTTCACCAGCCAGATGCCCACGCACACGAACACCAGCGCCGCAAGATACTGCCAGCGGAACAGCGGCTCGCCGTTGAGCACAGCGCTCAGCAGCACATTGACCACCGGGTTGACGAAGCCAAAGATGGCGATGCGGCTGACCGGGTTGTTTTTCATCAGCAGCGCCCACAGGATATAGCCTGCACCGCAGATAAAGGCCAGATACAGCATGACCACCGCAGCCAGTGCGCTTTGCACATGGAGACGACCGCCCATGACAGTGCCCAGCACAAACAGTGCCAGCCCACCCACAAACAGGTTCAGGAAGCAGACAGCAAAGCTGTCGGCCTTTTTGGTGACGGATTTGTTCCACGGGCCGGACAGGGTGAAGATGATGGTCGCTGCCATCATACAGAACACGCCCCAGCCGCTGCCGCCGCCGTGGTTGCCAATCGTACCGATCAGCACTCCGGCAAAACCCACAGCGCAGCCCAGCGTTTTTGCCGGGGTCATGCGGTCCGCATTGCCGTAGATAAAGTGGGCAAAGATGACGCCCAGAAAACTCTGGGTGCTGTTCAGGATGCCGCCAAACGCGCCGGTGAGCATGGCCACAGCGATGTAGTAGAACGCATACTGTGCCGTGGTCTGCCACAGACCCAGCGCACAGCACTCGGCTGCTACCCTGCCCCGGGGCAGGCGGGGTGCTTTTCCCTGCAGCAGAATGCTGCCCAGCAGCACCAGCACGCTGCCCAGCATGAACCGCACCCCTGCAAAGCAGAAGATGGAGGCCGTGTTGCCGGAGTCGATGGAGAACAGGCGGTAGCCCAGCTTGATGAACGGAAAGGCCGAGCCCCACAGGACATTGCAGAAGATAGCCAGCAGCACGGCGCAAACCGGCGTGCCGAAGATCTTATCCAGCTTTACCGCACGAACGGCTGTATTATCAGACATGATGCTCCTCACTTAGTGGATACGGCTGCCCACGGGGGTATCGTCGCCGTAGAAGGCAATGGAGCAGCCGCCGTCGGCGGTGTCGGCAGCGAAGATCATGCCCTCGCTGACGTACTTGCCCTTGAGCATGGGACGGGGTGCCAGATTGCACACAATGCCCAGCTTTTTGCCGATGAGATCCTCCGGCTTGAACCACTTGGCAATGCCGGACAGGATGCAGCGCTCCCGCTCGCCGTCAAAAACGGTGAGGTGCAGCAGCTTTTTGCTCTCCTTCAGGTTCTCGCAGGCGCGCACCTCGGCCACGCGCAGCTCCACCTTGCAGAAGGTGTCAAAGTCGATCTCTTCCTCGTGGGTGAAGTCCACGGTGCTCTCCTCTGCGGGGGCGGCAGCCTTCTTCTCGGCTTCCTCCTTGGCTTTGTTGGCAGCAGCGGCAGCAGCCTTGCGCTTCTCGTCCTCTTCCTTCAGGTGGGCGATCTCCTTGGCCACGTCAATGCGGGGGAACAGTGCCTCGCCCTTGTGCACGGTATAGGTCTGCTGTGCACCGTAGGTGGTCTTGGTCAGATCCAGTGCGGAAGCGTCCAGACCCAGCTGCTCCATCATCTTGGGTGCAGTGGTGGGCAGGTATGCGTTCAGCAGAATGCCGCACACGCGCAGTGCCTCGCACAGGTGGTACAGCACACTCTCCAGACGCTGCTTGTTGGCTTCGTCCTTTGCCAGGGCCCAGGGTGCAGTCTCGTCGATATACTTGTTGGCGCGCTGGATGACCGCAAAGATTTCCATCAGCGCCTGCGGGATGGTCAGATCGTCCATGTCGGCGGTGACCTTGGCGGTCAGCTCGTTGACCATGGTCTCCAGCTCGGTGTCGATGGCCTCGGTACCGGCCACGTTATGCACGGTGCCGCCGAAGTACTTTTCGCACATGGCCACGGTACGGCTGAGCAGGTTGCCCAAGTCGTTGGCCAGATCACTGTTGATGCGGTTGATCAGTGCCTCGTTGGTGAACATACCGTCGTTGCCGAAGGGGATCTCGCGCAGCAGGAAATAGCGGATGGCGTCCACGCCGTAGCGATCGCACAGGATAACGGGGTCTACCACGTTGCCCACAGACTTGGACATCTTGCCGCCGTTCATCAGCAGCCAGCCGTGGCCGAACACGCGCTTAGGCAGCGGCAGATCCAGTGCCATCAGCATGGCAGGCCACAGGATGGTGTGGAAACGCAAAATCTCCTTGCCCACCATGTGCAGGTCGGCCGGCCAGAACTTATCGTAATCGTGATAAGTCTCGTTGCCGTAGCCCAGTGCAGAGATATAGTTGCTCAGAGCATCGACCCAGACGTACATGGTGTGTTTGGGGTCGAAGGGCACGGGGATGCCCCACTTGACCGAGGTGCGGGACACGCAGGTGTCCTGCAGGCCCTGCTTGATGAAGGCGATCATCTCGTTCTTGCGGCTCTCGGGCTGGATGAACTGGGGGTTCTCCTCGTAGAGCTTCAGCAGGCGGTCAGCGTACTTGCTGGTCTTGAAGAAGTAGGCTTCCTCGTGGGCATCGTAGACTTCGCGGCCGCAGTCCGGGCACTTGCCGTCCACCAGCTGGCTGTCGGTCCAGAAGCTCTCGCAGGGCTTGCAGTAGTGGCCGATGTACTCGCCCTTATAGATATCGCCCTGCTCGTACAGCTTGGTGAAGATCTTCTGGCAGCTTTCCATGTGGTAATCATCGGTGGTGCGGATAAAGCGGTCGTAGCTGACATCCAGCAGCTTCCACAGATCCTTGACGGTGGCCACGATCTTGTCCACATACTCTTTGGGGGTGACGCCGGCATCGGCAGCCTTATCCTGGATCTTCTGGCCGTGCTCATCGGTGCCGGTCAGGAACATGACGTCATAGCCCTGCATCCGCTTGAAACGGGCCAGCGCATCGCAGGCCACGGTGGTGTAGCTGTGGCCGATGTGCAGCTTATCGCTGGGGTAATAGATGGGGGTGGTGATATAAAATGTCTTGTGTTCGCTCATGGGGTTCTATCTTCCTTTCTTTTGGTTCTGCAGCTTCTCCTGCAAGCAAAAAGCGCTCCCGCCCTGCCGGGTATAACCGGACAAGGACGAGAGCGCTGAACCTTCGTGGTACCACCTTGCTTCGCTGCGCCCTTGCGGACGCAGCCTTTAGCCGACAAAAACCGGCCTTTGCGCGGTAACGGGCGCACCCCGTCGCAGGCTCATTGTTCACCTGCGCGGCTCCAAGACCATCTTCGGCACCGCGCGGCCTGCCCGGTTCCATCCTTCGGGCTTTCTGTCAGGCGCAGACGGTGCGTACTCTTCTCTTCACAGCCAATTTGACACAATTTTCAGTGTTGCTTCTATCATACGCAAAAAATGCGGATTTGTCAACAAAAAGATGCAGAATCGCGCTGTGCAGTGCGTCTGCTGCCCGCATTTTGGTGCGCGGGCAACATCCGCCGCAGCGCTCAGCCTCAGACGGCGTAACCCTTGCTCTTGATGACCTCCACGACCTGAGAGACATATTTCTGGCAGGTGTCGTGGTCGGGAGCCTCCACCATCACGCGGACAAGGGGCTCGGTGCCGGACTCACGAACCAGAATACGTCCGGTATCGCCCAGCGCTTCTGCCACTGCCTTGACGGCCTCCTGCACTGCCGGGTCGTTCTGTGCGGCCTTTTTATCGGTGACGCGGACATTCTCCAGAACCTGCGGATAGATCTTCAGCGGCTCAGCCAGCTTGCTCATGGGCAGTTTTTTGGCCAGCATGACTTCCATCATCTTCAGACTGGTCAGAATACCATCGCCTGTGCTGGCGTACTTGCTGAAGATAATATGACCGCTCTGCTCACCGCCAATACGGCAGCCGTTCTTAGCCATGTACTCATAGACGTACTTATCGCCCACAGCAGTTTTAGCGTAGCCGATTCCCTGCTCATCAAAAGCCTTGTACAGACCAAAGTTGGACATGACCGTGGTGACCACCGTGTTGTTCATCAGTTCGCCGTGCTCCTTCATGTAGCAGCCATAGATATACAAAATGTGGTCACCGGTGATGACATTGCCCTTCTCGTCCACGCACAGGCAGCGGTCAGCATCGCCATCAAAGGCAAAGCCAACGTCCAGACCGTTCTCTACCACGAACTTCTGCAAGCCCTCGATATGGGTAGAGCCAGCGTTGTTGTTGATGTTCAAGCCGTTCGGCTTGTTGTTGATGACGTAGGTATCCGCACCCAGAGCATCAAAAACAGACTTAGCGATATTCCAGCTTGCACCGTTGGCGCAGTCCAGACCGACCTTAATGCCCTTGAAGGAGTAGATACCCAGAGAGATCAGGTAGCCCATGTAGCGGTTACGGCCTGCCACATAGTCCACCGTGCAGCCGATGTGCTCACGGTGGGCAAAGGGCAGTTCCGGCCAATCCTTGTCGAACACGTGGAGCTTGCCGTCGATGTAGTCCTCCACCAGCAGCAGGGTCTCCTCGGGCATTTTCTCACCGTAGCAATCGATCAGCTTGATACCGTTATCATAGTACGGGTTGTGGCTGGCAGAGATCATGATGCCGCAATCAAAGTCGTCCACGCGGGCAATATAAGCTACAGACGGCGTAGTAGTGACGTGCAGCAGGTAGGCGTCCGCGCCGGAAGCAGTCAGGCCTGCGACCAGACTGTACTCGAACATATAGGAGCTGCGGCGGGTGTCCTTGCCGATGACGATACGGGCGGGTTCGTTGTTGCCATTGCGCTCGCGGAGCATATTGTAATACCAGCCCAAAAAGCGACCAACCTTGTAGGCATGGTCGGCAGTCAGATCAATACCAGCTTCACCACGGAAGCCATCGGTCCCAAAATACTTTCCCATTCTTGCTTACCTCGTTCCCAAAAGTGAACTTTCATTAGTGTATAAGTATATATGCTTTCCCCCATTGCATGATGCTACCCGCACAACAGCATTGTCATCCGCATAGTGCATCGGCTCCGGGGCACTGTGAGTTCAGTATAGCACATTTCTTGGAGTAAATCATCCTTTCTTGGGATTTTCCCCCTGCTGGAAGATAAAAAACACCCTTCCTCTCACGGAGACCCGCAAAAGGAAGGGTGTAGAACTCAATATCCTATTGTCGTACCAATCACCGCATGTTCGTACCAGCAAAGCCGGTACCAGCTGTTACTCAGCACGGCACTTCAAGCACTTTTGAGCGTAGAGCTGTGATTAGCAGTTCTCAGCGAAGTACTTAATGGTACGGACCATCTGAGAGGTGTAGGAGTTCTCGTTGTCGTACCAAGACACGACCTGAACCTGATAGGTGTCGTCGTCGATCTTAGCGACCATGGTCTGGGTAGCGTCGAACAGAGAGCCGTAACGCATGCCGATAACGTCGGAAGAAACGATCTGATCCTCGTTGTAGCCGAAGGACTCAGAAGAAGCAGCCTTCATAGCAGCGTTGATAGCTTCCTTGGTGACATCCTTGCCCTTGACAACGGCAACCAGCAGAGTGGTAGAACCGGTGGGAACGGGCACACGCTGAGCAGAGCCGATCAGCTTGCCGTTCAGCTCGGGGATGACCAGACCGATAGCCTTAGCAGCACCGGTGGTGTTGGGAACGATGTTCTGTGCGCCAGCACGAGCACGGCGCAGATCGCCCTTGCGCTGAGGACCGTCCAGGATCATCTGGTCGCCGGTGTAAGCATGAACGGTGGTCATGATACCGGAAACGATGGGGAAGGTCTTGTTCAGGGCGTTAGCCATGGGAGCCAGGCAGTTGGTGGTGCAGGAAGCAGCGGAGATGACCTGATCCTCAGCGGTCAGGGTCTTCTCGTTGACGGAGTAGACGATGGTCTTCAGATCGTTGCCTGCGGGAGCAGAGATAACGACCTTCTTTGCGCCAGCCTGGATGTGAGCCATGCTCTTCTCCTTGCTGGTGTAGAAGCCGGTGCACTCCAGAACGACGTCAACGTTCAGCTCGCCCCAAGGAGCATCCTTTGCATCCTTAACAGCGTAGATCTTGATTTCCTTGCCGTCAACAATGATGGAATCCTCGGTGGACTCGACAGTGTGCTTGCCCTCGCCGATCTTGCCGCAGAAAGAGCCCTGAGCAGTATCGTACTTCAGCAGGTGAGCCAGCATCTTGGGGCTGGTCAGGTCGTTGATTGCGACAACCTCGTAACCCTCAGCATCAAACATCTGACGGAAAGCCAGACGGCCAATACGACCGAAACCATTGATAGCAACTCTAACAGCCATTGTAATAGTACCTCCTAATTATTTTACCCATAATCGGATAAATCACGGTATCTTTATTGTAGACCAAAACCGGCAAACTTTCAAGTGTCTGCTAAAAAATTAACAACATAATTTTATCTTTTTTGGCTTTTGTACGATTTTATGCACCCCGCAACAAAGCTTTTGTTCAATTACACCAAGGGTGCGCAGTCGCTTTTGTCAGTTATTTCCAGCTTTTCCCTGCCCAATACAGGCAAGCCCCATACCGCCGATGCAGCACAGCGCAAGGCCGGAAAGCAGTTCCGGCAACACCGCCGCCATGCCGCCGCCAAAGCCTGCTGCCAACAGCAGGAGCACCCGGGGCAGCTCCCAGCACAGGCACAGACAAAAGGCTGCAAGCGCCGCTGCGTGCAGGCTACGGCCATTTTCCGGCCGGGGCAGATACAGCGTGCGCGCCAGCGCCGCCAGAAACAGCAACGCCGCCAGCTCCTGCCAGACTGCTGCTGTGGGCTGTACCCGGTGCCAGCTGGAACTGTTCTCCATAAAGCGCATCAACACATTCCAGTAGAACAACGCACTGCCCGCAATGGCCACCGGCAGACCACCGGCGGGCGTTTTCCAGCCGTCTCCGCGCAGCCAGCTGCGGCCAAGGTTGCTCAGCCACACGGCACAGGCCACCTCCAGCAGAATGCGCACAAAGGTGCTTACCGTACCGGCGGCCAGCACAAACTGTGCTGCACCGGCAGCCAGCATACACACTGCCCCGGCAAAGGCCAGCACGCCTGCCGCCGGGCGGCGGCTGCGCAGCGGCTCCGGGGGCAGCGGGCGGCTGCGCCCGGCCAGCACTGCGGCCAGCACCACAGCGCCCAAGACGAGATACCGCCACCACACCGCACCTGCGGTACACAGACCGGTGGCCGCGTCGGTGGCAAAGGCAAGGTCTGCGCCGCGGCCAAGGCCAAGCAGTACGCAGAGCAGGACAATAATTAACTCTAACGGTTCCATTAACGCTCCTCGATGGGCTTATACTTCTGGCGCACGCCCAGATACTTGTAGGCCGGGCGGATGATACGGTTGGCAAAGATCACCTCTTCTACCCGGTGTGCGCACCAGCCCGGCACACGGGCGATGGCAAACAGCGGGGTGTACAGATCCTCCGAGATGCCCAGCATATTGTAGATCAGGCCGCTGAACAGGTCCACGTTGGCGCACACCGGCTTGGAGCTGCCCTTTTCCTCAGCAAAGATGCCGGGTGCCAGCCGCTCGATGCTGCACAGCATATTGTACTCTTCCTCAAAGCCCTTTTCGTAGGCCAGATGCTTTGCGCGCTGCTTCAGGATGACCTCACGGGGGTCGCTGATGGTGTACACCGCATGACCCATGCCGTAGATCAGGCCGGAGCCGTCGCCTGCCTGCTTGCGCAGGATGCGGCGCAGATACTCGCGCACCTCATCGTCATCCTCCGGGTTCTCGACGTGCTTGAGGATATCCTGCAGCTGGCGGTTGACCATCAGGTTCGCGCCGCCGTGCTTGGGGCCCTTCAGAGCACCGATGGCCGCAGAGATGGCCGAGTAGGTGTCCGTACCGGAGGAGGACAGCACGCGGGTGGTAAAGGTGGAGCAGTTGCCGCCGCCGTGGTCTGCGTGGACCAGCAGGCACATATCCAGCAGTTTTGCCTCCTCGTGGGTGAACTTCTGATCCGGGCGGTAGGTGCTGAGGATATGCTCTGCCGTGCTCTGGCCGGGCTTGGGCAGGTGGAAGAACATGCTCTGTTTATCGTAGTAGCGGCGCTTCATCTGGTAAGCGTTCACCATCATGGTGGGCATGCTGGCGATCAGGTTGATACTCTGGTTCAGGATGTTCTCAAGGCTTAGATCCTCGGCGCGGTCGTCGTAGGAGTACAGGCCCAGCACGCAGCGCTGCAACTTGTTCATGATATTGGGCGAGGGGGCGTTCATGGTGTCCATAAAACCGTCCGGCAGGGCGCGGGATTCTGCCAGGATCTCGCAGAAATCGTCCAGCTGCTCCCGGGTGGGCAGGCTGCCGAACAACAGCAGCCAGATCACTTCCTCAAACACGAAGCGGTCGTTGCGGTAAGCCTCGTCCACGATCTCGTTGATATTGACGCCCCGGTAGATCAGCTTGCCGGGGGTGGGGATCACATGACCCTCCTGATCCTTTTTGTAGCCCACAACGTCACAGACGTTGGTCAGGCCGGCCAGCACGCCGGTGCCATCCGGGTTGCGCAGGCCGCGCTTGACCCCCAGCCGCTCGCTGGTCTCCGGGTCGATGTAGTTGTTTGCGATGTACTCCTCGCACAGGGTACGCATGGTCGTCGGGTCCAGTGTTGCCACTTCTGCGTGTGCAAAATTCATAGGAGTGCTCCTTTCCGTCTCTTACTTCTTATACTTTCCGATCCAGTCCATCCTACTCTCTGATGGACATACTTTTATAATATCGCTTTTATGAAGTAAATTCAAGCGCTAAGTGTACACTTCTCACCGCAAAGCGCAAAAATACTGGGGCTTTCCTGCGCATTTCCTGCCGGTTTGCACGCTGCCGGGCGTATGATGTACCCAAAGCTTGCGTTCCGGGAGGAGGTCTAGTATGAAACGTTCCTTTTTGCTGCTGTGCACCGTTCTGCTGGTGCTGGGCTGCGCGTTGCCGTGTGCTGCCTACCGTCTTGCCCGTATGGCGCTTGTTGTGCAGGGCACTGCGCCGTCCGCAGCAGAAGCGGCCTCTGTCACCTCAGAAGAAAGCAGCAGAGTGGCTCCCTCCCCTGCTGACACAGCCGATACCGTTTGCTTTACGGATCAGAGCACCGGGCAGACGATAACGCTGCCGCTGCGGGAATACCTGATTGGGGCAGTTGCCGCCGAGATGCCGGTCAGCTGGCCGGATGAAGCGCTGAAGGCGCAGGCAGTGGCGGCGCACAGCTACGCTCTGTACCGCCGGGACCACAGCACCAGGGAAAACGGCGCATGGTTCACCGCAGACCCCGCCCGGCGGCAGGGCTGCCTGACCGATGCAGTGCTGCACAGTTACTGGGGCACCGCATACGCGGCCAGCTACGCCCGGCTTTCTGCGCTGGTGGATGCAGTACAGACGCAGGTGCTATATTACGAGGATGCTCCCGCCGGGACAAGCTACTTTGCCATGTCCAACGGCCGCACCGAAGCCAGCGAGAAGGTGTGGGGCACCGCCCTGCCCTATCTGGTGCCGGTGGACAGCAGCACTGACACCGCCGCCGACAACTACGAATATACCCTGAACCTTTCCGCCGCCCAGTTACAGCAGCTGCTAGCTGAGCGTCTGGGCATTACCGCCGACCTCTCCCAACAGGCGCAGTGGTTTGGCACGCCGGTGCTCACTCCCTCCGGCTATGTGGACAGCCTGCCGGTCTGCGGGCAGACGGTGCAGGGTACCGCCCTGCGCAAAGCGCTGGGGCTGCGCAGCGCCTGCTTTACGGTGGTCTGCCAGAGCGGCACCTTCTCCTTTACCACAAGGGGCTACGGCCACGGCGTAGGCATGAGCCAGTGGGGTGCAAAGGCACTGGCAGAGCAGGGCGCAGACTACCGCGCCATTCTGGCGCACTACTACCCCGGCACAGAACTGCGGAGGTAATAGCCGCGGAAAAATCATTTTAAATTTTGTGGTTCAGAACCGCCTGCGGGCGGTTCTGAACTACTTTTTTGCAGAAAAATCCTAAATTACACAAATAGGGCTGCTGCACAAAGCAATGTGCAGCAGCCCTGAATTATTTCTTTTTATCAGTCGAACAGCTTTGCAAACCAGCTTACGGTGGTCTCAGCAGCAGTTTCTACCGTGGTCTCCATCTGCTGGACCGTCTGCTGCAGCTTGGTGCCCTCGGCATCCTTGACCGACCAGTAGGTCTGGGTGCTGCTTGCGCTGCCGGACACCGTGAAGTCCGAGGCAAAGCACAGGCTCTCGCCCGTAGAGTCGGTCACCAGCACCATATAGCTGTAGCTGCCCTCCGGCAGCTCCCCGAAGCGGATCTGACTGTCCAGCGTGTTCAGAGAGAAAGCGGCGGCGTTCGCCTGCGCCGCCGCACTCTGCACGGTCTGATCTGCCGCATCCAGAATGGCCACCTGTACACTGGTCAAGGTAGTGCCGGTAGCGCTGTTAGCCGTACCGGTCAGCGTCATGCCGCTGCCGGTGCGGATATTCACCGGGTAGCGCACGCCCTCCAGCCGCAGACCATCGGCCTGTGCCGCCACGCTGTTGTGATCTGCAGTGACGTACCAGTAACAGGACGCTCTTGCAATGGACACGCTGGAGCTGGTAATGGGGATGCGGCCGTAGCCGATGTTCCCCGCCGGGTCGGAGCAATAGAAAATACCGTTGGTGTAGTCAGTCAGCAGCACCGCATGGGGCTGGGTGCGGTCGTAGAGGACGATGCCCTCCGGGTGCTGCTCCAGCAGGGAAATCAGCACCGCCGTTTTGCTTTGCAGCCCGGAAGGCAGAGTGGCGTAGCCCACCTGCATCTCCTTATATGTAAAGCTGTGCGCAAGGCCGTTGGCCCATGCTGTGGAGCGCACACTGTTCTCGGTCACGTTCGTCCAGTCGCTCAGCCCGTCAAAGTAGGCGCGGCGGCGCAGCATCATGGCTGCGGAGGCCAGCGTACAGGTGCCGCCCCGGCTCTGCTTGAAGTAGAAGCCTGCGTCCACATTCAGATCCACTGCCAGTGCAGCGGGCAGACAGGTAAGCAGGAAAGCAAGGCTCAGTGCCAGGGTCAGCAATCGTTTTTTCAGGGCGTGCGGTGCGGCGGTATTCACGGTTCGGTATTTCCTTTCTTGTTTCTTTGCGGATCTCATAGGGATCTACCGTTATAAAGTATACCAGCCTGTCATTCTTTTGTAAACAATCCTCCGTCTTTTTTCTCAATATCAACACGTTTAGGGGATATTCATTGGTCGCCTTTCACAAATTTTTCTGTAATATTCCACGCATTTGACAAAGTTTCGTCCTACCCACCGCAGGACTATGAAAAGAAATTTCTTTTTTGCCCGGTGCGCAAGGGCGCAAAAAAGTCCGGTACGCCTGCGCATTCGTCCCAGCATTTCACAAAATAATACCCTTCTTGGCAATGCCGCAGTCAGTCCGTCGTTGTCTGCCGCAGTTTGGGCAGCAGAGGACAGCGCCTCTGCAAAGGGCTGGCAATTCAAGGCCTTCGGCACCTCCTCCGCAGCAAACGTTAACACCCTTGCAGACGGTGCAGACATTCACGGTAAGGTCGCCCTGAACGCCTGCACCGTGAAGGAGGACGGCACCATCTTCCCCTTCTGAGTAAGGCGAATGCTGCCGCATAACCATTAAAAAACAGAAAACCGGAACCTTTTTGTGAGCCCTTGCGGCTCTGAAAAGGTTCCGGTTTTTTTGCGATCTTTTTTCAGTGGGCTATCGCCCACCGACTATACTGCTTTTTGCTCAGCCCAGTGCCTGCTGGATCTTGGCAAAGTCCTCCAGCGTCAGGGCTTCCGGGCGGATGCGGGCATCAAAGCCTGCGGATTCGATGGCAGCAATGACCTTCTCCTTGGGCAGGTTCAGCCCACCTGCAATGGCATTGGCAGCAGTCTTGCGGCGCTGCCCAAAGGCGGCGCGCACCAGCGCAAAGTAGCCCGCCTCGTCCTCCACCTGCACGGCGGGGGTGGGGCGGATATCCATGCGCACCACAGCGCTGGTCACCTTGGGGGCGGGGTAAAAGCTGCCCGGTGCAGCGGTGAACATCAGCTTGGAGGTGGCGTAGTAGTTCACCGCGCAGCTGATGGCGCTGGAAGCGCGTGTGCCGGGCACGGCGGCCAGACGGTCGGCGGCTTCCTTCTGCACCATAACGGTCAGGCTCTCGATGGGCAGACGGTCGCCCAGCAGCTTCATCACGATAGGGCTGGTGATGTAGTAGGGCAGGTTTGCGCACACTGCCACCGGCATCCCCGGGAACTCCTCGGCAATGAGGGCTTTCAGGTCCACCTTCAGCACATCCTGTAGCACCAACTTGAAGTTGTCCACCCCGGCCATGGTCTCGGCCAGCAGGGGCGGCAAACGCTCGTCTACCTCGATGGACACCACCTTGGCGGCGCGCTTAGCCAGCTCCTTGGTCAGCACACCGATGCCGGGGCCGATCTCGATGACACCGTAGCGCTTGTCTACCCCGCTGGCATCCACGATCTTGGTGGGGATGCCCGGGTTGATGATAAAGTTCTGCCCAAAGCCCTTGGAAAGTGCAAAATCGTATTTTTCGCACAGGGCACGGATCACAGAAAGGTCGGTCAGTTCCGGCATAGGGTCATTTCCTTTCTCAGAAAAAGGCTGTTGCAGAACGCAGCAGCCTTTTTGGTGTTTATGGTTCAGGATCGTGAGGTTCACTCCGCTGCGCTTGCAGCTGTTTCCGGCTCAGACGCGGCAGTCTCCCCTTCCGCAGCTTCTGCGGGGGCGGTATCGTCTGCTGCGGCAGAGGAAGCAGCGCTGTCCGCTGCGGCTGCAGAGCTTGCGCCTGCCAGCGTAGTGGTGCCGCTCAGCTGCTGGGCAGCGCTGACAGCGCGCTGTACCTGCGGGTCGGTCTGGGGGGTATAGTCGTAGAAGTTCGTCGCTTCCTCTGTGCTCAAAGCGCGCTCCACATCCACCGTCAGGCCGGTGCCGTCAAAGCAGCTGCCGTCGCCGCAGACCAGCTTTGCCACCGTGATGACCACGGCACTGCCGTCCGACAGGCGCTGCGGACTGCTTTGAATCGTGCCCTTGCCCATGGTGGTGGTACCCACCAGACGGGCTCCGTTCATGGTGCGCAGGGTGGCTGCGAACAGCTCGGCTGCGCTGGCGGTGTTGCCGTTGACCAGACAGACCATCGGCAGGCTGACGGCACTTTCGGCATCGCTGCTGCCGATGACGGTGCGGTTGCCGTTTTTATCCTCGGCGTAGGCCACAGTGCCCTCCGGGGCGATCAGGTCAATGCAGTTGACAGCATCTTCCAGAATGCCGCCGCCGTTGTCCCGCAGGTCAAACACCAGACTGGCCGCGCCGTTTGCGGTCAGGGTGCGCAGGGCATAGTCCAGCTCGCTGGGCGTAGTGCCGTCGAACTGGCGGATGCGGATATAGCCCACATTGTCCAGCAGCTGGTAATCCACGGTGGTGCTGGTGTAGCCGGAATGGGTCAGCTCAGCCGTTTTACTGGCGGCAGTGCTGTCCAGCCATGTCACGGTAACGGTAGTGCCGGCCTCGCCCTGCAGGGCTTTGTACACGGCATCTGCACCGGACAGGCTCTTGATATCGGTATCGCCCACGGTGGTAATGTAGTCGCCCACGGCGATGCCTGCTTCCTGTGCGGGAGATCCGTCGTAAACACGGGTCACCTTGGCGTAACCGGTCTGGTCGATGCCAAGCTCCACGCCGATACCCAAAATCTTGCCGCTCTGGATGTTCATCAGCTCGGTGTAGGCGTTGGCGGTATAGTAGCGGGCGTACTTGTCGCCCGTACCCAGCAGATAACCGGCGGTCAGGCGGTCATACAGGGTGGCCTCGTCAATGGTGTAGTAATCGTTGCTGCGGACATAGCGGTCCACCTCAGCGATCTTGTTGTACATACTTTCCTTTTCTTTTACGCTGTTGACCGTGCTGTCGAACAGACGCATGGCGATGAGCATCGTGATGGAAAAGGTCACGGTCATGGCAAGGATCACGATAGTGACCGCCATACCCAAAGAAATTTTACGGTTCATGGTTTGTTTCCTCCGGTCAGAGCAGCAGCATCATAAGGATGCTGCCCAGCAGCGAGAGTACAAACACCCCTGCCAGAACCAGACAGCCGATGCGCAGCACGCGCTTGCGTTTTTGTTCGTTCATAGATCAACCAGACTCCTTGCGTTGCTTGTTAGTTAGTTATGGGGGATGGGGATGCAGCTGCGGGGGTTCACGGCGTTGGCCTTGGAGCCGCCCTTCCACACCTCCAGATGCAGGTGGTTGCCAGTGGAATTGCCGGTGGTGCCCACATAACCGATCAGTTCACCCTGCTTCACATACTTGCCTGCACTGGTAGCCACCGAGCGCATGTGCGCGTACAGGGTGGAATAGGTATTGCCATCGGACATTTTGCCGTGGTAGATGATAACGTAGTTGCCATAGCCGCCGGTAGACCAGCCTGCCACCTGCACATAGCCGCTGGCGGCTGCGTAGATAGGCGTGCCGCCGGCTGCCGCAAAGTCGATACCGGCATGGAGCTTGTTTACGCCGGAGACCGGGTTCTTGCGCCAGCCGTACTCGCTGGAGATGCGGCTATAACTCTTCAGCGGGCAGGCAAAGCCGCTAAAGCTCAGCTGCGGCTTGCTGGCAGAGGCTGCGGCGATCATCTTCTGGATCTCCTTTTTCACGGCCTCGTAGTTCAACTCGTCGGATTCAATGGCTGCCTGTGCCTTCTGCTGCGCCGCCTGTGCCTCGGCAGCGGAAAGCTTTGCCGCAGAGATGCTGTTGTTCAGCTCGCTCTGCTTGCCCTTCATCTGGGCATTCTGGCTGTCCAACTCACTCTTCTGGCTTTGCAGCTCTGCCCTTTCGGCTTCCAGACCGGCCTTCTGCTCTTCCAGCGCGGCCTTATCGTCCTCCAGCTCCTGCTTGGCAGACTTCATGTTGTTCATGATCTCGGTGTCCTTGATGGAGATATCCTGCATCACCTCGTTAAAGGTAAGCAGCTCGTACAGGTCGTTCACCGCGCTGAGCATGGCTACGCTGCCGCCGTCCCGCAGCTCCTGCATGGCGGCCATGTGCTTTTTGAAATCATCCCACTGACCGTCGATCTCGTTCTGCTTTTGCTCGATCTGGGTCTGCTTGTCCGTGATCTGGGTCTGCATCACACCGATCTGCTGTTCCTTCTCGCCAATGCTGTTCTGCACCGCAGCGATCTGGCCGCCGAGCACACTGATCTGATCCTGTAGGACGGTGACCCGCTCTTTCAGCTCACTTTCCAGCGCCTTTGCGGCAGATTCCTTCTTTTTTGCGTCCGAGAGTTCCTTTTTGTGCTGATTGATAGACTGGGAAAGCTTGTCCAGCTTGGTCTGCAAACTAGCCATGCTGGTGCTATTGGTAGCTGCCGAGGCCGGGTACACTGTGGCTGTCAGCAGCAGGCAGACACAGGCCAGCCCAAGGCTGACCACACGGATCAGCTTGCTGCGGGGGCTTTCCGGCCGGGCGTGCCGGGCGGTATAAGGGCCTGTGAGCCGGAAGGGCTTTGCGTGCATTGCTTTACTCATAAAACGCGGCTCCTTTCGGTCACACATTCAGATGTTTGCGGATAGAGAACATACTGCCCACGCCGCCTACGATAGCACCGCTGAGCAGGCTTGTTACCACGATGGTCGGCAGCACGTTTGTCACCGGCACCAGTGCGCGGCCCATGAGCATCTGCCAGATGCCGCCCAAGCCACCAGCGGCGTTGACCACATAGGTGTAACAGCCAAGGCTGACCGCTGCGGTCAGGATACCGGAGATCAGACCCATAGTCAGGCCCTCCACAAAGAAAGGCAGGGTGACCATGCGGTTGGTAGCACCCACATACTTCATGATCTCGATCTCGCGGCGGCGCGCAAAAACGCTCAGACGGATGGTGCTGCCCACCGTGATGATGCTGACCACCATCAGCACCATCACGATCATGCGGCCACCCTTGGTGACTGCCTTCTGGATCTCCACAAAGACATTGGTCATCTCCACCGGAGCAGTAACGCTGACAACGCCCGGGATGGCCTGCATCTTCACGCTCATGCGCTCCATCTGGGTCAGGTCGCTCAGGGTGACCCGGTAGTTGGCCTTAAAGGGGTTGTCGGTCTCAAATTCATCCCACAGGGAGGAATAATCCTGCATATAACCGCGGTAGGTGTCGAGCACGTCCTGCTTGGAAACGTACTGCACCCCGCTGACCCCCGGCATAGCCGAAAGGGTCTCGCCTACCTGCGCGGCGGTGGCATCATCACATTCGGGGTCCAGATAGACCACCGTCTCGTTCTGGCTGCCCAGATAGGCCACCATGCTGCCCACATTCACCTCGGCCAGACTGGCAAAGATATTCAGGGTCATACACACGCTCAGGGAAGCGATGCAGGCAATGGTCATGGCCCAGTGCTTGCCCAAGTTGCGCACACCGCGCCGGGTAAGGAAAAAGAAGGTAGAGGGACGCATCATACGGCAGCCACCTCCTTCTTTGCAGCGGCCGCATCGTCCGCATCAAAGGCGGCAACATCCAGCGAAAGATCATCCTCGGCGGCGGCCACGGGGTCTGCGGGCACGTCCGAGACGATGCGGCCATGGCTCAGGGTAACCACACGCTGATGGAAGCGGTGCACCAGCTCGTGCTCGTGGGTGACCACCAGCACCGTGATGCCCATTTTGCTCACCCGCTCCAGCAGCTGCATCATTTCCAGACTCAGCTCCGGGTCAATGTTGCCGGTGGGCTCGTCCGCGATGACCAGCTTGGGGTTATGCACCAGCGCACGCGCCACAGCCACACGCTGCTGCTCGCCGCCGGAAAGGGTATCCGGGTAGCACTTGGCCTTATCCTCCAGATGCACCAGCTCCAGAATGTACTCCACGCGGGGACGGATCTCCTTGTGGGGCACGTTGAGGACGTGCATGGCAAAGGCCACATTCTCGTACACGGTCATACTGGGGATCAGCCGGAAGTCCTGAAAGATGATGCCCATCTGACGGCGCAGGTAAGGGATCTTGTGGCGGCGCAGCTTGGCTACGTCCTTGCCCAGTACAGTCACCTTGCCGGAGGTAGGCAGCGCCTCCCGCAAAATCAGCTTGAGCAGGGTGGATTTGCCTGCGCCGGAGTGACCCAGCAGAAAGACGAACTCGCCTTCATCCACATGGAAGTTGATATCCTCCAGTGCAAGGCGGCCACCCTTTTTATATTCTTTGGAAACGTGTTCAAAATCGATCATGGAATCGTATTAGCTCCTGACATCAAGATTTTTGACGGTCAAGACAGCCCGTCCGCAGCCCGTACTGCAAAAATGAACCGGCCAGCATCGGTTTCGAGCGGCCGGTTCGGCGCCGGCGGGGCAAAACCCGCACAGCGGAATATCAGTATTTGGCCGGGTTGTTGGACAGGTACTTCTTTACCATCAGCGCTACCTTAAAGACGATAGCGTCGTCGAACTCACGCAGATCCAGACCGGTCAGCTTTTTGATCTTTTCCAGACGATACACCAGCGTATTGCGGTGCACAAACAGGCCGCGGCTGGTCTCGGACACATTCAGGTTGTTCTCGAAGAAGCGCTGGATGGTGAACAAAGTCTCCTGATCCAGACTTTCAATGCTGCCCTGCTTGAACACCTCGCGCAGGAACATCTCGCACACGGTGGTAGGCAGCTGGTAGATCAGACGAGCAATGCCCAGGTTATCGTAGCGGATGATCTGCTTTTCGGTATCGAACACCTTGCTCACTTCCATGGCGATCTGAGCTTCCTTAAAGGAGGTAGCCAGATCCTTCACGTTGGCAATGGGGGTGCCAATGCCTACCACGGCCTTGATGTAGTGCTCGCCGGAGAGGGTATCCACAATGCTGGCAGCCAGCTTTTCCATATCGGTGCGGTCGATGCCCTTGCGGATTTCCTTGACCAGCACGGTGTCGGTCTCGCTGATATTGAACACAAAGTCCTTCTGCTTATCGGGGAACAGGCTGCTGACCACATCGTAGGCAGAGATATCGCCGCCGCTGATCACCCGCACGATGAACACCACGCGGGAAACATCGGTGGCAAAGTGCAGTTCCCGTGCCTTAGCGTAGATATCGCCGGGCAGGATGTTGTCCAGCACCACGTTCTTGATAAAGTTGGACTTATCGAACTTTTCGTCGTGGTACTGCTTGATGCTCTGCAGGCTGATGGCCAGTACACCGGCAAACTGCCCTGCAGTCTCGTCGGCGCCCTCCACGAACACGGCATAATCGTTATGCTTGGCGTTGGAGAACTGCTGGTAAGTATAGCCGTCGCGCACAAAGCGGTCGCCTGCGGTCAGACGCTCGGCCATATAGCCCTCGCGCACTTCGCCGATCAGGTTCAGCTCCGAGCAGGAAATGACAGCGCCAGTCTCATCCACAACGCCGACCACCCGATTGATTGCGTCCTTCATCTGGTAGATCACGCTTTGAAATACTCTATTGGCCATAAATGGATACCCCTTTTCCTCGTTTGTGCAAGCCGCGGCGGCATGGGTTGTGATTTTAAACAATTTAGCCGCATTACAATCTATATTTTACACAAAAGAATTTACTTTTGCAACAGATTTCAACAAAAAAAATAATTCTTTCTTGTTGAAATTATCTTTCGGGGCCATTTTTTGCCAAAAAAGTGCCTTTTTGCGTGGTTCTTACCGTTATTTTACCGGTAAATTGTGATACATTTTTGAAAGTCGCGTGAAAAGTGCAGTGTTTTATCTGGTAATTTTTGCCACTTCTTCGTCAGAAAGCTCCCGCCACTGCCCCGGGGCAAGCTGTGCATCCAGTGCAAGGCCGCCAATCGCCTCCCGGTGCAAAGCATTCACCCCGGCACCGTACACACCGAACATCCGTTTGATCTGGTGGTACACCCCCTGCCGCAGCACTACCCGCACGGTGCATCCGTCCGGGGAAAGGGCGGTCACCTCGGCGGGCGAAAGAGCAGTGCCGTCTGCCAGCGTGACCCCCGCCGCAAAGCCGGTGCGCATCTCCTGCGTGAGCGGGGTGTCGATGGTCACGGTGTAGGTCTTGGAAACATGGTGCCGGGGAGACAGGATATCGTGGGCAAAGCCGCCGTCATCGGTCAGCAGCACAAAGCCGGTGCTGGTCTTATCCAGCCGCCCGGCCGGAAACAGCTCCCGCCGGGGGTAGGCGTCCCCTACCAGGTCCACCACGGTGGTGTCCCGTTTATCGGTAGAGGCGCTCACCACCCCCTCGGGCTTATTGAGCATGAGGTAGACGAACTTCTGATAGCGCAGCGGCGCGCCGTCCACCGTCACCGTGTCGTTATCCTTCAGCTGGGTGTCCCCTTTTTTGCACACCGCGCCGTTTACCTGCACGCGCCCCTTTGCCAGCATGGTTTTGGCCTCGCTGCGGGTGCACTGGGCAGTCTCGGCCAGATATTTATCCAAACGCATAAGCGGTTCTCCTTTGTTGATGATGCCCTCAGTGTAACATGACAGACAAAATCGTGCAAGGCACAAACGCAAAAAGGAGAAGCCCGTGGGCTTCTCCTTTTTGCAATTGATCTTGTTATCAGACGCTCAGGGAGGCGTGCTGCTCCACATCCTCGGGGTCAGCATCGAAGATGGGCTGCAGGACGTTGGCGATAAACTCCTCCACCTGCTGGGGTGCACGGCCCACAAAGTTCTCCGGCACAAGCCCCGCCACGATCTCCTCGCGGGTCAGGCCAAAGGCCGGGTCTGCGGCAATGCGGTCCACCATATCGTTGGGCAGACCCTCTTCCTTGACCTGCTTGCCGGCGGCGATGGCGTGCTGGCGCAGGCGCTCGTGCAGCTCCTGACGGTTGCCGCCCTTTTCCACAGCCTGCATCATGATGTTCTCGCTGGCCATGAAGGGCAGCTCGGCCATCAGGCGGCTGCGCACCACCTTGGGGTACACCACCAGACCATCGGTGACGTTGAGCATAATGTTCAGGATGGCATCGGTGGCAAGGAAGCCCTCGGCCATAGCCACGCGCTTGTTGGCGCTGTCGTCCAGCGTGCGCTCAAACCACTGGGTGCCGGTGGTAAAGCTGGGGTTCAGCACATCCACCATCAGGTAGCGGGCAAGGGCGCAGATGCGCTCGCAGCGCATGGGGTTGCGCTTGTAGGGCATAGCGGAGGAACCGATCTGGTTCTTCTCAAAGGGCTCCTCCATCTCCTTGAAGTTTGCCAGCAGGCGCAGGTCGGTGGCAAACTTCATGCAGCTCTGGCCAATACCCGCCAGTGCATTCAGGATAAAGGCATCCACCTTGCGGCTGTAGGTCTGGCCGGACACCGGCACAACGGCCTTGGGGTCAAAGCCCATCTCCTTTGCAATGGAAGCATCCACAGCGCGGATCTTGTCGGCATCGCCCTTGAACAGCTCCATAAAGGAAGCCTGCGTACCGGTGGTGCCCTTGACACCGCGCAGCTGCAGGGTAGCCAGACGATGGTCGATCTCGGCCAGATCCATCACCAGTTCGTTGGCCCACAGGGTAGCACGCTTGCCCACGGTGGTGGGCTGTGCGGGCTGGCAGTGGGTGTAGGCCATGCAGGGCATATCCTTGTACTCCTTGGCAAAGTGTGCCAGCTTTGCCAGCACACCCACCAGCTTTTTGCGCACCAGCTCCAGACCCTGCCGCATCACGATGATGTCGGTGTTGTCGCCCACATAGCAGCTGGTGGCACCCAGATGGATGATGCCGGCTGCCTTGGGGCACTGCTGGCCGTAGGCGTAGACATGGCTCATGACGTCGTGGCGCACCAGCTTTTCCCGCTCGATGGCCACTTCGTAGTTGATATCGTCCACATGGGCTTCCAGCTCAGCTACCATATCCGGGGTGATGTTGGTCAGACCCTGATCCATTTCGGCACGAGCCAGCGCCACCCACAGCCGCCGCCAGGTGCGGAACTTGTTGTCGTCCGAGAAGATATACTGCATCTCATCGGAAGCGTAGCGGGTGGAAAAAGGGCTGATATAGCGATCATGCTGTGACATTGGTTGTTTCCTCCTGAAAATAACCCTCTCAGTCTCGCTTTGCTCGCCAGCTCCCCCGAGGTGGGGAGCTATTTCTGCAAACGGAAAAGTTGCTTCTTTCCCAAGAAAAAAGCAACCTTTCCCTCTCCTCTCGTAAGCTCCCCCCTTCGGGGGAGCTGGCAAAGCCGTCAGGCTTTGACTGAGAGGGTTCACCCTTGCGTCTGCGATGACTGAGGGATTTTTCTTCTTATTCTACCATCAAACCTTGAAATAGTCCACGCCGCCCTCAAAGATCGGCTGGTATTTATCGCCTGTGACGTTCTTGTACAGGTACTCGCCGCTGCGCTCCGAGTGACCCATCTTGCCGAACACGCGGCCGTCCGGGCTGGTGATGCCCTCGATAGCCAGCACAGAGCCGTTGGGGTTGAAGCTCTGATCCATGGTGGGCACGCCGGTCAGATCCACATACTGGGTAGCCACCTGACCGTTGCGCAGCATGGTGTCCAGCACCTCCTGCGGAGCCACAAAGCGGCCCTCGCCGTGGCTGATGGCAATGGTGTGCATCTCGCCCACCTCGCACTTGCTGAGCCACGGGCTGCCGGTGGAAGCCACACGGGTGTGCACCAGCATACTCTGGTGACGGCCGATGGTGTTGAAGGTCAGGGTGGGGTCGCAGGCGGTGATGGGGCGGATATCGCCGTAGGGCACCAGACCCAGCTTGATCAGAGCCTGGAAGCCGTTGCAGATGCCCAGCATCAGGCCATCGCGCTGCTGCAGCAGACGGCGCACAGCCTCGGTGACCGCAGGGTTGCGGAAGAAGGAGGCGATGAACTTGGCGCTGCCGTCCGGCTCGTCGCCGCCGGAGAAGCCGCCGGGCAGCATGACGATCTGGCTTGCGTCAATGGCCTTGACCAGTGCCTCGCAGCTCTCGGCAACATCGGCGGGGGTCAGATTGCGTACCACCAGAATCTCGGGGTCAGCACCGGCGCGGGCAAAGGCCTTGGCGGTGTCGTACTCGCAGTTGGTGCCGGGGAACACCGGGATGATGACCTTGGGCTTTGCAACACCGATCTTGGGTGCAGCGGGAGCGGTCAGGCTGCCGTTGATCTTTTCCACAGCGGGGCCGGCCTTGCGGTAGGGATACACAGGCTCCAGCTTGCTCTCCCAGATCTCCTGCAGTTCGGCCATATCCAGCTTTTCGCCGCAGGACTCGAAGGTGTACTCCTTGGTAGTCTCGCCCAGCAGCATACCGGCGGGAGAATCAGACACCATTTCCAGAATGATGGAGCCATACATGGGCTCAAACATCTGGTGGGTGGTCATGTCCGCACGCATCTTGAAGCCGATGCGGTTGCCCAGACCCATCTTGAACAGTGCCTCGGCAATGCCGCCGTAGCCCACGGAGCAGGCAGAAGCGACCATGCCTTCTTCGATCATGTTCTCCACGATCTTGTAGTTGGCCTTCAGGGAGAAGAAGTTGGGGCAGCCGGTCTCCGGGTCGATGATGGGACGAACGAGCACCACGGTGCTCTCCGGCTTCTTGAACTCGGTGGAGACTACGCGGCTTGCCTTGCCAATGGCAGTGGCAAAGGACACCAGCGTGGGGGGCACATCCAGCTGCTCAAAGGAGCCGGACATGCTGTCCTTGCCGCCGATGGAAGCAATGCCAAGACCGATCTGCGCATCCAGTGCGCCCAGCAGGGCAGCCAGCGGCTTGCCCCAGCGCTCGGGCTTGTTGCCCAGACGCTCGAAGTACTCCTGGAAGGTCAGGTAAGCGTCCTCGTAGCGGAAGCCGGTGGCAACCAGCTTGGTCACGCTCTCAATAACAGCCATCCGTGCACCCACATACTGGTTGGCGCTCATCAGATAGGGGTTATAGCCCCATGCCATGCCGGAGCAGGTGGAGGTCTCGCCGTCCACCGGCAGCTTTGCTACCATGGCGTTCTGGGGGGTCAGCTGGTATGCACCGCCAAAGGGCATGAGCACGGTGGCTGCACCGATGGTGGAGTCGAACCGCTCGGAAAGGCCCTTCTTGCTGCAGACGTTCAAATCGCCCACCATGGACTTCATCTTCTGGCTGAAGGTCAGGCCTGCCCACTGGGGCTGCCAGACGCTGCCCTTTTCCACATGGACGTTCTGGTGCTTCTCTGCACCGTTGGAGTTCAGGAACTCACGGCTGATGTTCACGATGGAAACGCCGTTCCACACCATGTTCAGGCGCTTTTCCTCGGTGACCTTGGCCACAGGGGTAGCCTCGAGGTTCTCCTCGGTGGCAATGGCGATGAACTTGTCCACATCCTCCGGGGCAAGGGCCACAGCCATGCGCTCCTGGCTCTCGCTGATGGCCAGCTCGGTGCCGTCCAGACCCTCGTACTTCTTGGTGACCTTGTTCAGGTCGATATACAGGCCGTCGGCCAGCTCACCGATGGCAACGGAAACGCCGCCGGCACCAAAGTCGTTGCAGCGCTTGATCATCTTGCAGGCGTCCTCGCGGCGGAACAGGCGCTGCAGCTTGCGCTCGATGGGCGCATTGCCCTTCTGCACCTCCGCACCGCAGTGCTCAAGGCTGTCCAGCTTGTGCGCCTTGGAGGAACCGGTAGCACCGCCGATGCCGTCACGGCCGGTGCGGCCGCCCAGCAGCACGATCACATCGCCGGGAGCGGGGCACTCGCGGCGGACGTGGGAAGCAGGGGTAGCGCCCACAACAGCGCCGATCTCCATGCGCTTTGCCACATAGCCGGGGTGGTAGATCTCGTCCACCTGACCGGTAGCCAGACCGATCTGGTTGCCGTAGGAGGAGTAACCGGCGGCTGCGGTGGTGACCAGCTTGCGCTGGGGCAGCTTGCCGGGCATGGTCTCGCTGACCGGCTTGAGCGGGTCGCCTGCGCCGGTGACACGCATAGCCTGATAGACGTAGCTGCGGCCGGACAGCGGGTCGCGGATAGCACCGCCGATACAGGTGGCAGCACCGCCGAAGGGCTCGATCTCGGTGGGGTGGTTGTGAGTCTCGTTCTTGAACAGGAACAGCCAGTCCTCATCCTTGCCGTTGACGTCACACTTGATCTTGACGGTGCAGGCGTTGATCTCCTCAGACTCGTCCAGATTCTTCAGGATACCCTGCTTCTTCAGCTCCTTGGCACCAATGGTGGCAAGGTCCATCATGCAGCGGGGCTTGTTCTCGCGGCCCAGCTCGGTGCGCATCGCCATGTAGCGGTCAAAGGCCTCCTGCACCACAGCGTCATCGATCTGCACATCGTCCAGAATGGTGCCGAAGGTGGTGTGGCGGCAGTGATCGGACCAGTAGGTGTCGATCATCTTGATCTCGGTGATGGTGGGGTCGCGCTGCTCGGTGCGGAAGTACTCCTGGCAGAACTTGATGTCCCCCAGATCCATGGCCAGACCCTTTTCCTCAATGAACTTGGCAAGACCAGCCTCATCCAGCTGGTTGAAGCCCTCCAGCACTGCCACGGCAGCGGGCACGGGGTAATCCATCTTCAGGGTCTCTTTGGTCTCCAGAGAAGCCTCGCGGGCTTCCACAGGGTTGATGACATACTTTTTGATCTCGGCCACCTGCTCGGGGGTCAGAGCGCCCTCCAGCAGGTAGACACGGGCAGAGCGCACCAGCGGGCGCTCACCCTGACTGATGAGCTGGATGCACTCGGCAGCAGAAGCTGCGCGCTGGTCGAACTGGCCGGGCAGATACTCCACGGCAAAAGACACGCCCTCGGCAGCGGGCAGCTCGGCGTAGGTGTTATCCACCGGCGGCTCGCTGAACACGGTGCTGACGCACTGGTTGAACAGTGCCTCGTCGATGCCTTCCACATCGTAGCGGTTCAGCAGGCGCAGACCGGTCAGGTCCTTGATGCCCAGCAGGCTGGTGAGTTCATTTTTCAGACCGTTGGCCTCGACATCAAAGCCGGGCTTTTTTTCCACATAAATACGATAGACCATTGGGTAGGTTCCCCCTTTGTATTCTTTCTTACTGCTTCTCTGCCAGCGCTTTCAGGGCACGCAGGCCGATATCGCTGCGCTTGTGCAGCTTTTCAAAGCTGACCTTCTCGGCTGCTTCGTAGGCGTGGCTCAGGGCGTTGGTCAGGCGCGGGCCGGTGGCGGTAACACCCAGCACGCGACCGCCGTTGGTCACAAGCTGGCCGTCCTCGGTGATGGCAGTACCGGAGTGGTACACCGTCACGTTTTCCTCGTCGGGCAGCTGGCCGTCCACAAGGCCGGAGATGGGCTTGCCCTTCTCGTAGGCCACAGGGTAGCCGCCGGAGGCCAGAATCACGCAGGCCGCAGCACCATCGGAGAACTTGACCTCCTGCTGTGCCAGCGTGCCATTGGTGCAGGCCTGCATGATGTGCAGCAGGTCGCTTTCCAGCAACGGCAGCACCACCTGCGTCTCGGGGTCGCCGAAGCGGCAGTTATACTCGATGACCTTGGGGCCGTCCGGGGTGAGCATGAGGCCGAAGTACAGGCAGCCCTTGAAGGGGCAGCCCTCGGCGTTCATGGCGCGGATGGTGGGCAGGAAGATCTTTTCCATGCACTCTGCAGCCACCTCCGGGGTGTAGTAGGGGTTGGGGGCAATGGTGCCCATGCCGCCGGTGTTCAGGCCGGTGTCGTGGTCGTTGGCGCGCTTATGGTCCATGCTGGAGACCATGGGCTTGACCACCTTGCCGTCCGTAAAGCTCAGCACGCTGACCTCCGGCCCGGTGAGGAACTCCTCTACCACCACATGGTTGCCGGATGCGCCAAACTTTTTGTCCAGCATGATCTCCTTGACGCCGTCAGCGGCCTGCTGCTCATTTTCGCAGATGAGCACGCCCTTGCCCAGTGCAAGACCGTCTGCCTTGATGACCACCGGGTACTTGCCCTCGGCGCGGATGTAGTCCATGACCTTTGCGGGGTCATCGAAGGTCTCGTACTTTGCGGTGGGGATGCCGTATTTCTTCATCAGGTCCTTGGAGAACACCTTGGAGGCCTCGATACGGGCAGCGGCCTTGTCCGGGCCGAAGGCGGGGATGCCCACCTTTGCCAGCGCGTCCACCATGCCCAGTGCAAGGGGGTCGTCCTGTGCCACCACAACGTAATCGAACTTTTCTTCCACTGCAAAGCCCACCATGGTATCCACATCGGTGGCCTTGATGTTTTTGCACTTAGCGTCGTAGCTGATGCCGCCGTTGCCCGGTGCGCACCAGATCTCGCCGCAGTCGGGGCTCTTTTTCAGTGCCTTGATGATGGCGTGCTCGCGGCCGCCGCCGCCCACTACCAAGATTTTTTCAGCCATATCATTCACCTTCCCGTTTTTGAATGACCCTCTCCGTCATTGCTGCGCAATGACGGAGAGGGTTCGTTCCTTTTCCTTAGTGATGGAACAGCCGCAGGCCGCAGAAGGCCATGGCGATGCCGTACTTGTTGCAGGTGTCGATGACCTGCTGGTCGCGGATGGAGCCGCCGGGCTGCACGATGGCAGTCACGCCGGAACGGCGGGCGCGCTCGATGTTGTCACCGAAGGGGAAGAAAGCGTCCGAACCAAGGCAAACACCGGTCACCTTGCTGAGGTAAGCCTTCTTTTCCTCGGCGGTCAGCGGCTCGGGCTGGCGGGTAAAGGTCTCGGCCCAGACGTCATCACCAATGACATCCTCCGGGGTATCGCCGATGTAAACATCAATGGCGTTGTCGCGGTTGGGCTTTGCCACATCGTCACGGAAGGGCAGGTTCAGCACCTTATCCATGTGGCGCAGCTGCCAGTTGTCGGCCTTCTGACCGGCCAGACGGGTGCAGTGGATACGGCTCTGCTGGCCGGCACCCACACCGATGGTCTGACCGTTATAGGTGTAGCACACGCTGTTGGACTGGGTGTACTTCAGGGTGATGAGAGCAATGATGAGGTCGCGCTTCTGCTCCTCGGTCACGTCCTTGTTCTCGGTGACCCAGTTGTTCAGCATGGTGTCGGCGTTGATGACCAGCTCGTTGCGGCCCTGCTCGAAAGTGATGCCGTACACCTGCTTGTGCTCGATGGGAGCGGGCTGGTAAGCGGGGTCGATGGCGACCACATTGTAGTTGCCCTTCTTTTTGCCGGACAGGATGGCCAGTGCCTCCGGCTCGTAGCCCGGAGCGATGATGCCGTCAGAGACTTCGTGCTGGATCAGCTTTGCGGTGGGCACATCGCAGATGTCGGACAGGGCGATCCAGTCGCCGAAGGAGGACATCCGGTCTGCGCCGCGGGCACGGGCATAGGCGCAAGCCAGCGGGGAGAGCTCGGTCTCCGGGGCAATGTGGTACATCCGGCGCTCCACCTCGGTCAGGGGCAGACCCAGTGCTGCACCCGCCGGGGAAACGTGCTTGAAGGAAGCCGCTGCGGGCAGACCGCAGGCGGTTTTCAGTTCCTTGACCAGCTGGATGGAGTTGAGGGCATCCAGAAAGTTGATGTAGCCGGGCTTGCCGTTCAGCACGGTAACGGGCAGGTCGGAGCCATCTTCCATATAAATGCGGCTGGGCTTCTGGTTGGGGTTGCAGCCGTACTTCAGTGCGAGTTCATTCATTGGTGCATCCTCCTTATATCCTAAGGTTTACTCTTATTCTTCCTCGGCGTCAAGCTTTTTGAGCAGTTCCAGTTCCTCGGGCAGCAGCTCCGGCTCCTCGGGGTCGTCAAGGTCGCTGCACACCGGATCATATTTATTAAAGATCATATCGCCGCTCTCGCCGGTGTCCAGATCGATGACCCGGGCAAACAGGCTCACCTTGTTGTCCAGATTCAGGCTGTTCCACATATCGTGGGCAAAATCACCGATGGTGCGGGGGCAGGCAAAGCGCAAAGGCTCACCTTCAAAGCTGGGGATGGGGTTGCCGTTGTGCTTGTAGGTGCTGATGAAGTGGCCCTCGCCTGCAACAGGCTGGGGGTAATCAAAGAAATAGCGCTGCACGCTGTCACCGTTGCCATCGGCAGACTTGAGGATGCTCATCTGATAGCTGCCGTCGGCATACACCACAGCGGAGATGCGGGGGGGTGTAGTTGGGGCCGTCCGGCTCAAAGGTGCGGGTGCGCAGGGCGTCGGCAAAGCTCTTGCCCTGACTCATCAGGTCGTAGATGGTATCGGTCTGGTCGCCGTTGGTCACAATGTGGGTCTTGCCAAGGGTCAGCACCGGGTTATAAATGATCAGGCTGGGATCTTCCAGCTTTGCGGGGTCGGCTGCAACGGTGCAGATGCCGCCGCGCTCAGGCACAGGGTCAAACACGCGGTTGCGGCTGTTCTCGCTGCGTCCCATGATAAAGTAGCCGATAAACATCTGCCGTCCGTCCGGTGCCATTGCCACAGCAATGCCGCGGCCGGGGTACTCGTTGGAGGCCAGATACTCGTTCAGGTTGATCTTTTCCATTGTTGTTCTCCCTTGCATTTTTGTTCTCAAAGAGCAACTCTCGGTTCCCCCTTTGGGGGAGCTGGCGCGTCAGCGCCTGAGAGGGCGAACCTCTTTGCGGAGGCAACTTCCCCGCCCTCTCCGTCACGGCTTACGCCGTGCCACCTCTCCCAAAGGGAGAGGCAAGAACAACGCTCTGCAAGCTTTCAGCAGATCTCTCCGCTACACACCATAGCCACCGCCTTGGGCAGCAGCTTCCATTCAGCCTGCTCCATCACCCGTTTTTGCAGCACCTCGGGGGTGTCGCCGGGCAGGATGTCCACGGCCTTTTGCAGCAGGATGGGCCCGCCGTCGCACTCCTCGTTGACAAAGTGGACGGTGGCGCCGGTCACCTTGCAGCCACGAGCCAGTGCAGCCTCATGGGGACGCAGGCCGTACATTCCCGGCCCGCAGAAGGAAGGGATCAGCGCCGGGTGCACGTTCAGGATGCGGCGCGGATAGGCCGCGATGACGCTGGGGCCCAGCACGGACAAAAGGCCCAGCCAGCACCACCAGATCGATCTTGTGCGCCCGCAGCGTTTCCAGCAGCGCAGCGTCAAATTCCTCGCTGGTGGCGTAGTCCTTGCGGCGCACCACGCAGCCTTCCACACCCGCCTTTGCGGCGCGTTCCAGCGCAAAGACGCCGGGCTTGGAGGCCACTACCAGCGTAATTTTACCATTGGGGTTCTCGCCCCGGGCCTCGCTGTCCAGCAGCGCCTGCAGATTGGTGCCGCCGCCGGACACTAACACGGCAATGTTCAGCACAGCTCCACGCCCTCACCTTCTGCGATGACGCCCAGACGGTAGGCCTCCGGCTCGCCGTTGGCGTGCAGGATCTCCAGTGCCTTATCGGCCTGCTCGGCGGGCACGGTGAGCACCATGCCCACGCCCATGTTGAAGGTGTTGAACATATCGTGCTCGGAGATGCCGCCCACCTTCTGCATCAGGTGGAACAGGGCGGGGGTGCGCACATCTGCCTTGTTGATGCGGGCGCAGCAGCCCTTTTTCAGGCTGCGGGGGGATATTTTCATAGAAGCCGCCGCCGGTGATGTGGGAGATGCCCTTGACCTGCACCTCTTCCAGCACTTTCAGCACGGGCTTGACGTAGATCTTGGTGGGAGCCAGCAGCGCCTCGCCAAGGGTCTTGCCGCCCAGCTCGGCGGGGGTGGAGAACAGCACATCGGGGTCGGCGTCGATGTTGAACACCTTGCGCACCAGCGAGAAGCCGTTGGAGTGCACACCGGTGGAGGGCAGGGCGAGGATCACGTCACCGGCTGCCATGGTCTCGTTGCTCAGGATTTTTTCCTTGTCCACAACGCCCACGGTAAAGCCGGCCAGATCGTACTCGTCCTCCGGCATCATGCCCGGGTGCTCGGCAGTCTCGCCGCCCACCAGTGCACAATCGGCCTGCACGCAACCCTCGGCCACGCCCTTGACGATGTTGGCGATCTTTTCCGGCACGTTGCGGCCGCAGGCGATGTAGTCCAGGAACACCAGCGGCTTTGCACCGGCGCAGATGACATCGTTGACGCACATGGCCACGCAGTCGATACCAATGGTGTCGTGCTTATCCATGATCATGGCCACCTTCAGCTTGGTGCCCACACCATCGGTGCCGGAGATCAGCACCGGGTGCTTATAGCCGGTGCAGTCCAGCTCAAACAGGCCGCCAAAGCCGCCCAAGCCGCCGATGCAGTGCTCGTTCATGGTACGGGCGACATACTGCTTCATCAGCTCCACAGAGCGGTAACCGGCGGTAATGTCCACGCCTGCTGCGGCGTAGCTTTCAGAATAGCTCTTTTCCATGTTCTTACTCTCCTAACTTTTTGGCGTCCTTGGGACGGTCGTTCAGGTGACGGTCGTGAATATCGGTAGAAAGCACACTTTCCGGCTCTACGGCATACTCGCCGGTAAAGCAGGCGGTGCAGAAACCGCATTTTGCGTTTTTGGCAAGCTGGACAACGTGCTCGTTGGACAAATAGCCCAGCGTATCGGCGCCGATGACCTCGTTGATCTGCTCCAGCGTGCGGCCGGTGGCCACCAGCAGCTTCTGGTCCGGGATATCGGTGCCAAAGTAGCACGGGTACTTAAAGGGAGGCGCAGAGACCATAAAGTGCACCTCGGCAGCACCGGCATCCCGCAGCAGCTTGATGATGCGGGCAGAGGTGGTGCCGCGCACGATGGAGTCATCCACCAGCACCACGCGCTTGCCCTTGACGGTGCTGGACACCACGTTCAGCTTGATGCGCACGCTGTTCTCGCGCTGCTTCTGGCTGCCCTGAATGAAGGTGCGGCCGATGTATTTGTTTTTGATAAAGCCGATGCCGTAGGGGATGCCGCTCTCCTGCGAGTAGCCCAGTGCTGCATCCAAGCCGGAATCCGGCACGCCGATGACCACATCGGCCTCCACGGGGTGCTCCTGTGCAAGGAAGCGGCCTGCCTGCTTGCGGGCCTCGTGCACCGAGCTGCCCTCGATGACGCTGTCCGGGCGGGCGAAGTAGATGAACTCGAACACGCACATCTGGGTGTCCGGGCGGCCGCAGTGATCCTTGATGCTGCGCAGCTCGCCGGTCTTGGTATCCACCACTACGATCTCGCCGGGCTCCACATCCCGCAGCAGAGAAGCGCCGGTGGCATCCAGTGCGCAGCTCTCGCTGGCAAAGACGTAGCCGCCGCCGGGCAGGGTGCCGATGCACAGGGGACGGTAGCCCCGGGGGTCGCGCACCGCGATGAGCTTGGTGGCAGACATGATCACAAGGCTGTATGCGCCTTCCAGCACGTCCATGGTCTTGCTGATGGCAGTCTCGATGCTGCCCATGCGCAGACGGTTGCGGGTGATGAGGTAGCAGATGACCTCAGTGTCCGAGGAGCCGTGGAAGATCGCGCCCTCGTTTTCCAGCTGGCGGCGCAGCTCCACGGCATTGGTCAGGTTGCCGTTGTGGCACAGCGCCATGGTGCCGCGGCCATGACGGACGATCATGGGCTGGGCGTTGGCGCGGACGCGGGTGCCCGCAGTGGCGTAGCGCACATGACCGGTGGCCATGTGTGCCGTGGTAGTGGACAGACTTGCCAGCACCTCCGGGGTGAACACCTCGTTTACAAGGCCCAGATCCCGGTGGCCGGTGATCACGCCGTCATCGTTGACGGCAATACCGCAGCTCTCCTGCCCGCGGTGCTGCAGCGCATACAGGGCCGAATAAGCCGCTGCGGCCACATCCTCGGTACCGGCACGGTCGTAGATGCCGAAAACGCCGCACTCCTCATGCAGCGGATATGCAAAATCAGACATTGGTTCTCCTTTACAGCTCGTTCAGTTCGTTCTGCAGCTTTTCTTCCTTGGCTGCGATCTGCTGTGCCATGGATACGCGCTCAGTCTCCAGCTTTTCAGCCAGTGCGTCATCGCTCAGTGCCAGAATTTCAGCAGCCAGCCATGCGGCGTTCTTGGCACCGTTCAGCGCCACGGTTGCCACCGGGATGCCGCTGGGCATCTGCACGGTAGCCAGCAGCGCGTCCAGACCGTCCATCGCACCGCCCTTCATGGGGATGCCGATGACCGGCAGGGTGGTGTTGGCGGCAAAAGCGCCTGCCAGATGGGCTGCCATGCCTGCTGCGCACAGGATAACGCCAAAGCCGTTGGCCTTTGCGCTTTTTGCAAAGGCTGCTGCCTCGGCGGGGGTGCGGTGTGCCGAAAGGATGTGTGCTTCAAAGGGGATGTCCAGTGCCTTCAGCTGGGCGCAGGCACCCTTGACCACCGGCCAATCGCTGTCCGAACCCATGATCACTGCCACTTTACGAACCATTTTCCAAAGCCTCTCTTTCTCAACTGTCCAACAAGACCGACAAACAAAAAAGGCTGCGGTACACCTGTACCACGGCCTTTATTTCCTGTTTTTCTGTCCGCGCATTTTGCACAAGGTTGCACCATGCCCCTGATTGCAGTGAATGTGACCCCATTCCATGCGACCCGGCACCAGCAGCATCATTGAAGTTTCCCTCCGCAGTTTCCTGTGCAAGCGTTTTTTCAGGCGGCGATGCAAGCCCGTTTTTTGGGGCATCGTCCCTGTACTAGATACAGTTTACGGCAAAAAAACCGCTTTGCAAAGAGCGTTTGGGCAAATTCTCCCTTGTGTTCCCATGCCGTCAAAAAACTTTCGAAAGTTTTGTGCAGTTTCGCCATCCTTTTTCTTTTTAAGTATGACTTATGCGGCAGGTATATTTTATGTAAAGGCTGTGTTGATGTATCCCAGATATCGCGCCGGATTTTTAAAAAATGATCTTTGCGGTGGCGGCGCGTGCAGCGCGGATCAGATCCGCCGGGGCGCAGCACACCTGCGTACCGATGCGCCCGCCGGAAACGTAGACCTTCTGCTGGGTCAGCACGCTTTCGTCAAAGACGGTGCGGTACTGCTTTTTCATGCCCACCGGGCTGCAGCCGCCCCGCACATAGCCGGTGACCTTGTTGATATCCGCCACATGGATCATTGCCACACTCTTTTCGCCCACGCTGCGAGCAGCGGCTTTTAAGTCCAGCTCTGCCGCCACCGGAATGACGAACACAAAATAGTTTTTGCTGCTGCCCTGCGTTACCAGCGTCTTGTAAACGCAGGCGGGGTCCTCGCCCATGCTGGCGGCTACGGTCACGCCGTCCACCGCCACCCCCTCCTCGTGGGGGTACTCGTGGGCGGTGTAGGCCACCTTTTCCCGTTCCAGAATGCGCATTGCGTTGGTTTTAGCTTCTTTTCCCATTGTTATTCCCTCTTTTACATTTGCTCTGTTTTTATTCTACCACTTTTTCCGAAAAAATTCAAAATTTCTCTTGACTTCAGTTTCATGAAGTGATATCATAGCGTCACGCACTTCAGAGCACTGAAGTTTGACACTGCAAGCTGCGGCAAAGGAGCCGGTCTCCCTCGCCGTTTTACACGATAGGAAAAGGCAAAGGAGACAAAACACTATGATCATCGTACTCAAACAGGATGCACCCGACGTACAGGTACGCGAGTTCTGCCACGAGCTGGAAGATATGGGGCTGCAGATCAACGATTCCAAGGGCAGCGATACCCATATTCTGGGTCTGATCGGCGATACCAAGGCCATTGCGGAAAGCTGGGTGCTGGCAAACCCGGTGGTGGAGACCTGCCGCCGCGTGTCCGAGCCCTACAAAAAGGCCAACCGCAAGTTTCACCCGGACGACAGCGTTATCGACGTAGAAGGCGTCAAGATCGGCGGCGGTAACTTCGCGGTCATCGCCGGGCCGTGCAGCATTGAAAGCGAGGAGCAGATCACCTACTGCGCCCAGCGGGTAAAGGCGGCAGGCGCTTCCCTGCTGCGCGGCGGTGCGTTCAAGCCCCGCACCTCCCCCTACTCTTTTCAGGGTATGCGCAGTGAGGGTCTGGATCTGCTCAAGCTGGCGCGCCGCGCCACCGGTTCGCCCATCGTGACCGAGATCATGAACACCGAGCACCTGCCCCTGTTTGAAAATGTGGACCTCATTCAGGTAGGTGCCCGCAATATGCAGAACTTTGAGCTGCTCAAGGCTGTTGGCCGCCAGAAAAAGCCGGTGCTGCTCAAGCGCGGCCTTGCCAACACGCTGGAAGAGTTCGTGATGAGCGCCGAGTACATCATGGCCGAGGGTAACGAGAACGTCATCCTGTGCGAGCGCGGCATCCGCACCTTCGAGACCAGTATGCGCAACACGCTGGATCTTGCCGGTGTGGTCATGCTGCACAAGATGACCCATCTGCCGGTGGTGGTGGACCCCAGCCACGCCTGCGGACACGCATGGATGGTGCCGGAGTTGGCGAAAGCTGCGGTCGCCGCCGGTGCCGACGGCCTGATGATCGAGGTGCACAACAACCCCGCCAAGGCCAAGTGCGACGGCGCTCAGAGCCTGACCCCGGATCAGTTCGACGAGCTGATGCAGTTCATCGGCAAAGAGGTGGAGTTCTTCGGCAAAAAAATGAACTGAGCCTGCTCCGTCCGCTCCCCCGCAAGGGGGAGCTTTTTTGTATGCACCGGCGGGTTTTTATTTTCTTTTCACGGGTTTTATGGTATACTATAGTGTATTTTGAAAAAACACTGCCGAAAGAGGTTTTAAAGATGAAAGCACACATTGCACGCAACCAGAACGCCGGGGTGCCGCTGGCGCTGGGCTGGAACCTTTCCCCCGCCGACCGGGGCAAGCTGGAGGGCATGGCACCCGCCTTTGGCATGAAGCTGCTGCCCGTTGCCCCCGCCGATGCCGGCAAGACCGTTGCCCAGCTGCTAGGCGAGGTAGAGGTAAAAGCCCCCAGAACGCTGGTGCTGGAGCCCGGCGCCTATCCCCCGGCGCTGGTGCTGGCAAACTTCCGCGATAAGGACGTGGACACCCTGCTGGACCTGATGTGGCAGGCACAGGTGACCATCCCGCTCAAGGCGGTGGTCACCCCCGCAAACCGCAACTGGATGTTTGCAGACCTGCTGGCGCATTTGCAGGAGGAGCACACCGCCTTTAGCGCTGCAAAGGAGAGCCAGACCGTATGAAGAGCCGCATCACCCGCATAACCGCTGCACTGCTGGCGGCGGTGCTGAGCCTTAGCCTTCTGGCCGGCTGCAAGCCCAAAAAGGAGCTGACCCGGTACACCACCATCTTTTATGACGTATTCGACACAGTGACGCAGGTCATCGCCTACTGCGAGAGCGAGGAAGAGTTCAACACCCAGATGCAGGCGCTGCATCAGGATCTGATCGCCTACAATCAGCTCTACGATATCTACAACGACTATGCCGGCGTTGTGAACGTTAAGGCCATCAACGACAATGCCGGCATAGCCCCGGTACAGGTAGATGACCGCATCCTCTCCATGCTGGAGCTGGCGCGGCAGATGTACGACCTGACCGGCGGCAAGATCAACATTGCCATGGGCAGTGTGCTGGGCATCTGGCACGACCACCGCGAAGCCGCTGAAAAGGACGCTTCCGATGCCGACAACACCCTGCCCACGCAGGAGGAGTTGGAAGCCGCTGCCCAGCACTGCGATATCAACGGTCTTGTCATCGACGAGGACGCCAAAACGGTCTATCTGTCCGACCCGGAGATGTCGCTGGACGTGGGCAGCGTGGGCAAGGGCTACGCGGTGGAGATGGTCTGCCGCGCCGCCGAAGCCCGCGGCCTGACCAGCGCACTGGTGAGCGTGGGCGGCAACCTGCGCGCCATCGGCACAAAGCCGGACGGCAGCCAGTGGACGGGCGGCGTGGAGAACCCGTGGAACGCTTCTGAGGTGTATACCAACACCAACTCCATTTTCGGCTCGCCCATCAACATGAGCGACCTTGCACTGGTGACCAGCGGCGACTACCAGCGCTACTTTGTGGTGGACGGCAAGCGCTACCACCACATCATCGACCCGGACACCCTGTGGCCGGCCGCCTACTACAACGGCGTCACCGTGCTGTGCCCGGACTCCGGCATGGCAGACTGCCTGACCACTGCCCTGTTCTGTATGCCGCTGGAAGAGGGACAGAAGCTGGTGGAATCGCTGGACGGCGTAGAGGCCATGTGGTGCACACCTGACAAGCAGGCCACCACCTCCAGCGGCTGGGACAGCCATCTGAAAAAGTAAGCTTTACCGTTTTGCAGGCGAACCGTTTTGAATGGCCTCCGCGTGCGCTCTGGCCATCATCAGCGGAAAATCTATTTTTAATTTCGGAATAGCGGAGCGTCTGCGGACGCTCCGCTATTCCCTTTTCACGGAAATTTTTCTTATGCAAAAAGGCTGCCGCACAAAATGTGCAGCAGCCTTTTGTTTGTTTATACGGTCATCCCGTCTGGCATCACTCCACGATGATGCTCTTGCCGGTCATCTCGGCGGGAACGGGCAAGCCGATATAGGGCAGCATGGTGGGTGCGATATCGGCCAGGCAGCCGCCCTCGCGCAGCTTCACATCGCCGCAGCCAACTGCCACAAAAGGCACAACGTTGGTGGTGTGGGCGGTGAAGGGGGTGCCGTCCGGGTTCATCATCTTCTCGGCGTTGCCGTGGTCGGCGGTGATGAAGGCGCAGCCGCCAGCGTTCAGCACAGCGGTGACCACCTGATCCACGCAGGTATCCACAGCCTCAACGGCCTTGACAGCAGCCTCGAACACGCCGGTGTGGCCGACCATATCGCAGTTGGCGAAGTTCAGGATGATCACATCGTACTTGCCGCTCTCGATACGCTTGACGCACTCGGCAGCGACCTCAGGGGCGCTCATCTCGGGCTTCAGGTCGTAGGTGGCAACCTTGGGGCTGGGGATGACGCAGCGATCCTCGCCCTCGTAGGGAGCCTCCACGCCGCCGTTGAAGAAGAAGGTAACGTGCGCGTACTTCTCGGTCTCGGCAATGCGCAGCTGGGTCTTGCCGTGGGCAGACAGATACT
>ENA-OQCL01000139-OQCL01000139.1-human-gut-metagenome-genome-assembly--contig:-NODE-139-length-39629-cov-15.279100_pt1 | contig 39629 bp, 41 predicted proteins | sample MGYA00242502_ERZ504586 | MGnify/ENA primary metagenome ERZ504586 (study PRJEB26092, sample SAMD00036316) | human gut metagenome | host: Homo sapiens | study: EMG produced TPA metagenomics assembly of... | reverse complement strand
CTTTTTCGACCGTGTCAAGCCGGAAAAAATCAAAAAGATATAACAAAAGCAAGCATTGCCATATATCTGACAGTGCTTGCTTTTCATTAAATTCCAAAATCTTATTCTGACTTCTCCCAAAAACCCGCCGCATATCTGCCAGACGGATTCGTTTTCGTAGTGTTCGCGGAAAGCGCGCTTTCGCTCCAATAGTCGTGATTGTCCATGATTGTCTGGATGACGGGTTTATCATCGCCGAACACTTCGTCGATTGTATTTTTATATATTTTGAACGCAAAATACGAGCCTGCGTCGCCGATATCACCCGCGAACAGAATCATACCAACACCGTTGTTTTCAGTTCTTCAAGCGCGGTTCTGAGATGACGGACATATAGATCGTTTTCTTCAAGCTTTTTTCGTTCGGCGGCAGCTGGGTGTCAGAGATAATACCTACTCTAAAAATATCTCCGCCCGCAGTAAACATTTTAAATTCTGCTTTCTCTATAATGACTTTATCTTCAAAAGAACAAGATAACAAAAATCACTCCTGCTATAATAATAACTAAAACAACAGGCAAAATATCCGTTATAACTTTTCTCGGTATGCTTTTGTCACTATTAAAGATATTCTGCAAATCTCAAAGCTGTCAGCACAAGCTATGGATAATATATCATTGAGGTCGGGGAAAAATCAATAGAATTAAAGCTTGCAGGCATCAATATCAATGCAAAAAATCCCGCCGACTTATTTGCACAGCCGGCGGGGTATTTTAATTTTGCCGCAAAATATCTTCTTTATCGAGCATCGGGTATTTGACAAGTGACGCCGAATCGAGGTTTTCGCGGTGCATATCGACTGCGGTGATGCGGCGGTTGTTATAAGTCGTGTAATAATACACGCCCTTGTCCGCGTTGAAGCAGGAGGTGTATATAGTTATCTCATATTTTCCCTCCGCGACCTCGCAGCAGCCGCGCACCTGCTCTACAGCTCCGAGGATATGAAAGAACTGGCCGACGCTCTCCTCTTCCGTGCTTCCGGAGAGCGAATTGAGCTTTGTGAATGCGGCTCTGACGAATCTCGACATTGAAGACAAGTCGCCCGGCAGACCGAGTCCGCCCATTCCGCGACTGTATGTGCCGAGGTCGAGATTATTCGAAAAGCTGTTTTGGGGCTGCTTCGGCGAGAGATTCATATAGTTGTTGAGATTGAACATCTGCATATCAAACGGCGGCTCGTTCGTGAGAACTCCCGGGGCGTTGTCGTATATTTTAAGCCCGCTCTCGGTAGGCTCGACCGTTATCGCGCCGCTCTTATCCGCGATTATCCAGTGCATTTTCGCCGCAGGATAGCGGCTGTCGAACGTTGTGCCGACAAGATTTATTTTCTCTATCGCGCTGCGAGCCTGCTCAATGGTCGCGTATTGACTGAGCACCCACGGGATGAACTCAAACTGCGCAATGTTCTGCTTGCCGTCCTGCGGCTCGGCGTAGTGCGCGCTGACGGCGAAGTTAAGCCCCGCCATGCCGAGTCCCTTTTCGTTTACGGCATCGTAGTACATCGGATATCCGTCCGAGACATGAGCCGTGCCGATCATAGCATAGTGCTCGTCCGTTCTGCCGCCGTGGCGGAACTCGAGCGGGAATCTGCGCGGCATCACGGTTATCTCCTCGCCGTAAGAGAACTCATAGTCGAGCGTCCTGCCCATATAAAAATCATCGGTTTGATAAGTTGCTGCCGTACACATAATAAGCCTCCCGAAAGTTTCTTCTTCAATTATAGTATACCTGTTTGCCGAAGTTGTAAACACAATGAAAAATATTTGAAAATTTAAACCGCCACGGGCACTTTTCTGCGCTTCGCGGCGGTATGTTTATCTTTTGGGTATCTTTTTTCTGATATCGCTCAGGCGGTTGAGTGCTTCATACAGCGTCTCGTCTTTCTTTGCGAAATGCAGGCGGATAAGATTGTTCACGGGCTCGCGGAAGAAGCTCGAACCCGGCACTGCACCGACTCCGACATCGCGCGCGAGGACATCGCAGAACTCTAAATCCGACTCGAAGCCGAACTCCGAAATGTCGAGCATCACATAATACGCGCCCTGAGGCACGGTGTGTTTTATCCCGATATCATTGAGTCCTTTTATAAATAAATCGCGCTTTGCGGTGTACTTCTCTCTTAGATCATCGTAATATTCGTCCCCGAACCGAAGCCCCGTGACCGCCGCCTCCTGAAGCGGAGCCGCCGCGCCGACGGTCAGGAAGTCATGCACTTTCTTCGCGACTTCAATGATATTCGGCGGCGCGATAATATAGCCCAGCCGCCAGCCGGTTATCGAATATGTCTTTGACAGCGACGAGCAGGAAATCGTGCGCTCCCACATTCCGGGAAGAGTGGCAAAATACACATGCCTGTTCGGCGCATAGACTATATGCTCGTAGACCTCGTCCGTGATGACAAAAGTATCATATTTTTCGGCTAAATCGGCTATAAATTTCAGTTCATTATATGTAAACACCTTGCCGCACGGATTCGACGGGTTGCAGAGTATGAGCGCCTTGGGGTGCTGTTTGAACGCCGCCTCCAGCTCGTCGGGATTGAAATCAAACTCCGGCGGATAGAGCGGCACATATATAGGCTCGGCGCCCGAAAGAATCGCGTCCGCACCGTAGTTTTCATAGAACGGCGAGAAAACAATCACCTTGTCGCCCGGGTCGGTCACGGTCATCATTGCCGCCATCATCGCCTCGGTGCTGCCGCAGGTGACGACTATTTCCGAATTGGGGTCGATGCTCCTGCCCATGAACTTCGACTGCTTCTCGGCGAGCGCCTCTCTGAAATTCTGTGCGCCCCAGGTTATCGAATACTGATGATAATCCTCATGCGCGACCTCGGCAAGGCGGTCGAGGATTTCTTTGGGCGGATCAAAATCCGGGAATCCCTGCGACAGATTAACCGCGCCGTACTGCAGCGAGACGCGCGTCATTCTGCGGATGACCGAATCGGTGAAATTTTCTGTTCTGCCGGAAAGTTCAGGCATGTTTTCTCCCCCTAAATGCTGCGTTTTGAAATATTATACCGCAGATTCAACCGCTCGGGCAACCGACAAAACAAAGAAAAGCAGCCGGGAAAGCCGACTGCTTTTGTATACTTTTTCTGTTTTACTTCGCGTTGACGATATCGATCTGGTTCATATAGAGGTCGATATAGCTCTCTGTCTTCGAGCCGAGCAGAGTGCTGTGGTTCGCGTTCTCCACAACGGGATAGACATACCACACGCCGCGCTCATATGCGCCCTTGTGGTCAACGATAAATTCGTGCTTCTCGCCCTCGGGATAGAGTGCGCTCTTGACGGGCACTGCGCCGTCGTTTCTGAGCCAGTCGCCCTCGAGCTTGACGCCGTCAACGGTTATACCGGTTATATGGCCGATGAGCCAACCCGTGCCGGACATGACGCCGAGCGCGTCGGTCGGATCCTGATACTTGCCGTCCACGGAAGGCTCCGTGCCGCAGCAGGCGTAGGAGAAATAATATACGTTCTCAACAGCGCCTATCTTGGCGTTGAGCTCCTGCGCGCCGTGAAGCGTGAGGTCATAGAGGCAGTTGTCATTTGAGAGGGCATAGTTCAGAATGCCGCAGAGATTGAAGTTCGCCTTGCCCTCGCCGGGAGCGCGGGTCAGACCGAACTGGTCGAGCTTGAGGTCGAGATAATTGCTGCCCGCCATACCGGCAATATTGCCGATCATAGCGGCGATATACTCGCCCTGATAGAGGTCGACGCCGACATTCGCGCTGACTGTGCCGTTATGCGGCGCGGCTATCGAGATAACGGAGTTGACATAGTCGCCCTTGCCGCCGGTGAAGAAATCGGAGACATCGCCGCCCGCCGCAACCTCTTCGGGCGCGCCGTTAGCGAGAATATAGGTGAAGAGTCTCGTCGTTGCGCCGCCGAACGAGTGGCCGAAGAGATTTATCTTGATGATATTTCCGTTCTTGTCGGTCTTGCCGAAGGTGTCGATAAGAGCTTTGCCGACGAACGAACGGCCGTAGCGCTCATGATGATGCTCCGCAGAGTGGGCTGCACCGTAATCGACGACGGTTCCCGCAAGCTGAGCATAGAGCTCGCACGCTCTGTCCCATGCGCTGCTGAGCGGACCGACGGAGGCCGCGTGGCAATTATATCCGCGCGCCGAGAGCGACTTCATCAGATCCTCTTTGTACTGCATGCCCCAGTAAGGGGTGACGGAGTTGAGCTTATCCTGATCGCCATAACCGAGAATACCGTGGACGAAGATGCAGGGATAATTGTAAGAATCGGCTTTTGCATCGGCAAACGCAAAGGAAACGCCCGCGCTGAAAACAAGAACCAGAGCGAGAAGTATGCTTGCCGCGCGTTTAAAAATGCTGCGCTTTGTCATTGTTTCACATCCTGTATTGTATTTGTTTTAATTTCATCAAAACACTAACACAAAACAAAAGTGCTTTCAATATTTAATCGAAAAATTATGTTAGAAACACATAAAATTATTTCGCGCCGTCCGAAAGCTTTTTCAGCGCCCGCTCGTCAAGCAGGTTCACCGTGATGAATTTTCCGCCGCAGAACACCGCCCAGTTATTGAAAACGCAGGGCAGATTCTTCGCCTTTTCGAGCGAATCGACCTCGATAAAATCGGCGTCTATTCCGTTTTCTTCGCAGAATTTGCGGTTGGACTCGATGCGCCCGGGGATAAACGGGCACTGGGCGTCATAATAGACGGTCAGTTTTTTGCTGTCTATTGTCTCTTTCTTCGCATTTTCGGCAAAGTGTGGCTTCGTTCCGTCGAAAGATAATGCCAGCAGCTCATAGCCATTCTCGGTCTCATCGACCGTCTCGAATCCGAACTTTTTCGCAAACGACTGGTCGGAGAGCCACGCCTTCTGCTTCTTCGCGCCGAGCATACAGACTCCGGATTTACCCTGCGCCTTTGCGTCGGCAATGCAGGATTCCATAAGCCGACTGCCGTAGCCCTTGCCCTTGTTCTCGCTCAGAACCCAAAGGCAGTATATATAGATGTAATTGTCGCCGACTATCGGCACCCACGCGCTCTCGAGCGGCGCATATTCAATGAACACGCACGCCTTTTCATCGAGCTTTCTGAAAACATGACCCTCGCCGAGGCGGTCTCTGAGCCACGCGCGCTTTTTCTCGACGCCCGGGTGCGGCTTCTTCGTGCGGATGATGCAGCAAAGATGCTCGCTGGCGATATTCTCGGGCGTGATATCGATAAATCTGTCAGACATAATACCCTCCAAAAAAACAAACCGGTGCGGACATAAAACGCCTGCACCGGCTGTGCGCAAATCAATAATATCTTATAACCGCGACAACTTTGCCTAAAATCGAGACCTCGTTGACGATTATCGGCTCATAGGTATCGTTCTCGGGCTGGAGACGGAAATGACCGTTTTCTTTATAGAAAGTCTTGACCGTAGCCTCGTCCTCGATCATCGCAACGACTATTTCGCCGTTTCGCGCGACAGGAGTCTTTTCGGCAATAACAAGGTCGCCGTCGAGTATGCCCGCCTGGATCATACTCTCTCCCCTGACCTTCAGGGCAAAAAGAGTTTTGTCGCTCGAGGTGTGACCCGAATAGGCAACAGTACCCTCGATCTGCTCAAACGCGAGTATCGGCGCACCGGCGGTAACGGTACCGACGATCGGGACATTGGTAACAACATTATCTTCCCTGCCCAGAATGCGGATAGTGCGCTTCTTGAGCGGATCGCGCTGGATATAGCCCGCCTGTTCGAGCGCGTCGAGGTTCGCCTGCACGGATGAAGTGGAGCTCAGCCCCACTGCCGCGCCAATCTCACGCACCGAGGGCGGAACTCCGTCCTGCGAGCGTTCGAGGAGATATTCGTATATTCTTTTCTGAGTTTTGCTTATGTCTTTCAAAGCACGTCACCCTTTCAAGATGTCTGCATAACTTACCTGCTTTATTATAACACATAGTTTTTGAAATTGCAAACATTTGTTTGCTGAAATTTTTATAAATTTTTTGCGCGGTTTTTGGCTCAAAATTTGGTATTTTTACACATTTTTGTTGTATTTCAGTTTTGCGTTGTAGTATAATTTATGTAATAACCATTCGTTTGGCAGAATCTTTAAGTGAACATTATTTTTACAGGAGATGTATATCTTATGCCAACCGCAAGAACAAAGAGCAAGGCGCTCCCGAGAGCCGACTTTCCGGAACAGGTCGGCGTGTCCTCAAAGGCAATTTCCGAACTGCTCGACGACTTCGAGCGCAGCGGGATAGAGCTTCACAGCATCATGATCCTGCGCCACGGAAAAGTAGCTTTCGAGACCTGGCGAGACCCCTATGCTCCCGACATCCCGCACACTATGTACTCAGTCAGCAAGAGCTTTGCGTCGATAGCCACCGGATTCGCTATTGATGAGGGACTGCTGACGCTCGACACGAAGGTCATCGATATCTTCCCCGAGTACAGACCGCAGAAATACGACGCGAACCTCGAAAAGATGACCGTGTTCCACCTGCTGACCATGACCGCCGGAAAGGATGTAAGTGTACTCGAAAACAAGGCGAAGGTCTCATGGCTCAAGAGCTTTTTCGGCGCGCGCTGGGCGTTCGCCCCGGGCGAGGGCTGGAAGTACATCAGCGAAAACTGCTATGTCCTCTGCGCCATAATCCAGAAGCTGACCGGCATGACCGTGCGCGAATATCTCGCGCCGCGTCTGTTCAAACCTCTGGGCATCAGAGAGAATCCCGCATGGGAGACCGACCCGAACGGCCTTGAAGCGGGCGGCTGGGGTCTGTTCATAACAACAGAAGAGCTCGCCAAGGTCATCGACTGCATGAGCCACGGCGGAAAATATCAGGGCAAGCAGGTCATTCCCGAGTTTTGGGCGCGCGAAGCGGGCAAGGCTCAGGCAGACAACTCAAGCAAGAGTTCGAATCAGATCGACTCCTGCGTCGGCTACGGATTCAACTTCTGGTGCTGCCACTTCCCCGGCTCTTACCGCGCAGACGGAATGTTCTCGCAGTTCGGCATCGTCCTGCCGGAATACGACGCAAATATCATCACCACCTGCAGCGAGGTCTTTGAGCAAAAGACGCGCGACTGCCTGTGGAGGCACTTTCCCGAGGGCTTTATCGAGCCGAAGGATGAGCCGGAGCAGACCACCCTGCCCATGACGCTCACTCCCCTGCCCGTACTCACCGCCGGCAGGCGCAACCCCGTGCTCGAAAAGAAGCTGTCATATTCGACGATACATATGCTCTATAATCCCGTGCTCGATGTTGCGGGCTTCCCCGTGAGCGTCCTGCCGACGGCGGTCGTATATATGTCAGCTGACCGCGCGGGCAATATAGACAAGATAAACCTCGACTTCTCCGAGAATGAGTGCCGCTTCACATGGAGCGAGGGAAAAGTCAGGAACACGATAGTCAGCGGACTCGACGGCAAATACCGCAAATCGAAGATGCACCTGGCGGGACTCGATTTCACCGCCGTCTCGTCGGCGAGATGGGAGGACAGCGACACATTCACAATATGGATCCGCGCCAATGAATCCATATCCGAGCGCCGCTTCTCTTTCCGCTTCAACGGCAACAAAGTCACCGTCATCCCGACCTCCTGCCCGGATCTGTGCAACATCGCCGAATCCATCGCGCAGGGCACGGGCGATATGATAGAAAACGAAACAATAGCCGACATCTGCGGCAACATTCTGCGCAGGCACTACACTCTGCTCGAGCCAAAGCTGTTCGGCCGCCTGGAGATGAGATAAATGGCAACCTTGTTCAAAATATGCTTCGGAATCGCGGCGGGGCTCGAATTCATTTTCGTCCCATGGTTCCTCAAGGCCTCAAGAAACGGGCGCTGCACAAAATCGCAGATACTCAAAACCATATGCGCGACTCTTTTCGTCGCGGCGGGAGTCCTCGCGAGCGTGATAGCTCAGAACCGCAGCGACTACGCGCACTATATTCTGATAGGGCTTCTGCTCGGCTGGTGCGGCGATTTTCTTCTGCATCTGCCGCCGAAGATGCCGTTCACGCTGAGCGGCGGACTCGCTTTCCTTGCGGGGCATGTGTTTTATATATACGCTTACTGCCTTGCGATGAAACGATTTTTCCCCGACGCGCCGTTCTGGGATAAGCGCGAGCTGATAGCCTGCGCGATAATTATAGTTATCGGCGTTGCGGCCATTCGCCTGCTCGGAGTCAAGTTCAGCCCGCTTTATATAATCGGCGTGCCGTATGTCGCGATGCTCGCATTCATGCTCGTCAAGGCGGGATCGCTCGGCATCAAGGCAGTCAACGCCGGGCTCGACAACGCAGTTGTCATGTGCATCCTGCTCGTCGGCGGCGCGTTCTTATTCGCGCTGTCGGATATGATGCTTGCCGTCAACTCCCTGCGTAAGCCACGCCCGTCATACGGCTACAAGATAACCTGCATCGTCACTTATTTCACGGCGCAGTTCCTGCTCGCGTCAACAATATTTGTAATTTCCGCCTGACTCAAGGCGCAGACCCGAAAGGAGGCAGCATATGCTCGGAACAGGCACATGGCATTTAAAAATCGGCAACATGTTTTATAACGGCGACATCACGCTTCGCGTTTTTGACGACGGCGGCAAATACGGCTTCGAGATAATCGAGCCGAAGATGACCGCGCCGGAAGTTGAAATAAAGAGACTTTCGACTGCCGGCAACCACCTGTCGGCGACCGTCACGGCGCGTGAACTGCGCGGCAGAGACGCCCAGATTGAGCTTGATTTCACCGACACCTCCGTCAGCGGAAGCGCAAAGGTTCCGCTCATCGGCACGGTAACGATAAAAGAGGGCACGAAGATAGCAGAATAAAGCAGATAAAGAAACAGCGACCGACCGCAGCTAATTTCCGTTGCGGTCGGTTTTGTAATTGCGTTTGCGAGATGGACACATATATAAATTGGGGTTACGGATGTAAATGGCGGTGATAAATAGTTGCATAATATTACAAATCAGCATAATTATGCAGTAGGGCGGATATCATCCGACGGCGAACTCCGCACAATCTTATTGTCGTGCAACTTGTAGGGTGCGGCGACTCGACGCACCGCAGTACATAGCTTGCAGCTCTCAGTCGGCAGCTCGGCACATTCGCCCGTAAACTCGCTTCGCTCAAACAATACTGGCTCGTGCGTCTTGCTTCGCAAGCCGTTCAGCCCTCTCAAAACATAGTCGCCTATCGCCCTTGGAGCGGGCGCTATGCTCCTTGTTTTTCGCCAACATCGCCTCGCTTCATCCGCCACCGGCGGCGCTTCGGTGATGTTGCCCGCCTTTCCAAGATAGACTTCAAACACCACGGCGCGGCTATTGAAAGTCTGATTATAAAAATTGGTTGAGTCGCTCGCTTTTACTTTGCTATGGCTAAAGTAATATATAAATCACCAATTCACTTCTTATAATCACCACAATAATACGAAAAATTCTAATGCGAAACGGCGGCAGAAAATCTCTGCCGCCGCTTCGCGTGATATATAGGAGTTTCGTGGTTGTCGTTTTTTTTGCGCCGAGAGCGCGCCTCATTGCAGATAAAATAATAGCCCAATAGTTGCAATTTGTCAAGCAATAATTTTTTACTGGGTATTTTATTGTACAGTAAAACTTTTTTCAAGCAGACGCCCGACAGTTTTCACTGCCGGGTGTCTTTTATATAGGAGATTGTGAGGTGTCTTTTCTTCGCGCATACTGAGCCTCGTGCTGCACAAACTTAAAGCATATTGCGGCGGATTATACGCATACGGAATTGAAGCAACTACATTATGCTATAAATTCTGCCAAAAGTCAATGGCAGGATTTATGGCATTTATAATTTTCCTGAGGTGGTTTGATTGAAGTACCCGAGGATAAGAAACCTGCGCGAGGACAATGACCTGACCCAGCAGCAAATAGCGGACATGCTCTATATAAATCGAAGAACCTACGCCGCATACGAAAACGGGATCAACTCCATGACCCCCGAGACACTCTGCAAAATAGCCGACATATACCACACGAGCGTCGACTGGCTGCTCGGCAGAACCGACGAATTCGAGCCGTACCCGGAAAACGAATAAAGCATCGCTCCCCTGCCCGCAAAGGACAGGGGAGCTTGTGTTATTTCTGATTGTAGAATGTGCAGAACGCCTTGTAAGCCATATAGATATCGAGCTTCGCTATCTGCTCGAACGGCGCATGCATCGAGAGCACGGGCACGCCGACATCGACAACATCGACGCCGAGATGCGCAACATACTTCGCTACTGTTCCGCCGCCGCCCTCGTCGACCTTGCCGAGCTCGCCTATCTGCCAGACGATGTTGTTCTCATCGAAGAGTTTTCTGAGCTTGCCGACGAACTCCGCATTGGCGTCCGATGTGTCGGACTTGCCGCGCGCGCCGGTGTACTTCGTGACAACGATACCTCTGTTTATGAACGAAGCATTTAGCTTGTCGTGGACGGACTGGAATGTGGGGTCGACGCCCGCATTGACATCCGCCGAAAGGCACTCGGACGCTCTGAGAACATCTCTGCCCTCGAGTCCCTGAGTCTTAGCGAGATCTTCAATGAAGAACTGGAGATAAGCGGAAGAGAGTCCGGTGTTGCCGACGGAGCCTATTTCTTCTTTATCTGTCAGGACGGTAACTGTAGTATAGCTCGGGTTCGGGCAGTCGAGAGCCGCCATGAGCGCGGGATATGCGCAGACCCTGTCGTCGTGGCCGTAGCCGCCGATGAGGCTGCGGTCAAAGCCGATATCCGAAACTCTCGATGCGGGAACGAGCTCCAGCTCTGCGGAGAGGAAATCAGACTCGGTGATGTCGTATTTCTCGTTGAGAAGCTTCAGAATATTGAGCTTCACGAGGTCGCTGCCCTCGTCGCTTCTGAAAGGCATGCTGCCGATAAGAACATTGAGTTCTTCACCCTTGATGACCTGCGAAGCCTTGCGCTCGCCCATGGTGCTGTCAAGATGCGGGAGCAGGTCGCTGATAACGAACTGCGGCTCGCCCTCTTTGTCGCCGATAGAAACAGTTATCTTCTCGCCGTTTGCCTTAACGATAACGCCGTGGAGCGAAAGCGGGACTGTCGGCCACTGATATTTCTTTATACCGCCGTAGTAGTGAGTCTTGAAGAGCGCAATCTCGCAATCCTCGTACATGGGGTTGGGCTTGACATCGAGACGGGGCGAGTCGATATGCGCCGCCGCGATCTTGACTCCGTCGCTCAGCGGGCGTGTGCCGAAAACGGCGAGAATGATCGCCTTTTCTTTTACATTGAACCAGACCTTGTCGCCCGCCGAATACTTCTTCGACGAGTCGAACTTCTCGAAGCCGCGCGCCTCGGCGAGCTTCTGCGAAAACGTGGTTATCTCGCGCTCGGTTCTGTTGTCGCTGAGGAAGGTTTTGTATCCCTCGCACCACTCAAACGCCGCGGCGATTTCATCATCGCTCATTCTCAGCGCGGCATGCTTAGGCTGAGCAAACAGCTTTTCCCTGAGCTCCTGCGCCGGATTTTTTTCGTCCTTCATTTTATATTCCTCCTATCTTGATTCGTAAAGGGAATTATATATATTCACAGCGCGCATCACTTTGCGCACATAGTGAGCCGTTTCGGGAATCGGAATATCTTTAAGATTCACGCCGTCGGGCGATATATTTTCATCTTTAAGCCACGAATTGACCCTGCCACGCCCCGCATGATAGGCGGCGACGGCAGTCTCGGCAGAGTTGAATTCATCGAGCAAAAGCCCGAGAAAAAGCGCACCGTATCTTATCGCAGTCTCCGGGTCGGAGAGCACATCGTCGCTTAAAGTTTCGCCTGTCTTTGTCTGAAGCCAATGAAAAGTCTCGGGCGTTATCTGGGTCAGCCCCAACGCCCCCGCCGAGGATTCGGCTTTCGGGTTGAATGAGCTCTCGGTCTTTATGACCGCGAACAAAAGCGTTTTCGGGACATCGTACTGAGCCGAATATTTATCAATATAGTTCTCGTACTTCATGGGATAGGCGAATCTTATCGCGCCGACAGTCAGCGCCGCCGTTATCCCGCACACCGCCAGCACGAAGCACAGCAGCAGGGCTATAAGCTTGTATCCCGCCCTCTTTTTCATTTTCAGCCTCCGATTTTCAGGCTTTCCAGTGCCTTTATGCACTGCTCCGTCGGGTCGCAGCCGTCGGGATTCTCTATTATTATATCTGAATTGTCCCTGTAATATTTCTCATCGGGCTGGGCGGACATTCTTCTTTCTATTTCGCCGGGGGCGATTTCGTCGCGGCTCATGAGCCGTGCCATGCGCTGATCTTTCGGCGCGCAGACGCATATCACCGCGCGGCAGTCGCCGAGAAGCTCGCTCGCGAATAGCACGGGCGCGTCGAGCATAGCGATTTTATATCCGTTTTTTTCGGCTTCGGCTACACGTTTTCGAGCGAGCGTGGTTATCGCCGGGTGGGTCACGGAGTTGAGCAGATTTGTCTTTTCTTCACTTGCAAACGCACGCCTGGCGAGCTTGTGACGGTCAAGAGAGCCGTCCGGGAGAATCAGATCGTCGCCGAAGAGTCGGGCGAGATCAATAAGCACCGGCGAACCCGGCTCGACTATTTCGCGAGCCAGCTTGTCGCAGTCGATAACGCAGACGCCGTGCGCGCGGAAGATATCGGCGACGGTGCTTTTGCCCGAGCCCGTCTGACCGGTGAGTCCGGCAACATAGATGCTCACAGCTCAATCACCTCAAAGCCTGCCGCTCTGAGCAGACGGTTGTAGACAGCCATTCCCACGCCGTCGAGCGACGGGAAACGCACAAAGGCAAGCTCCATTTTTTCGTCATCAACGTGTCTGAGCACATCGAACAGCTCGCGCGCCTGCTCCTCTGGGCTGTCCGCGTGGCCGTAGGGATATGCGGGAACGGAAATTTTATCCTCCTCGCCGTCGAAGCATACGGCGCAGGTTCTTTCGCTGCGCGGCTCGGCGACGAGCGAAGCGAATTTGTCAAAATCGCCCTTTACGATTATAACATGGGCGTTCGGCGAATAATGTTTATATTTCATGCCGGGCGAGAGAACTTTTTCGCCGCTCTCGAGCGCCTTGAAAACAGCCTTGTCTATCTCGACCTCGCCGAGCACTGCGCGAAGCTGATCCGGGGTCACTCCGCCGGGGCGCAGGACGCGCGGAACGGGGCAGGCAAGGGTGACAACGGTCGACTCGACGCCGACCGAGCAGCTGCCGCCGTCAACAACCGCGGCGATTTTGCCGTCCATGTCGTTCATAACATGTGCGGCGGTCGTGGGACTCGGCTTGCCAGATGTGTTCGCGCTCGGCGCCGCAAGCGGGAAGCCGCATTTTTTGATTATCTCGTGCGCTATCGGGTGCGACGGCATTCTTATCGCCACCGTGTCAAGCCCGGCGCAGACCTCGTTCGGGATAATATCGCTCTTCGGGAGTATCATTGTAAGCGGTCCCGGCCAATAAGCCTCGGCGAGCGCACGGGCGCGCTCATCGAAGTTTTTGACAAGCGGTAAAATTTCATCGATCTCCGCTATGTGAACTATCAGCGGGTTATCCTGCGGGCGGCCTTTGGCGACAAATATGTTTTTGACGGCGTTTCCGTCGAGGGCGTTCGCCGCAAGACCGTAGACCGTCTCGGTCGGTATAGCGACAAGCTCGCCGTCTTTTAGCAGGCGCGCCGCCTCGTCGAGACCCTTTTCGCCGTCTTTTTCTGTTATAAGCTTTGTTATCATAGAGATTCTTCTTTCGTTTAATCGTCAGTAGCCCTGAGCTTTTCGGCAGTGTCCGCCGTGATGAGCGCATCAACCAGCTCATCGAGGTCGCCGTTGAGTATCGCTTCAAGGCGGTAGAGCGTCAGCCCGATGCGGTGATCCGTGACGCGCCCCTGCGGGTAGTTATATGTCCTGATGCGCTCGCTGCGGTCGCCTGTGCCGACCTGTGCGCGGCGCTCGCCCGCGATAGCCTCATTTTGCTTTCTGCGCTCCGCTTCGAGTATCCTCGAGCGAAGTATTTTCATCGCCCTGTCTTTATTTTTATATTGGCTCCGCTCGTCCTGGCACTCGACGACGGTGCCCGTCGGGATATGCGTGATTCTGATAGCGGACTCGGTCTTGTTGACATGCTGACCGCCTGCGCCGCTCGAACGGAAGGTGTCGATTTGCAGGTCGGACGGGTTTATTTCAACATCGACCTCCTGTGCCTCGGGCAGGACTGCGACGGTGACTGTCGAAGTGTGTATGCGCCCCATACTCTCGGTCTCGGGCACGCGCTGGACGCGGTGGACGCCGCTCTCGAATTTGAGGCGGGAATACGCACCCTCACCGCTTATCATGAAACTTATTTCTTTGTATCCGCCGAGTTCAGTGGCGTTCGCGCTGAGAACTTCGGTTTTGAAGCCCTTTGTATCGCCGTACATCGAGTACATTCTGAACAGCACGCCCGCGAACAGCGCGGCTTCCTCGCCGCCTGCGCCGCCGCGTATCTCAACGATAACATTGCGGTCGTCGTTCGGGTCGCGCGGGAGCAGAAGCACTTTCAGATCCTGCTGAGTGCGCTCGATATTTTCTTTCGCTTCTTCGAGCTCGGCGCGCGCAAGCTCCTTGAGTTCGGGATCCGCGCCGCTCTCTTCGAGCAGGCCCTTCGCCTCCTCGGCGTTATTTTCCGCCGCTTTATATTCGCGGTATTTTTCAACTATAGGTGATAAGTGCTTGAGCTCCTGCATATATTTTTTGTACAGCTCCATATCGGAGACGACCTCGCTCTTGCAGAGCTCCGCGCTTATAAAATCAAACTTTTCTTCAACCTTTTTGAGTTTTTCGAGCATATTTTCCTCCGAGTGTAAAAACTATTCTTGACCGCCAAAGCGGTGTGAGGCAAAATATGCTAATCCTTCTCGGTGCGCTCGATACGTTTTATGTTCTTCTCCGCCTTGACGCGTGGAACCATGACCTCGCGGCCGCAGCCGAGACAGCGGATGCGAAAATCCATACCGATGCGAAGCACCGCAAACTCGTTGCTGCCGCACGGGTGGTTCTTCTTCATGATGAGCTTGTCGCCCACTCTGACATCCATCGTTCTTCCTCCTTTATCGGACTGTAAATTATTATAACATTATTTTCACATTTTGTACACTGCGGGCGCAAAATTCCGCATATTTTCAAAACGATCGGCTCGCCGCCGGACGCGGCGCCGCGAAAGGACTGAACAGACAATGACCTGCTTCAAACCCGAGGGAACACTGCTGCCGACGGCGCAGAACGCCCGGATACTCAGCTCTCCGACACTGCTCAGGGAGGCATGCAAAAGCGGGACTCCGCTCGAGGGCAGAGCCGTGCTGTGCGACGGCGAGCACAATCTCCATGTTGACCTCGGCTGCATGCGCGGCATAATACCGAAAAACGAGGGGGCGCTCGGAATCGAGGACGGGAGCGTGCGCGATATCGCGCTGATCTCGCGGGTGAACAAGGCGGTTATTTTCCGCATAACCGGGTTCAACACGGATCAGAAGGGCGAAACATATGCCATCCTCAGCCGCCGCAGCGTGCAGGAGGACTGCCGCAGGGAATATCTCTCGTCGCTCGTCTGCGGCGATGTTATCGACGCCTGCGTCACGCACATGGAGCCGTTCGGCGCATTCTGCGACATCGGTGCGGGGATAAGCGCGCTGCTGCCCATCGACAGCATCTCCGTCTCGCGCATTCCGCACCCGAACGCGCGGTTTTCGACGGGACAGAACATCCGCGCAATAGTCAAAAGCTGCGACGAATTGGGGCGCATTACGCTCTCGCACCGCGAACTGCTCGGCACATGGGAAGAGAACTCCGCCGCGTTCAAAGCCGGCGAAACGGTTCCCGGAATCGTCCGCTCGGTCGAGAAATACGGCATATTCGTCGAGCTGACTCCGAACCTCGCGGGGCTTGCGGAATACTGCGACGGAGTGAAAGACGGCGACCACGCGAGCGTATATATAAAGAGCATACTGCCGCAGCGCATGAAGATAAAGCTCGTCATAGTCGATTCGTTCAGCGCAGATTACCCGCCCGCGCCGATAAGATATTTCACGGACAGCCGACATATAGATTCGTGGGTCTATTCGCCGGAGGGGTGCGAGAAAGTGATAGAAAGCGTATTTTGCGGAGAAGAGCAGATATGAAAAAAACCGGGCGATTTAATCGTCCGGTTTTTTTGAGATTTTGTGCCGCCGACGGCGGCATAGGGTCGTCGAGTCGCCGACCCCTACAAGCTACAATCAATAGGCTTGTGCAAAATTCGCGGGCAGATGATATCCGCCCTTAACGCATATATTTTACTTATTATATTGAGCTAACCCTCAGTCTCGGCTTCGCCGAGCCGGTGCCCCTGCAGGGGAGCCTATTGACGGCGCGCTTTTTTCATATGGCTTGTGCCGCCCCCGCAAAGTGAAATCCGCAAAATCATAAAAAATCCGGGCGGTCAAAGACCGTCCGGACTTTCATTTGTTCAATTACCGAACTGTTAAGCAGCCTTCTTCTTGGAGACAAAAGCAGCAGCAGCAGCGACGGAGAGAGAAGCAACAGCAGCAACAGCAGCAGCAGCGCCGGTGTCGGGAACCTCAGTCTCAGCGGTCTCGGGAGCAGAAGTTGCAGGAGCCTCAGTGGTGGTAGCGGGCTTGTAGCCGTACCAACCCATGATCTTCTTTACCAGCGGGATCTCAAGGAGCTTGTTGATGATGGTGTCTCTATCGGTCTTGAATGCCTTAGCAAGGAGATCGATGAAAGCGTTCATCATAGCTGCGGGGATCTCAGTGACATCGCTGGGAAGGTTGGGGTTCTTGTCGCCATCAAAGATGGGCTTAAGGATCTCGACGATGTTGTCGATGGTAGCCTTAGTCTGCTTGATGACTTCCTTCATGAGGTCGAGGTTGATCTCAGGAAGAATGGTGTCCTTGACCCAAGCGAGGATCTCGTCAAGAGTGACGGTGGGAGCGGCTTCTTCAGTCGTGGTGGGAGTGGCTTCTTCAGTCGTGGTGGGAGTGGCTTCTTCAGTCGTGGTGGTGTTAGCATCCTCTGCATCAACAGCGAAAGCTGCAACGCCGAGGGAGAGAACCATGACAAGAGCCAGGAGAAGACTTACGATTTTCTTCATTTTTCTACAACCCTTTCTGATTTTAATAAATTTTTAAGTCAGTCAAGACTTAATTGGCAATGAAATTGAAGAAATATCATTACACTTTCAGATTATATCACGCTTTCCGATTTTGTCAAGCGTATTTACTAATTTTTAACAATTTGTAATTATTATAAAATCATCATTAAGAGTAATGATATTTCGATAACGACCTGTTTTTATGCGCCTGTGGACTCGGTAGCCGGAGCGGAAGTCGAGGGAGCGGTGGTGGTCGTGGTGGTGGTAGCCGGAGCGGAAGTCGAGGGAGCGGTAGTGGTCGTGGTGGTGGTAGCCGGAGCGGAAGTCGAGGGAGCGGTAGTGGTCGTGGTGGTGGGCTTGAGGATTATAACATCCTTCTTGCTCTGGATATATCTCCAGGTAAAGACAACATCGCAGCCGTTTACATAGTAAGTGTCGGGATTATAAATGTTGTGCTGAGAGGGCTCAATCTCCTTGAACTTGTTAGCCTTGAAGGTATCGCCGACAATCTTAGCCATCTCGGGAGTATCAAAGGTAATTCTTGCTTCCATAACAAGCTCGGAACGGTTAAGGAAGTTCTTGAGAACGCCCGGGACGAAACCGGTTGACCACCAATGGCGCTCATACTTACGCTTGAAGAGCGGATTGAGGTTGCCCCTGGAATCGGCGCGGTAGCAGACCATCTCCATGGGAAGAAGGTGATCGGTGGCGCACTCATAGTGATTGAGCGCAGCGCTGGAAGAAGTGGGCTTCTTGTCGTCCTTCTCATAGAAGCCGATCTCGGAGCCGACGAACATAAAGCCATACTGACCCTTCCAGAGCTGGAGCAGATAGCCGCGGTTCTGATAGTCGAAATAGATTCTGACAGTGTCATAGTACATTACGGTGAAGCCTGCTGCAAAATCGTACAGCGGGTTGAAACCGAACATCTGCTGCCAGGAGTTGATATCATCAACATAGAAGAACTCGCCCTCAGGATCATATTTGTAGGACAACAAAGATCCATCATCAAGCGCGCTCACACCGAGCTGACCTGCAATCTTAGGATCTACATCATAGATCTGACCGAGAAGGTCGTTCTCTTTCTCGTCCTCAATTCTTTTTTTGAGTTCACTAATGTCATTGGAATTCTTGAGGTTGTATGAAGTACCATCAATCGTGATAACCTCAGTCAAGCCATTAGAGCCCTTCTGAACAGTGATAACATACTTATGCTTTGTAGGTCTGACTGCGGGGTCGTGGCTGGGCTTGACGACAGTGTTGGTGCCAATGTTGCTCTTGCCGGGATTCCTCTTTGTGCCCGTGGTCGAAGCCTTTGTGCCGGCAACAGTGCCGTCGGACGAAGACTCGGTCTCAGAGCCGTCGGAAGTGTCGTCTGCACTGACGTCCACAACCGCATCCTGGCTGCCGCCGGTCGTTGTACCGTTATCGTCCTTGTCGGTCTTTTTGCAGGCCGCAAAAGCGAAGATGGTAGCAAAGACAAGAAGCAGTGCTAAAATTCTCTTCATTTTCTTTCCTCCTAAGAAAGTTCTATCTGGTTTTTTAAACACCGCGCACTTCTTTTTTGCACGGCATTTCTTCCGTTATTATATCAAAGAAGGCGTTCATAGTCAAGATTTACGATAAATTTACAATTGTTTGGCAGAATGTTACAAAAAAGTCAAGATTCATTTGTGGAAAATGCTTTGCTGATTATTCTTTTATTTCATCAAGCGTCAGTCGGTAGCCGTCCAAAAATTCTTTCATGAACTCCTCCGCCTCCGGAATACCCAATGCATTTATCGATTCGAGGGTCGATTCGGCGGCGCGGTCGAATTCGGTGTTGCCCGCCTTCTTCTCCTCTATACATTTTATATAGGCGCATATTTTGTCCGCAGCCTTGACCAGTTTCCAGAGCTCTTCGTCGCTTTCGTCTTTGAAAAATAACGGCGCAAAGTCGGCGCGCAGATCCTCGGGGAGCATTGAAACGAGGTGCTCGCATGCGCTCTGCTCCACCTGTGCATATGCCTCGCGGATATGCGGGCTGTAATATTTGACGGGCGTGGGCATATCGCCGGTCAGCGTCTCGGGCGCGTCGTGATAGAGTCCGAGCAGGGCGGCGCGCTCGGCGTTGTAATACTTGCCGAAGCGTCTGTTGCCGATGACCGCCAGCGCATGGGCGATGCACGCGGTCTCCATGCAGTGCTCGCTCAGGTTCTCCTCATGGGTGTTGCGCATAAGCGCCCAGCGGTCGATATATTTGAGCCTCGATATCATTGCGAAAAAGTTGCTTGCCATTATTTTGCCTCCGTTTTTCTTTCCACGGAAAGTATAGCATTAAAATCCGCCCTTTTCAAGGCAAAAAAACTGCCAATACTATTGACAGAGCAGACGGTTGCAGTTATAATAAAAGTGTTTCAAATGATACAGTTAAAGGTGATTCAATGACGGCGCGCGAATGTGCTTCGATGCTCATAAACAACAGGATATTCCAAAGCGTCGGCGAGGACAGGCTCGAACAGCTCGTTGAAAATGCGGACATTCAGACCTTTCGCAGGGGTGACGAGATCCTCTCTCCATCCCGCGGCGGACGCATAATGGGCATGATAATCATGGGCAGCGCCGCGGTCAACAAAGGGCGCGCGGTCATAAACACGCTCGTGCCCGGCGATATTTTCGGCGCGGTGACTCTCTTCTCCGACGAGCCGTCCCCCGCGACGACCGTTACGGCTCGGGTTGAATGCAGCGCGGTATTTTTTGAAAAAGATGCGATAGCGGAGCTTATCGAGAGCGAGCCGGGAGCCGCAATAGGATTTGCCGCCTATCTTTCGGCGCGAATACGCTTTCTGACGCGCAGAATAGAAGCGCTGACCGCCGGAGACAGCGCGAGTAAGCTGCTCTCTTATCTGCTCGAGCGCGAGCAGGACGGCGAGGTTGACATTCAGAGCTGCGCGGAGCTTGCGCGCAGGCTCGATGTCGGGCGTGCGTCGCTCTACCGCGCACTGGACAGTCTCGAGACGAGCGGCGACATACGCCGCGAGGGCAAGAAAATTTTTATCACGGTCAAGGATCGGGGTTAAGCGCCGCCGAGCCGCGAAGCGGCTCCTGCGCGCCCTCAGGGCGCGCGCCGGAAGCGCAGCTTCCGGCGGCGGCGCGAAACCCGGTTTCAGATATATATAAATTCGAAGGAGCAATGCACAATGAAAAAATTCACAAAGATTCTTTCCCTGCTGCTGTGCCTCGCGATGGTTTTCAGCTTCGCGGCATGCACCGGGAAGACCGACGACAGCGCAACGACCACGGAAGAGACTGTTCCGACGGACACAACGCCTATAAATATCACGACCCTCAAGGGTCCGACCGGCATGGGCATGGCTAAGCTCATCAGCGACAAAAACGCGCAGTACAACATCTCAATAGCCACCGCCGCGACCGAGATAGCGCCCCTTATAATCAAGGGCGAAGCTGATATTGCCGCCTGCCCGCTTAACCTCGCCGCCGCGATATACAAAAAGTCCGGCGGAAAAGTGAAGATGATAGCAATCAACACCCTCGGCGTGCTTTCGATTCTCGAAAATGGCGAAAGCATCAAGAGCGTCGCCGACCTCAAGGGCAAAAAGATAGGCGCGACCGGACAGAGCGCAACGCCCGAATATGTTCTCAACTACATCCTCGAAGCAAACGGCATCGACCCGAAAAAGGATGTTGAGATAACATACTACACCGACCACGCCGAGCTTGCAACGCTCATGGCGACCGGCAAAATCGACATCGCGATGCTCCCCGAGCCCAATGTTACGACCGTCATGGCGAAAAACAGCTCCGTTCGCAAGGCGCTTGACCTGACAGAAGAGTGGGAGAAGGCGACCGCCGCAAAGGGCGAAAAGACCTCGCTCGCGCAGGGCTGCCTGATAGTCCGCACCGAGTTCCTTGAGGCTCACCCCAACGCCGTCAAAGCTTTCCTCGCGGCATATAAAGAGTCCGTTGATTTCGTCAACGGCAACACCGAAAAGGCGGCGCAGATGATAGCCGACGCCGGCATAGTCCCCAACGCGCAGATCGCCGCAAAGGCTCTGCCCAACTGCAACATCGTCTATATGACCGGCGACGAGATGATAAAGACCGCAAAGGCGAACTTTGATGTTCTCTTCAAAGCAGACCCCACATCAGTCGGAGGAGCAATGCCCGGTGATGATCTCTACTACACAGGCAAATAAAAAAGCGCAAAAAGTGCCGACCGCGGTCTTGAAAATCGCGGCGGCACTCTTCTGGATATTTATATGGTTCATAGCGTCGCGCGCCGTCGGGTCGGAGCTTCTGCTCCCCTCGCCTACTGTGACGCTCGCGCGCCTTCGGGAGCTTGCACTCAAGGGCAGTTTCTGGCTCGCCGTGCTGCAATCGCTGCTTAGAATCATTGCAGGCTGCGCGCTTGGCATAGCCGCTGGAGCAATACTCGGCGTGCTGACCGCCATGTCGCGCGTGCTCTATGAGCTGTTCACGCCGCTGCTGACCGTCGTGCGCTCAACGCCCGTCGCCTCGTTCATTATCCTCGCCCTCGTGTGGATAAAGCGGGACAACGTGGCTGTTTTCATAGCTTTTCTCATGGTTCTGCCGATACTCTGGGGCAATGTGAGCCGCGGAATAACAGAGTGCGACCGCGATTTAACTGAAATGGCGCACATATTCCGCTTTTCTAAGAAAGACATGCTCAAAAAGATATACCTTCCGAGCGTCCGCCCGTATTTCTTCGCCGGATGCTCGACAGCGCTCGGTCTCTCATGGAAAGCCGGAGTCGCGGCGGAGGTGCTGAGCCTGCCGAAGCACGCTCTCGGCAGTGAGCTGTATTATTCAAAGATATATCTCGAGACCCCGACGCTCTTCGCGGTGACGCTCGTTGTTATTCTGTTGAGCGTTGCGCTCGAATTTGTTCTGCGCCTGATACTCAAAAATACTGCGGGGTGGGAGAAATGATAGAGCTTCAGAACATCTCAAAATCGTTTGACGGCGTTTCGGTGCTCGATAATATAAGCGCGAAGATTCCCGACAGCGGAATTTTTGCGATATGCGGCGCATCGGGAAGCGGAAAGACAACGCTGATGCGCATAATTCTCGGGCTCGAACAGCCGGATTCCGGCAATATTTCCGGGCTCGAGGGCAAAAAAACAGCCGTTGTTTTTCAAAATGACCGCCTGCTCCCGTGGCTAAGCGCGCTCGACAATGTTGCCGCCGTGTGCTCAAAGGAACGCGCAAAAGAGATGCTCGAAAAAGTTGAGCTTTCGGATGCGTTGAACAAAAAGCCCGCCGAGCTCAGCGGCGGAATGTGCCGCAGAGTGGCATTGGCGCGGGCGCTGGCGTTCGACGCGGATATCCTCCTGCTCGACGAGCCGTTCAAAGGGCTGGACACCGAGCTGCGCGGGCGGATAGTGAAGCTCGTCGAAGACTTTGCAAAGACGAAGCCCGTCATACTCATCACCCACGACCCGTGGGAAGTGTCGCTCGCAAAGGCAAAGCTTGATATTGAAAAGTAAAAAATCCGGCTGTATCAAACAGCCGGTATTTTTATTCATTTACACTGAGAGCTTTTTCCACCTGCTCAAGCACAAGTCTTTCCGCTTCGTCGCGGCTGCCTCTGATGCGGCAGCCCGCGGCTCTGACGTGTCCGCCGCCGCCGAGCGCCTTGCATATTGCCGAGGCGTCTATCGGCGCGTGAGTGCGGACGGAAATCTTGAATGTGCCGTCCTTGCCCTCTTTTAGAGTGATTCCCGCTTCCACGCCCTCTATCTGGCGCGAAAGCCCGGGGATGGCGTCAGTCTCGCTGTCGTCCGCGCCGCTCTTTGCGAACATATCCTGCGTTATTGTAATCACCGCGCAGCGGCCGCCGAAATACATCTTCAGCGAATCGAGCGCAAGGCGTTCGAGCTGAACATAGCTCAGGCTCTTCGTCTCGAAGAACACACGGTTTATCTCGGATATCTCCGCGCCGCACTCCATGAGCCTTGCGGCCAATATATGCGTGCGGGCAGTCGTGTTCGAGAATTTGAAGCAGCCCGTGTCCGTTGAAATGCCGGTATATAAACAGTTCGCTATCGCGGGGGTTATCCCGACTCCGAGCTCGTCGGCGAGCGGACAAAGTATCTCCGCGCACGCCGCGGCAGTGGAGTCAACGCAAAATTCCTTCGCGTATTCGCTGTTCGAGCCGTGGTGATCGATGCAAAGATCGACTCTGCCGCTGTACTTCTCCGCCGATTCGTCGGAGAGCAGCTTTATATCCGCCACATCGACTGCGGTTATAAACTTCGGCTCAAAATCGCCGAAAATTTCAAGCCCTTTTGTCATAAAGCTGTATTTCGGGGCTATTTCATCCGCACATTCGAGTCGGCAGCGTTTGCCGAGCGACTGCAGCATATGCATCAGCGCATAGCCGCAGCCGAGCGTATCGCCGTCCGGATGGGCGTGGCACAGCACGAGTATATCATCGTTTTCGCGCAGCAACTCTGCCGCGCGGCCAATGTCAATTCGCATCTTCATCTTCCTTCAGATCATCGAGCATACGGGCGATATTCATGCCGTGCTCTATCGAGTCGTCGGCGACAAACTTGAGTTCCGGGGTCTTGCGCAGACCTAATCTGTGCCCGACCTCGCGGCGGATATAGCCCATGGCGCTGTCAAGTCCCTTGACGGCTGTTTTGGCGTCGTCGATGCCGCTCATCGAGCTTACGAAAACCTTGGCAAACGAAGCGTCGGAGCTGACCTCGACCTTGACGACGGTGAGCAGCTTGCCCTGCACGCGCGGGTCCTTGAGCTCGCGCATGACGGCAACTATCTCTCTTTTTATATCCTCGGATATTCTGTCAATTCTGTATCCTGCCATATCAGTCGCGATACTCCTCGATGGTGAACGCCTCGAAGATATCGCCCTCCTTAATATCGTTGAACTTTGCAAGTCCTATGCCGCACTCAAAGTTCTGCGCGACCTCCTTGACATCGTCCTTGAAACGGCGCAGGGAAGAAATCTCGTCCTCGGTGATGACGACGCCGTCGCGCACCACGCGAATCTTCGAGTTTCTTGTGACCTTGCCGCTGAGGACATAGCAGCCGGCGATGTTGCCGACGGAGGAAATCTTGACTATCTGGCGGACTTCCGCTCTGCCCTGCTGAACCTCGCGGAACTTCGGAGCGAGCATGCCCTTGATAGCCGCCTGGATCTCATCGATGCAGTCATAGATTATTCTGTAGCAGCGGATGTCAACTCCGTCGCGCTCGGCGTTCTGCGCCGCAACCGGATCGGGTCTGACATTGAAGCCGACGATTATCGCGTTTGATGCGTTTGCAAGCATGACATCGGACTCGTTGATTGCGCCGACGCCGCCGTGGATGATTTTAACCCTGACTTCCTCGTTCGAGAGCTTTTCAAGGCTCTGCTTGACAGCCTCGACCGAGCCCTGGACATCCGCCTTGACGATGATGTTGAGTTCCTTGAGCTCGCCCTCCTTGAGGGATGAGAAGAGGTTCTCGAGAGTGACTTTTTCAAAGGACTTGAACTGCTCCTCTTTCTGCTTCTGTTTTCTCTGCTCAACAAGCTCTCTTGCAAGGCGCTCGTCGCTGACTGCGTCGAATGCGTCGCCCGCCTGCGGAGCCTCAGCAAGGCCCATTATCTCAACGGGGACGGACGGGCCAGCCTCGTTGACCTTTCTGCCCTTGTCGTCAACCATGACTCTGACGCGTCCGACGGACGTGCCGGCAACTATGATATCGCCGGAATGGAGCGTACCGTTCTGAACAAGGAGGGTAGCTATGGGGCCTCTGTTCTTGTCGAGGCGAGCCTCTATGACTATACCCTTTGCCGCGCGGTTCGGGTTCGCCTTGAGCTCCTTCATCTCGGCAACAAGAAGTATTGCTTCGAGAAGCTTATCTATATTCATCTTTGTAACAGCCGAAACGGGCACGCATATCGTGTCGCCGCCCCACTCCTCGGGAATGAGGTCATATTCGGTCAGCTGCTGCATGATGCGGTCGGTGGTCACGCCGGGTTTATCCATCTTGTTTATAGCAACGATTATGTCAACTCCGGCTGCCTTTGCGTGGTTAATAGCCTCGATGGTCTGCGGCATGATTCCGTCATCTGCAGCGACAACGAGAACTGCGATATCCGTAGCCTGCGCGCCGCGCGCTCTCATCGAGGTGAACGCCGCATGGCCGGGGGTATCGAGGAAAGTTATCTTCTGACCGTTGAGGTCAACTCTGTATGCGCCGATATGCTGGGTGATGCCGCCCGCCTCTGTCGCGGTGACATCGGTATGGCGTATAGCGTCAAGAAGCGAGGTCTTGCCGTGGTCAACGTGACCCATGACAACAACGACCGGGTCTCTCGGAGAAAGATCCTCTGCGGAGTCATCGGAATCGTCGATTATTCTGTCCTCTATAGTGACAACGACTTCCTTTTCTGCCTTTGCGCCGAGCTCGGTCGCGACTATCGCGGCGGTGTCGTAGTCGATAACCTGGTTGACAGTCGCCATAACGCCGAGGGAGAACAGCTTCTTGACGACTTCGGCCGCAGTCATTTTGAGCATGGCGGCGAGGTCGGAGACGACTATCTCATCAGGTATTTTTACGACAATCTGCGGCTTCTTAGCGCGCTCTGCCGCTATACGGGCAAGGCGCTGAGCCTCGGTCTCGCGGCGCGAGGAACGCATGCCCTGCTTGCGGTACTGCGTGGAGCGCTGCTTGAGCTTCTGCTTATGAACCGATCTGTCGTTCTGCATGCCGTTGTTGGCAGGGGCTATATTCTCATAGCGCTCGTTGTACTTGTCGAGCTCGACATTGCCGGCTCTCGTGTCAACGGTTCTGCGCTCGCCCTTTGTGCGCGACTGCATCGGCTTGTTATCATTCTTCTTTTTGGGTCTGTCCTCTGCCGGCTTCGCCGCCTGCTCCTGCGCTTTTGCGGCGGGTTTCTCGGTCTTGGCGGCGGGCTTTGCATCCTTTGCGGGAGCAGACTTCTGCGCGGGCTTCGCCGCGGCTTCCTTCTGCTCGCTCTTCTGCTCGGCCGCCGGAGCCTCCTTCTTTGCGGGGGCTTCTTTTTTGCTCTTGAGAGCAAAATATTCATCGAAGCTGTCGACCGCGTTCTCTTTGGTCACGGTGTCGAACAGCAGATCAAGCTCGTCGGATTCAAGAGCCGTCATCGAGGATTTTTTCGCGCCGCCGAAGTTCTTTTCGATGAGCTCGGTGACGTAATTTGTCTTGACGTCCAGATCCTTTGCAACGTCACGGACGCGATATTTGGCATTTATCATACATTATCCTCCCCATAGGCGATGTTAAGTATTGTTTGTATGCGGGACGCGAGTCCCCGGTCGTCGATCGTAAGCACGGCGGAGCGCAGCGAAGTTGCATGCCCTATCTCCTGCATGGTGTATCCGGTCTTTATAAGCGGAACTGAGCGTCCCTCGCTGCTGCACGCGCGTTCAAACTCTTCGCAGAGCCGCTCGGACGCATCGGACGAGAGCAGGCACAATCTTGCATGACCGTGCTTTATCGCCGTCTGCGCTGCGTCGTGTCCGCAGCTGAGCTTTCCCGCCCTGCGGCAGATGCCGAGCATGGAAAGAGCCTTGTCATTCTCCACTTTCGTCCATCTCCTTTTCCATCAGGTCGTAGACCTCCTGAGGAATCTCGCAGTTGAACTCGCGCTCAAAGCGGTGGGACTTTATCGCCTTTTTAAGGCAGTCTGCGCTGCGGCAGACATAAGCGCCCCTGCCGGGCTTTCTTCCCGTAAGATCGAGCGAAACTTCACCCTCCGGGCTGCGAACCACTCTGACGAGCTCTTTTTTCGGCTTCATCTCGTTGCAGCCGTTGCATCTGCGCAGCGGTATCTTCTTCTGCTTCACACCGCTCACCTGCCTTTCAAAAGTAATAAGTCATTATATATCGAAGTTTATTGTCGGCTCTTCAATGCCGCTCTCGGGCTTTATGTCAATCTTCCAGCCGGTGAGCTTGGCGGCAAGTCGGGCATTCTGACCCTTGTTTCCGATAGCGAGGGAGAGCTGGCTGTCCGGCACTCTGACGCGGCAGACCTTCTCTTCGCCCTCTTCGACCGTGACGTCAACGACATCGGCGGGAGCGAGTGCGGCTGCGATAAACTCCTCGGGCACATCGCTGTATTTGACTATATCGATCTTCTCGCCGCCGAGCAGGTCAACTATCTTGCCGACACGCGCGCCGCGCGGACCGATGCATGCGCCGACGGGATCGACATCCGGATCTGCACTGTAAACTGCCATCTTTGTTCTGGAGCCTGCCTCTCTGGCGACCGCCTTTATCTCAACGGTGCCGTCGAATATCTCGGGAACTTCCTCTTCAAACAGTCTTCTGACAAGACCGGGATGAGTTCTCGAAATAGTTGCGCGGGTGTTCTTATCTGTGCTGCGAACGCCGGCGACATAGACTTTGATAATATCATTGGGCTGAAGCACCTCGTCGGGGAGCTGCTCGCTCTTGTAGAGCAGAGCCTCAGTCTTGCCGAGGCTGACGACCGCATCGCCCGACTCGGGGATAACGCGCTGGACGGTGACGGTGATAATCTCCTGATTGTGGCTCTCAAGCTCGCTGCGAAGCTGACCCTGCTCTGCCTCGCGGATAGCCTGGCGAAGCATATGTTTGCCCTTTTCGGCGGTTATTCTGCTGACCTTTGCGGTCTCGACGGGAATCTCAACGATATCGCCGGGCATTGCGCCCTTCTTATACTGCTGAGCCTGCTCGACGAGCAGATCGGTGTCGGGATCGGATATCTCGGACACGACAGTCTTGCGCAGATAAACGCGGAACTCGCCCTTGTCGGCGTCGACATCGCAGAAGACGATGTCCTTGTTGTTATATTCCTTTTTCAGCGCGCCGATGAGGACATTCTGGATGCTCTCGCACATCGCGTCAACGGTGACGCCGGTGTCCTTGCTGAGCAGTTTCACGGCTTCGAAGAACTCCTTGTTCTTCTTGCTTTCCTCGTTTCTTTCTTTTTTATTCATTTTCCAAATCAATCCTTTTAAGTGAATTTTTTATTTCAAACGGCGCACGGCGCGCCGGGGATAGCAAACCGACTGTAACAGTCAGCCACATCTGATTCGCGGGCGGATGATATCCGCCCTACAGCGTGACTGAATTCACAGGTTCATGCAACGCAGTATCGCGCAAAATTACTCGTCATAAAATCCGTTCGAGGTAGATAACGAAAGAAAATTGTGCAGAGCAAGGCGTGAGGTTCTGCACGCGAGGGAGCGCACTTTGTGTGCGTGACCGAACGGGCACGGTTCTCACAACGCAGCTATGCGCGATTTTACTCGTCATCAAATTTAATCAGGGTAGATGACGAAAGAATTTTGTGTGAGACAAGGCGCACGGTTCTGTGAATGAAGGAGCGTACTCTTGTACGTGACTGAATTCACAGGTTCATGCAACGCAGTATCGCGCAAAATTACTCGTCATCGGAAGCATAGAAGTCGTCGAGTTTTACCGAACTGACTTCCTTCTTTTCAAAGCATATTCCGCTGCCGTCTTCGCGGGTGACGGTTATCATGCCGTTGTCATAGCTTTCGAGAGTGCCTTTGAAATCGCGCTCGCCGTCGCGGGGACGGATGAGGCGAACCATAACGGGCGAGCCGATATATTTTTTGAAATGCTCGTCGCGGGTGAGCTGGCGCTCAACTCCGGGGGACGAGACCTCGAGATAATAGCTCTGCTCTATCGGGTCGGCTTCGTCGAGAGGGCCGTCAACGGCGCGGCTGAAATTCTCGCAGTCGGTTATACCGACGCCGCCCTCCTTGTCTATATATATTCTGAGATACCAGGAAACTCCCTCTTTCTGGAATCGGATATCCCAGATTGAAAGCCCCAGCTGTTCAGCGACGGGAGCAGCTATCTCCCACACGGCGGCTACGGTGTTGCCGCCCTTGCCTTTGCCTGCCACAGACACATCTCCTTTTTCAAAAAGTCCCTAACATAAAGGAAAGAGCGGGTCACCCCACTCTTTCGTCAAGTTTACATTCCTACAATAAATATTCTAACACATAAGCCCTGCAATATCAAGGCTTTTTTCAAATATTTACGCTTTGCATAAACGCGGATCAATATTTGACAAGGTATCTGTCGATCTCCCACTGAGAGACTCTTGCGCGGTAGCTTCTCCACTCCTCGCGCTTGGCTTCAAGATATTTGTTGAAAACATGGTCGCCGAGCACCTCTCTCATGAACGGACTTGCGGCGAAGAGCTTTGTCGCCTCTTCGAGGGACTTGGGCAGGGAGTGTATTCCCGCCGCGGCACGCTCATCCGCAGTCATGTCATAGACATTGGCGTCAGTCGGCGCGGGAACGGGCAGGTCGCGCTCGATGCCGTCAAGACCGGCGGCGAGGCAGGAAGCCATCTCAAGATAGGGGTTGCACGCCGGGTCGGGGCTGCGTATCTCAATACGGGTGCCGAAGCCGCGTGCCGAAGGAATTCTTATAAGCGGGCTGCGGTTCTGAGCCGACCAGGCGACATATACGGGAGCCTCATAGCCGGGTACGAGACGTTTATACGAATTGACAAGGGGATTGAGCACGAGGGTCATCGGGCGGATATGCTCGAGCACACCGGCGATGAAGCTGTATGCGGTCTTGCTGAGATTCAAACTGTCGCTCTCGTCGCAGAAAGCGTTTTCGCCCGCCTTGAACAGCGAGATGTTGGTGTGCATGCCCGAGCCGCTGATGCCGTAAATGGGTTTGGGCATGAAAGTCGCATGAAGTCCGTGCGACTGGGCGATGCTCTTGACGACATATTTGAAAGTCATGACATTGTCCGCGGCGGTCAGAACCTCGTCGTATTTGAAATCTATCTCATGCTGAGCCTCGGCAACCTCATGGTGGGACGCTTCTATTTCAAAGCCCATCTCCTCGAGTGCGAGGCAGATGTCACGGCGGCAGTTCTCGCCGCGGTCAACGGGGCCGAGGTCGAAATAACCGCCCTGATCGTGGGTCTGAGTGGTGGGCTTGCCGTTTTCGTCGATATGGAACAGGAAGAATTCGCACTCCGGGCCGACGTTGCACGAATATCCCATGTCCGCCGCTTTCTTTATCGCGCGGCGCAGGACATAGCGCGGGTCGCCCTCAAAGGGAGTGCCGTCCGAGCAATAGACGTCGCAGATAAGGCGCGCGACCTTGTGATCCTCGGAGGTGCGCCACGGGAAGATAACAAAGGTATCGAGATCGGGATGCAGATACATGTCCGATTCCTCTATACGCACGAAGCCCTCAATCGAAGAGCCGTCAAACATGCACTTGTTGTTGAGTGCTTTTTCGAGCTGGCTGCGGGTTATCGCGACATTCTTGAGCGAGCCGAGAATATCGGTAAACTGCAGGCGGATAAAGCTGACATTTTCTTCGTCCGCTATCCTCAATATATCTTCCTTTGTGTATTTCATAAGCGACCGCCTTTCGGGCATTTTAATGTTGCGGCAGGTACCGCAGCTGATTTTCATTATATCAGCTTTTTTACTATTGTCAAGGCGCGCCGGAGTGCTATAATATAATGTAAAGCCAGCAAGGAGGCTTCAGCTATGATTATAGATATGCACACCCACTGTTTTCCCGACCCGCTCGCGAAAAAGGCTATGCCGATGCTCGCCATGCGCTCGGGCAACCCCTATCCGGCATTCGACGGCACGGCATCGGGGCTCAGAGAGAGCGTCATTTCCGGCGGCGCCGACATGGCAGCGGTGCTCAACATTGCGACAAACGCGCATCAGCAGACGAAAGTCAACGACTTCGCCATCTCGCTGCTCGGCGACGATGTTCTAATCCCGTTCGGCAGCGTCCATTTCGAGAGCCCGGACGCGCTGAGCGAGCTCGACAGACTGCACGACGCAGGCATAAAGGGAATCAAGCTGCACCCCGACTATCAGGGCTTCTTCGCGGACGACGAGAGGATGTTCCCGATATATGAAAAGATAGGCTCGCTCGGCATGATAACGGTCTTTCACGCAGGAGTCGATATCGGAGTCCCCGACCCCGTTCACTGCACTCCGCAGATGCTCAAAAAGATACTTCCGCGATTCGGCGGCGCGCCTGTCATAGCCGCGCACATGGGCGGATTTCTGCTCTGGCGTGAGGCGGCGGAGCTGCTCGGCGGAACGGGAATATATATCGACACCGCGTTTTCGTCCGGTTCGGTGCCGCCGCCGTGGGCAAAGGAGAGCATTGCGGCGTTCGGCGCGGATCATGTTCTCTTCGGCTCGGACAATCCGTGGAGCGCGACCGGGCGCGAGCTCGCATTTGTCCGCTCGCTCGGTTTGTCAGAAGAAGAAACCGAGCTCATCCTCGGCAAGAACGCCGAAAGACTGCTCGGTCTTTGAATCATTTTAATATTATATCTTTCACATCGGCAAGAGTATCGACTATCCAGTCGGCTCCTGCCGTTTTGAATTCATTCTCGTCACCGTAGCCGCCCTCGAGCACGCCGATGCATTTGAGTCCGACGCCGTGCGCGCCGTCGATATCAAAGCTCCTGTCACCGACCATAACGGCATCCGCGAGATTATCCACTCCGAGCCCGTTGACCGCGCGGGAGATTATAACTGTTTTGTCCGCGTGCGGCTCGCCGAATGTTGCGCCGGAGACGAAGTCGAACAGGTCGGATATCCCGAAATGCTCGAGAATACGATTTATAAAAAGCTCCGGCTTTGAAGAGCCGACAGCCGTTTTCACTCCCGCCGCTTTCAATTCGCGCAGGGTCGAAAGCGTGCTCGGGAAGAATTCGAGTTCATATATACCTTTTGTCGAATAGTATTCGCGGTATTTTTCGACCGCCTCGTGACAGCGTTCGCTGTCGAGTCCGCACTTGACGGAAAAGCTCGTCTCGAGCGGAGGGCCTATAAAATATTTCAGCGTCTCGCTGTCAAGCTCCGGCTCGCCCATGCTGCGCAGGGCATACTGCACGGATGCAAACACGCCCGCACCTGTATCGGCAAGCGTGCCGTCAAAATCAAAAATTGCATAACAGAACATGGTTCTACCTCTTTCGGTTTGATAGAGCTATGATAACATAAAACATTTTGATTTACAACCGAGTTAGCGTGTGATATAATTTTGAGTTATAAAGGTTATATATACTTATAATCCGTCTCCGGAAAGGAAGTAGAAAAAATATGGAATACCGTTTTTCCGATAAAATAGCGTCGCTCAAGCCCTCCGCTATCAGAGAGGTGCTCAAGGCGACAAGCGTGCCGGGCATGATCCCGTTCGCCGCAGGCAACCCCGCTCCCGACGCATTTCCCGTCGCCGAGGTTCAGGAGATAGCCGCAGACATACTTAAAAACCGCCCGATAGACGCGCTCCAGTACGGCGTGACCGAGGGCTACCCCGAGCTTATCAGCCTGATAAAAGACAGAATGAAATCAAAATACGGCATTGGCCGCGACTTTGATTCGATTATAATCACGAGCGGCGCGCAGCAGGTCATGGATCTTTCGACCAAAGTTCTCTGCAACGAGGGCGATGTCGTTATCTGCGAGAGTCCGTCGTTCATCGGCTCGCTCAACTGCTTCCGCTCATATAACGCGAAGCTCGTCGGCGTGCCCGTCGATGCGGACGGTATGAACATCGAGGCTCTCGAAAAGGCTCTTGACGAGAACCCGAACGCCAAAATGATATATACTATTCCGAACTTCCAGAATCCCGCGGGCGTTACTATGTCGCTCGAGAAGCGCCACAGGCTCTATGAGCTCGCCAAGGCGCACAATGTTATGATTCTCGAGGATAACCCCTACGGCGATCTGCGCGTTGCGGGCGAAGATGTTCCGAATATAAAGAGCTTCGACGAGGACGGAATCGTCATTTATTCAGGCTCGTTCTCGAAGATTCTCGCGCCCGGCATCCGTATCGGCTTCACGGTCGCTCCCGCGCCTGTAGTCGCGAAGATGACCGTCGGCAAGCAGGCGGTCGATGTTCACACGACCCAGCTGATGCAGATGATAGTCGCCGAGTGGATGAAGAGATACGATGTTGACGAGCACATCGAGAAGATAAGAAAGATATACCGCAGAAAGCTCAATCTCATGTGCGATATGATAGACAGCGAGCTTGGCGACGCAGTCAGCTATGTCCGTCCCGAGGGCGGTCTGTTCATCTGGTGTGAGCTGCCCGAGGATGTTGACGCGCTTGAGTTCGTCAAAAAATCCGCCGAGAACATGGTCGCGCTCGTCCCCGGCACTGCATTTTTGACCGATGTCAACGGAAAGAGCAACGCCGTCAGATTCAATTTCTCGACCCCAGCGGACGATAAAATTGTCGAGGGCATGAAGATCCTCGGCAGGGTTCTTAAAGAAATGAGAGGAGAATAACATATATGGAAAATCAGACTCCCGAACGCCGCCAGCGCGTTCTCAGCGCAATCCAGCCGACTGCGATTCCGACCCTCGGCAACTATCTCGGTGCTCTGCGCAACTGGAAAGCGATGAGCGACGACTATGACTGCGTCTACGCCGTTGCCGACCTGCACGCGATAACCGTCAGACAGGATCCCGCGACTCTCAGACGCCAGACCATGGAGGCTTTTGCGCTCCTGCTCTCGATAGGACTCGACCCGGATAAGAACGTTGTGTTCGTCCAGAGCCATGTCAATACCCACGCCCAGCTCGCGTGGATTCTCGACTGCTACACCCAGTTCGGCGAGGCTTCGAGAATGACCCAGTTCAAGGACAAATCCCAGAAGCACGCGGACAATGTCAATGTCGGCCTCTTCGCCTACCCCGTGCTCATGGCTGCGGACATCCTGCTCTATCAGGCAAACTATGTGCCCATCGGCGAGGATCAGAAGCAGCATCTCGAGATAACCCGCAACATAGCCGAGCGCTTCAATGGCATATACGGCAACACGTTTACTATTCCCGAGCCGTTTATCGGCAAGGTCGGCGCGAGAATAATGTCGCTGCAGAACCCGAATCAAAAGATGTCGAAATCCGACCCGAACCCGAAGGCCTCCGTCTCCATTCTCGACGAGCCCTCGGTTATTATGAAGAAGTTCAAGAGCGCGGTCACGGACTCCGAATCCGTTGTCAGATACGGCGAGGGCAAGGACGGCATCAACAACCTGATGGCTATTTATTCCTGCTGCACCGGAGCTTCGTTCGACGAGATCGAGCGCGAGTTCGAGGGCAAGGGCTACGGCGACTTCAAAACAAAAGTCGGCGAAGCCGTTATAGAAGAGCTCACCCCCGTGCGCGAGAACTTCAACCGCATCGTAAACGACAAGGCATATCTCACCGAATGCATGGCAAAGGGCGCCGAGACAGCGCAGCGCATCTCCGAGCGCACGCTCAACAAGGTCATGAAAAAGGTCGGTTTTCTGCTCAAGTAAACAAATTCCACCAAAAAGAGCGTCCTTCGGGGCGCTTCTTTTGTTACTTTCCAAGAAGTTGCATATTTTTTGAATATAACTCTTGATTTTCTGAATAATCGTTGTATAATATGTGCATACGATGAATACGGAGGTATTTAATATGAAAGAGATCAAGAAAGTTGTGCTCGCCTATTCCGGCGGACTTGACACATCGATAATAATCCCGTGGCTCAAAGAGAACTACAACAACTGCGAGGTCGTTGCCGTTTCAGCCGACGTCGGCCAGGGCACGGAGCTCGACGGACTCGAGGAGAAGGCTCTCAAGACCGGCGCTTCCAAGCTCTATATTGAAGATCTTAAAAAGGAGTTCGTCGAGGACTACATCTTCCCGACTTTGAAAGCCGGCGCCGTATACGAGCGCGACTATCTGCTCGGCACCTCGTTTGCACGCCCGATAATCGCGAAGAGACTCGTTGAGATAGCCAAGGCCGAGGGCGCAGACGCTATCTGCCACGGCTGCACGGGCAAGGGCAACGATCAGGTGCGTTTCGAGCTCGCGATAAAGGCTTTCGCGCCCGATATGCAGATAATCGCTCCCTGGCGTATCTGGAACATCAAATCCCGTGAGGAGGAGATAGAATACGCCGAGGCCCACAATATCCCGCTCAAGATAAACCGTGAGACGAACTATTCAAAGGACAAGAACCTCTGGCACCTTTCGCACGAGGGTCTCGACCTTGAAGATCCCGCAAACGAGCCGCAGTACAACAAGCCCGGCTTCCTTGAGATCGGTCAGTCCCCCGAGCAGGCTCCCGACAAGCCGACCTATATCACAATAAGCTTCGAAAAGGGCGTTCCCGTTGCCGTTGACGGTGAGAAGATGGACGGCGTTACCATGATTGAGAAGCTCAACAAGATCGGCGGCGAAAACGGCGTCGGACTTGCGGATATCGTCGAGAACCGCCTTGTCGGCATGAAGTCAAGGGGCGTTTATGAGAATCCCGCAGGCTCAATTCTCTACAGGGCTCACGAAGTCCTCGAGACTCTGACCCTCGACAGGGACACCATGCACTACAAAGAGCAGGTCGCTCTGCGCTACGCCGAGCTTGTCTACTTCGGCCAGTGGTTCACTCCCCTCAGGGAGGCTCTCGCCGCTTTCGTTGACAAGACTCAGGAGCGCGTCACCGGCGACGTCAAGCTCAAGCTCTACAAGGGCAACATAATAAACGCGGGCACCACCTCGCCCTATTCGCTCTACAGCGAAGCTTTCGCTACCTTTGACGAGGACGATGTCTACGATCAGAAGGACTCCGCAGGCTTCATCAACCTCTTCGGTCTGCCGATAAAGGTCAAGGCCATTCTCGACGCCGAGAGAGAGGCAAAGGCATGAAGCTCTGGACGGGACGCTTCAGCAAAGAAGCCGATAAAAAGACCAACGATTTCAACTCCTCGATAAAAACGGACAGCCGCATGTTCAACGAGGATATCGACGGCAGCATCGCCCACGCATCGATGCTTGCCGCAAAGGGGATAATCTCCGAGGAGGACTGCAAGAAAATTCTTGCGGGACTCTCGGACATTCGAAACGACATTATCTCGGGCGAGCTGATGATAGACCCCGACGCCGAGGATATCCACACTTTTATCGAAGGCGAGCTTACCTCGAGAATCGGCGACGCGGGCAAAAGACTCCACACCGGGCGCAGCAGAAACGACCAGGTTGCCGTTGACATAAGGCTCTATCTCAAAAAGGATGTGCCGCAGGTCACGGGGCTCATAAACGGACTTATTGACGCTCTCGACGGCAAGGCTAAAGAATACGCCCACTGCATCATGCCGGGCTACACGCATCTTCAGCGCGCTCAGCCGATAACCTTTGCGGCGCACATCGGCGCATATATCGAGATGCTCCGCCGCGACCTCGGACGCTTTGAGGACGCCGCGGGCAGGATGAACTACTCCCCGCTCGGCTCGGGTGCGCTCGCGGGAACGACATATCCCATCGACCGCGCCATGACCGCAAAGGCACTCGGGTTCGACGGCTATATGCCCAACACCCTTGACGGCGTATCGGACAGAGACTTCTGCCTCGAGCTGCTCAGCTGATTCTCGACCTTGCCCGCGGGGGCAAGACCGTGATCATCAACACGCTCGAGATTCCCGAGCTCCGCGAGGTGGCCGACGTGTGCTATGTGCTCTACGAGGGACGCATCGTGAAACGGCTCGAGCATGACGAGATCGACGAGCAGACGGTCATGCTGTACTCGACGAACTCCGTAAGCGATGATCCTGCGACCGAGATGAATGAGTGAGGTGCAACTACCGTGAATGAGAATGCTTCAACGAAACCGACGGGCTTGGCAAACGTGCTCGGTCTGGTGAAAAAGTACAGCTTCGTCCTCGTGTTTTTAGCGATTCTGCTGGTGTACGTCATTGCGAACGGCGGCCTCACGCTGAACGCCGGCATGAACGTCTTGCGCCACAGCGCGGTAATCGGCACGATCGCTATCGGCATGGGCATCGTGTGCCTCACGGGCGAGATCGACCTTTCCGTGGGCTCGATGCTCGCGCTCGTGGCGGGCTTCTCCGTCGTGGTCTTCAATATGACCGGTTCCATCCTGCTCACGTTGGTCTTCGCCGTGGTGTTCGGTGCGGCGTGCGGTTTGGTGAACGGCTTTCTGGTGGGCGTGGTGCAGATGCCCGCGTTCATCGTGACGCTCGCGACGATGCTCATCTATCGTTCGGTGGCGCAGTACGCCTGCCAGCTCCTTCCGGGCGAGCTCATCGGCAACGGCAGCTCCGTGTACCGCATGTCCAACGAGCTTGGAGCGTATGACACGCTCTACACCTTCGGCAACGCGCGCGTGGCAGGCGTGCCGATCGTGGGCATCGTGCTCATCGTCATGGTCGTGCTGTTCGTCTACATCTGCACGTCGACGAAGTTCGGCAAGAAGATCTATGCGGTGGGCTCGAACGCCAAGGCGGCGCACCTCGCGGGCATCAGCGTGCCAGTTATGAAGACGCTCGTCTTCACTATCGCGGGCGCGCTTGTGGGCCTCTCTGCGTTTTTGTGGATTGCCATGAACGCCTCATGCGACCCGGCGACGACCGGCTCGAGCTATGAGATGTATGCCATCGCCTCGGTGGTGCTCGGCGGCATTTCCATGAGCGGCGGTCGCGGCCGCATGATCGGCGTGCTTTTTGGCGCGCTGTCCTACGACGTCATCGACAAGATCATCATCGCGCTCAAGATGGACGCGCTCATCCAAGACACCATCAAGGGCATCATCCTCATCATCGTGATCATGATTCAGGTAGCAGGGCCTCAGCTCAAGGAGTTCTTCGGACGTAAGGGCAAGAAGGGCGGGAGTGCCTCGTAGGAGGTCTGCACGATTCGATCGGGTAAGGTTGAGAACCTTCCTCCCAAGGCGGCTCCGTGCATGCGCGCGGGGCCGCCCTGTGTTTTCGGCTGCGATGCCTGTGCGTGGGTGCAGCCGGCGGGACGGGTGCCGGTTGGTGGGTGCTGCCGGTGGGACGGGTGCCGCCCGGCAGGCGGGCGCGGTTGGTGGGCGTCGCTCGGCAACGCGGCGCGTGTCACAGCCGGAGACGCACCGCCTTTGCAGCACGCCCTGCGCCAAAGATTGAATATTTCTGCCCAATCTTTTCCACTGAATGAATATTTTGCGTACGAGCACCCGAAAGCGCGCTCCAGGGGCGTAGAATACGCCCAGCCCGTACACCTTTAATTCGGTCCGGTGAGGCCGGGAAGGAGCGATTATGGCATTTTCAGCATGTACCGGGACGTCGAGCGCCGACGGTGCTCCGCTCGTCCAACGAATGCTCGCGAACACGAGCAAGCAGACGGCGGCACCCGCCGCGCTCATGCTCGCAGACGGCACCGTATTCTATGGCCGAGCGTGCGGAGCACGGGGCGTCGCGACAGGCGAGGTGTGCTTCAACACGTCTGTCGAGGGGTATTTCGAGGTCTTCACCGATCCAAGCTACGCCGGCCAGATCGTTACCATGACCTACCCGCAGATTGGCAACTACGGCATCGACCTCGCCGATACGCAGATGGCGCCCGGCATGCCTGCTGAACATCAGGGCAACCAGCAGCCGGCGCTACGCGGATTGGTGGTGCACGACCTGTGCCGCACGCCGTCTAACTGGCGCTCCAGCATCGATGTATCTGAATATCTGGAAGAGCGCGGCATCATCGCCATCGAGGGCATCGACACGCGCGCGCTCGTACGGCACCTGCGCGATCACGGTGCCCAGAAGGGCATCATCTCGACCGAGATACTCGACCGCGTCGAGCTTGCGGCGCTGCTCGATGCCGCGCCGGGTTTGGTGGGCGAAAACCTCGTCAAGACGGTGAGCTGCCATGAGGCCTACCGCTATTACCCTGGCCGCGTGGCGAAAGACCATGCAATTTGCACAGGCAGATGCTGCTTTGGCGAAGCGCCGCGTAGTGGTATACGACTGCGGCGTGAAGCGCGGGATCCTCGAGGGCTCGAGCGCGCCGGTTGCGAGCTCACGGTTGTGCCGTGGGACACGCCCGCCCGCGACGTCCTCGCTCTCCAGCCCGACGGCGTGTTCCTTTCGAACGGCCCGGGAGACCCGGATGCCGTGACCGAGACCTATGAACAGGTGCGCGCGCTCATGGGCAAGGTGCCCATGTTCGGCATCTGCCTGGGCATCAGATGGTGAGCCTCGCGGCAGGCGGCCGCATGGAGAAGCTCAAGTACGGCCACCGCGGCGGCAACCACCCCGTCATGAATCTCATCACGCGCCGTGTGGAGATTACCGCGCAAAACCATGGCTTCAACCTTGTATTGCCCCAGCTTGGGCACGCTCGTCCCGGAGCTTTCCGGCGGTGTGGCCGAGCATCCCGTGGGTCCGGACGGCACGGCGGACACGGGTGATCTGCGCTTCTGGGCGGAGCGCGGCGTGGCCCCCGTCGTGGAGAACGAGCGCTTCGGGCGCATCCGGCTCACGCACGTGAACCTGAATGATGGCACCGCCGAGGGCATCCAGTTTCTCGACGCGCCGGTATTCTCGGTGCAATACCACCCCGAAGCCTCGCCCGGTCCCACGGACGCACATTATCTCTTCACTGCGTTTGCCCAGCTCATAGACGGCAAGTCGGATTATTTGGACATC
>ENA-OQCL01000138-OQCL01000138.1-human-gut-metagenome-genome-assembly--contig:-NODE-138-length-39658-cov-5.787888_pt1 | contig 39658 bp, 45 predicted proteins | sample MGYA00242502_ERZ504586 | MGnify/ENA primary metagenome ERZ504586 (study PRJEB26092, sample SAMD00036316) | human gut metagenome | host: Homo sapiens | study: EMG produced TPA metagenomics assembly of... | reverse complement strand
ACTTACGGAGAAAATCAGAAGGCTGTGAGAGTATATTTTGCTCTGATAATACCGCTGAAAAGAGTGAAAAGGAGAAAAAGTTATGAAGAAGGACATGAAAAAGAACTTAATGAAACGAATTGTCGCAATGATCACCGCCGCCGTGATGCTTTTTTCGCTGGCAGCATTCGCCGCCTGCTCAAAAAAGCAGGATGATACGGAAATACGCATTGCCGCACTGAAAGGCCCGACCGGAATGGGCATGGTGAAACTGGCAGATAAGCAGAATTACCCAAATTACACGGTTTCAATTGAAGCATCGCCCGATGCATTGAATCCGCGCATCATTTCCGGAGAAGTCGATGTTGCGGCCGTTCCCGTAAATCTTGCATCCGTGCTTTACAACAAGCTGGATGGCGATATATCGGTGCTTGCAGTCAGCACGCTCGGTGTTCTTTATGTTGTTGAAGCGGGTTCCGAGGTGAACTCTGTGGCTGATCTTGCGGGCAAAACTGTTTATGCAACCGGACAGGGTGCAACGCCCGAATACATCCTTAATTATCTGCTTGATAAAAACGGAGTCGCGGGGTCTGTTGAGGTAAACTATGTCGGCGAGCACGCTGCGCTGGCAACCATGCTTGCAGACGGCAGTGCCGAAATCGGCATGCTTCCGGAACCGAACGTGACGTCAACTCTTGCCGGAAACGACAACCTGCGCATTGCATTGAACCTCACCGAGGAATGGAACAAGGTTTGCTCAACGGAGCTTGTTCAGGGCGTTGTTATTGCGCGCAAAAGCTTTGTGAACGAACATCCGGAGGCAATTGAACAGTTTTTGCGGGAATATGAAAAGAGCTCCGCGTTTGTGAATGAGAATATCGATGAAGCCGCAAAGCTTATCGTTGATGCCGGAATTCTCGGAAATGTTGAAATTGCAAAAAAAGCAATTCCGAACTGCAACATCAGTTTCAGCAAAGGCGAAGCGATGCATAAAGCGGTTGAAGGTATGCTCGCTGTTCTGTTTGAGGCAAACACGAAGAGCATCGGCGGCAAACTCCCCGACAAGGATTTTTATTACGGAATCTGAGTTGAACACGGGGTATTTAGTGTTAAACAGGACAGAATGAACATATATATTGAGACTGAGCCGATGTCGGCTGTATGACCGACATCGGCGCAGCGGATTGAAATTTGCATTTGATTTTAATGGCAATTGAACGCAAAAAAGATAAATACGGGAATAAAATGCGGCATCGCGGCGGAGCATTACTTCGCATGACTGCCGCAATTGTGTTTTGGCTTCTTGTTTGGCAGCTGCTCAGTTTTTTGATCGGCAGTGAGCTGCTGCTGCCGTCGCCTTGGGCGGTTGTGCGCAGTTTTTGCGGGCTTGCGCAAACAACGGAGTTTTACCGCAGCATTCTGCATACCCTTTTGCGCGTTGCGGCAGGCTTTGCAGCCGGCATGGCAGCAGGCTTACTTGCAGGCACACTGACGGCGTTTTCGCGTGCTGCCGACGTGCTTCTGACTCCGCTCAAAAACATCATAAAGGCAACGCCCGTAACTTCGTTCATTGTGCTCATCCTGCTGTATTTTTCGTCCAATGTGACTCCCTCTGCGGTTGCTTTTCTTGCGGTGCTGCCGATTTGCTGGTCTAATGTCTGTGAAGGACTGCGTCAAACGGATAAAAAAATGACGGAGCTTGCGCATGCATATGCTTTCGGCAGGAAAAAAACACTTCGGGAAATATACTTTCCCGCCGTTCGTCCCTACTTATCCGCCGCGGCAACGACAGGTCTTGGTTTCGCATGGAAATCCTGCGTTGCGGCTGAAGTAATTGCGCTCAGCAAAAACAGCGTCGGACGAGCATTATATGAAAGCAAGCTGTATCTCGAAACGGCAGAGCTTTTTGCGTGGACAGCTTCCGTTGTGCTTATCAGTGTGCTGTTTGAAAAACTACTTGTGCATAAACTCTTTAAAAATAAGAATACGGAAGGCACGGCCGGGAGGCGAAGCGAGAGCCTTGAACACGGACATGCAAGCTGTGAGGCCGAACTGCGCGACGCCGGAGGATATGCTGCCGCACCATTACGGCCACGAGGAACGCGGCCTCGCGCTTCTTCCCGAAATCGCAGCCGCGCTTAAAATCCCGAAGCGCTGGCGCAAATGCGCGGAGTTCGTCATACGCGAGCACATGCGCGCATCGCTCGTCAAATCCCCGGCAAAGATACGCGACCTCGCGCGCGCTTTGGAAAACGGCCATATTTCGCGGCGCGACTTCGAAATCGTCGTCGCGGCGGACAACGCGGGAAAAATCCCGGACTGGCTCGCACGTTACGACGAATATCTAGCGGTTCTGAAATCCGCGGCGGCGGCCCCGATTCCGGAACGGCTGCGCGGCGCGCAGATAGGCGAGCACATCCGAAGCCGCGAGGCGCAGGCGCTCAAAGAATTCATGATGAACGAAAAAACTGATAAACGCGGAGGAGGGCGCTGAATTATGAAGCGGAACGACCCTGATTACATGCTGGTGCGCGTCGCGGACTACGACCCGAAATGGCCCGAGATGTTCGAGGCCGAGGCGGCGCTTGTGCGCGAAATCATAGGGGACAATCTGATAACGATTTTCCACATCGGCAGCACCGCGGTGCCGGGGCTGAAGGCGAAGCCGGTTATCGACATGCTGCCAGTGGTGCGCGACGTCGCCGCTCTTGACGGCCTTACGCGCGAGTTCGCCGCCGCGGGCTACGAGGCTATGGGCGAGTTCGGCCTGCCGGGCCGCCGCTATTTCAGGAAGGGCGGCGCGAATCGCACGCACCAGCTGCACGCCTACCAATACGACGCCGTTCATGCGATAACGCGCCACGTCGCCTACCGCGACTACATGCGCGTCCACGCCGAAGCGCGCGCGGCCTACGGCGAGCTCAAGGCGGCGCTCGCCTCCCGCTTCCCGGACGACATCGGCGCATACTGCGACGGCAAGGACGAGTTCGTCAAGGAGTACGAGCGGCGCGCGCTGATATGGCACTGGCAGAAGCTCGCGGCGGCGCGGACCGCTTGACTTAGAGCGGACTCTAAGAGATAAAATCTTCATAAATTTGTGTGTGGCGGTGAAATTTTATGAAATACAGAGAACTCGGAAGGACGGGGCTCAAAGTCGGCGAGATAGGCATGGGCTGCGAGGGCTTCGTAGACCATGACGGGAAATATACAAAGGCGCTCTTCGACCGCGCGGAAGCCGCCGGCGTCAACTGCTTCGACCTTTATTCTCCGTCGCCCGAAGTACGCAGCCTCGTAGGCGAGGCTCTGCGCGGACGGCGCGAGAAATTCGTGATTCAGGCGCACCTCTGCACGGCGTGGAAAAACGGTCAGTATGAGCGCACGCGGAACATAGACGAAGTACGCGCGTCATTCGAAGACCTTCTAGCGCGCCTCGGCACGGACCGCATCGAGGTCGGCATGATCCACTACGTCGATTCGATGGATGACTGGAAGACGGTCGCGGACGGACCTGTCATGGAATATGCGCTCAAGCTCAAAGAGCAGGGGAAGATACTCTCGATAGGCATGAGCAGCCACAACCCGGAAACGGCTATGGCCGCGGCGAAAAGCGGAGTTGTCGACGTAATAATGTTCAGCGTCAATCCATGCTACGACCTTCAGCCGGCTGGGGAGAACTGCGAAGATCTGTGGAGCGACGAAAATTACGAAAAGCCGCTCGTCAACATGGATCCTGAGCGCGAGGCGCTCTACGAGTATTGCCAGAGCGCCGGGGTGGCGATAACGGTGATGAAAGCCTTCGGCGGAGGCGACCTGCTCGACGCAAGCCTTTCGCCGGCCGGCGCGGCGCTGACTGTGAATCAGTGTCTGCACTACACGCTGACGCGCCCGGCGGTAGCGACCGTCTTCGCCGGCGCGCATACGGTGGAAGAGCTTGAACGTTCGCTCGCCTACGAGAACGCGAGCGACGCTGAGCGCGATTATGCGGAAGCCTTCGCCTCGTTCCCGAAGATAAGCTGGCGCGGGCGCTGCATGTACTGCGGACACTGCGCCCCCTGCCCGAAGGGCATCGAGGTTGCCTCCGTGACGAAGTTCCTGAACCTCGCGAAGGCGCAGGGCTTTGTCCCCGAGACGGTGCGCGAGCACTACGCGCTCCTCGCACACAAGGCGGGCGAATGCGTCGAGTGCCGCGCATGCGAAAAGCGCTGCCCCTTCGGCGTCGAAGTAGTCGCGAACATGCGCGAGGCGAAGAAAATATTCGGAAATTAGTTGGGCGCACGCCTGCGCCGCAGCTTTACGGCGCGGGCGCTGAGTTGTGACTGCTGCGTAAAAGCGAAGAGGCCGCGTAATCGCGGCCTCTTTTCGTATGCTTTTATCTGGCGGCGGCGAGTTTCGCCGTGCGGCTCTATTTCCCGTCCGGCAGCTCGGCGAGCGTCAGCGGCTGCGCGCCGCCCGCGGTGATGTCGCAGTAGCCCTGGTCGGTGAGCTTGAGCTTCGGGATTACCGAGAGCGACATAAAGCTGAGCTGCATCAGCAGCTCCGTGCCGTGGCAGCGGATGCTATCGGCCGCGGCGCGGATGTCCGCGAGCTTTTCGAGCAGCTCGTCTGCGGAAAGCAGGCTCATGAGGCCGCCGACGGGAAGTTCGAGGCTCGCGAGAACCTTTTCGCCCTCGGCTACGACTATGCCGCCGTGCATACGCGCGAGCTCGCGCAGCGCGGTAGACATAGAGACGTCGTCCATGCCGGCGCAGGTGTAGTTGTGTGCGTCGTGCGCGACCGACGAGGCGACGGCTCCGCGTTCGAGCGGGAAGTTGTGCAGGAAGCCGAGCGCGAGGCGGCCCGTTCCGCGGTTCTTCTCGACGACGGCCATCTTCGCAAGGCGGCGCGACGGGTCGGCGCAGGCGCAGCCGTCTATGACAGCCGGTTCAAGCGTCAGCGTCTCCGTCGTGAACTGGCGCGGCACTACGCCGATGACGTTGATATATTTGTCGTCAGGGCCGAGCTTGATTTTGAGCTCGTCGGGCGTGGGCGTCCTGACCGTCTGCTTCAGCCCCGGCAGCTCTGATACGGCGGCGGGGGAGAGGCTTTCGAGGATTTTCCCGCGCTCGGCGACGAGCCGCCCGCGCTTCCAGACGCGGAGCACGCGGCAGCTTTCAAGGCTGTCGACGAGTACGAGGTCTGCAATTTTGCCCGGAGCTATCGCGCCGCGGTCGTAGAGGCGGAAGTACTCCGCGGGCGTCAGCGTCGCGGTGCGCAGAGCCGCGAGCGGAGGGACGCCGCACTCTATCAGCTCGCGCACGCAGCCGTCCATGTGCCCGCGCTCGCGGATGAATGCCGGCGTTATGTCGTCGCTGACCGCTAGGCAGCGCGCGCAGAGATTCGGCGATTCCACGAGCAGCGGCGCGAGGTCCTTCAGGTTCCGCGCCGCCGCGCCCTGACGTATCATCAGGTACATGCCGCGGCGCAGCTTCTCGCGTGCCTCGTCGATTGTGCTGCATTCGTGGTCGGAGGTGACGCCGCCGAGCAGATAGCCCGCGAGCTGCGCGCCGCCGACGCCGGGCGCGTGGCCCGTGATTACCGTTCCTTCCGCGGCTTCGAGCTTTTTCCATACTTCTTCGTCGCCGAGGTAGACGCCGGGGAAGTTCATCATCTCGCCTAGGTGCGTACAGGTTCCGTCCGCGAGCAACTCGGCTATGCCGTCCGCTTTGATTTCCTCGAACGGCGTCTCGAAGCACGAGGCCGGCACGCACGAGGGCGCGCCGTAAAATATGTCGAGCGGCAGCCCTTCGCTCTCGCGCTTAATGAAGCGCACGCCCTCCATGCCGCAGGTGTTCGCTATCTCGTGCGGGTCGGCCATCACGGTCGCCGTGCCGTGCGGCGCGGCCGCCGCGGCGAAGGAGCGCGGCGTCATCATCGTGCTCTCGACGTGCATATGCCCCTCGATGAAGCCGGGGACGAGCAGCCCGCCCGCGCAGTCTATCTCATCGGCGGCCTCGTAGCCTTCGCCGATTCCGACTATTACGCCGTCCTTGACCGCTATGTCGGCGCGCTCTATCTCCATCGTGCAGAGGTTCGCGAAGCTCGCGTTCCTGAACACGGCGTCGCACGGTTTTTCCTGCATCGCGTAGGGAAGAAGATTTTTGAAGCTCATTGCGTTACCTCCGGGGCGAAGCCCCCTCGTAAAATGGTAAAATATATGTCGAAACTTGAATATATTTTATCAGTTAATCTGTGAAAGCGGGGAGTGCTGGTGGAAGGCTGCGGTTCTCATAACGTTAACGATTACCGCGCGCGCGTGACGCAGAACGCGAAGCTCACGGAGCGCATATTCTGGATGACATTCGAGGCGCCCGAGCTCGCGCGCAGCGTGAGGGCGGGGCAGTGCCTCATGGTCTTCACGCCCGACGGCGCGAAGCTGCTGGGCCGTCCGTTCGAGGCGGCGGACGCCGACCCGGAGCGCGGAGAGATATCCGTCTGCTACATGCTAGCGGGCGAGGGGACGGAGATGCTCTCGCGCGTGAAGGTCGGGGAGGTTCTTAAAATCCGCGGCTTCGTCGGCGTGCCGTACCCGGAGGGGCGCGGCGCGGTCGCGGCGGGCGGCGGAGTCGGCGCGGCGGGCTTCATACTCGCGCGCAAAACCGGCGCGGCGTCGGAGCTCTACGTCGGGATGCCGGGGCGCGGCTGCGAGGACTTCGCGGCGAAGATAAAGGAAATTAGCCCCGACGCGAAAATTTTCACCGACGACGGCAGCTTCGGCGAGGGCGACTCTATGTTCAAGGTTCTGCCGCGCGACCCCGGCGGACGCGACGTATGGTGCTGCGGCCCGATGGGCTTCCTCAAGGCGATGCAGCGCCATTACGCAGATTTCCCGGAAAATCTCTATTACAGCCTCGACAAGCGCATGGCCTGCGGCTACGGCGGATGCATGGGCTGCGTGGTGAAGACGGCGCGCGGGCTGAAGCGCGTCTGCGCCGACCAGTCGCTTTTCAGGGCGGACGAGGTGGATCTCAATGACTACTAATTTATCCGTGCGCGTAGGCGATCTGGAGCTTCCATATCCCGTAATCCCGGCCTCTGGCGTATGGCCCTACGCCAAAGATTTCTGGAGCGGCGAGAAGCTGGACGGGATAGGCGCGCTCTGCACGAAGGCGATAAGCATGGAGCCGCGCGGCGGAAACGGCGGCGTGCGTATATGGGAGACGCCCTCGGGCGTGCTCAACAGCATCGGCCTGCAAAACTGCGGCGCGCGCGAATTCGCCGAGCGCTACGCTGCGCTTGTCAAAAACTGCCCGCGGCCAGTGATTGCGAACGTCGTCATGGAACGCCCGGCGGAGACGCGCGAGACGCTGCGCGTACTATCCGGCGTCGAAGGCATAGCGGCGGCGGAGCTCAACATATCGTGCCCGAACGCCGACGGCGACGGCATGGCGTGGGGAATGTGCGCCGGGCAGGCCGCCGAAGCGGTGCGCGCCGCGCGCGGCGCATGGAACGGGCGTCTCTGGGTGAAGCTGACGCCGCAGGCTGCCGACATAGCCGCGGTGGCGCGCGCCGTCGAGGCAGAGGGCGCGGACGCGATAGTATGCGCGAACACATGGCTCGGCATGGCTATGGACATGAGCACAGGAAAGCCCGCATTCGACCGCGTGGTCGCGGGGCTCTCGGGGCCTGCGGTATTCCCGCTCGCGCTGCGCGCCGTCTGGCAGGTCTGCGGCGCGGTGAAAATCCCCGTCGTCGGCTGCGGCGGAGTGTCGAACGCGTCAGACTGCGCGGCAATGCTGCTCGCGGGCGCTTCAGCGGTCGAGGTGGGCAGCGCCTTCTTCGCCGACGTCAAGGCCGGCGCGTCAATATGCGGCGGCCTGCCGGAGTTCGTGAAACGTTACGGCGCGTCGAAGCTCACGGAGCTGACGGGACGCGCAAGAATTTCTTAAAGAGGCGGAATCATTGAGTAAAAGAATCATAGTCACGATAGACGGCCCGGCCGGGGCCGGAAAGAGCACGACGGCGAAGGCCGTCGCGGAGAAAACGGGGCTGCCCTACCTCGACACGGGCGCGCTCTACCGCGCCGTCGCGTGGAAGCTCGACAAAGAGGGCGTAGCGCCCGAGGACGGGGAAAAAATAGCCGAAACGCTGAAAGATTTCAAAATCGAAGTCGCGGGCGGAAAGGTGACGGCGGACGGCGAGGACGTGACGCAGGCTATACGCACGGCGCGCGTCGACTCGATTGTATCGGCCTACGCCGCGAGGCCTGAGGTGCGCGACGCGCTCGCCGGCTTCCAGCGCGCGCAGGCGGCGAACGGCCTCGTCGCCGACGGCCGCGACATGGGGACGGTCATATTCCCCGACGCGGAGCTGAAAATCTTCCTCACGGCGAGCGCCGAAGAACGCGCGAGAAGGCGTTGCGCCGAGCGCGAGGCGAAGGGCGAGAGCGCCGATTATGACGAAATCTTAAAACAGGTGATCGAGCGCGACCGTTACGACATGACGCGCGAGATAGCGCCGCTGCGCCCCGCGCAGGGCTGCGTCATACTCGACAGCACGGATATGAGCGCCGCAGAGGTCGTCGACGCGATAGCCTCGCTCGCGAAAGAGATAGAGGCGCAGGAGAACCGTTGAGCCGCCAGCGGCGCACCGCGCGCGACCTGCGCCCCAAGGAGCCTAAGGCGATAATAGCCGCGCTCGGCGACGGAGACGACACGCAGAGCTCGCTCGACGAGCTCGTGCTTCTGCTGAAGAACGTAAACGTCCCCGTCGCGGCGCGCGTGATACAGAAGCGCCGCGCGCCGGACCCAGCCTCGTTCATCGGGGCCGGAAAGGCGCAGGAGATACGCGAGTACGCCGAGCCGAACGAATGCACGCACCTCGTCGTCGACGACTTCATAACGCCGACGCAGAAGAGCAATCTGCAGAAGCTCACGGGCCTTCAGGTCTGGGACAGGGCCTTCGTGATAATGAAGATCTTCGAGCAGCGCGCGAACACGGCGGAGGCGAAGCTTCAGGTCGAGCTCGCGCAGTACCGCTACGAGATTCCGAGCCTCAAGGGGCTCGGCCACCAGATGTCGCGCACCGGCGGCGGCATAGGGACGCGCGGCCCCGGCGAGACGGAGTTCGAGCGCCACCGCCGCAAGCTCGAACTGCGCATAAAAAGCATCACGAAGCGGCTCGACGACGTGCGCAGGCGGCGCGGCGAAAACAGGGAACGGCGCAGGCGCGGCGGCGTGCCGCTCGCGGCGCTCGTCGGCTACACGAACAGCGGCAAATCCACGCTGCTGCGCGCGCTCTCGAAGGACGCGGGCATCCTCGCGAAAGACCAGCTCTTTTCCACGCTCGACACGGTCGTGCGCAGGATTGAGACCGGCGACGGGTAAGCCGTTCCTGCTCTCGGACACCGTCGGCTTTATCAGGAAGCTGCCGCCCGAGCTCGTCGCGGCATTCCGCGCGACGCTAGAAGAGGCGGCGAACGCCGACCTGCTGCTGCTCGTGCTCGACTCGGCTGACAAAGACCCGTGCGCGACGCTCGACGTGGTGCTCGAAACGCTCGAGAGCCTCGGCGCGGGAGAGCTGCCGCGGCTCGTGATACTGAACAAAATAGACAAAAGCGGCGCGGCGGCCTACGAGACCGCCATCGAGCTGCGCGCTCGCGGCGAGCGCGTCGTCTGCGTCTGCGCGATAGACGGGCGCGGCTTCGGCGAAATGCTCTCCGAAATCGGCGAAATTTTCGCGGGCGGCGTTGCGCAAACAGGCGCGGAGGATATATTATAACAAGGTTGATAAGACCGCTTTGAAAGGTGGATCCGTATGTACGTAAGCATGACCGGCTTCAGCCGCTCCCAGATACAGACCAAGTGGGGGACCGTCGTCGTAGAGCTTTCCAGCGTCAATCACCGCTATCAGGAAATATCGGTGCGCCTCCCGAGGGAGTTCGCGGGATGGGAGCCGTGGTTCCACCAGAATTTGAGAAAAACCTTCCGCCGCGGCAAGGTGCAGCTCCGCATGGAGGTGCTCTGGGCGCAGGACTTCAAGACTGGGCGCGTCAACAGGGACGTGCTAGCCGCTTACTGCGAGGAGATGTCCGCGGCGCGCCGCGCGCTCGGCTTCGTACCCGACGTCGACGTGGAGCGCGTGGCGCTCTTCCCCGGCGTGCTCGACATGCCTAAGTTCGAGGACGAAGAGGACTCGCAGGCGACCGAGGAAGTTTTCAAAGAACTGCTCGACGAGGCCGCCGCGTCGTGGAACAAGATGCGCGCGCTCGAAGGCGGGCATCTGCGCGAAGAGGTGCTGACGCACCTCGCGGAGCTCGAACGTCTCGTCGGCGTCATAGAGGAAAAGTGGAAGCCGGCGCGCGACGCGGCCTTCGAGGCGATGAGGACGCGCGTCACCGAAACTCTAGAAAAACTCGGCGAAAAGCTCGAAGAGCAGCGCTATATGCAGGAGATAGTCCTGCTCACCGACAAATGGGACGTCGCGGAGGAGCTCGCGCGGCTCAAGAGCCACATCGCGAAATTCCGCTCCGCCGGAGATTCCGACGAAAGCGCGGGACGCAAGCTCGACTTCATAGTGCAGGAGATGAACCGAGAGGTCAACACGCTCGACTCGAAGGTGGCCGACGCGGAGATACGCTGGCTCGCGGTCGACGCGAAGGCCGCGCTCGAACGCATCCGCGAGCAGATACAGAATCTGGAATAGGAGCGTCGCATGGCGCAGAAACTTCTGCACGTAGGCTTCGGCAACATGGTCGTTGCGGAGCGCGTAGTCGCGCTCATCAGTCCCGATTCCGCGCCGATACGCCGCCTCAAGGACGAGGCGCGCGAGGCGGGGCTTCTAGTCGACGTCACGCAGGGGCGCAAAACGCGCTCGATTCTGATAATGGACAGCCGCCACGTCATACTCTCGGCGATACAGCCCGAGACGATAACGGCGCGCTTTGAGGAAGGAGAGCGGTAAGCGGTGAAGGGACGTCTTTATATTTTTTCCGGCCCCGCCGGAGTCGGCAAGGGAACGGTGCTTCATCTCGCGCTCGAACGGCTCTCCGGCATAAAATATTCCGTCTCGTGCACGACGCGCGCGCCGAGGCCGGCCTCGACAAGAGGCGAGACTTACCACTTTATCTCGGAGGACGAGTTCCGCCGCAGAATAGCCGCCGGCGACTTCCTCGAATACGCCGAGGTACACGGACACCTCTACGGCACGCGGCGCGACATCGTCGAGTCCGCGCTCGAGGCGGGGACGGACATAGTGCTCGAGATAGACGTGCAGGGCGCTTTCATAGTCAAGCAGAAGATGCCCGAGGCCGTCATGATTTTCGTGAAGCCGCCCTCGATGGAGGAGCTTCGCCGCCGCCTCGAAGGGCGCGGCAGCGAGGGACGCGAGGAGCGCGAGCTTCGCATAAAGAACGCGGAGGCCGAGATAGCCTGCGCCGGTAAATACGATTACGTTGTGGTGAACGACGATCTTGAAAGGACCGTCGATGAAGTCATAAATATTGTCAAGAAAAACAGGGAGGAACAGCAATGATATATATGGATCTTGAAAAAATCTACCGCGAAAGGGACATCCCGAACAAATACATACTGACGCTCGTCATATCGGCGCGCGCGCGGCAGCTCAGCGAGCGCCGCGACCTCAGCGGCGACGAGAAATATATCTCGATGGCCGTCGACGACGTGACGAACGGACGCATCGCCTACCGCATAGTCGACCCGCTGCCGAAGCAGGAAAATGAGCCCGCGGCCTAAGCGGATACTCTTCGGCGTAAGCGGCGGCATCGCCGCCTATAAAGCGCCGGACCTCCTTCACGGCTGGGTGAAGCTCGGCTGCGAGGTCGAGACGATACTCACCGAGGCCGCCGAGCAGTTCGTCAGCCCGCTCGCCCTTTCGACGCTCAGCAAGCGCCGCGTATGGCGCGAGCGCGATTTCCTCTCCGCCGAATACGGCTGGCAGATTCCGCACATTTCGCTGACGGACTGGGCCGACCTCTTCGTCATAGCGCCGTGCACGGCGAACGTGCTTCGCGCCGCGGCGCAGGGAGACGGCTCGACGCTGCTAGGCGCGGCTCTGCTCGCGAATACGAAGCCGCTGCTGCTCTTCCCCGCGATGAACGGAAAGATGCTCGCGAGCGGCCCCGTGCAGGAGCATATAAAAATTCTGAAAGAACGCGGCGCCGAGATAGTAGACCCGGACAGCGGGCTGCTCGCCTGCGGCTACGAAGGCAAGGGGCGTATGCCCTCCGCCGCGGTGATAAACGACTACGTCCTGCGCGCGCTCTGCGATAAAAAGGATTTCGCCGGACGGCGCGTCGCAGTGACCGCGGGCCCGACGCACGAATATATCGACCCCGTGCGCTTCATCAGCAACCCGAGCAGCGGAAAGATGGGCTACGCGATAGCGGAAGAGGCGTGGCGGCGCGGCGCTGATGTTACGCTGATAACCGGCCCGACGGCGCTGCGCCGTCCCGCGGGGATAAAAATCGTCGAGGTGACGAGCGCGGACGAGATGTTCGACGCCTGCATGGAGGCGTCGGAAAGCGCCGATATCATCGTGAAGGCAGCCGCCGTCGGCGACTACAGACCCGCCGAGCGCGCTGAGCAGAAGATAAAGCGCGGCGGCAAGGATACCATGACGCTCGAGCTCGTCCAGAACCGCGACATAGCGGCGGAGCTCGGCAGGCGCAAGCGGCCCGGGCAGCTGCTCGTCGGCTTCGCGGCCGAGACGCAGAACGTCCTTGAAAACGCGCAGAAGAAGATGGCGGAGAAAAATCTCGACATGATCGTGTCGAACGACGTGCTCGCGCCGGGCGCGGGCTTCGCCGTGGACACAAACGCCGTCACGATAATGGCGCGCGGCGCGGAGCCGGTACGCTTCTCCGGAACGAAGGACGAAACGGCCTCGCGCATACTCGATTCCGTCTCGGCGCTCGCCGCCGGGAAATAATGCCGTCGGTTCACGCCGTATTTCCGGCCCCTTGGTGGACGCCGCTCTCCTACTCGTGGGAGACGGAGCTCGCCGAGGGGCTTCGCGTATCCGCTCCGCTCGGACGCGGCGGCAGAGTCGGCGTGACGGTGGACGCGGGCGGCGGCTTCGACGAATCTAAGGTCAAGCCGCTCGCTTTCGTAATAGACGAGCGGCCGCCGCTGCCGCCCGAGCTCTGGAGGCTGATAAAATGGTTCGGCGCGACGTGGTTCATAGGCACGGGCTTCGCGATGAAAACTCTGCTGCCGTCGAAATTCTTTTCCAAAGAAGAGTTGCCGCAGCGCCCGGAGCGCGAAAGCGGCGGAAAATTCGCAGCCGAATGCTTTTACAGCACAGATTATAAAAAACGCTGGGAACGATACCGCGCCGCGCTCGAAGAGGGAACGCCGGCGCTCGCGCTTTTTCCCGAGGCTGTCATGGCGCGCGCTTTTTGGGAAAGCCTGCCGCCATCCGCGCGCGACGGCGGCGCGCTGTGGCCCGAGACGCCCGCCAAGCGCTGGAAGCTCTGGAAGCTCGCGCTCGCGGGCGAGCTGCGCTTCATAGTCGGGCCGCCCGGCGCGGCCTTCGTCCCGCTCGCGGGCCTCTCGTCGATAATCATGGACGAGGAGAACAACGGCGGCTGGCGTTCGCAGAATCATCCCGTTTTCAACGCGCGCCCGCTGCTCGGCAAACGCGCGGAATTCGCCGGAGCGCGCTTCCTGCTCGGCGGCTCTATGCCCTCGTCGAAAATTTTCCTAGGAATGAAGCCCCAGTGCGAAGAGCGCTGCAACGACGCCCGCCTCGTCTTCGTGGACACGAAGGAGGCGCAGGCCGCCGAGTTCGCGTCCCTCAGCGGCAAGCTGCCGGTAAGCGTCCCGCTGCTGCGCGAAACCGCGGCGGCGCGCGCGCGCGGCGGCTGGGCGATGTGGCTGCTCGACCGCAAGGGCTACGCGGGAGAGCTCTGCTGCGAGGAATGCGGCTGGACTGCGCACTGCCCACGCTGCGGCTCCGCTATGCGCTGGGAGGAACGGCGCGGGCGGCTGCGCTGCGTCTCGTGCGGAGAGCGCGCGCCGCTGCCGGAGCGCTGCCCGAACTGCGGCGGCCTGCTGATGCGCGGCTCGCGTCCCGGCCTCGAAGCGCTATTCGAACGCGCGGAGGGCGCGCTGCGCGGCAGCTGCGGAAACGTCTTGCTCTTTCAAAACGACGAAGAAAAAATCCCCACAGCAGAAGAACTCATAAAACAATACCCGCGCGGCGCGCTGCTCATCGGCACGCGAAAGCTGCTCTCGCTTTGCGGCGGCCTCGCGCCCTCCGTAATCGGATGGATGGACGCGGACGCAGAGGCGCGCTCCGAAGGGTACGACGCGCGCGCGCGCGCCTACGCGATGCTCTGGGAGTCCATGTGGCGCGGGGGCGGGGAGCGGCGCGCCGTCATTCAGAGCCGCCGCCCCGGCTCTGGATGGCAGGACGGCCTTCGCCGCGGCTGGGGCAGCTTCTGGACGCGCGAGCTGCGCGAAAGGCGCGAGCTCGAGCTTCCGCCCTTCGTCCCGATGATAAAGATAACGGCCTCCCGCACCGCAGCCGGAGAGCTCGCCGGCAAGCTTGCCGATTCCGGCATGGACTTCTGGCAGTCCGACGAGGACGGCGTGCTCTGGGTGCGCACGAAACGCTTTGCGGCGCTTTCCGCGATACTCGCCCCCTATTTCGACATATCGAGGTCTGGAAAAGCCTTCCCCTCTGTATTATTATATCTAGATTGAGGGAGAGTCCCTCCGCGGCGGCGCGGCAGCGGCCGCGTCAACGAATCTGGGGGTATGGACGAAATGAAGGCTCTGGTCACAGTGCTTGGGAAAGACAAGGTCGGCATCATCGCAAGCGTATGCACCTATCTCGCCGGCAAAAACGTAAACATTCTCGAAATTTCACAGACGATAGTCAAAGGCTACTTCGATATGCTCATGATAATCGACGTCACAGAGGCTACCTGCTCTCCCGGAGAGCTTGCGGGCGGCCTTGAGGAGCTCGGCGAAGAGATAGGCCTCATGATACGCTTCCAGCGCGAAGAAATCTTCGAAAGTATGCACAGGATATAGGCGCGACATGATTACGAGAGCAGAAGCACGGCTGACGAACGAGATGATCCTCGAAGAGAATCTCGACGTCCGCACGATAACGATGGGGATCAACCTACTCGACTGCGCAGACCCGGACGAAAAGAAATTCTGCGGGAAAATATACGACAAGATAACCAGGACGGCGGAGAACCTCGTGCGCGTCGGCGACGAAATCTCGCTCGAATTCGGAATACCGATAGTCAATAAAAGAATTTCCGTGACGCCGGTTGCGATAGCCGCGGCCTGCTGCGAGACGGACAACTACGTAGAGATAGCGCGCACGCTCGACCGCGCCGCGGCGGAGGTCGGCGTCAACTTCATCGGCGGATTCTCCGCGCTCGTCCAGAAGGGAACTGCGGCCTCCGACCAGAAGCTCATCAACTCAGTCCCAGAGGCGCTCGCCGTTACGGAGCGCGTATGCTCCTCCGTCAACCTCGGCTCGAGCCGTTCGGGCATCAACATGGACGCGGTGAAGGAGATGGGCGGCGTAATTAAAGAGACGGCCTTCCTGACGAAGGACAAAGACTCGCTCGGCTGCGCGAAATTCGTCGTCTTCTGCAACGCCGTAGAGGACAACCCCTTCATGGCGGGGCCTTCCACGGCGTAGGGGAACGCGACTGCGCGATAAACGTCGGCGTAAGCGGCCCCGGCGTCGTTAAGCGCGCGCTCGAAGAGGTACACGGCGCGGACTTCGAAACTCTCTGCGAAACCGTCAAAAAGACCGCCTTCCGCATAACGCGCGTCGGCCAGCTCGTCGCGCGCGAAGCGTCTGAACGCCTCGGCGTTCCGTTCGGAATCATCGACCTTTCGCTCGCTCCGACGCCGGCGATAGGAGACAGCGTCGCCGAGATACTCCAGCAGATGGGGCTCGAACAGGCTGGCGCGCCCGGCACTACCGCGGCGATAGCGATACTCAACGACAACGTCAAAAAAGGCGGCGTAATGGCCTCGTCCTACGTCGGCGGCCTCAGCGGAGCCTTCATCCCGGTCAGCGAAGACCACGGCATGATTGAAGCGGTCGAGGCCGGGGCTCTGACGCTCGACAAACTCGAAGCGATGACCTGCGTTTGCTCCGTCGGCCTCGACATGATAGCGCTGCCTGGCGAGACCTCGGCGGAGACCATATCCGGCATAATCGCCGACGAAATGGCGATAGGCATGATAAACAACAAGACGACTGCGGTCCGTGTCATACCGGTCTACGGCAAGAGCGCCGGCGAAACCGTCACATTCGGCGGCCTGCTCGGCTACGCGCCTGTGATGCCGGTCAACAAGTTCGACTGCTCCGCCTTCGTCAACCGCGGCGGCAGAATACCTGCGCCGATACACAGTTTCAAAAACTAAGGAAAAGAGAGCGTAAACACAATGGCGATAGCTGCGATAGTCGGCAGGCCCAACGTCGGCAAATCCTCAATATTCAACAGGATACTGGGAAAACGAGCCGCGATAGTTGACGACCAGCCCGGCGTCACGAGAGACAGGCTCTACGGCGAAGCCGAGTGGGCCGGCAAAAAGTTTTACATAGTGGACACGGGAGGCATCCGTTCCGAAACGGAGCACCCATTCATGGATTTAATCGAAAAGCAGGTTGACCTCGCCGTCGACGAAAGCGGAGTGATAATCTTCGTCGTCGACGGAAAGACCGGCGTGACGCCGACCGACGCGGAGATAGCGCACAAGCTGCGCCGGAGCGGCAAGCCGGTAGTCGTAGCGATGAACAAGCTCGACAGCCAGAACCTCGAAGACGCGATGATAGGCGAGGCCTACGGCCTCGGCTTCGACGAAGTCGTCGGCGTCAGCGCAGAGCACAACACCGGCTTCAACGAGCTGATGGACATCGTCGCGTCGAAGCTCGATGACGACGAATTCGACGAAGACTCGGACGAAATCCGCGTGACGCTAGTCGGCCGCCCGAACGTTGGCAAGTCGAGCCTGCTCAACGCATTCGCCGGAGAGGAGCGCTCGATGGTCAGCGACATAGCCGGCACGACGCGCGACGTAGTCGACTCCGTGGTCGAGCTCGGCGGCAAGAAATTCCGCTTCCTCGACACCGCGGGGCTGCGCCGCAAAAGCCGCGTAAACTCCGCGCTCGAATACTACTCCAACGTGCGCACCTACCAGGCGATAGACCGCTGCCACGTCGCGCTCGTGCTGCTCGACGCGCAGGATCTGCTCACCGAGCAGGACAAGCGTCTCGTCGGCCAGGTTCTCGAACGCGGCAAAGGGCTCGTCCTCGTCGTCAACAAGTGGGACCTCGCGCCGAAGGAAGAAAAGACCGGAGACGTGATTACTAAGAAACTTATCGAAGAGCTGCCGCTCGCGGCGCACGCGCCGCGCGTATTCATCTCGGCGCTCTCGGGCCGAAGCCTCGGCAAGCTTCCGGAGATGATACTCAAGGTAGAGGAGAACCGCCGCCGCAGAATACCGACCTCGGAGCTCAACCGCCTCGTCAAGGAGGTCCTCGTCTTCGACCGTATGCCGGGCGACGGAAAGGGGCACAGCCTCAAGGTCTTCTACTGCACGCAGGCCGACGGCGCGCCGCCCGCGTTCGTCTTCTTCGTCAACAATCCGGAGCTCTCGTCGAAGAGCTTCAAGCGCCGTCTGGAAAATTTACTGCGCGAGATGGCGGATTTCTCGGGAGTTCCGATAAAAATTTTCCTGAGAAGCAAAAGCTGACGGAAAATCGCTGACAGAGCTGATTTTTTTAATGTCAAGGTCTTGACGGAGGCGGCTTTTATCTGTATAAATGCTATGTACTGCGTTAAGGCGGTTCAAATTTGAATGGAGGTGGCATTGCGGTGACAAAGACAGACCTCATCAACATCGTGGCCAAAGAGGTAGAGGGCGTCACTAAGAAAAAGGCGACCGAAGTTGTGGAAGCCATATTCTGCAATATACACGAGGCGCTTCAGAAGGACGAGAAAGTCCAGATTGTAGGATTTGGCACGTTCGAGGTTCAGAAGAGGGCCGCGCGTCAGGGACGCAATCCCCAGGACCCGCAGAAAGTCATAGAAATTCCGGCGAAGAACGTTCCCGTCTTCCGCGCGGGCAAAGCTTTAAAGGAAGCCGTAAACAAGTAGACCGCTTTTTTCCTCTTTCGTTAAGAGCTTAGAATAAATTCCTCCGCTTGGCGCGGAGGAATTTTATTTTACCCCTTGACCAAAGCCCGATGTAGCTGTATTATATCTGCCGTTGTACGGGATGTAGCGCAGTCTGGCTAGCGTACCTGCATGGGGTGCAGGTGGTCGGAGGTTCGAATCCTCTCATCCCGACCAGAAAGTTCAAGCCCGGCCATGAAGCCGGGCTTTTTTCGTATCTTTCCGTTTTTCTTTGCGCATCCGACGGCGCGCCTTTCCCTGCCCAATTTGATTTTTCCCGTCGCGGCGCATATTCCTGACGGCCCGCACATGCTATAATATTGAAAAAATTTCGGCGTTTATATTTTATGAGCGTCTTCCGTTCTCGCCGGCACCGCCGCTATGGCCCCGGCGGGTTGTGGAATTGCAGCTTCGAAAATAAATTACCTGAGCCAAAGATAATTGGCCGGAAGGAGTGCTGATAAATGATAGTAAATATTCACGGTTTTGAAAGCAGCGGAGAAAACAGCAAATATAAATGGCTGAAAGAGAATTACCAGTGCGAGATATATTCCCCGACTTTCGACTACAGAAACACGAACCCGCGCATCGTGCTCAAGACTCTGCGCGATAAGATAAACGCGGTGCAGCGCGCCGATGCGTCGGAGCCTGTCTGCATAGTAGGCTCGAGCCTCGGCGGCTTCTTCGCGAACATACTCAGCGTAATTTTCCCGAACGCTCGCACGGTCATGCTGAATCCGAGCCTGCTTCCGTTCCTCACGCTCGGCAAGAAGCACGACCTGCCGGTCTGGATACGCAAGGAGTACGCATCGCTCGTCGCCGAGTACGTCTACGAGCATCCGAGCTACGACAACGTCATGGTCCTGCTCTCCGACGAGGACGAGGAGATAAGCCACGAGGTGCTGACGCTTCCGATGCTTCCGAAGAGCTTCAGAAACGTCCACACGGTCCACGCGACGCACCGCATGGAGATAAGCGAAGAGATAGGAGACATGATTAAGAAATTCCTCGGCTGACGAAAAGTTTCTGAAATGTGTTCCTTTTTTTTGAAAAAATGATACACTTTAGAGACTAATTCTGGGCTAATGACTGGAAGAGTGGGTTTTCCCACTCTTCTTTTGTTAAGGGAGGCGTATGTGTGAACCAGGAGAAATACAACGAGATTTATCGCGCGGTCTGCGCGAGGGTCGAAGCTCTAGGCTACGAGTGCGCCGGTTTTGAGGCCGTTTCGGAAAACGGCATGAATATAGTCCGCGTCTACCTTGAGATGCCGGGAGGCATCGACACGGGGGACTGCGAGATCGTCTCGCGCGACGTCGGAGAATATCTCGACACGGTGGAGGAGGATCTGCCGGACCGCTACTTCCTTGAGATAAGCTCGCCGGGCGTGGAGCGTCCGCTCTTCGTCATAGAAGATTACAGGCGCTTCGCGGGAAACGAAGTCGAGATTTCTCTTAAAAAAGGCGGAAAGAAAATCCGCGGCGTAATCGCGGGGACGCCGTCAGACGCAGAGGTGACCGTCAGAACTCAGGGCGGCGAGACGACCGTTCCGCTGGGCGATGTAAAGCGCGCTCATCTCGTCTACGTACCGCAGCGCGGGCAGAAGAAAACGTTTAAGAAAATACCAAAGAAGAAAAAATAATTCATCACACAGAAAGGGGTCGGACTGGAAAAATGCAGCTTGGCAAAGATTTCAAAAAAGTTCTGAAACAGATAGAAGAGGAGAAGGGGCTTTCCGAGGAGACGATAGTCTCGAGCCTTGAGGCCGCGATGGTCTCCGCCTACAAAAAGTTCAAGGGCGGCAACCAGCATATAGAAGTCCACATCGACATAGAGAGCGGAGAGATATCGCTCTACGAGGTCTACGAGATAGTCAGCGAGGTCGTGAACGCTGACGCGGAGATGACGCCCGAAGAGGCGGAGCGCCGCGGCTACAAGGACCTCGAGGTCGGCGACGTCATCCGCTCCGAGGTGCTGCCCGAGGATTTCGGACGCATCGCCGCTCAGACGGCGCGCCAGGTCATCATTCAGAAGCTTAAGGACGCGGAGCGCCAGGTCGTCTACGAGCAGTTCTCCGACAAGATAGGAAACATCGTCACCGGCTCGATATTCAAGGCCGAGGGCGATCAGATACTCGTCCGCCTCAACGACAAGACCGAGGCGATAATGCCGAAGGAAGAGCGCATCGTCGGCGAGAAGTACAACCCCGGCGACCGCATGAAATTTTATCTTCTCGACGTGCGCCAGACGACGCGCGGCCCGCGCATAATAGTTTCGCGCACGCACCCCGGCCTCCTGCGCCGCCTGCTCGAGCTTGAAGTGCCGGAGATCAGCGACGGCGTCGTCGAGATACGCAACATCGTCCGCGAAGCCGGAACGCGCGCGAAGATCGCCGTCGCAAGCCTCGACGTGAACGTCGAGCCGCTCGGCGCGTGCGTAGGAAAGCAGGGCGGACGCATCAAATCCATCAGCAGCGAGCTCAACGGCGAAAGAATAGACATAATCGTCTACAACAGCGACCCGCTCAAGTACATCGTGAACGCGCTCTCGCCCGCGAAGATAGTCCGCATCGAGCCGCTGCTCGACCAGGACCGCTCGGTAATCGCCTACGTCCATTCCGACCAGCTTTCGCTCGCGATAGGCAAGGCTGGGCAGAACGTCCGCCTCGCGGCGCGCCTCACCGGATGGAAGATAGACATCAAGGTCAAGGACGAAGAGAAGCTGCCGACGATGAAGGACCTCTTCATGGATTTCTCCGAGATGATGTCGGAGGAGGGCAAGTAAGGGGCCGATGGCTAAGGCCGCGAAGCAGCCCGTGAAGAAACAGCCGCCCGCGCACCTGCGTCGGCTGCGGCGAGGAGTCGCCGAAGCGGACGCTTCTGCGCGTCGTGCGCTCGCCGGAGGGCGAGGTGCGCTACGACCCGACCGGCAAGGCGAACGGGCGCGGCGCGTACCTCTGCGCTGACCCCGCCTGCGTCGCCGCGGCGAAGAAGAAAAAATCGCTTTCGCGCGCGCTCAAGACGGAGGTCCCCGAATCGGTCTACGAGGAACTCGCCGCGCTCTGCGAGAAAATGGGGAACGAAGCGTGAGAGTCTGCCGCGAGCGCAAGGTTCTGGATATGCTCGGCATGGCGCGCCGCGCGGGAGAGCTTCTCGTCGGGCAGGATAAAGTCCTGCCGGCGCTGAAGGGCGCGGAAAAGTTCGCCGTGTTTGTGACGGACGACTGCTCCGCGAACGTCTCGCGCCATATCGAGGCGGCGGCGCAGCGCGGGACGGCGGAGATATTTTTACTGGAAGGCACTGGCCGCGGCGAGCTCGGCGCGAGCCTCGGGATAACCGCGGCGCAGACCGCCGCGCTCCCAATGAAAAGCGGCTTTGTTAAAAAAATTTACACACTGACTTGTGACAGGAGTGATGCGAATGAGTAAAATCAGAGTTTATGATCTGGCTAAAAAGCTCGGAAAGAGCAACACCGAAATGGTCGAGCTGCTAACGGGCCTCGGCATCAGCATTAAATCGCATATGAGCTCGATAGACGAAGAACTCGTCCCGATGGTGGAGGAGTCGCTGAACAAGGCGCAGGAAGAGGCCTCGCGCCAGGAGATAGAGGCTATATCCACCTACCCGACCGTCGCGGTGAAGGAGGGCGCTTCCGTCTCCGACGTAGCGGCGCTCGCGGGCGAAAAGGCCGGAAGCGCGGTCAAGGCGCTGATGATGGAGGGGCTCATGCTCCCCGCGACGACGCGCGCCGACGAAAAGATTCTCCAGATACTCGGCAAGACCTTCAAAAAGAATTTCGTCTTCGCCTCGGAGGCTCCGGCCCCCGCTCCGGCGAAGGAAGAACCGGCGCCCGCCGAAGCCGCGGCGGAGACGGCCGAAGCGAAGCCCGCGGAAGAGCCCGCGCCGCAGCAGCGCGCGGAGGCTCCGAAGCCGGTATCCCACAAAAAACTCAAAGCCAAAGATAAAAAGAAAAAGGGCAAGCAGGGCAGCGACGGAGAGCTCCAGCCGCGTCCGCCGATCATCACCGTCATGGGCCACGTCGACCACGGCAAGACGACGCTCCTCGACAACATCAGAAAGACCCACGTCACTGAAAAAGAGGCCGGCGGAATCACCCAGCACATCGGAGCCTCGCGCGTCGAATACAACGGCAACACGCTCGTATTCCTCGACACGCCGGGCCACGAGGCCTTCACCTCGATGCGCGCGCGCGGCGCTCAGGTTACGGACATCGCCGTACTCGTCGTCGCCGCGGACGACGGCATCAAGCCGCAGACCGTCGAGGCGCTCAACCACGCGAAGGCCGCGGGCGTGCCGATAGTCGTCGCGGTCAACAAGATAGACAAGCCCGAGGCGAAGCCCGAGCGCGTGCGCCAGCAGCTCTCCGACTACGGCCTCATCCCCGAGGAATGGGGCGGCGACACGATTATGGTCGACGTAGCCGCGAAGAAGGGGCTCCATGTGGACGACCTGCTCGAAATGCTTCTGCTCGTCGCCGAAATGCAGGAGCTCAAGGCCGACCCGAAGGCCGCGCCCACCGGCACCGTCATCGAGGCGAACCTCGACAAGGGCAAGGGCCCCGTCGCCACCGTCATCGTTCAGGACGGCACGCTGCGCCGCGGCGACATCATACACACCGGCTCCGCGTGGGGCAAAATCCGCGCGATGATAGACGACAAGGGACGCAACGTCAACGAGGCGGGCCCGAGCATGCCGGTCGAGGTCCTCGGCCTTGAGAGCGTCCCGCAGCCCGGCGAGAAGTTCACGACGCTTTCGTCTGAGCGCGAGGCGCGCGAGCTTATGTCGCAGAGCGAATTCGAACGCCGCGAGACCGACCAGAGCAAGGCGAAGCGCCTGACGCTCGAAGAGCTTTATGAGAAGATGCTGACTGAAGAGGTCCCGCAGCTCCGCATAGTCCTCAAGACCGACGTGCAGGGCTCGCTCGAGGCCTTCCATTCGTCGCTCATGAAGATGAGCACCGACGCCGTCTCTATCAACATAGTCCACGAAGGCGTCGGACGCATTTCGGAATCCGACGTGATGCTCGCCTCGGCCTCGAACGCGATCATCGTCGGCTTCAACGTCCGCCCCGACAGCAACGCAAAGAAGATAGCCGAAAACGAAGGCGTCCAGATACGCCTCTACCAGGTCATATACGACATGCTCGACGACGTGAAGGCGGCCATGGAGGGTATGCTTGCTCCCGAGCTGCGCGAACACACGCTCGGCCAGGCGGAGATACGCGAAATCTTCCGCGTCCCGAAGGTCGGCAACATCGCGGGCTGCCGCGTGACGGAGGGGCTCATCCGCAGAAGCGCGAAGGTGCGCCTGATACGCGACGGCGTCGTCTTCTGGAGCGGCGAGCTTTCGAGCCTCAAGCACTTCAAGGACGACGTGCGCGAGATAAAGGCCGGAAACGAATGCGGCCTCAGCTTCGAGAAGTTCCAGGACTTCCGCGTGGGCGACGTTATCGAGGCCTACGAGATACTGAAAGAGAAGAAGTCTCTGGATTAACGGCGCGCCATGCAGCTCTGGATAGCCGCGGCGCGGCTTGAGATGCGCCTGCCGTTCGCGTCGAGCCTCAAGGACAGGCGGCACGTCGTCCGCTCAATCACGGACGGCGTGCGCGGGCGCTTTTCCATATCGGCGGCAGACCTCGGCCCCGACGGCTCGCATGACGCAGCGGAGCTCGGATTCGCCGCCGCCGGGTCGTCGCCGCGCGAACTCGACGAGCGGATGCGCAATCTCGAAAAATTTCTATATCAGAGGGAAGAGGACGGAGAGTTTGAAATAACCGGCTTTTCTCTGGAGGTGTTCAATTATGGTGACATATCGGATAGACAGGCTCAATAAGGAATTCCTGCGCCTTATCTCCGGGATGCTTCAGACTAGGATAAAGAACTCCGACGCCGGCGAGGCGATACTGACGATGGTCTCGGTGTCGCGCGATCTCGGCCACGCAAAGGTCTTCTACACTCTCATAAATCAGGACGAGAGGGAGAAGGTTCAGACTGCGCTCGACGCCGCCGCTCCCGTGCTGCGCGCTATGCTCGGCAAGGAGATGCGGCTGCGCACGATTCCCGAGCTGCACTTCTGCTTCGACGAGTCGGAGGTCAAGGCGCGCAGGATGGACGAGCTGCTCGACATGGTGGCAGAGCGCGACGCGAAGCTGAAGGCGGAGCGGGAGGAAGTATGCTGAGCGGCGAGACCTTCCTCGAAGCCTTCGCAAAGCTGAAAAATCACGGCGCGTGGACGCTCGTCTGCCACGAGCACCCCGACGGCGACACCCTGGGCAGCGCCTTCGCGCTCTACTCGCTTGCGAAGCGCTGCGGCAAGCGCGCCGCGATTGTGTCAAAAGACCCGCTGCCGCCCGTCTTTTCATTTTTCCCCTATGCAGGCGAGCTCGTCTGCGCGGCTTCCGCGCCGCGCGCTCTCGCCGAGGGGGCTCTGCTCATTGCGGTGGATATGAGTACGGCGGAACGCTCCGTCGATAATTTCGGCGAGCTGCTCTCCGCCTGCGATGATTCGCTCTGTATAGACCACCACGGCGACAACAGGCTTTTCTGCAAAACGAACCTCGTCGATCCCGAGGCCTCGGCGACGGCCGAAATCGTCGTGCGGATCATGGAGTTATACGGCGAGGGCATAACTGCGGAGGAGGCCGCGGTGCTCTACACCGCGCTCTCGACTGACAACGGCAGTTTCCGTTTCAGCTCGACGACGGCTGAGAGCCACCGCTGCGCCGAAATTCTGCTCAAAGCGGGCGCGAAGCCCGCGGAGATAGACGACCGCGTCAGCCAGAACATGAGCGCCGCGTCGCTGCGCCTGTGGGGGCTCGCGCTTTCGCGCACGGAGACCTTCGGCGGCGGCGAGCGCGCGGTTTTCTGGCTGCGCCGCGAAGAGCTCGAAGAGTCCGGCGCGGGAAGCGCGGAGCTCGACGGCCTTGTGAATATGCTGCTTCGCATAAAGGGCGTGAAGCTCGCGCTCTTCCTCACGGAATATGACGGCTACTGCAAGCTCAGCGTCCGCGCGAGGCCGCCCTACAGCGCGCGCGCGGTCGCCGCGGCTTTCGGCGGCGGCGGGCATCCGTGCGCGGCGGGCGCGAAGGCCGCGGGCGCGTTCGACGACGTTCTCGAAAGACTGAAGAAAGAGGCTCTCAATGACGCCGTTCTCGGGGATACTTCCCGTAAATAAGCCGGTCGGGCTGCGAAGCACCGACTGCGTCCAGAGGATACGGCGCGCGCTCTGGCGCGGCGCGAAGATAGGCCACGGCGGGACGCTCGACTCTACGGCTTCGGGCGTGCTGATAGTGCTCATAGGGCAGGCTACGCGGCTTTCTAATTTTATTATGTCGATGCCGAAAACCTACGAGACCGTCGTGACCTTCGGGACGCGCACCTCGACCGACGACGCGAGCGGAGAAGCTGTTGAAAGCGCGCCTTTCGGACACATAACGGATGAGATGATAGATTCCGCGCTCTGCGGCTTCATGGGCTGGCGTATGCAGTCGCCGCCCGCAGTCTCAGCCGTCCACATAGGCGGCGAGCGCGCGCACGTGCTTGCGCGCGGCGGCCGCGAGGTTACGCCAGAGCCGAAGCCCGTCTGCTTTTCGAAAATCACGCGGATGAGCGACATAGACGGCGAGGGGCGCGTTTCGCTCCGCGTAGACTGCCGCAAGGGAACCTATATACGCAGCTTCGCGCGCGACCTCGGTGCGCGGCTCGGCTCCGCGGCTCACGTGAGCGCGCTCGCGCGCACCGCCTGCGGCCCGTTCCGCATGGAGGCGGCGAAGGGCGCGGAGGAGCTTTTTACCATGACTGCGGAGGAGCTCGCTGACGAGGTCACGCCTGTGCCGGAGCTTGAAACGCCCTGCGCCGCCTATCGCGCTGACGAGACGGCGCTCGCCGCGCTCTCATGCGGCAGGCGCGTATCTCTGACGGCGCTTTCGCGGCTTTCGTTCGGCACGGAGCCGCGCCCGGATTCTCCCGCAGTGATAAAATCAAATAAAATTTTCTCGATATGCCGCGCGGCGAAAAAGGGCGGAACGCTCGAACTTTCGCCGGAGGTGAACATAATCTTATCTGGAGGCTTGAAATAATGATTTACGCGCTTGGAGCCTTCGACGGCTTCCATCTCGGACACGCGCGCCTGCTGCGCAGAGCGGCGGAGCGCGCAGCCGAAGCCGGGACCGGCTGGGGCGTGATGACCTTCGACGGGCATCCGCGCCAGCTTCTCGACAGGGACAATTTCCGCCTGCTCTTCTCGCAGCGCGAGAAGGATCTCATAGCGGCCTATCTCGGCGTGCCGCGCATGGAGAAGATAGCGTTTACGCACGACTTCGCCGCCTTCTCGCCGGAAAGCTTCGCGGATTACATAGAGAAGAAATACGAGGTCGGCGGCCTCGTCATCGGCGAAAACTTCCGCTTCGGCCGCTGCCGCGCCGGCACGCCGAAGATACTCGCAGAGATATGCGCCGCGCGCGGATGGACGCTCGACGTCGTGCCGCGCTACACATTCGACGGAATGACTGTCAGCAGCACGGAGACGCGCCGCGCAGTCGCGCTCGGCGAAATGTCTCTCGCGGCGAAGATGCTCGGCTACCCGTTCATAATCAGCGGCGCAGTCGCCGAGGGCGACGGGCGCGGGCGCAAGCTCGGCTTCCCGACAGCGAACATCCCCGTCTCCCGCGGCAAGATATACCCGCCCGAGGGCGTTTACAGCGCGCTTGTTCGCACCGGCGGCGCGTGGCTGCCCTGCGCGCTCAACATCGGCAGCAACCCGACCTTCGCCGGCGAGCGGGAAATACGCTGCGAGGCGCACGTCATCGGCGCGGACGAAGATTTCTACGGGCGCGAGCTGCTCATATTCATAACGACGCGCGTCCGCGGCGAGATAAAATTCGCGGAGAGCGAGGGGCTTGTCGCTCAGATGAAGAAAGACGTCGAAGCCTGCCGCGCCGACACGAAGGACTACATGAAGAAAAACGCCGAAACTATGGAGAAATTCGCCGCTGTTCTTTGACAGCGCGGTAACGCTATCGTATCATTATGAAGTTGCTGAACAAGCCGATGTTTTATGAGGAGGAAGATTTCCCTTGCTTAGAACGCTGAGAAACCACACCAAAGTGATAATGATAATCGTCATACTGTTCTTCGTCGCCTCGTGCTTCGCGGGCTACGGCCTCTACGTGCGCGGCGGCGGGGAGGGCGAAGGGATGCGCGACTATCCCGTCGCCGAGATAGACGGCCGCGAGGTCATGCGCTCCGCGCTCGAACAGGGCGCCGCGCGCCTCTCCGAGCAGTACGGCGCGGCGAACATCACCTCCGCCGACATCCCGCTGATCCGCAAGGCCGTGATAGACAACATGGCCGTCGACGCGGAGCTCGAGAAGGAGATAAAGACGCGCAAGATAGAGGCCACGTCCGCCGAGATAGACGAAGCCTACAAGCGCATGATGGACAGCTACCCGACGCGCGAGGAGTTCTTCGCCTACATGCAGCGCAGCGGCATCACAGAGAAGCAGATGAAGGACGACATCGCGCGCCAGATACGTATGCAGAAGCTCATGGAGTCGCTCGGCGAGAACGTGAAGGTCGAGGATAAGGAAGTCACGGCCTTCTACGACGCGACGAAGGACTTCCTCTACAAGCAGCCCGCTGGCATAAAGGCCAACCTCGCGACATTCCGCAAGCAGGAATCCGCCGAGGCCGCGCAGAAGGCGATAGCCGCCGGCGGCAAGTGGGACGAAGTGATAGAGAAGTACCGCGCCGACGTCGAGATGGCGACGCCCTACGACCACCCCGTAATCCTCACCGACCAGATGCTCCAGAACGAGCTCGCGGTCGTGAAAGACCTGCCGCTTAACAAAATCTCGCCCGCCGAGAAGGCCAACGACCCGTTCGTATTCATCGCGATAAACCGCGGACGCGAGGCAGAGCGCGTGCTGCCCTTCAACGAAGTGAGCGGCGACGTGCGCGCGACGATACGCAATCAGAAGCTGCAGGCCGAGCAGCAGAAGTTCTTTGAAGAGCTTCGCGCGCGCGCCGACGTGAAGATACTCGACCCCGAGATATTCCCGTCCGAAAAGGCTGCGGCTCCCGCTTCCGCCGACGTGACGGCCCCCGCCGCGGAGACGAAGTCCGCCGACAAGGCCGAGCCCGCCTCCGGCGACGCGAAGTAGCGGCGCGCATTTTACGCAGACAAGATAAATTCAAGGCCGGAGGCGAAAGCTTCCGGCCTTTTCGTATATCCGCGGCGGCGCGGCTCACGCTTCGAGCTTCGCCATATCCTCCTTGCGCGGCAGCTCGTCCTCCTTGCCGTCCAGCGCAATGGAGGCGAAGCGTTTTATATCCTCGGTGATGAACTTATCCTTGTGGTAGATAAACGAGAAAACCCTGTCCCATTCGCCGTCCGCGCGGCAGATTCCGCGCACCGCGCCGCTTTTGAGATGCGGCGCGAGCAGCCGCACCGATGCGACGCCTATGCAGCCCTCCTCGACGACCGCGCGCAGCGTCGCGTCGAAGCAGGCCACCTCCCATTTCACCTTTATCCTGCGTCCGCGCTCCTCCATGAAATTTTCGAAAATCTCGCGCGTTCCGCTCCCGCGCTCGCGCAGCACGAACGGCTCGCAGCAGAGCTCGCCGAGCGTGACGCTCTCGCGCGCGGCGAACGGGTGCGCCGCGGAGCAGAAAAGCGCGACATAGTCGTCGCGGCAGTGGAACGAGAGCAAATCCTTGCTGCGCACGCGCCCCTCGACGACGGCAACGTCGAGCTCAGAGCCGAGCAGCATCCGTTCAATCGTCTGCGTGTTGTTGACGTAGCTGTAAATCTCCGTCTCCGGCCTCACCGCGCCGAAGCGCTTCACAAGCGACGGCATCAGGCACATGCCCACCGTCACAGATGAACCGATGCGCAGCCTGTCGCACCTCTTGTCCGGCGACATGTCGTACTCGAGCCGCTCGTAAGCGCCCGCGACCTCCTTCGCGCGCGACAGGAGCCTGCGCCCCTCCTCGGTGATGTAAAGCCTCTTCGACAGCCGCTCAAAAAGCCTCGCCGCGTAAAAATCCTCGAGCTCCTTTATAAGCTGGCTCACCGTAGGCTGCGCGAGATGGCACTCGCGCGCCGCCGCGCTGACCGAGCCGCACTCCGCGACCTTGATGAATACCCGCAGATGATGAAGCGTCATGCCGACTCCTCCGTTGCATAGCGTTTTCCTATGAGTTTAATTATATTTTATTATGTTTGATAATTGAAGAAAGAGCATATAATTAAATCATCTGATATCTGAAACTCTGCGAAGGGTGTGATAACGTGAAAATCCTTGTAATCGGCGGAGTCGCTGCGGGAACCAAGACGGCGGCGAAGCTAAAGCGCGAGGATCGCGCCGCTGAGGTGACGGTGCTCGCTAAGGACAAAGATATTTCCTACGCCGGCTGCGGCCTGCCGTACTACGTCGGCGGCGTGATAGCGGACAAAGCTTCGCTCATCGTCAACACTCCGGCGAAATTCTCCGCGCTCACGGGCGCGAAGGTGCTCACGGGCAAAGAGGCCGTGGCGCTCGACCGCGCCGCCAAGACCGTGACCGCGGCGGACGTCGAGACCGGAGAGCAGGCCGTCTACGAATACGACAAGCTCGTGATAGCCGTCGGCGCGTCGCCGGTAGTTCCGAAGCTCCCGGGCGCGGAGCTTAAAAACGTCTTCGTCATGAGAAAGCCCGAGGACGCGATAGCGCTGCGCGAGCTGCTCGACACCGGCGCGGTGAAGCGCGCGGTCGTCTGCGGCGCTGGCTTCATCGGCCTCGAGGTCGCGGAGAACCTCGCCGCCAAGGGCGTCAAGGTCTCCGTAATAGACATGGCGGAGCAGATACTTCCGGGCTTCGACCCCGAGGTCGCGGCCTACGTCGAGCGCAAGCTCGCCGACAACGGCATCGTCTGCTTCACCGGAACGAAGCTCGAAGGCATAGAGGGAACGGAGAAGGTAGAAAAGGTACTGACCGGCCGCCGCGGCATGAAGGCCGACGCCGTCGTGCTCGCGCTCGGTATAAAGCCGAACACCGCCTTCCTCCGCGAGAGCGGCCTTGAAATGGCTCCGAACGGCACGCTCCGTGTCGACGGCGCGATGCGCACCAACGACCCCGACGTCTACGCCGCGGGCGACTGCGTGACGGTTGTAAACAGAATCACCGGCGCGCCCGCCTGGTCGCCGATGGGCTCCTCCGCGAACATCGAAGGCCGCATAATCGCGAAGAACATCGCGGGCGGAGAAGAGAGCTACAAGGGCGTCCTCGGCACCGGCGTATGCAAGCTGCCGGGACTCAATGTCGGACGCACTGGGCTCACGGAAGCCGCGGCGAAGGAAGCCGGATACGACGTTATAACGGTCACTGCCGTCGTCGACGACAAGGCGCACTATTATCCAGGCGCGTCGAACTTCATCGTCAAGATGATAGCCGACAGGAAGAGCGGCAAATTCCTCGGAATGCAGACGCTCGGCCCCGGCGCGGTGGACAAGATGACCGACATCGCGGCTATGGCGATTTCGATGAACGCGACGCTCGCGGACCTTGAAAACCTCGACCTCGCCTATGCGCCGCCATTCTCGACGGCGATACACCCGTTCGTCCAGATGGTGAACATCATGCTCAACAAGCTCACCGGCGCGCTCGATTCGTTCACGCCCGCGGAATTCGCGGCGGGGGCGGCCGAGGGCTACAAGCTCATAGATACCTCGATTCAGCCGACTCTGACGAACCTGCCCTACCTCGACTACACGAAGATAGACGAGAGCTTCGACAAGTACGCGAAGGATGAAAAGCTGCTCTTCATATGCGCGAAGGGGAAGCGTGCATATCTGACGCAGAACAGGCTCAGGGCCCTCGGCTTTACGGCGGCGAAAGTGCTTGAAGGCGGACACACCTTCAACGAAATAGAGACCGAAGAATAGAAAAGGGGAATAAAAGTGGAGAACGGACTCGTAACAACGGCGGAGGAGAAATCTGTAAAACCGCTCGGATTTCTGAGGAACAAAGGGACGAACAACTTTTCGGCGCGCGTCATCACCGTCAACGGCAAGCTGACGGCGGAGCAGTTCGCCTGCCTTGCGGAGGCGTCGAAGCTCTACGGCAACGGCGTTGTGACGCTCACGACGCGCCAGACGGTGGAATGTCAGGGAATACCCTTCGACAAGATAGAGGAGTTCCGCGCCTTCATCGCAAAGGCCGGCCTTGAAACGGGCGGCACCGGCTCGAAGGTGCGCCCCGTCGTGTCCTGCAAGGGGACGACCTGCCAGTACGGCCTTATAGACAGCTTCGCCGTTTCGCAGGAGATACACGAGCGCTTCTACAAAGGCTACCGTCAGGTGCGTCTGCCGCACAAGTTCAAGATTGCGGTCGGCGGCTGTCCGAACAACTGCGTCAAGCCGGACCTCAACGACGTCGGCATAATAGGCCAGCTCGTGCCCGAGTTCGACGAGGACAGCTGCAACGGCTGCAAGAAATGCTCCGTCGAGGCCGCCTGCCCCATCGGAGCGGCGAAGCTCAAAGACGGGCTGCTTGAGATAGACCGCGACAAATGCAACAACTGCGGCCACTGCGTAGGCAAATGCCACTTCGACGCGGTAACCGCCGGAACGCGCGGCTACAAAATATACATCGGCGGACGCTGGGGCAAGTCCACCGCGACCGGCCGCGCTCTTTCAAAAATCTTCCCGACGAAGGAAGAGGCTCTTGAGACGATAGAGAAGGCTATTCTGCTCTTCCGCGAGCAGGGCAAGACCGGAGAGCGCTTCTCGCAGACGATCGCGCGCCTCGGCTTCGAATACGTGGAGAAGGAGCTGCTCGAAGGCGACATAATGTCGCGCAAGCAGCAGATTCTCGACGCGGAGCTGCACGTCACGGGCGGCGCGACCTGCTAGCGCGGCTGCGTAAAAACAGAGACGAAGCGGAAGGGCCGCGGCTCTTCCGCTTTTTTATATTTTTATAGTATATTGTTAAAATCTATATTTTATATAAAGAATTATTATTTTTAATAATATCTTGCGCGCGCTATAATTCCTGCATTATATGAAAACCTTGGGGGAATACGGCGATGGAAACAAACGGCACTTTTCTTGAACGGACGGCGGGGAATAAATATTTCTGGTTCGCGGCTGCCGCCGCGCTCTCTGTGATAACTCCGAATCCCGCGGTGGGGCTGGCGCTCGGCCTCGCAATCGCGCTGACCGTGGGCAATCCCGCGCAGAAGGAGACCTCCGCGGCGTCGAAGAAGCTTTTGCAGCTTTCCGTGATTTTGCTCGGCTTCGGGATGCGCTTCGACGCTGTGCTGAAGGTCGGCGCGGCCTCTCTGTGGGTGACGCTGATTTCGATTTCCGCGACGCTCGCGATAGGCTCGGCGCTCGGCAAGATATTCGGCATCGAGCGCAGGCTCGCAGTCCTTCTCAGCTCCGGCACCGCGATATGCGGCGGCTCGGCGATAGCGGCGATGGCTCCCGCAATATCCGCGTCAAGCGTCGAGACGGGCGTCGCGATGGCGGTTATTTTCCTGCTCAACGGCATAGCGCTCTTCCTCTTCCCGCCGCTCGGACATCTCATCGGCCTCACGCAGGAGCAGTTCGGCTTCTGGGCGGCGCTCGCGATACACGACACGAGCAGCGTCGTCGGCGCGGCCTCGATTTACGGCGCGGCGGCGCTCGCGATAGGCGCGACGGTGAAGCTGACGCGCGCGCTCTGGATTCTTCCGGTCTCCTACCTCGGCGCGCGTCTCGCGAAATCCGAGGCGAAGGCGAAGTTCCAATGGTTCCTGCTCGGATTCCTGCTTGCGGCGCTCGTTCGCTCGCTCACGCCTCAGTTCGGCGCGCTCTGGGACGCGGGGTCGCTTGCGGGCAAGCACATGATGACTGGCACGCTCTTCCTCATCGGCGGCGGCCTCGGCCGCGCGGAGCTCAAAAAGATAGGCGCGAAGCCACTCGTCATGGCGGCCGTCCTTTGGTTCATAATATCGTGCCTCAGCCTCGCGGCCGTGAAGCTCGGCTTCATGCCCGCGCTTGCGCTGTAGCGCGTAAATTCGCCGGACGAACGAAAACGCCGCGCCTTCCGGAAATCGGAGGGCGCGGCGTTTTCGCGCGCATAAAAAAGGAGGCTCTCGCAAGCCTCCGATTTTTTATGAATGATTCGATGTGAAGCCTAGGCCGAGAGGGCTTTGACTTTCGCCGTGATGCTCGCCTTGCGGCGCGCGGCTGTGTTACGGTGGACGACGCCCTTTACTACCGCCTTGTCCAGTACGCTCTGAGCCTCGTTCAGCCTCTTCGTCGCAAGTTCAAGATCCTTGCTTTCCACCGCTTCGAGGAGTTTCTTCACCGCGTTCTTGCAGCGGGTCTTCCAGAAACGGTTGTAGATGCGGTTTCTCTCAGTGACCAGGACTCGTTTTTTAGCTGATTTCTTGTTTGGCAATGCCGTCACCTCCTTCACAAAGACAACGGAAATCTTACCATAAACTATGGCCCTTGCGCAATACTTCAAAATTTTTCTCGGGAAATTTAATGCGTTTCCTTGCCGTAACGGCGGCTCTATGCTATATTTATCAGGTTGTTTGGGGAATAACCGTGCAATGATAATTCTGAAAAGAATTTGACTTTTTTAGAATGAAGCAATCACGCAGGAGGTGTTGTCTGTGAAAAGAACGTTTCAGCCGCACAATCTGAGAAGGAAGCGCGCGATGGGCTTCCTGGAGCGCTCCGCGACGCCGAGCGGCCGCCGTATTCTTAGGAACCGCCGCCGTAAGGGCAGGGCGCGCCTCGCCGTCTAGTTCTGGTGGATTTTGGGTTTTCATCTGCCGGGCGTCTTAAAAAAGGCTGGCAGTTTGATTTTGTTTTCCGCACCGGACGTCGCGATTCAGGGGCGCTGGTGCGGTTGTTGTATGTAACGAAGGCGGAGGGCCCGGCGCAGGCAGGCGTCGCCGTGGGCAAGAAGATAGCCTGCGGAGCGCAGCGCGTGCGCGGGAGGCGCGTTCTTCGAGAGGCGGCGCGCCGTCTGCTTCCGTGGGTCAAGGACGGCGTCTGGTTCGTCGCGTCGCTGCGCGAGAACGGCCTCGAGGCCAACGCGCGCGACGTCTATTACGACCTCGCCGCGTGCATGAAGCGCCGCGGGCTTCTCACGAAGGACTGGCCCGGCGCGGATTGGGGCGTAGATTCAAAACGCGGCTGATAGGTCGTGCGTTCGCTCTGGTTCTGCTGTTCGCCGTCCGCTTTTATCAGGCGGCCGTCTCGCCGCTGCTCGGAGGCGGCAAATGCCGTTTTTATCCGAGCTGCTCGGAGTACGCCGCCGAAGCTTTGAAAATATACGGCCCTGTCATAGGGTCGTATCTCGCCGCATCGAGGCTGCTTAAATGCGGCCCGTGGCACGAGGGCGGCTTCGACCCCGTGCCGGAGCGCGGCGAGATAGCTGCGCGGAAATGGCTCGGAAAGCTCCTGAAGCTGCGGGAGCGGACTTCGAAAGGATAGGTGAAGGTCTTGGGTATTTGGGACGGAGCGAGCCAGCTCCTTCTTTCGTTTCTTGAGTTCTTGTACGGTATAACCAATTCGTACGGTTTGGCGATCATCATTCTCACGCTCATCGTGAGAGTCGCGCTTTATCCGCTCAACCAGAAGCAGATGGTGAGTATGCAGCATATGCAGAAGATCCAGCCGATGCTGAAGGTCATCCAGGAAAAGTACGGCAACGACAGAGAAAAAATGAACCAGGAGACGATGCGTCTCTACAAAGAATATAAGGTGAATCCCGCCGCGGGATGCCTTCCCATCTTAGTACAGCTTCCGATACTAATTCTTCTCTTCAACGTCCTCAACTCTTACGATTTCGCCGACACTACCTTCATGGGCGTGCTGCTCGGCTCGTCCGCGACGGCCGGCCTCGGCCAGGCTGTCGGCGTCGCGCCGGGGCCTGACGGCATCTACAGCATCTTCGCGGTGCTCGGCGGAATTTTCGCGAATCCCGCGGGGCTTGCGAACGCTGGCCTCTACATAGGAAACCTCGTGCTGCTCATCTCGATTTCCGTGCTGACGTGGGCGCAGCAGAAGCTTTCGGGCGCGGGCAACAATCCGCAGCTCGCGATGATGAACACGATTATGCCGGTCTTCATGGCTTTCATATGCCTTTCGATGCCCGGCGGCGTCATGCTCTACTGGGGCCTCTCCTCGCTGATAGGCATCGCGCAGCAGTACTTCGTCATGAAGAAGACGAAGGAGCAGCTCGCGATTAAGCCGACCCTGCACAAGAACAAGCCAGTCAGCAAGCAGAACGACGACGATGACGATGAGGACGACGAGGAATAGGCTATGAGAAATACTTCCGATACGGAGCTTATGCCGATGCCGGAGATAGAGAGCCGCGTTGTGGAGTGTTCCTCCGTCGACGAGGCGAAGGCCAAGGGCGCGGAGATATGGGGAATTCAGCCCGACGACATAGACGCTACGGTAATTTCCGAGGACAAGAAGCTTTTCGGGCTTCTCGGCTCGACCTATAAAGTCGAGATAGCGCCCTTCGCGCCGGTCTCCTACATAAAATCCTGTCATTTCGTCAACGAGATGCTCGACAAGATGGATCTCGACCTCATTCCCGAGCTTACCGACGACGGCATCATCAACCTCGTCGGCGAGGACGCGGGGGTCGTAATCGGGCGCTACGGCGAGACGCTGAAGGCTCTCGAATATATCACGAACCTCGTCTGCCACGACGACATGTCGACGCGCCGCGTGCGCTTCGACTGCGGCGGCTACCGCGCGCGCCGCGAGCAGACGCTCAAGCGCCTTGCGGAGTCAATAGCGCGCGAGGCGAAGCGCAAGGGTTCGCCTGTGAGCCTCGAGCCGATGTCGAGCTGGGAGCGCCGCCTGATACACATAGCGCTCCGCGACGACAAGGAGATCGAGACGCGCTCGATAGGCGAAGAGCCTCTGCGCCGCGTCCTCGTCTGCCCCGTAGGCGGGCAGCGCCGCGAACGCGACCGCGGAGGACGCAGGCCGCAGCGCCGCAGCAGCAGGTTCAACTAAACGGGCGAGGCGCGTATGCGTCCAGTGCTCTTTGAGATTTTCAACGCGGAGGTCCGCAGCTATTACGCGCTGTGGGCCTTCGCTCTTTTTTTGCTCGTCGTATGGACGCGGCGCAGGGCGGAGCGGCTCTACGGCATGAGCGAGTCCGACGTCTCGTCCGTGCTCGTATGGGTCTACTGCGCCGGGATACTCGGCTCCTTCGTCCCGGGGATAATGGAGCGGCTGCCGCTTTATTTGGACGGGAGGATAGCCTTCGCCGAGGTGTTCCGCGGCCTTTACTCCGCGGGCGGGCTTCTCGCCGGCGGCCTCGCGGGGCTCTGGCGGCTGAGGAAGCTCGGCGCGAGCGCGGACGCCTTCGCCGACGCCGTGTCGATTCCGCTCGCCGTCATGCTCGCGGTCGGACGCGTAGGCTGTCTGCTCGAGGGCTGCTGCTCGGGAGCGGGCGCGACCTTCGCCGCTGCGCCGCGCTTCTGGCTGCATTTCCCGACAGACCCCGCAAATTTCTGGCGCTTTCCCTCGCAGCCGCTTGAGTCGTTCGCGGCGCTCTGCATCGCACTCTTCCTCGCCGTCCTTTCGGCTTTGCTGCCGGAGGATCAACGCAAACGTGGCGGCGTGCTTTTCCCCTTCGTCCTAATTCTTTACGGGCTTTACCGCCTGCTCGCCGACCCGCAGCGCCAGCTCTACGCCGACGGCCTCATGAACGTCAACCGCTACGTCTGGACGGCCGGGATCATCGTCGGTGCGGCGTGGCTTATGCGGACCGCTAAGCGCCTGCGCGCGCGCGGCTGAGATTTTACAAACAAACCCCTACAGTTTTTATTGACTTTTGTTGACCTTATGCTATTATATCCAACATGCAGGGCGAATGAATACAGAGAAATTTTTGGAGGTGTCTCAGTTTGGAAAAATTCAAAAAAATCACGACGGCGGCCTTGGCGGCGCTGATCCTTTTCGCGGGCGGCACGGCCGGCTCGTATATAGCGACGAGGTATACGCTCAGCGAATCCGGCGTCGTTAAGGAAACAAATCCGGCGGGCGAGGCGGTCGCCTCTCTGCCTGCGGCGGGCGACGTCAAGAACCCGCTCGTATCGATAGTAAAGAGAAGCTCCCCGGCGGTCGTCAACATCGACGTCGAGAGCATGGTGACGCAGCAGCCCATCATGAACCCCTTCCAGGGCCATCCGTTCTTCGACGAATTCTTCGGCGAGGAGTTCTTCGGACCGCAGCAGCCGAGGAAGGTGCCGCGCCGCGGCAAGGGCTCTGGCTTCATCGTCAGCAAGGACGGCTACATACTTACCAACAACCATGTCGTTGAGGACGCCGATAAAATCCGCGTGACGATGCTCGATGGACGTACCTTCGACGCGAAGAAAATAGGGCAGGACCCGACCTTCGACCTCGCTGTGATACAGATAGAGGCTAAGGACCTTCCGTTCCTTCCGCTTGGCGACTCCGACGCGACCGAAGTCGGCGAACAGGTCGTCGCGATAGGCAACCCCTACGGCTTCGGCAGCACCGTGACGGCGGGCATAGTCTCCGCTAAGAACAGGACGCTCCAGGCTCCCGGCGTCAACTTCCAGGGCTTCCTACAGACCGACGCGGCGATCAACCCCGGCAACAGCGGCGGGCCGCTCATCGACATGAACGGCAGCGTCATCGGCATCAACACGGCTATAATCCCCTACGCGCAGGGCATCGGCTTCGCTATTCCTATAGACATGGCGAAGCAGGTCATGGACGACCTCATCAAGCACGGCGAAGTGCGCCGCGGCTGGCTCGGCGCGACGGTGCAGCCGCTGACGGCCCCGCTCGTCGAAGCCTACAAGATACCGGTCAAGGAAGGCTCGATAATAGCCGACATACAGCCCGGCTCGCCTGCCGATAAGTTTGGCCTCCAGCGCGGAGACGTCATCGTCAAAATAGGCGATAAGGACGTCAAGACGAGCGAGGACGTCGTCTACGCGGTGCGCAACAAGCTCGCGGGCGACAAGGTGAAGTTCGAAATCTACCGCGACGGCAAGAAGATGAGCCTCGACGTGACGCTCGGCGACGTCAGCGAAGTCAAGTCATTCAGCGGCAAGCCGAAGCAGGGCGGCGGCCAGCAGCAGACACCGGCTGAATCGAAGCGCATGGGCATAACGGTCGTGCCGAACAGCCCCGAGTTCAGCGAGGCGCACGGCCTGACCGAGAGCGAGGGCGTAGTGGTCGTATCGGTCGAGCGCGGCTCACGCGGACAGCGCACGGGACTTCGCGCGGGCGACGTAATCCTCGAAATCAACCGCCAGAAGATAAACGGCATAGCCGACTGGGAGCGCATGGTGAACGAAAAGACGAAGAACTTCGGCTTCCTCGTCTCGCGCGGCGGTCAGACGCTCTTCATCTCCTCGGGCGACGGAGAGTAGAAACGTAAAAATCTAGGAAACTGCAAAAATAAAAGCTGGCGGCCTCATTGCGGGCCGCCCGCGTTTTCTGTCCTTACCGGATTATTACTAGCCGCGCTTCCTATAACAGAAATCGCAGCGCGAGCCGCCCTCCATCAGCGTTTCGCTGCGGATGAGCTCGATGCTTTCGTCGAAGCCATCGAGGAAGGCCGCGTCGCGTTCGCACGACAGCACCGCGCCGAGGTCCGCGCAGCCGAGCTCTTTGTACAGCTCAGCGAATTTGCAGCGCGTCACGTCGAAGGCACAGCATTCCTCGTCGTCGCGCCGCGGCGTCACGGTCAGCGCACCGCCCTCGTTGAACTTTTCGACGCAGTTTTTCTTGAGCGACGCAAGCCCGCCGCCGTGAGCGGCGGAGACTGCGCGGCCCGACTCGCGGGCAGTCTCCAGTATCGCGCGCCGCGCGGTCTCAAGCGCCCGCTCCTCGCCGAACTCGCGGCAGAATGCGCGAATCAGCGGCGCGAGCACACGCGCCTCTATCTCTCTTTGCTGCAGCATCGTTATCTCTTTGTAGCCTTCCTTCACAGCCTGCACCTCCGATTGAAAAATCTTCTCCGCCGTTATTTTACCGCAGGCGCGAAAGGCGCGCCCGCAGATGTTAGAATAATGTCAGGCGGCGCATGACGCCGCGCGCAGGGAGGCATCGACGATGAACGAAGAATCGACGCCGCGCGAAGGCGCGGAGCAGATAGAGACGCTTGAGGCGAGGATACGCGAGCTCGAAGCGAAGCTCGCCGCAGCCGGCGCGGCAGGAAACTCTGAAAAACAGATGAACGCGGCGATAGAGGAGCGCGCGGAGCGGCTCTTCGAAGAGCTGAAGCCGTATCTCGAAAAATACCGCAGCGGCGGAGACGAGCTGCTGCGCCGCGTCGCGGAGAAGGTGCGGGAAAACCCCGGCGCTTCGCTCGCGATAGCTTTCGGCGCGGGCCTCATAGCCGCGAAGCTCTTCGAGCGCGGGAAAGACTAAGGGCCGGAGGATTCCGTGAACAGGATCACGAACGCCGTCCTGAGCTTCTTCGAGCTCGTGGAGGCGGAGGGGCGCGAGCTGC
>ENA-OQCL01000136-OQCL01000136.1-human-gut-metagenome-genome-assembly--contig:-NODE-136-length-40138-cov-6.230087_pt1 | contig 40138 bp, 36 predicted proteins | sample MGYA00242502_ERZ504586 | MGnify/ENA primary metagenome ERZ504586 (study PRJEB26092, sample SAMD00036316) | human gut metagenome | host: Homo sapiens | study: EMG produced TPA metagenomics assembly of... | reverse complement strand
CATCTTCGACATCATGGTCGTCGGCACGCTCACCGCGGGCTCGATGCTCATCATGTGGATCGGTGAGCTCATCACGCAGCGCGGCATCGGCAACGGCATGTCGCTCATCATCTTCGCGAACATCATGGCTGGCCTGCCGCAGTCCATCTTCTCCTCGCTTGGCGAGGGCACGATGGGCATCGTCGTCACCGTCGTGATCTTCGTCGTGATCCTGTGCGTGATCCCGTTCATCGTCTTCCTCGAGCGCGGCCAGCGGCGCATTCCGGTGCAGTACGCCAAGCGCGTTGTGGGCCGTCGCATGATGGGCGGTCAGTCGACCTACCTTCCCATCAAGGTCAACACCGCCGGCGTGGTGCCGATCATCTTCGCGAGCGCGCTTCTGTACTTCCCTGCGCAGATCGCGGTCTTCTTCCCCAACGTCGATTGGGTGCTGGCCGTGGCTAACGCGCTTGCCTCGGGCTGGATCAACTGGATCTTGAACGTCGTTCTGATCGTGTTCTTCGCGTACTTCTATACCTCGATGATTTTCAATCCCGAGGACACCGCGGAGAACCTCAAGCGTCAGGGTGGCTTTATCCCCGGCGTTCGCCCGGGCCGTGCCACCGCTGCCTATATCAAGAACGCGCTCAACAAGATCACGCTTCCGAGCGCCGTCTTCCTGGCGGTCATCGCGATCGTGCCGTCCATCATCTTCTCCTTCACGGGGAACCAGCTCATCCAGGCCTTCGGTGGCACCTCGGTGCTCATCATGGTGGGCGTGGTGCTCGATACGGTCGATAAGGTCGAGAGCCAGCTCAAGATGTATAACTACGACGGCTTCTTCAAGTAGGGCGGAGAGGAGTCACCCATGAATATCGTTCTGTTGGGCGCGCCCGGCGCCGGTAAGGGTACCGTGGCCCAGGAGCTCGTCGCCGATTACGGCGTCGCGCACATCTCGACCGGCGATCTTTTGCGTGCTGCCGTGAAGGGCGGCACCGAGCTCGGCCTCCAGGCGAAGCAGTACATGGATGCCGGCGAGCTCGTGCCCGATCAGCTCGTGATCGATCTGGTGAAGGAGCGCCTCGCTGCCGATGATGCCCAGAAGGGCTTCATCCTCGACGGCTTCCCGCGCAACACCATGCAGGCCGTGACGCTCGATTCCGAGCTCTCCGGGCTCGGTCGCACCATCGACTGCGCCCTGCTCATCGACGTCGAGCCCGCGATCATCATCGAGCGCCTTTCGTCGCGTCGCACCTGCCGCGCCTGCGGCCATACCGGCACCGCGACCGAGACCGTCTGCCCCGCCTGCGGTGGCGAGATGTACCAGCGCGATGACGATAAGCCCGAGACGATCCAGAACCGCCTCGATGTGTACGAGAAGAACACGAGCCCGCTCGTGGAGTACTATCGCGGCCAGGGTCTGCTCAAGAGCGTCAACGGCGCCCAGAGCATGGAAGCGGTCTACACTGACGTAAAGGAAGCGCTCGGTCTATGATCAAGATCAAGACCCCTGAAGAGATCGAGCAGATGAAGAAGGCCGGAGCACTGTCCAAGATGGTGCTCCGGCACGTCGGTGCCATGGTGCGCCCCGGCGTTTCGACCTTTGAGCTCGATCAGCTTGCCGAGCAGATCATTCGCATGCACGGCGGCACGCCCGCGTTCAAGGGGTACGGCGGGTTCCCGGGCACCATCTGCGCATCGCTGAACGATGCCGTGGTGCACGGTATTCCCAACCCCGATGTGATCCTGCGCGATGGAGATATCCTCTCCATCGACACCGGAGCCATCGTCGACGGCTGGGTGGGCGACAACGCCTGGACGTTCTACGTCGGAAACCCCGCACCCGAGGTCAAGGCGCTGTGCGAAGTCACCCTCGACTGCCTCAAGGCGGGCATCGAGCAGGCCGTGCCGGGGAACCGCATCGGCGACATCGGCCATGCCGTTCAAAGCCTTGCCGAGAGCCATGGTTACGGCGTGCTTCGCGAGTACGTGGGACATGGCGTGGGCCGTGCGATGCACGAGGAGCCCAACGTTCCCAACTACGGCAAGAAGGGGAGGGGCATCACGCTCGAAGCCGGCATGGTCATCGCGATCGAGCCGATGATCACGCTCGGCACGCATCGCGTGAGCGTGGGGCCCGATGGCTGGATCGTGACCACGAACGACCATCTGCCCGCTGCCCACTACGAGAACACCATCGCCATCACCAACGACGGACCGGTTGTTCTCACCCAAGATGCTCAGGGCCCGTGGTGCAGCTTGCAGGGTGGTGTGATGTAGTGATAAAACGAACCCGGTTCGTTTTATCACTCTAGGACCTCCTCAGCATCTGTTTAGGGGAGTGCGAAAGGGCGCTCTGCAGGAAGAATGTGGAGCGTTGACGAAAAATACATGACGTGGTACCGCCCTGCGGTATCATTAGTCGCTGCTGTCGTTTCGAGAGAAAGATGTGCTTGTGAAGAAGGAAGACGCAATCGAACTCGAGGGTACGGTCACCGAGCCGCTTCCCAATGCGATGTTTCGTGTCGATCTGGGTAATGGTCACACGGTTCTCTGCTCCATCTCGGGCAAGATCCGTATGAACTATATCCGCATCCTTCCCGGTGACAAGGTCGTGGTGGAGCTTTCGCCCTACGATCTCACCCGTGGTCGCATCACCTATCGCTATAAATAGGCAGCGCACGTGCGCGACAGACCGCTCAGCTGTCGTGTGCGCAACCAGCCAGGTAATTCACGTCTGCGGCTGGACGAGTACATAATAGGTTTGTTGGTTTGAGCACAACCGAAAGGAAGAACGATGAAGGTACGTCCTCGGTCAAGAAGATGTGCGACAAGTGCAAGATTATCAGGCGCCATGGCAAGGTGCTCGTTATCTGCGAGAACCCGCGTCACAAGCAGCGTCAGGGTTAAGAGAGGAGATCCAAGTTGGCCCGTATCAGCGGTGTCGATCTGCCGCGTGAGAAGCGCGTCGAGATCGGTCTGACCTACATCTACGGCATCGGCCGCACCACGGCGTCTAAGATTTGCGCCGACACGAACATCAACCCGGATACCCGCGTCAAGGACCTTACCGAAGAAGAGGTCGACGTCATCCGTAAGTACATCGACGAGAACCACATCATGGTGGAGGGCGACCTCCGTCGTGAGCGTAACCAGAACGTCAAGCGCCTCATGGACATCGGCTGCTATCGTGGCCTGCGTCACCGCAAGGGTCTTCCCGTCCGCGGCCAGCGCACCCACACCAACGCTCGTACCCGCAAGGGTCCGAAGCGCCAGATCGGTGCCAAGAAGAAGAAATAAGGAGCGCTTAACTGATGGCTACTGCTAAGAACAAGCGCGGCGCCGCTACTCGCGTCAAGCGCGCCGACCGCAAGAACATCTCCGTGGGACAGGCTCACATCCGTTCCACCTTCAACAACACGATCATCTCGATCACCGATCCGCAGGGCAACGTCATTGCCTGGAAGTCGGCGGGCCAGGTGGGCTTCAAGGGTTCTCGTAAGAGCACCCCGTTTGCCGCCCAGATGGCTGCCGAGGCCTGCGCCAAGGCCGCTATGGAGCACGGCATGCACAAGGTCGCCGTGTTCGTGAAGGGCCCGGGCTCCGGTCGCGAGACCGCCATCCGTTCCCTCCAGGCCGCCGGCCTCGAGGTCACGAGCATCCAGGACAAGACCCCCATTCCGCACAACGGCTGCCGCCCCAAAGAAGCGTCGCCGCGTGTAACTCTGAAAGGATCGCATTACTATGGCAATCGACAGGACTCCTGTTCTTAAGCGCTGCCGCCAGCTCGGGGTCGATCCCATCGAGCTCGGTTACAGCAGCAAGAAGGAATCGAAGCGTCAGCCCAAGCGTCGCCGCAAGGAATCCGAGTACGGCGTGCAGCTGCGCGAGAAGCAGAAGGCAAAGTTCATCTACGGTGTGCTCGAGAAGCAGTTCCACCGTTACTATGAGCGCGCCCGTCGCATGAACGGCGTCACCGGCGAGAACCTGATGGTTCTCCTCGAGAGCCGTCTCGACAACGTGGTGTTCCGTCTCGGCTTCGCCCGCACCCGCCGCGAGGCTCGTCAGACGGTTTCCCACGGTCACTTCACCGTGAACGGCCGCCGCGTCGACATCCCCTCCTATCTCGTCAAGCCCGGTGACGTCATCGCGGTGGGCGAGAAGTACCGTGACCTCCTCCCCATCAAGGAGGCTCTCATCCAGTCCGAGCGCTTCGAGGTCCCCGGCTGGCTTGAGGTCGATATCGAGAAGCTCTCTGGTAACGTGCTCTCGCTGCCCACGCGTGAGCAGATCAGCACCGATATCCAAGAGCAGCTCATCGTCGAGCTCTACTCTAAGTAGTCCATCAGGGCTGCTGAGGCTGGAGGTTAATACATGTCAGAATTCATTAGGCCTCAGGTTCAGGTCGAAGAGATCAACGAGACGTCCGCTCGTGTCTCCGTCGAACCGCTCGAGCGTGGTTACGGCGACACCCTCGGCAACTCGCTCCGTCGCGTCCTGCTCTCCTCTCTCGAGGGTGCGGCAGTTGAGGCGATCAAGATCGATGGCGCCCAGCACGAGTTCATGACCATCCCCAACATGGTTGAGGATGTTACCGATATCGTCCTTAACGTTAAGGGCCTGGTCTTCCGCGCCACGGGCACCTCGGTGTCCGAGGCTGAGGCCACCATCAACGTCGAGGGCCCGTGCGATGTCAACGGCGGCGACTTCTTCATTCCGGCTGGTTTCGAGCTCGTCAACCCCGAGCAGCACATCGCCACCCTGAATGAGGGCGCGCACCTCACGATGTCCATGCGCATTGGTCATGGTCGCGGCTATGTGTCGTACGAGGGCAACAAGCGCGATTCCGATCCCATCGGCATCATCCACGTCGACTCGCTCTTCTCGCCGGTGCGCCGCTGCGCCAAGCTCGTCGAGGCCTGCCGCGTGGGTCAGCACACCGACTACGACCGTCTGGTGCTTGAGATCGAGACCAACGGCGCCCTTTCCCCGCGCGACGCGGTGGTTCAGGCTGCCAACATCATCAACCAGCACATGGCTGCGTTCATGAACCTTGCCGAGACCCCCGAGGTCGAGGAAGAGGTTTCGATCTTCGCCCCTGAGGCCGCGAGCGACAACGCCGAGCTCGATAAGCAGATCGAGGATCTCGACCTCTCGGTTCGCTCCTACAACTGCCTGAAGCGCGCGAGCATTCACTCTGTGCGCCAGCTCGTGGAGTTCTCCGAGAACGACCTGCTCAACATCCGCAACTTTGGCGTCAAGTCGATCGAGGAAGTCAAGGACAAGCTTGAGTCTATGGGCCTAAGCCTGAAGCAGTAGCTCGAGCTTTCATATAGAGGAGATACGAGACCATGCGTCACAACAAGAAGAAGGGCCTGAAGCTCGGCACCGATGCGAGCCACACCAAGGCCATGAAGAAGAGCCTTGCCAAGGCGCTCTTTGAGAACGATCGCATCAAGACCACCGAGACCCGTGCGAAGGCGCTCCGCAGCTATGCTGAGCCCATCATCACCTGGGCCAAGAAGGGCGACCTGCACTCCCGTCGTCTCGCCATCGCCAAGCTCGGCGACAAGGACCTCGTCGCCGAGATCTTCGACAAGGCCGCTCAGGGCATGTGGGCCGACCGCAACGGCGGTTACACCCGCATCATGAAGCTCGGCCCCCGCAAGGGCGACAACGCTCCGATGGTCATCATCGAGATTGTCTCCGAGCCCTGCACCCCCAAGGTGAAGAAGGCTGCTCCTGCTCCGAAGCCCGTTGCCCCCAAGAAGGCCGAGGCTGTCGAGGAGGCTCCCGCCGCTGAGGCTGAGGTCGCCGAGACCGAGGCTCCCGCCGAGGAGAGCGCTGCCGAGTAGCGCTCAGGCTCATGTGAGCTTTTGCAAAGGCCCCGCTCTGCGGGGCCTTTTTCACATTAGCGGTGGCGGCGTTTTGCTTCCGCGTTGGCGGCGGTAACGGTGGCGTCGATTTGCTGCTGTTGGGTCATGGCATGCCGAAGTTCAAACGCGGTGGCGCTTCATTACATACCGCCGGCGTGTTCGATGCAATAGGTGATGGATGGGCGGAGGCGCGATTGCGCTCTGAGTTTCAAAGATGAAAAGCGCGCTCGATGTTGGAGGGAGGCGTCGCATGATCGAGGTAGTAGATGCCATTGTCGACGGCGCCCTTCACGGCGTCTCGCTTTGCGTCGAGCGCGGCGAGGTCGTTGCGCTCATCGGGCACAATGGTTCCGGCAAATCGACGCTCGGGCGGCTTGTGTGCGGGGCCCAGTTGCCTCAATCCGGTGCGGTTTGCGTCGATGGGGCGTCTACGGCCAATGTGCGGGGGCGTGCCCTTGTGCGCCGTCTGGTTGGCTATGTTGGCCAAAATCCTGCGACCAGACCGTTTCGACCATCGTGAGTGACGAACTCGCTTTTGGTCTATGGAATATCGGTTGCGCGGAAGGCGAGATTACGGAGCGAGTTGCGAGTTCGCTTGATGCTGTGGGGCTTGCGGGCTTCGAGGACCGTGAGGTGCCATCGCTTTCTGGCGGTGAGCTCCAACGCCTCGTGTTGGCTTCTGTGCTCGCAATGGAGCCTGGCTATCTCGTACTCGATGAGGTGACCTCTCAGATCGATAGCACCTTCCGGTCCCAGTTCAGGAGCCTGGTTGCGCGTCTTGCAGGGCGTGGCGTTGGCGTGGTTCTCGTCACCCATGATCCGCTTGAGGTGCTTTCGTGCAACCGGGTGCTCGTGCTCGATGCTGCAAGGTGATCTGGTCGGGGCACCGGGTTCGCTTCTGGTCGATTATCGTGACATCTGGGATTGGGTTTTGCCCCCGAATGACTATGCCGACGCATTGCGGTGTGCCGTTGCCGATGGTTTTGATCTGCCGGTGGGTTTGCTCCGGCTCAACTTGCCACGTGGCTTCGCAGCGTTCGAGCAGATGTGCGCTCCGGTGCGGGGTCCCCGCTCGATGCCGGTCGAGATTCTGACATTGGTCGTGTTGCCGGGCGGCATCTGGACGACGACATCGTTTTTGGGCGAAATCTGGACGATGCCCTCGTTGCCGGGCACAATTCGGACACTCACAGCGTTGCCGGGCGTGATTCGGACGCTCAGGCGTCTCAAAATGGCGAAATATCGCCCGACAAGGGAGCCAATGTCCGAATCTCGCCTGACAACGGGGGCGGTGTCCGAATTCGCCCGAAAACGGCGCCAATGTACGAATCTCGCCCGACAACGGAATCAATATCCGAATCATGCCCGAGAATGATTCCAATTCCTCGATTCCGTCTGATGGCGCCGGGGCTTTCAGCGCGATATCTGGAAACGATCGTGGAACTGAAGGCGAGCCTGCGCGCGAAGCGAGCTCCTTGGCATTCAGCCACGTCTCCATTGCCTATGAAAACGCGGAAGTGTTGAACGATATCTCGCTTTCGATTCCATCCGGACGGGTGACGCTTATCGCAGGTCGTTCGGGTGCAGGCAAAACCACGCTCGCATGTCTGGCGGCCGGACTCACCAAGGCGCAGTCGGGCTCAGTGCTGCTTGGTGGCACCGTGCCTGTACCGGGCGAAGTTGCCCTAGCGTTCCAGAATCCCGAACAGCAGCTCTTTCTCGAGACGGTAGAGCACGAACTCGCCTTCGCACCGCGTAATCTTGGCTGCTCGGAAGATGAGGTTGCTCGGCGCGTGAGCGAAGCGGCCTCGCAGCTCGAGATTAAGGAACTGCTGCCAAGCGATCCGTTCTGCCTATCGGGGGGCCAGGCTCGCCGGGTGGCGCTTGCAAGCATTCTCACGCTCAGCCCTCGCGCAGTTGCTCTCGACGAGCCCACAGCCGGTCTCGACGCTCCGGCTCGCACGGCGCTCCACCGCTTGGTGCAAGATCTTGCCTGCAAGGGGCTTCCGGTCCTCGTGGTGAGTCATGATCTTGAAGAGTGGCTCGCGATCGCAGATCAGGTGATTCTGCTTGCAGACGGCACGATTGCATGGCAAGGGACGCCAGGCGCGCTCGCCTCGGATATAGATGCGTTTGCGCGGGCGGGGCTTGAGCCGCCAGAATCCTGGCAGCTTCGTGAGCTGCTCGCACAAGCGGAGAAGCGCGATTCTGCAGGCGTGAACGGGGCCACGTCAGCGAAAACGGCCACACGGGACCAAGAGGCCGGTGCCGCGCAGGGCCCGGAGGGCGTGGAGGCGCAAGAGCCGAGGGCAACGGCGGCGCGAGATTCGAAGAGCACGGCAGCGCAAGGACCGAAGGCTATAGTCGCGCGGGCGCTGAAAGGCGCTGCCACGCAAGAGCCATCCTCGCACGGATCGGAGGTCGCAGCCAAGCCAAGCCGGAGGGACGCGGCAGGGCGTGGGCTGGAAGGCGTCGACGCGCGCGTAAAAGTGACCCTTCTGCTTGTCGCGACGGCGGTGCTCTTTGCCGCGAGGGCTCCTTGGACACTTGCCGTGTGGGCAATGCTCTGCCTGCTGGTGCTGCGTGCATCCGGCATCGGGGGCAAGGCCGTTGCACATGCCCTGAAACCGGTCGCCCTGCTCTTCGCGTTCATCGTCTGCGCAAATCTTGTCTCTTGCGACGGAAGCGCCGACGTTGCCATCGCGGGGAGTGTTGGTATCAGCACGGTGGGTGCCGCGCGCGCCGCCACCGCCGTGGCGAGGATCATCATGCTCGTATGTCTTGCGCTTTCGGTCGCGACATCCACAACGCCAACCAAGCTCGCACACGCCTGCACGAGTCTCATGAGGCTGCTCGGTCATATCGGGGTGCCGATTGAAGACGTCGGGCTTGTGCTATCGATGGCCCTGCGGTTCATTCCCGTTGTCTCCGAAGAGGCGGGGCGCATCAGACTCGCGCAGCGGGCACGCGGTGTCAACTTCGACGAAGGGCCGGTGCTCAGGCGCGTGCGGGCATGGGCGGCTGTGCTCACGCCGCTCGTGGTCGGGCTCTTCAGGCGCGCCGATCGCGTGGCGGAGTCTATGGATGCCCGCTGCTACGGCCAGCGGAGCTCTGGGCAGCATAGACGCGTACCTTTGCAACCTGCGGACAAGCTCGTTCTTCTCGGCGGGCTCGTCGTCATGGCGGTGCTCACGGTGCTTTCGTATAGTATCTGATAGGAAAAGCGTGCCGATATGCTGGCACGCGAGACGATAGGGGGGCGCGATGGAGGACAAGGCGAGGGCGCAGGAGGCCATGGACCATGATGGATTGCCCTCATGCGCGGGCACCATCGTTTTGCGCCTGGGGTATTCAGGGGAAGCTTATAGCGGGTTTGCCGAGCAGACGCAGCCCGAGGTGCGCACGGTCGCGGGAGAGCTCAGGAAGGCGCTGGAAACCTTCCTGCGCCGTGAGGTGGAACTTACCTGCGCCGGCCGTACAGACGCTGGCGTGCACGCGCTCAGCCAGTATGTGAGCTTCCCTGCCATCGATGGCGAGCTCTCGATTGCCCAGACGCGCTGGCTGCGCGCCATGGATGCGCTCTTGCCGCGCGATATCGCCGTTCAGGAGGTCTTTCAGGCGCATTCGGATTTCTCCGCTCGCTTTGATGCTTTGGCACGCACCTACACGTATCGCATCGCCGATCGGCCGAATCGCCCGGTGCTCACGCGCGATCATGTGTGGTGGCAGCGCATGCCGCTCGATGAAGAGGCCATGGGTATTGCGGCGCAGCATCTCGTAGGGGAACACGATTTCAAGAGCTTTTGCAAGATGGCTTCTGCGGTGGGGAAACCGACCTGTCGAAATGTGATGAGCGTGGGTTTTGAGCGAACCGAGGAGCTTGGGGAGGAAGTGCTCGCGTTCACCATCACCGGCAATGCCTTCTTGCATTCCATGGTGCGCACCATCGTGGGGACGCTTGTGGAGGTGGGGCTCCATCGGCGCGAGCCCAGCTGGGTTTCTGAGGTGCTTGCAGCGTGTGACCGCCGGGCAGCGGGCCCAACGGCGCCGGCGTGCGGGCTCACGTTCGTGGACGTTGCCTACCCGCCGGGTATCCTCACGCCGCTCGCATAGGGTGCGCTGTCCGGACGGGGCGCGCTGATTGCTTGGTGCCCCGTGCGCATGGTGCACACCAATTGCACGCCACACCGCTTTCATAGACCGTCGCGATGTGTTGTGTTGTTGCAGAACATTTGTACAGAACGTGCAGCCAAGCACTTCGAGTCCGGTGAAAACGCCCGGTGATACCATGTAATACGACTTGCAGTCCAGGACTCCCGGGGGAGGTTGAGCGGTGGCACGTCGTATGGTGAAGCGCCCGTTCATCTCGGTTATCGTGCTTGCCCACGATGCCGAGCGCCATGTGCTGCGCACCCTGGAGAGCGTGCTCGACCGGGACTTCGACGACGTTCAGCTCGTGGTGTGCGACTGCGCCTCCCATGATCGGACTGCTGCCATCTGCCGTCGCTGTGCTGAGCGCGAGATCAGGCTCGACGTCATCGAACTCGAAGATACCGACCGTTCCCTTGCTTTCGACCGCGCTCTTGGCGTGGCGCGTGGCCGCTATGTGCTCGTACTCGGACAGAACGATTGGCTGGCCCCGCGCGCTCTCGAGCACCTTCACGCATTGCTTACCGAGCATGATCTTGAGCTTGCCATCCTCGCGCTTTCGGTTGACGAAGATTCTGGCAACGGCGAGCTTAGCTCGCATCGCCTAAGCTTCGATGTTGCGCCGACGCGCACGAAAGATGAGTTTCGCGATCAAGCGCCCTTGTTTTTGGCGGACGGCATCTTCAACGCGCTCAAGGGCAAGGTCTTGGACCGCGACCGTGCCGACGCGCTCGGTTTGCGTATGCAGCTTTGCGGTAACGAGGCCGCCTATCTTGCCGCCTACCTTGAGGACATCGAGCGCGTGGGCGTGGCGGGCCAAGCCGTCTGCCATGTGGCTCAACAAGAGATGCTGGATCGGTTCAACATGGCCGCATATGCCTGCTGTGAGCGGAACCACGAGCGGTACCTGCAACTCATTTCGACATGGCACCGTGACCGCGACGAAGCGCTTCTGGCTGCGGTCCATCGCCTACATCTGCGCGGGATTATCTCTTGCATTGAAGGCGTCTGCTCGTCGCGCGAGATTTCTGCTATCGAGCGCAACGCGCGCGTTCGTGACATAATCGAGGCGCCGAGCACGCGGGCTTCGGTGGCAGTGCTCGGTGATACGAGCCGAGAATTCGGCTTCATCTACGGTTCCATCGTCCGTAAGAACGTGACCGCTTGCTGTCTGAGCGCTCGCCTTTCGATACTCGCGCGCATCTCGCATCTTCCCTTCGCAGCGCGAACGGGCGTCATGCTTTCGTGTGCTTGATCGCTCTGTCGTACGTCGCGTGCGGGAAATCGCTTCCAAAGCGTTCCCTCAAATGACCTTCAGCGCATGAAAAGAAGCATAAATCGTATAGGATATGCTTCAATTTGATTACACACGGCCATTCTCCTGCGTAATTGAGTACACTATGCGTACTTCACGCATATCTAGCAGGAACGTGGCAAAGGGGAGTGCAGCGAAATGGCGAAGAAGCGCAACGGCCGGCAGGATGCCATCCGGGAAATAGTTCGCAATAAGAACGTTCGCACGCAACGCATGCTCGTCGACGAGTTGAAGACGTTTGGTTTTGACTGCACGCAAGCCACGGTCTCGCGCGATATCGCCGATATGGGGCTGCGCAAGCTTCCCGAGGGCGTATACGTGCTTGCCGAGGACCTGCATCTGCAGCGCATGGTCTCGGAGCTCGTTGTAGAGGTCGTGCGCACGGGCAATCTCGTGCTTGTGAAAGCACAGCCGGGTACGGCGTCCGGTATCGCTGCCGCTATCGATGCTGCGGAACTTCCCGCCGTGCTCGGGTCACTCGCGGGCAACGACACCATTCTGGTGGTCGCGCGAACCGACGACGACGGCGAGCGGTTCGAGACCCTCATTTCGAAGCTCTGCAACCCTCATCGATGAGACAGTTGTGCCAGGTACAAGTGTCTCATCGATAGCAAAACGGGGAGCTCGCAGGGGCTCCCCGTTGCTTTTGGGTCCTAGACACATGAGACACTTGCACCTGGCACAACTGTCTCATGTCTGTCTCAGCTTTGTCCGTCACCTGTGCCCGCACCCGCGCCGGGGCTCGGCTCGGGTGCGGGGCTCGGCTCGGGTTTGGGATCGGGCTCGGGCTCGGGCTCCGGGGTGGTGGCGGGTTCCGATGGCGAGGTCACGGGGGAGGTGGGGCTTTCCTGAGTGGTCGTGCTCTCGGCCTCGGTGCCGGTCCCCTCGTTTTCCACTGCGGTCTCGGTCTCGGGCGTTATCGCCTTGGATCCGCCGCCGGAAAGCGGCTTGCCGTCAACCTCCCAAACTGAGTCGTCCTGATAGGTAATCTGGCCGTCGGCTGCCGGGAATTCCTCGCGTTCAACGCCGTCGAGCACGGTATTGAAGAAGTTCCGCGCGATAGGGATGGGCAGGTCGGAGGTGCGCCCGCGCCGTCCGTTGACGGTGATGCGCTGGTTGCTGCCGCTATGGCCCGTCCAAACGGCCATGGTGTACTGCGGGGTGTATCCGCAGAACCACAAGTCGGACGGGGCCTCGGTGGTACCGGTCTTGCCGGCGAAGGGCTGGTTCACGGAGAGCTGGGCGCCCGTTGCCGTGCCGCTGGAGATGACGCCCTCGAGGATATCGTTGATCTCGGCGGCAACGCTCGCATCGAGGACGCGCTCAGGGCTGTCCTCATGCTGGTAGATAACCTCGCCGTCACGGTTTTGAATCTCGGTGATCGCCACGGCATCGCGATGCTCGCCACCCATGGCGAAGGTGGAGTATGCCTCGGCCATCTGAAGCGTCGAGAGCTCCTTGGTGCCCAGCGTGAGCGACGAATATGCATTCATCTCGTCGTCGATGCCCAGGTTATGGCACATATCGATCACGTTCTGTATGCCCACGGCCTTCGCCACCTGCACGTAGCCCGTGTTCGCCGAAACCTCGGTCGCCCGCGCGAGCGAAACGTAACCATAGGAGTGGTTGTCGTAGTTGCTCACCTTGTACGAGCCGTCGTCGAAGGTCTGCGGTGAGTTGCAGTTGATGATGATATCGGGGTTCATGCCCTGGTCGATGGCGGTGGCAAGGGTGAATGCCTTGAATGCGGAGCCCGTCTGGCGCTGTGTGATGGCATGGTTGGTGTGCTGGTCGTCGGCATAGTAGTCCCGTCCGCCCACCATGGCCACGATGTAGCCGTTGTCGTTATCGATCACCGTCATACCGGCTTCAAGGCCGTCCTCGTCGAACTTGTTGAGCTGGTCCTGCACCGATGCCTCGGCTGCTTGCTGCACGCTCGGCTTGATGGTGGTCTTAACGGTGAGGCCGCCAGAGAAAATCTGGTCGTAGTCGAACTCATCCGAGAGCAGGGAGCGCACGTAGTCGACGAAGTAGGGGTAGGCGTTGATATCCACGCCCGTGCCCGAGGTCTCGGATACGTTGAGCTGGAGTTCCTCGGCCTGCGCGGCGTCATGCTCCTCCTGAGAAATGTAGCCGTTGCGGAGCATGCGGTCGAGCACCGTGTTGCGGCGCTGGACGGCGAGCTCGGGGTTGATGGTGGGGTCGTACTGCGATGGGGCATTCGGCAGGCCCACGAGCAGGGCCGCCTCGGCCAGGGTGAGGTCGCTCGCGCTCTTGGAGAAGTAGGTCTGCGCGGCGGCCTCGATGCCGTACGCTCCGTGACCGTAGTAGATCACGTTGAGGTACATGTTGAGAATCTCGTCTTTGGAATAGATCTCCTCCATCTTGACGGCGAGGTAGATCTCGCGCACCTTGCGCTCGAGGGTGATGTCGAACTGCTCGTCCAAGAGGATGGTGTTGCGCACGAGCTGCTGGGTGATGGTCGATGCGCCCTCGGAACCGCCGGTGATCTGCGAGACCGCGGCGCGCATGATGCCTACGAGGTCGAAGCCGCCGTGCTCGTAGAAGCGCTCGTCCTCAGTGGCGACGGTGCCGTTGATCACATAGTCGGAAATCTGGTCGAGCGAGACCGTGGTGCGGTTCTGCGTGTAGAAGCTGGCGATTACGTTGCCATCGGCGTCGAGGATCGTCGTGGGCTCGCTCATGAGGTAGAGGTCGGTGTCGGTGTAGTCGGGCAGGTCTTGGAGCCAGGTGTCCACGACGCCGATCATGCCGATGCCGAAAGCGGTGCCCGCAAGGAGCAGGAACCCGAAGAACGACGCGATGATGATGGGCAAAGCGTGCGTTTTCGCGCGCTTTCGACTATGGCGTTGACGAGGACCCATATAGACCTCCTGTTGCTGAAGCTTCGCGTGTGCTTGCGCGCAGATGCGGGCAAATCGTCAAACATAGATAGAGCACACATTACCTCAACACGCTCGTTGATGGAATTTGGGTATGCTTGTTCAAGCCAAATTCCAGACCGACTGCATACCTTGCGGCGTGCTCGCAAGGCTAGATGGGAGCGACCAATGGGTTCGATCGAGGGCGCGCAGCCGGCGCACGGAGGCACGCGAAGCTCTGTCGGCGGCGAGGCGCAGCCGGCGCACATGGTGGCACCGCGGCATGCGGCTGCCAGCCATGCACCACGGCCCGCGTTTGCTCACCGCCCGGGGCGGGGGAGCGGAGCCGAGCCCCATGCCCTCGTGGCCATAGCCGCCGTGCTCGCCTTTGCCCTTGTGGTCGCGTTGGGCATCATGGTCGCCATCTCGTTTTTCGATCACAGCTATGCCGACGACTGGCATTACGGCGTCGATGCCCACCTTGCGCTCGAGGCCGGGCGCGGCGTGTTCGGAGCCATTGCGGCGGCGGCCCAGGAGGTCGTCGATACCTATTTCTCCTGGCAGGGAACCTACTCAGCAATCTTTCTCATGGCGCTTCAGCCGGGTGTGTTCGCCGAGGAGGTCTACGGCCTGGGCGCGGTGTTCATCATCGCCGCTCTCGTGCTCGCCACGGCGTATGCCTCGAGTGTCGTTGTGCGCGATCTGCTCGGCGCGCCGCCCGCGGTGTGGGTTGCCCTCACCTGCCTCGTTCTTCTGCTGCAGACACAGCTTTTGCCGAGCCCCGTCGAAGGGTTCTGGTGGTACAACTCGGCTATCTACTACACCTTCTACCATGCGCTTATGCTCGTGGCTGCGGCGCTTTCGGTGCGCATTGTTCGAGGGCGCACGCACCGGGGGCCCATCGGGCGAGCTGGGCTGGTGGGCCGCGCGATGGGGCTTACGCTCCTCACGGCGATACTGGCGGGCGGCAATTTCGTAACGGGGCTCGTCGCGGGCACGGCGCTCTTTGCTGCCACGGTGGCGTGCATCGCACGGGGTAACCGGCGCGGCTTCGCCCTCGTTCCGGCGCTCGTGGTCTTCGCTGCCGGCTTCGCGCTCTCGATGGCGGCGCCGGGAAACGTGGAGCGTCAGGTGAGTCAGTTTCCCGGTGATAACCTCGGCGTCTTCATGACGCTTCTGCGGAGCGCCTTTGCGGGTGTCGAGTACATCGTCTTGTGGACCAACGGCTTATTCGTCCTGGCGCTTGCTCTCGCGGTGCCCGTGATGGTGTGGGCGGCGTGGCGCTCGGCCTGTTCCTTCGCGCTGCCGGGCGTTCCGGCCGTGGCGTCCGTGCTGCTCTTTATGGCGAGTTTCGCACCAACGTTCTACTCCATGGGCACGGTGGGCCCGGGCCGCGTGCAGAACATTCGCTACGATCTTTTCGTGGTGCTCGCATTTCTCTGCATCGGCTGGTTTTGCGGATGGTGCGTTCGTCGTCTCGAGCGGTCGGGGCGCATGGCTGCGGTGCCCTGGAAGAGCTTGGGGCGGGCCTGGCCGGCATGCACCGCGCTCATGCTCGCGGTGCTTGCGCTCACGGTCGGTGCGCTTGCCATCGACGAGAGGCACCGCGACGACCTCGTCTCGATCTCTGCCGCGTCATCGCTCATCTCGGGGGAGGCTCAGGAATACGACGACCAGGTGTGGGCACGCATTACCACGCTCACGGAGAGCCCATCGGCAGATATCCAGGTGCCGTTCTACACCGTGGGCCCCAAGGTGCTTTTCATGGGCGATATCCGCGACAACATGGATAACTACATCAACTTCCGCCTGGCACAGTGGTATGGGCGCGACTCCGTGATCGGCTACACGCCTTCGAGCTCCGAGGAGTGATGCTCCGGAACGCGTCGGCTGCAGCAGGTTGCATCAGGATCGCATCGCGCGGGTTCCCGGGCAGGGTTATGCGGAACAGGGACCGTTTGGAGCGGGAGCCGGGCGGTATCCGGACACCGAGCGGGTTTTTCGGGCTGCTTTCGGACATCGCCGGCGTTTTCGGGCGAGATTCAGACACTCAGGGGCCTCCATGCGTCCGGATGTCGCCCGACAATGAGCTGAGTGTCCGAATGTCGCCCGAGAACGCATCTGGCGTCCGGATCTCGCCCGACAACCCGCTCGGTGTGCGGAGTCATCGTGTCCCGTTGCCCGGTTTTCGGCTACACTAATACAGTTACCGAGAAAACAAGCACCGCCAGCGCGCAGAAGACCTATGGGATGCCGTCGGCGAGGGTGCTAGATATCAGGAGGACAGAAATGCTGCCAGTCGAAGAGCAGATGCGGATCATCACCTCGGGAGCGGCGCAGATCGTGCCTGAGGCGGATCTTAAGAAGAAACTCGAGCGGGGCGTGCCGCTCAACATCAAGCTGGGCGTGGACCCACGAGCCCCGACCTCCATCTGGGCCATGCAGTGCCCCTGCGCAAGATGCGCCAGTTCCAGGACCTGGGCCATACGGTCACGCTCATTATCGGCAACGGCACCGCGCTCATCGGCGATCCGTCCGGTAAGAATTCCACCCGTCCGCAGCTTTCGCAGGAGCAGGTCGAGGCAAACGCGCAGACCTACGTCAACCAGGCCATGAAGATTCTCGACCCCGAGAAGACCACCATCGTGCACAACGCTGACTGGATCCTCTCGCTCGACCTCAAGGGCCTGCTCGAGCTCTGCAGTAAGTTCACCGTGGCGCGCATCCTGGAGCGCGACGACTTTACCAAGCGCTACCAGTCACAGACGCCCATCGCGCTCCACGAGTTCCTCTACCCTGTGATGCAGGCATACGACTCCACGGTCATCAAGGCCGACGTTGAGATGGGCGGCACCGACCAGCTCTTCAACCTGCTCGCCGGTCGCGAGCTCATGGAGAAGATGGGTATGGAGCCGCAGGTCGCGCTCACCATGCCGCTGCTGGAGGGCACTGATGGCGTGCGCAAGATGTCCAAGAGCTACGGCAACTACATCGGCCTCACGGACGAGCCTGCCGATATGTTCGGCAAGACCATGTCCATTCCCGACGAGATGATCGCGAAGTACTACCGTCTGGCTAGCTCCAAGACTCCCGAGGAAGTCGATGCCATCGAGGCTGCGCTCGCCGACGGCTCCGCCGATCCGTACGAGCTCAAGCGCGCGCTCGGTCGCGACCTCTGCGATACCTACCATGGCGCAGGCGCGGGCGATGAGGCGCAGGCCGAGTTCGACCGGGTGTTCAAGGAGAGCCAGCTGCCCGAGGACATCGCCGTGGTCTCGGTCGACCTGACCCCCAACGATGAAGGCCTTATCTACCTTCCGGGAGTGCTCAAGGAGGCTGGGCTCGCCCCGTCTGCCGGCGAGGCGCGCCGGCTCATCGACGGCGGCGGCGTGAAGATCGACCAGAAGCCGGTCGCGCCCAAGAGCTACAACATCGATCCGGCGCTTCTGCACTCCGGCTGCGTGCTCCAGGTGGGCAAGCGCAAGTACGCGCGTCTCGCTTAACGCGTCTCGCCCAGCCTGCCTGCAACGAGCGGTTTCGAGCGGGCCCGGACCTGTCATCGCGACGGGTCCGGGCCCGCTTTTTCATGCGAGCGTACTGCATGTTGCCACTCGGTTTCGAAACATGGTCGAAACGCCGGCGCAACGGTTGCGCAACGCGCGCGCCGTATGATGCCACGACGCGCCGGCTTGCCCTGCGCTTTTCGATCCATGCAGAACCGGGAGGGTCGCCATGCCCACGTGCCATACAGCCACCCTATCGAACGCCGCGGAAAGCGGCCTTTATCGCCCTGAGTTCGAGCACGATGCATGCGGCATCGGTGCGCTGGCGAGTATCACGGGAGAGCGGTCGCACCAGATGCTCGACGACGCGCTCTCGGTGCTCGTGAACCTCGAGCATCGCGGGGGCACGGGCCTCGAGAAGAACACCGGCGACGGTGCGGGCATCCTCTTCCAGGTGCCGCACCACTTCTTCCGCAAGGAGGCTCAGAAGTGCGGCCACATCCTTCCCGATGAGGGACGCTACGCCGTGGCCATGCTCTTCTTCCCGCAGGATGAGCAGGGCGTGCGCGATGCGCGGCGCGTCTTCGAGGATGGTTGCGCGGCTTGCGGCGTTCCCGTGCTCTTCTGGCGCGAGGTCCCCGTTGACCCGCACGACCTCGGCAACACGGCGCGTGCATGCATGCCCACGATCCTCCAGGCGTTCCTCGGCCTGCCCGAGGGAACGGAGCCGGGGGACGCCTTCGAACGGCGGCTCTACGTGTGTCGTCGCGCCATCGAGAAGGCGGGTGACGTGGAGCATGCGCTCCAGGGCAAGATCTTCTACATCTGCAGCATGTCGAGCCGCACCATCGTCTACAAGGGCATGCTCGTTGCCACGCAGATGCGCCGGTTCTTCATCGATCTCAACGACGCCGCCGTCAAGACCGCCGTGGCGCTCGTGCACTCGCGCTACTCCACCAACACCACACCCAGTTGGGAGCGGGCTCACCCTAACCGGATCATCATTCATAACGGCGAGATCAACACCTTGAAGGGCAACGTCAACTGGATTCGGGCTCGGGAGCCCAACCTCTACTCGCCGCTTTTGCAGGGCGATCTTGCACGGGTGCTCCCCATCATCAACCGCGAGGGCTCCGATTCCGCGATTCTCGACAACGTGCTGGAGTTCCTCGTCATGAACGGCCGCCCGCTCTCCCGTGCGGTGAGCATGCTCCTTCCCGAGCCATGGGACCACAACGAAGCGCTTGGGGCGGAGCGTCGCGCCTACGACGCCTACCAGTCCATGCTCATGGAGCCGTGGGACGGGCCTGCTGCCATTGCTTTCACGGACGGCCGCACGCTCGGTGCCGCGCTCGACCGCAACGGGTTGCGCCCGGCTCGCTACTACGTGACGCGCGATGACCGGTTCCTGCTTTCGAGCGAGGTCGGCACCATCGAGGTCGATCCATCTAACGTGCTCACCGCGGGCTGCTTGGGGCCGGGAGAGATGCTCGAGGTCGATATGGCGGCGGGCCGCGTGGTCTATAACGACGAGCTCCGCGGCGCGTTCGCCAAGGAGAAGCCGTATCGCGACTGGATCGCCGAGGAAACGATCGACGTCCGCGACCTCGCGGCTCCTTCGGCTGAGCGCGCGCCGATTGCCGAGGATGCCGCCGTGCCCGAGACGGTGCGCCTCGTGAAGCTCGGCTACCATTGGGACGACGTGGACGAGGTGCTGCGCCCCATGGCATGCACGAGTGCGACCCCGCTCGCCTCGATGGGCATCGACGCGCCGCTTGCATGCCTCTCCAAGAAGAACCGGTCCTTCTTCGATTACTTCTACGAGCTCTTCGCCCAGGTAACGAACCCGCCGATCGACGCTTTGCGCGAGGGCTTCGTGACCTCGACGGTGCTCTATCTGGGCAACCACGGCAACCTGCTCGAAGACTCGCGCGCATCCTGTCAGCTCGTGCGCTTGCAACGGCCGCTGCTTACGCGCGAAGAGTTCGAGAGCATCTGCGCCATCGACCGCGTGGGGTTCCGTGCCCAGCGCTTCCGCGCCGTCTTCGTGTATGGCCGCGGAACGCAGCGTGGCGCGAGCGAGGTGCTCGGCAGCGCGAACGCGGCGCCCGCCGGGGCCTGCGCCCTCGAGGAGGCGCTCGACCGCTTGGCGCGCGAGGTAGAGGCTGCGGTGCGCGATGGCGTGAACATCGTCGTGCTTTCGGACCGAGCGGGGGAGGGCGAGGTTCCCATCCCGTCGCTTCTTGCGGTCTCGGCTGTTCATAACCACCTCATCCGGGCGGGCGTGCGCACGTTCGCGGACCTCGTGGTGGAGTGCGGAGACGCCGTCAGCGCGCACGACTTCGCGGCGCTCGTGGGGTACTCGGCGAGCGGCATCTACCCGTATGCCGCCCATGCGGTGATCGGGCGCCTTGCGGACGCGGGCGACCTTACCGCCAAGGACGGGCGTGCGCTCACGGCAGCAGAGGGCGTGGCGAACTTCAATCGCGCGGCGACGGCGGGCATCGTCTCGATCATGTCCAAGATGGGCATTTCCACGGTACAGAGCTACCACTCCGCCCAGATCTTTGAAGCGGTGGGCCTTGCGCCCGCGTTCATCGACCGCTACTTCACCGGTACGGTGAGCCGCGTGGGAGGGCTCGACGCGGAGGCGGTGGAGCGCGAGCTGCGCCAACGCTATGATGAGGCGCTCGCAACCGAAAAGAGCCCCGCGCCCGGCCAGCTGCCCACCTTGGGCCTCACCAAGTGGCGGCCGCTTGGCGGCGAGGAGCATCTCATCGACCCGCAGGTCATCTACACGCTTCAGCGCGCTTGCCGCGAGGACAGCTACGAGCTCTTCCGTTCCTATAGCGAACGGCTGCACGTGCCCGGGCGCCCGGTGCGCCTGCGCGACCTGCTCGATTTCGATGCGGGTGCCCGCGCGCCCCTCTCGCTTGACGAGGTCGAGAGCGCTCGCTCAATCGTGCGCCGCTTTAACACCGGCGCCATGTCGTTCGGGTCCATCTCCCAAGAAGCGCATGAGTGCATGGCGATCGCCATGAACCGCCTGCACGGCCGATCGAACTCCGGCGAGGGCGGCGAGGACCCGCGCCGCGAGACCCCGCTCGCCAACGGCGACTCGAAGAACTCGGCTATCAAGCAGGTGGCCTCGGGGCGTTTCGGCGTGACGAGCCGCTACCTTTGTTCGGCGACGGAGATCCAGATCAAGATGGCGCAGGGCGCCAAGCCCGGTGAGGGCGGGCACCTGCCTGGCAAGAAAGTCTACCCTTGGGTTGCCGAGGTGCGCAGGTCGACCCCCGGCATCGGCCTCATCAGCCCGCCGCCGCACCACGATATCTATTCGATCGAGGACCTGGCGGAGCTCATCTTCGACCTCAAGTGCGCCAATCCCGGTGCGCGCGTGAGCGTGAAGCTGGTGAGCGAGGCCGGCGTGGGCACCATCGCGACCGGTGTGGCCAAGGGTGCGGCCGACAAGATCCTTATCTCGGGCCACAACGGGGGCTCGGGTGCCGCTCCGCGCGATTCCATCTGGCACGCGGGCCTGCCGCTCGAGCTCGGCCTCGCGGAAGCGCAGCAGACGCTCGTGCGCAACGGTCTGCGTTCGCGCGTGGTGCTCGAGGCCGATGGCAAGCTCATGGATGGCACCGACGTTGCGGTCGCGTGCCTTTTGGGTGCCGAGGAGTTCGGTTTCGCCACCATGCCGCTTATCGCCATGGGCTGCCTCATGCAGCGCGACTGCCAGCAGGACACCTGCCCTGCGGGCATCGCCACGCAGAACTGCCGCCTGCGCCGGGGCTTCGCGGGCAAGCCGGAGCACGTGGAGCGCTTCATGCTTTTCGTGGCCGAGCAGCTGCGCGAGGTCATGGCTCGGCTTGGTTTCGCCACGGTAGACGAGATGGTGGGCCATGTGGAGTGTCTGCGCCAGGTTGGGGCGCCGGGCAATTGGAAGGCCGGGCTCATCGACCTTGCTCCGGTGCTCGCGCCCGCGGTGTGCGAGTTCGGCGCGGATATCCCGGGCGCCGACGCCCCGCATTACCTGCCCGCTATGGCCGCGGACCAAGGGGTGGAGCGCACGCTCGACGCGACGCTCTTCGTGCCGTATACGCAGGATGCCCGCGCGCACCTGCGCCCGGTGCACTTCCGCGCGGACATCGCAAACGTCAACCGCTGCGTGGGCACGCTTCTGGGCCACGAGGTCACGAAGGCCCATCCCGAGGGGTTGCCGGACGGCGCCATCACCATAGATTGCGACGGCTCTGCCGGGCAGAGCTTCGGAGCATTCCTGCCGGCGGGCGTCACGCTCAACGTTCGCGGCGATGCGAACGACTACTTTGGCAAGGGGCTTTCGGGCGGCGTCGTCTCGGTTCGTCCTCCGGAGGGCGCGACGTTCAAGTTCGACGAGAACATCATCGTGGGCAACGTGGCCTTCTATGGCGCAACCGGAGGGCGCGGCTTTGCGAACGGCCTCGCCGGCCAGCGCTTCGGCGTGCGCAACTCCGGTGCGACACTCGTGGTGGAGGGCGTGGGCGCACACGGGTGCGAGTACATGACGGGCGGCTGCGCGCTCATCTTAGGCGAGGTCGGGCAGAATTTCGCTGCGGGCATGACGGGCGGCGTCGCCTATGTGTATGACGAGCGTCGCACGCTCGCCGCCCGCTGCAATACCGAGATGGTGCGGCTCTGCACGCCATCGGAGGCCGAGCTCGAGCAGATTCGCGCCCTCATCGAGGAGCACGTCCGCTATACGGCGAGCCCGCGCGGCATTAAGCTGCTCTACCAGTTCGCCACGGCGTCGAGGCGCTTCGTCAAGGTGGTCCCCACCGATTACGAGCGCGCGATGAAGATCGTGGAGGAGGCCGAGCACCGGGGCGCCACGCGTGAGCAGGCGCTGGAGGAGGCTTTCGAGGCCATCACGGCGTAGCGGTCATTATGGGATGTGTTTGCTTTGACCGTTTTTTGGTCGGTCATTATGGGACGTGTTTATTTTGACCGTTTTCGGTCACGAGGGACCGTCACAAGGGGACGTCACAAGGGGACGGATTTGATGCGGAGCGGATTGCCCGCAGTCGATAAGGTTTGAGAGGGGATATCGATGGGGAAGCCTGGAGCATTTCTTGAGCGGGATCGCGAGGCACATGCGCTGCGCCCGGTGCGCGAGCGCGTTCGCGACTACAACGAGCTCTATGTGAACCTCGATGAAGATGCCCAGCGCCGACAGGCGAGCCGCTGCATGATGTGCGGGGTTGCGTTTTGCCAGATGGGCAGTGCGTTTGGCAGCGCTCGCCCGAGCGGCTGCCCGCTCCACAACCTCATCCCGGAGTGGAACGAGCTCGTGTATCGCGGACGATGGGCCGAGGCCGCCGAGCGTCTCGCGCTTACCTCTCCGTTGCCGGAGTTCACGAGCCGTGTGTGCCCGGCCCTTTGCGAGGCTGCGTGCAACCTTGGCAGGGTGAGCGACGAGCCCACGACCATCCACGACAACGAACGCGCCATTTCCGATTGGGAATGGGCGCACGGTGGTCCGCACCGGTTTGAGCCGGCTTCCAAGGATGCGCCGCGGGTTGCCGTGGTGGGATCGGGGCCTGCGGGGCTTGCTGCCGCATGGGAGCTCGCGCGGCGCGGGGCGCTGGTGACGGTCGTTGAGCGCGACGACCGCGCCGGCGGGCTGCTCATGTACGGCATTCCCAATATGAAGCTTCCGAAAGACGTGGTCGAGCGCCGCGTGTCCCTTATGAACGAGCTTGGCATCGTGTTCCGCCTGGGAGTCGATGCCTCCGATCCGGCGGTCGCCGCCGACCTGAGTTCCGAGTTCGATGCCGTGGTCGTGGCGGCGGGCGTCGGCGCGCGCGGGCGTATCCGCCGAGCACATCGATGCGCCGGGCGTCGTGTACGCCGTCGACTACCTGACCGCTGCAACGCGCGCTGTGCTCGAAGGCACCCCCGAGGCGCCCGCTACGCCTGCCATCTCGGCCGCTGGCTTGGATGTCGTGGTCATCGGCGGCGGCGATACGGGTAACGATTGCGTGGGCACCGCGGTGCGCCAGGGCGCCAAGAGCGTGCGCCAGCTCGAATTCATGCCCGCGCCGCCGGAGCGCCGCTTGCCGGGCAATCCTTGGCCCGAGTGGCCAAACGTCCGCAAGACGGATTACGGCCAGGAAGAGGCTATCGACCTCATGGGCGAGGAGATGCGCTCGTGGGGTGTCGACACTCTTGAGGTGCTGCTTGACGATGCGGGTGCCGCGCGCGGCTTGCGGGTCGCAGATCTTGATTGGACCTCCAGTAGACCTGAGCGCCTTGCGGGGAGCGAGCGGGAGCTGCCCGCGCAGCTCGTCTTGATTGCCTGCGGCTTCACCGGTCCGGAGCGCGGCGTGTTCGATGCTTTTGGCGTGGCGATGCCCGCACCGGGGGAGGGGCGCCCCTTGCCTCGGATGATGTCTGCCGAGAGCCATCGCTGCGAGCTTGTTGACGCCGTCTCGCCCGCCTCGGCTGCGGTCTATGCCGCCGGTGACGCTCGCAACGGCTCGTCTCTCGTCGTTTCTGCCATCGCGGATGCCCTCACATGCGTTGCCGAGGTTGTCGAGCATCTCGGCCTGTAACAGAATCGGCCTGGAGACATCTCGAACAGGGCCGCGCCTTGGCCTGGCGTCGTATTTGGCTCTGGCACCGGCCTGGGCTTGGTGCTGCGTTTGACCCTAGTGCCGTGTCCGAGCCAGGCGACGCGTTTGGCCCTAGTGCCATGTCTGGGCCACATGCTGTGCCTTGGCCTGTCATCGTGCCAGATGCGCGCGGTGCGCAGCGCAGCCATTTTCACTCGGCGATATCCGCCTGACAAAATGCAAGAAAAGATTGCAACGATTTGCAAGAAAAGGACCGGTTTTGAGCGCCCTGTCTTGCAGAATGTTGCAATCTTTTCTTGCAAAATGTACACGGCGGACGGCGCGGCGGGAGGCGCGGGCGAAAGCCCGGACGGAGGCGCAGCGGCAAACGCGACGAGAAAACGTGCGCCGACTAGGGCCGCCTCGATCCGGTGCCGTGTTCAGTGACGCTTTACCTGATCCCAGGCATCGTGCCAGCGACGCGCCTCCACGTGGTCCCGGGGTATGCCAGCGCTTTCGAGCGCCCGACTTAGCCGGATGGGATGGAGAAGGTCCTGATAGGTGAACCGTAGGACCGGATGCCCCAGCAAGGTCAGTCGGGATTCGCGCTGACGCTCGGCGACCAGCACCTCGATCGTGGTTCGACCGTTGAGCAGCTGAGGATCCCGGTACTTTCCCATGCCGTCGAACTCGCCGATGGTGCCACGCGGCCCGATCAGCCCCCAGAAAAAATCGACACGATAGGGATGCGCGGGATCGGTGGGGTTGGGGAACTCGACTTGAAGCTCCGGTATTTGGTAACCCTGCGCGATCAGGTAGGCGCGCACGCGGGATTCCCCGCCGTTTTCCGCGCGCCCGTCCGCGCAGGAAGCGATGAGGCGCGCCTGGGCGATGCCGGTGCGATCGTCGGCGATGGAGAGCCGGTCGAGAAGCTCCTCGTTGGTCGTGCCGCGCATGTGGAGGGCGGAGTCCGCGATGGCGAGCCCGTAGCTAAAGGGGCGCCTCGCAGAGGCACTCGGCAACCGTTTGCCAAAAGGAGGTGACGCTCATGCCGTCGCGCAGCGCATAGTCGTCGCGGGAGGATGGCCTGCGTGCCCGGCAATGGGGCGCGTTCGGAGGACGGTCCGCGATGATGTGCAGCGCATCGACGAGCGCATGCGGAACATCGAGGCCCCATACGAGCGCCGCGCTGTACGAACGGAAGCGCCAGGTGGGATGCCGTGAGGCCTCCGCTCGCATGAGGTGGAGGGCTCGCTCTGCAGGATCGAGGCCGCTCCAGTATGCATCTCGCGCGTACAGGTTCTTCGCTGGCGAGGCAAGCTGCCCGCGACTCGCCCGTCGCTTGAGCGCATCAGCATCTCCGTGGCTCGCCACGACAATCGTTCGCGAAGCTTCCGCGTCGTCGAGCAGCGCGTCGATTCGTCGCTGAACCGAAGCATGCAGACCGCCCACGGTCACTCACCCTGCGGTTGCGTGCCGACGTTCGCCGGCCTATCTCGTGTTTCATCTGGCGGAATGGTTGCAGTGTGCCGGTATCTTCCGTCGATGCCGATGATGTCGCGGACGAGGCGCAGGTAGAACGAAGCGTGCTCCGCCTCGGGCTTGCGCACGCGGTCTTCGGGATGGAAGAACCCGGGTCCATCGAGGGCGGTGTCCGCAGGTGCGGCGCGGTCGTAAAGCCTGGTGTTGGCTAGGGGAACCCAGAGCCCGTCGACGCAGGCAATTCTCTCGCCAATGGTTCCGCTCCTCCAGCGGGCTCGTTTGCAGAGCTCGGGGTCGTAGACGTCGTAGCGCCGAGCGGTCTGGATATCCTCGAGCGCGGCCATGCCGCTGCGCGTGTCCTTGTCGTGGATGATGAAGCGAGAGAAGATCTGCGTCTCGCAGATTTGCCGCACGTGGTCAAGGTGCAGGGCCTTCGCTCCCGCCGGGGGATGGGCAGCATATTCCTCAAGGGGCGTTCTGTCGTTACGGAAGGGATATTCGAAGAGCATCCATTCCGTAAACATGACGTTGAAGGAATCCGGTTCGATGAAGGGAGGCATGTCATAGAGAAACGCGGGCTCCACGAACGAGATGAACGCACTGGCAGCGTCGGCCAGCAGTTCTTGCTTACGGATTGCCCAGTAGCGGGCCACGGCGTCGATATCACCCGCTACGCACGCCGCCTGCTTCTGCATGTCGCATCGCCCTGCAGTGGCATTGCTTGCTGTTCGTTTTTCGTCCATGGCTTGCTCCTCGTACCACCTCGATGCCGGTCCCGCGCGCAGATTCGCGCGTGATTGATCCCGCGTTGCAAAGGAATCGCATCGGGTTCACCGGCCTTGCATACCCATAGCTTCTATGGGGCAGGTGAACAAATAGCGCGGATGCTTCCTGCATTTTCTGAACACCGTCTGTGAAACAGCTGGTCCCGTGTGGCAAATCGCAAGGTTGCGCCATTGCGTCATGCGCAACAGTTGGTGCGTTGCCCCTTCTCATCCATAGAAAAAGCAACGGAATGCGGAAAGCGGGTAGGTGCGGAAGTGCTGGCGGGCGCGTCGTCACTGTGAGCGCGACAAACAGGTAGGCGCAGCAATGTGCATGGGTGCGGCAGTGCTGAGAAGAGCGAGATCAGGTGAATGTGGAGAACGGCCAAGCGCAGAGATGCTGGCGGGCGCGTCGTCACTGTGAGCGCGACGCCGGGGGCGGGCTAACGGAAAAAGCCGGCTCCGGAAGTTCCGGCGCCGGCTATGCTCGCGTCTCTGTTCGCAAACGCTGTACTTCGAATACTACGATTTGGTTTCCATGCGTGCGTGGCACTTAGGGCAGGTGACGATGATTTTCCCCTTGCCGCGGGGAACCGAGAGCATCGTCCCGCAGCTGGGGCACTTGAGGAAAGCCTTCGTCTTGCGCTCCTTCCACATCATTTTGGCGGTGCGAGCCTGGCGCTTAAGCTGCTCGGCAGAACTCGCACTGCCGCGCGAAGAGCTGCTCCCACGGTATCCGCTGCCCGCGCCGCCGAAGCGCTCCCCCACGAAGGGGAGCTTGGCCATCATGCGGCGAAACGCGGCGTTCTCGCTATATCGAGCGTCTCGATTCTTGGAGAAGGAGCGCAGGAGGGCAACGATGAGGATAGCAAGCGCGACGATCGAGACGGCGCGCAGGTTGAATATGGTCCCAACAAGCGTAAGCACGACACCAAGCGCGCCGAGGGCGCATGATAGGTCGTCGACGCCATAGCGATCCTTCATGAAATCTTGCATGCCGAGGGTTCCTCTCCAGTCTTGCTTCGCGTGTGTCAAGCACGCCCGCGCGCTGAGATGGGCGCGGGCGCGGCGTGTCTTGCTCTGTTCTACCCACGAGGCGGCAGATGAACCAAATCTTAATAAAAAGGCGATGCCTTCCGCTGCGGGTCTGCCTTCCGGGGAAACCGGCCATGCGCCCGCCTCTGAGAGTGGCGTCTTGCCGCGCGCTCGCCCCCGAGAGGGGCGCTCTTCAAGGTACTTCTCGCGCTGCCGTCTCTCGGCTACCGATTGAGCTTATCGATGATGCGCGCGATCTCTTCGAGTTTCTCTTCCTTTTCCTCGGGCGTGCCGCTTTCTGCTGCCGTGCGCACGCAGTGCTCGATATGAGCCTTGAGAACATCGGCGTTCACGCGTGCGAGCAGCGACTCGGTGGCCATGAGCTGGGTCGAGATGTCGATGCAATAGCGGTCTTGCTCGACCATGCGCATGATGCCGTCGATTTGCCCGCGCGCGGTTTTAAGCAGGCGGAGGGTTTTGTCGCGGTCGGCCTGCATTTAGGCGGCCTCAACGGAAAGAGCCTTGAACCCCGCCGCTACAACGGCGCCGGCGAGCGCCTTGGCTGCTACCTCGCCCTCAGTCTCGACCTGCACGGTGTTCGTCTCGTGGTCCGCATCGGCGTCGGTGACGCCTGCGACCTTCATGAGCTCGGTCTCGACGCTTGCGTCGCAGTGGCCGCAGTGAAGGCCCTCGGTCTTGATGATGTACTGCATGGTAACGTCCTTTCTCTTCAGTACGACTCGACGATGAATAGTTCGTTCCACTTTTGGGAACTTCGTTTTGGTCACGGCGCTGATACGAGCAGATCGCGTATCGGCAACCTGGGAAAACGTTCCTCTATCTGGCCGATACCGTCCCTCTCGTAAAAAGATATTCCCAAAAGTGAAACGAAGGTACCCAGAAGAGGCGTCTCGGGCGACGGGTTTCTCCCGCACGAGTTGCCAGCCCCCGTTCGAGACGGCAATCCGTGCAGCGGCGCTGCCTAGTGTCTCGCGATTGGCGCGATGCGGTCGGTCGCGCTCGGCTTGAACCCGCGTAGGCGAAGCGCGTTCGCGCAGACGCAGAGGCTCGAGAGGCTCATGGCTGCCGCGCCGAACATGGGTGAGAGCTGCCAGCCCAGAAGCGGGAAGAACACGCCCGCCGCAAGCGGGATGCCGCAGGCATTGTAGAAGAGCGCCCAGAAGAGGTCCTGTTTGATGTTGCGGATCACCGCGCGCGAGAGCTCGATCGCCCGCGCCACATCCATGAGGTCGCTCCTCATGAGCACCACGTCGGCGCCCTCCTTGGCGATGTCTGCCCCCGTTCCAATCGCGAGGCCCACATCGGCGCGGGCGAGCGCAGGGGAGTCGTTAATGCCGTCTCCCACCATGGCCACGCTGCGCCCCTCGCCTTGCAGGGCGCGCACATGGCGCTCCTTGTCGGCGGGCATGACGTCGGCCACCACATCAGAGACGCCCACGCTGCGCGCGATGGCGCCTGCCGTGAGGGCGTTGTCGCCGGTGAGCATGACCGTCTTGATGCCGAGGCCCTCGAGCGCGCGGATGGCAGCGGCGCTTGTGGGCTTGACCTCGTCGGCGACGGCGATGGTCCCCGCGAGCTGTCCGTTGCGGGCGAAGAAGAGCGGCGTCTTGCCGGCTCGCGCGAACTGCTCGAGCTGTTCTGTCGGCACCTCGATGCCCAGCTCCTCCATAAGGGCGGCGTTGCCGGCTGCAACGACACTCGCCCCCTCACGCGCCGTCACGCCGCGCCCGGGAAGCGCGGTGAAGTCCTCGACCGTGCGCGCCACGATGCCCATCTCGTCCGCGCGTGCCATGATGGCCTCGGCGAGAGGGTGCTCACTTTTCTTCTCGAGCGCCGCGGCGAGCTTCATGAGGGCCTTCTCGCTCATGGCGGGGGTGCCGTCTGGCGCTCGGCGGGCAGGATGTCGGTTACCGCGGGCGCGCCCTTGGTGATGGTGCCCGTCTTATCGAGCACCACGGTGTCAACCCTTTGCAGCGTCTCGAGCGCCTCCGCGCTCTTGAATAGCACGCCCATCTCGGCGCCTTTGCCCGTGCCCACCATGATGGCGAGCGGCGTGGCGAGTCCGAGCGCGCACGGGCAGCTGATGACCACCACGGCAACGGCCGAGGTAAGCGCTTCGTTGGGATTGCCCGTGAGGGCGAGCCATGCGACGAAGGTGATTGCCGCGATGCCGAGGACCACGGGTACGAACACGCCGGCGACTTTGTCGGCCAGGCGCGCGATGGGCGCTTTGGTGGCATTGGCGTCCTCGACGAGCTGGATGATGCGGGCTAGCGCCGTGTCTGCGCCCACACGGGTGGCTCGGAAGGTGAACGAGCCCGTGCGGTTGATGGTCGCTGCGTTCACCGTGTCGCCCGGCGCCTTCTCCACGGGTATCGATTCTCCCGTGAGCGCGCTCTCGTCTACCGCCGAGGACCCCTCGAGCACCACGCCGTCGACGGGCACCGCCTCTCCGGGACGCACGAGGATGGTCTGTCCGAGCTGGATTTCCTCAACGGACACGGTGGTCTCGCTACCCTCCTCGTCCACGATGGTGGCGGTTTTGGGTGCAAGGTCGATGAGCTTCTCGATGGCACCACCGGTTTTGGATTTGCTGCGCGTCTCCAGGTACTTGCCCACCGTGACGAGCGAGAGAATCGTTCCCGCGCTCTCGAAGTAGAGGTTGTCCATCGCCGTCGCATGCGCTGCGTGGAGCCCCGCGGACGTGCCTGCGGCAAGCTGGTCGGCCATGAGGAACATTGCGTAGACCGACCAAGCGATGCTCGCCGCGGCGCCGATGGCGATGAGCGTGTCCATGGTGGGGCCGCCGTGTGCCAATGATCTAAAGCCGTTCTCGAAGTAGGAGCGGTTCATGAAGACGATGGGAATGGTGAGCACGAGCTCGGTGAGGGCGAGCGTCATGCCGTGTGCGGGATCGGTGAAGACTGCGGGCACCGGCCAGCCGAGCATGTGCCCCATGCCGATGTAGAAGAGCGGGATCCAGAATGCAAGCGAGACGATGAGCCGCGTCTTCATGGCGCGCGCGGTGGCCTCAAGCTTCTTGGTGGGGGATTCGAGGCGTGCGGCGCGGGCGGGGAGGTGCCGGCGGCGGACGCGTTGACGGCATCGGCCGATCCGGTGACGGGCGCGGCGGAGTAGCCGGCGCGATCCACGGCGGTGCAGATGTCGTTGTCGGAGAGTGCGCTCTCGTCGAAATCGACGGTCATCGAGCCGGATAGCAGGTTGACGGCGACATTCGTCACGCCTGGTAGCTTTGAGACGGCTTTTTCCACATGGGCTTGGCATGCCGCGCAGGTCATGCCTCCCACGTCAAATGCTTCATGTGCCATGGGGCCTCCCTTCAATTGAGGTATGTTATCCATGTCATACTCTTTATACACCTACACCCCCTGAGGGTGTCAAGCACTAGAGGGAAATCGCTTTCTCAGCTACCGGCACAACGCCTGCCCCGCCATGTTGCTATGGTCTTCACATGTGGCGATCCGGTTTTCGCGCCGCGCGGCCGTCTCGCCCCCTATACTTGCCTGCGGCGAACCTGCTCCATCGCAGATCACGGTGCGACCGCATCCACGCGCCCTGCGATTCGCCCGATCGATACAACATCTGCTACCGACGCGCCCACGCGCCGTTGCCCGTTCGGCGCTCTGCCCGCGCCGTCCATGCGGCGTCGCACATGGCGCATAGAATGGACATACAACATGGATTCAAATAACGCAGCCGAGGTCCTCGGCTTCGATAGCCTCGGCCTTTCGGACGAGGTGCTCGCCGCCGTGCGCGATCTCGGCTATACCGAGCCCACCCCGGTGCAGGCGGCGGCAATTCCCGAGGTGCTCGCTGGCCGCGATCTCCTTGCCGCTGCGCAGACGGGCACGGGTAAAACTGCGGCGTTCCTGCTTCCGACCATGTGCTGCCTGGGCCATGTGGCTCCGCGCGGCGAGCGCCGTCGGCGTGCTCGCGGTCGCGGGCCGCTCATGCTCGTGGTGACGCCAACGCGCGAGCTTGCCCAGCAGATTGAAGATGTTTGCGCACGCGTGGCCGAGTATACGGGGCATATCGCGGTAACCGTCGTGGGAGGCGTTGGCTACAACCCTCAGAGGAGCGCCCTCAAAAACGGTTGCGACATCCTCGTTGCCACGCCGGGGCGACTCGTCGACCTCATCGGCGAGGGGAGCTGCAGCCTGAGCGAGGTGCAGGTGCTCGTGCTTGACGAGGCCGATCGCATGCTCGACATGGGGTTCCTTCCCGATATGCGCAAGATCGTGGGGGCCACGCCGGACGATCGCCAGACCCTGCTCTTCTCTGCCACGTTGGACGAGAAGGCCGTGGGTGCGGTAACCGACCTCGTGCGCGACCCTGCGCACGTGGAGATCGCGCCGCCGCAGAGCACTGCCGACACGGTGGATCAGTACGTGCTGCCCGTATCCTCCGAAGCCAAAAACGCCCTGCTTGCGAACGTTCTCAAGCGCGAGGGGCCGGAGCGCGTGATCGTGTTCATGCGCACCAAGCATCGCGCGGACGGCTGCTGCCGGCGCCTCGCCCGCGCAGGCATCAAGGCGGCGCCCATCCATGGCAACCGTACCCAGGCACAGCGCGAGCGCGCGCTCAAGGCGTTCCGCGATGGCGAGGTCGACGTGCTCGTGGCGACCGACGTGCTTGCGCGCGGTATCGACATCACCGACGTTCGCTACGTGGTGAATTTCGACGTGCCGAGCGAGCCGACCGACTACATTCACCGTATCGGCAGGACCGGTCGCGCCGGTGAGGTTGGTTGGGCGCTTACGTTCGTGACGGAGCTCGACGTGGAGGAGTTCTTCGACATCGAAGCGCTCATGGGAAAGACGGCAGACCTCTACGACGCCGATGGGCTCGAGCTGGGCGCTCATCCGCCCGTCATCGATCCCGGTCGTGTGCCGGCTTCGCGCTCCAAGAAGAAGACGAAGCGCGACAAGTCGGCGTCCAAGAAGAAGCGCTCCAGCGCGGGTTCGCACGGCTCCGCTCGGCGCGGTGCGCACGGCCGAACTGCCCCGGGCAGTTCGGATGCGAGCGGCGAGGGCGTGCAGCGGGATGGCTCTAGGTCAAAGGTTGCCGCCCCCGCTGCGGGCGCGGACGAGAAGGCGCCGCGTCCAGCCCGTCCCAAACGCTCTGGTAGAGCGCGCGTTCGCTCGAACGATGCGGATTCCGAACGGCGAGAGCACGATGAGAAGCTCGTCCACGACGAGCCGCGCAGCACCCGGGCGAATCGTTCGGGCCGACGCGCTCGCACCAACTGGCAGAGCGGCGCCGATGCTGGCGCGGCGGTGACCAAGAAGGGGCGCGGCGGCAGGGCCCGCGGCGCGCAGCGAGGCGCCTCTTCGCGCGATGCGCTCTCTCACGATTGGCGTAACAGCGATTTTCCCGATGAGCGTCGGGGTCGCGGCGGCAGGGGTGGCCATGCGGCGGGTACCGCCTCCCGTTCGGGCCGCATGGGTAAGCCCGCGGGCCATTCGCGCCGCCCCGGCGATTTTGGTGGCCGACGGAAGTAGGGACAGCCCGGAAGCAGCAACGGGGTGCGGCTAGTCTAAGTTGCCGCGACAAAGTGCGGGCGGCCTGCATACCGTGACGATGTGCGAATACCTTGGTCGCGGCGATGGGGCTGCCCGGAATCAACGACGGGGTGCAGGAAAGTGCGCCCCGTGGGCTCATGCCACGTAAGTGACCCGCGGACTGCGGGTCCTAAAGTCGGCTTCCGCTGCGAATCAGCTTGCTTGGGCGCACGCTTCGACAAACCGGTTGAAGAGGCGCGCCATGGGCTCTTTGCTCGCATGGTATTCAGGGTGCCATTGCACGCCTAACATAAAGGGGGCATCGGGGCTCTCGATGGCCTCGATTACGCCGTCGGGCGCGATGGCGCTTGCGGTATAGCCCGCGCCGAGGTCTCGAATCGCCTGATGGTGGAGAGAATTCACGGCGAGCTCACCCTCGCCGAGGATACCTTCCAACACGCTTCCGCCTTTGATCTCGACCGTGTGCGAAATTCGCCCATCCATATATTCGTTATGGACGATAGCGAGGGCCCCAGAGGCCGGTGCGTGCTGCGCATCGAGGTCATGGTAGAGCGTGCCCCCGTGAGCGATGTTCATAATCTGCGCGCCGCGACATATGCCGAGAATCGGCAACCCTCGCTGCTCTGCGCCGAATAAGAGGTGGAGTTCCGCGGCGTCGCGTAGGGGAGTCGTTTCGCCTGCCAGTCGTTCCCCTGATAACGCTTCGACCCCACATCGCTCGAGCGCGCTTCTATAGCGAGCGGGTTCTATATCTGCTCCGCCTGTGAGCATGAGGCCGTCGGCGCGGTCAAGATACTCATCGTATACATCGGAGCGCTCCGTTAGAGGAAGCACGACGGGCAAGCCACCCGCTCGCACGATGGCGTCGGCATAGTTCTCGCACAAGCGAAAGGCAGTTTCGCCAAGATACGTGGTGAGCGATGCCGTTGCGAGAATAAGGGGGTGATGCGCCATGGGGCTCCTTCGAGAGCATGGCTCGCAACGGAGCGGTATGTGCCGCGGCGGGCCATGGGGGCAGATCGACAAAACTTGGCTCAAAGGACTGCTTTTTCAAGCGTCCATGAAGTATAGACGCTTTTCCGCATCTCAAAACCCCAGCTCAGAGATTTGCCGAAAAACGAGCCAATCGGGGTGTCTAGCAAAATTCGATCCTTTGAGACAAGTTTTGCATTGAACAGTTCGCGTTGCCCTTGCGCGGGCGCTCCAGGTGCGCTAATCTATCAACGGGGTATAACTTAGTAATACTTAGTAATACCACGAAGCAACATCGCACCAAGCCTGGGCGCGCAGCATGGGCCGAGTTAGGTCATTGGTAGTGCGACATCGGCACATGCCGCGCGCCCAGGTAAACGCACTCGTTCGTTCCACCGAGGTACGACCATGGCAGATCACATGACCCCGGTCGTCGCGAAGGTGCTGCCCGAGGAGAAGGCAGCCTTCGCGGCGGCAACGCAGCGCGTGGGCACCACGCCCTCGAATGCCATACGCATGTTCATCGCGGCGTTCAACCGCTGCGGCACCTTTCCCTTCGACATCTCGCCCACGGGGGCCTTCGGCCCGGGGGACGGGTCTGCAAACGTTTCGACAACTGATTGATCCCCGGCGCCCATCCCCTTCGGATGCGCTACGATGGCATGCGTCATATGGGCGACGCGCGGAATCGCGCCGGAAGGGTGCCGGTACATGGAGCGAGCGAAGCAGACCTCCGAATCGATCGAACTCGGAATCGTGCTTGCCCTCGCGGGCGGGTTCATGGATGCGTATTCCTATGTTGCGCGCGACGGCGTGTTCGCCAACGCCCAGACGGGCAACATCCTGCTCACCGGCGTCCACATCTCAGAGGGCAACTACGCGCTGGCGCTCAGGTTCCTGGCCCCCGTGCTGTGCTTCTCGCTCGGCATCATGCTGAGCGACCTCGTGCACGAGCGCTTCTCGAGCCGGATCCACTGGCGCCAGGTGACGGTGCTCGTGGAAGCGCTCATCCTGCTCGGCGTGAGCTTCGTCCCCGGCGACCTCAACATCCTGGCGAACAGCCTGACGTCGCTCGCCTGCGGCATGCAGGTCGAGTCGTTCCGCAAGATCCACGGGCACGGCATCGCGACGACGATGTGCATCGGCAACCTGCGCTCGGCGCTGCAGAGCGTCGACGACTACATCGTCACGCACAAGCGGGGGTTCCTGGAGAACGGGGTGCTCTACTTCGGCGTGATCCTCTGCTTCGTGGTCGGCGCGATCTTGGGCAACTGGTTCATCGACCTGCTCTCGCTGCGCGCGATCGCGGTGTGCGCAGCGCTCCACTTCCTGGCGTTCCTCCTCATGTTCATAGACCGCGAGCGGCCCGGGGCCTAGGCGCCCGCCGCGCAGAGGATGCGCCCGCCGCCCAGCACGACGTCCCCGTCGTAGAGCACGACCGCCTGCCCGGGCGCGACGGCGCGCTGGGGCTCGTCGAAATCGATGCGGAGCGCCTCCCCGCGGACGGGCACGGGCCCCGCCGCGCATTCGGGGGGCAGCGCCCGCCGCACGCGGACCGCCTGGTCGGCCTGGTGGTAGCGGATGCGCGCGGCCGCGCGGAGCGGCGCCGCGTCGAGCCGGGCCTCCGTGTCGGGCGCGGGCGCCGACCAGGTCCAGCTGTCGGCGATGAGCGCGCCCGACATCAGGTCGGCCTCGTCGCCCAGGGTTACGGTGTTGGCTCGCGCGTCGATGCCTGTTACATAGAGCGGCCGCGCTGCCGCCACACCAAGGCCCTTGCGCTGGCCCACGGTGTAGCGGATGGCGCCATGATGAGTGCCCAGCACCGATCCGCTCGTATCGACGATATCTCCGTCGGGAAGCGCCTGGCCCCTACGGCGCTCGATGAACGTGGCGAAGTCGTTGTCGGGAACGAAGCAGATGCCTTGGCTATCCCGCTTCGCCGCGTTCTCGAAGCCGTGCTCGCGCGCGATGCGGCGCACGTCGCCCTGTTTCGTAAGCCCGCCCAGGGGGAACAGCACATGAGCGAGCTCCTCCTGCGTGAGCCCATAGAGGAAGTAGCTCTGGTCCTTGCTTCGATCGACGGCCTTCATAAGGGCGAAGGAGCCGCTTTCCAGCTGCGCAACGCGCGCATAATGCCCCGTTGCCAGATACTCGCACCCGAGTTCGCGGGCATGGGCGAGCAGGGCACCAAACTTGATGCGCTGGTTGCAGATGGCGCAGGGGTTGGGCGTGGTGCCCAGCTCGTAGGCGCGGCAAAACGCCTCGATCACGTCGCGTTCGAACGCGTCGCGGCAGTCGAGTACCGTGAACGGTATGCCGAGCCGACGCGCCACGGCACGCGCGTCCTCGATATCGGCGAGGTTACCGCATGCGCGCGCGGGGTCGCGCCCCGAGGTCTCGGCGTCGTAGAGACGCATCGTGACGCCGACGCAGTCATAGCCGGCCGAAGACAGCAGGTAGGCGGTAACGCTTGAATCGACCCCGCCGCTCATGGCGATGAGAACGCGCGTGCCCACGGCGGCCTACGCAAACATAGGGGTCGAGAGGTAGCGCTCGCCCGTGTCTACAAGGAACGCCACGATGGTCTTGCCCTCGTTTTCCGGGCGGCGGGCAAGTTCGAGCGCGGCCCAGGTGGCGGCGCCAGACGAGATGCCCACGAGCAGACCCTCCTCAGCGCCGAGGCGGCGGCCCACGGCGTAGGAATCCTCGGTGGTAACGGTCATCACCTTGTCATAGACGTGAGTGTCGAGCACCTCGGGTACAAACCCCGCGCCGATGCCCTGGATACCGTGGGGGCCGGGCTTGCCGCCCGAGAGCACGGGGGAGTCGGCGGGCTCCACGGCGATGAGCTCGATTGCGGGGTTCTGCTCCTTAAGGTAGCCACCCGCGCCCGTGATGGCGCCTCCCGTGCCCACGCCGGCGACGAAGATGTCGACGTTGCCGTCGGTGTCGTCCCAGATCTCGGGGCCGGTGGTGGCGCGGTGGATGGCTGGATTCGCGGGGTTCACGAACTGGCCCGCGATGATGCTCTTCGGCGTGGCGCTTTGGAGCTCGTTTGCGCGCTCGATGGCTCCCGCCATGCCTTTGGCTCCCGGGGTGAGCACAAGCTCGGCGCCGTAGGCGCGCACAAGCTGGCGACGCTCGACGCTCATGGTCTCGGGCATGACGATGATGGCGCGGTAGCCGCGAGCGGCCGCCACGGCGGCGAGCCCGACACCGGTGTTGCCCGAGGTGGGCTCGATGATGGTGTAGCCCTCATGCGGGCGGATGGCGCCTTCGCGCTCAGCTGCCTCGATCATTGAGAGCGCGACGCGGTCCTTGGCAGAGCCGGCCGGGTTCGAGCGCTCGAGCTTGACGAGCACACGCGCCCTGAGACCGTCCGTGCGCTCGATGTTACTGAGCTCCAGTAGCGGGGTGTGGCCGATCAGCTGGTCGATGGAGGTGTAGATGTTTGCCATGATTGGTCTCCTTCTCGCGCGGCTTCGAATGCCGACGCGGTGTTGCTGGTCGAATATCGATATTGTAGACACGAGCTGCCACGATCGCGAGGCCGCGCCGCGTGTCTCTGGGAAGTTCGTTCCACTTTTGGGAACTTGTTTCTTGGCTTGGCCGTGTGTGGCAATGCTCCTTCAATGGGTACCTGCGGTTTTGTGAGTTGCGTATCCCGGTGTGGTTGCCGAGCAGCAAAAGATATTCCCAAAAGTGGAACGAATAAAGCGGTAGTCGCTTGGCGCGCGCTCTGGCAGGGTGAATGAGGCGGTAGCAAGGTAAGATGACGACAGCGTAGCCCGTGCCATCTGTGGTCGCGAGGCCCCTCCGCCCGGCTCGTGCGACGGGTGGGCGTGGGCCCGACGGGGCGTGAGGCTAGTGCTTCTTCACGCCCAAGATAGTACACATGATGCTCACGATGATCGCGCCAACGAATGCCGAAACGAAGTTGGCGGCCACGATACCCGAGCCGAGCAGGTTGAGCGAAAGCGAGCTTGCAAGCTGGAGCATGAGGCCGTTCACCATAAGCTGGAAGAGCCCGAGCGTGATGATGGTGAGCGGGAGCGCGAGCACCGTGATGATGGGCTTCACGAGCGAATTGACGAGCGAGAGGAAAAGTCCGGTGAATATGTAGCACAGCCAGAGCTCGACGGTGCCCAGGACGAAGATGCCCGGGACGAACCAATCGGCGATCGCGATGGCAATCGAGGTGAAGAGCCAGTTGAGCAGGAAGGTCATGGGAGGCCTTTCGGGAGCGCGCTGTGTGGGCCGGTTCGTTGCGACATGCGGTTACGGCGCGGAGTCTTGTCTTGCGGTTCGCGAGTTCGCCGGGCGCGCGCTTGCGGTTCCGCCGGGTTCGCGAAGTTTCGACCGATTATGCCCCAACTGGGCTCACATATTTCCGATGGGCGGCGTATGTGAAGAGTTGAAGGATGGCGAGGTGCCCACACGGTTGATGGAGGCTGGTGCGACGCAGCCAGCGGTGTACCCGTATGATGCCTCTGAAGTGCGGCGCTTTAGCGAAGTGGTGTGGTACACTGCGACGTGCGCCAGCGTGCGACCATTGTCGCCGGGGCGCGTTGCAGAGCGCATGCACAAACGGGGCGAACGGGGGCGGTGCCGCATGGATATCGAGAAGATGTATGAACGTGAAGATGTCGAGCAGCTGGTACGCGCATTTTCTATGCTGCATGGCGAGACGGACATCAAGGCGTTCCTCACCGATCTGCTCACCCCGCGCGAGGTCTGCGATTTGGCCCAGCGCCTGCAGGTGGCGCGCTGCCTCGACGAAGGGGAGCCGTACGTGCAGGTGCAGGCGCGCACCGGCGCGTCATCGACCACGGTGAGCCGCGTGTCGAAGGCGCTCAATGGCGAGTACGGCGGCTATCGCAGGCTCCTGATTCGTTTGGAGGACGAGAGGTAGACAAGGGATGGAGACCGTTGTTCTTGAGGCTGTTACGCCTGAAACCGTGAGCGCGCTCGCTGAGCTCGCCCACGAGATCTGGTTTGAGTACTGGCCGTCGCTCATCGGAGCGGACCAGACGTCATATATGGTCGATCGGTTCCAGTCGCTGCCGGCGATCGAGCGCGACATGCGCGATCATGCCTACGAGTATTGGTTCGTGCGCGCCGTGGACGACGGGCGCATCGTGGGATATACGGGAGGTCATGTCGAGCCCGAGACCAACCGATTCTTTATCTCCAAGATCTATCTTCTGGCATCGGAACGCGGAAAGCATTTTGCGAGCGCCGTGGTCTCCTTCTATGAGCGACTTTGCCGCGAGCGCGGCCTCTCTGCCATGTATCTCACCGTCAACAAGGGTAACGACCTGGGCGTTCGCGCATATCGTGGCAACGGCTTCTCTGTTATCGATGCCGTCGAGACCGATATCGGTCAAGGGTTCATCATGGACGATTACATCATGGAGAAGCGCGTGAAATAAGGGCTTGCCCTGCGACCTCGGTGCATCAGCACCATGAAGAGTGGAATCGCTTTGTTCTGTTAGCTAAACGGCGTTCGGCCACCGCGCATCGGGGGCGAAGGCGGCAGAGCGGGGGCTTCTGGTATCTTCCATAGGTCAAGATATACAAACATATGTTCGCTATTCATGCTATAATCGCCTTAACGAGCGGGCGGTGCCCTCCGAGTCCAACGGGGTAGATGGAGGGATCCCTTGAGCAAGCTCACCCAGATGCTGCTCGCGGCGGCTGTTCTGGTAGCGCTGATTCTGTTGGCCTACGAGATGCTGCTCGGCTAGGCCGGGCACGGGGTGATGCTTGACGCAAAAGGAAACAGCCGCCTTGGTGGAGACGGCTGTTCGGCGTGGGCATCACCCACCAAGCAAGTTTCCACAGGAGGGCTTAAAACCTTCTGCTCGCTACGAGTATACCCCAACGCGGCGTCCCTGAACTGCGCCCCAAAACTTGGACGCGCTAAATGATAACCCCTAAGCCGCCTCCCGGAGGGCCCGCTCCCGGAACTCCACCGGGGTCAGCCCGCCCAGCTTCTTCTGGCGCCTCACGTGGTTCCAA